>Ga0209769_1000049_pt1 | contig 43278 bp, 46 predicted proteins | sample LauGreSuBDMM15DN_2_FD_187569 | JGI IMG/M metagenome (GOLD analysis project Ga0209769, IMG submission 187569) | Freshwater lake microbial communities from Lake Michigan, USA - Su13.BD.MM15.DN (SPAdes) (version 3) | ecosystem: Environmental > Aquatic > Freshwater > Lake | place: Lake Michigan, USA...
ATCAAAAACTCTGCCCGTTTCTGCGTTGTTACATGTTATCCAATAATGGACCTGCTGTAAAAACATGGATGGGGTCTTGCCAATTATGCTGGCTATTTCTGGTTGTGTTATAAGGCAAAGTTTTCCACTTACCAAAAAACGCTTATTGTTTTTGCATTGCATAGGGATCTCCAATTTAAAATTAGAACCACCCACGCACTCAAAAACATTGAATATTCCCAGCATATTGGCTACATATATAATATGAGGGAGTGGTAATTACGTGCGTGATCTGGTCTTTACGCGTGTTTGTAATGTTTAGTTCTATATTCAAAAGAAACTTAATTTGAGACTAGGATTCTTTTGAAAAATTCCCTCGTTAGGCCTTCTGTGTAAGTCCAAATTTATTATTTACAAGTTGCAGCGACACTTGCTTCAAAAAGTTCAAGACGGCTCCACGCAGAAGGTCTTTTCAATTTTCTTCTCTCTTATTTTTCAACTACTGTATACTAATAAAACTTGCAAAAGGTTTTCAACCTATTTTTTTGTTAAATTCTAAACTGGTTGAATTTTTTTGGCCGTTTATGTAGGCTGAAGAAAAGTTCGATTTGTTGACGAAAGTTGGAGGTTAATGCTTCTATGAGAATATGTGTGGGAAGTGTTAAACACTAAATACATTTGTGTTAATAGAGGGCTGCTGTTGACAAAACGAGATTTTCCAGCCTTTTGATATAAAAATTGATGTGAGAAAAAACAAATGAAAGCTGAATTGCTGAACCTGACTCAAAGAATGATGTCTGAGATCGCGAGGGAACACCCATCTACAATTAATAGATTTATAACAAGCAATAACGTAAAACATCTAGAGAGTGGACACCAAAGAAATTTAAGATATCCAATTGAAGAATCACGAAAAGTATTGGGGAAATTTGTTCGTGATTCTTATCCTATTAACAAAAAGGTTTGGGGTTTTTATAATTTTAAAGGAGGAACGGGTAAAACCAGTTTGTGTTTTCAGATATCCTCTCTTCTCGCGTTATGCGGTTATAGAGTTTTAGTGATTGATGTTGATCCACAAGGTAACTTATCTACTTCACTTGGTTTTGATACTACAGAAAATTTTTTAACACTGTACGATGTTATAATTAAAAACATATCGCCGTTTGAGGCCATAAAAGAGGTTTTTCCTGGCTACTCATGCATTCCTTCTAATATTTCATGTTCTCGTTTTGACATGGAGCTTTCAATGCAAGGAAGAAGGGAGGAACAATTTAAGATTCGCCTTAGCCATCTCAAGGAGCATTATGATGTTATTTTATTTGATACAAACCCAAACATTAGTTTTATTATAAGAAACCTAACTATATTTGCCGACTTGATTTGTGTTCCGTGCGAAACACAGCCTTATAGTGTTAATGCTTTAGGTGTTTTGTTTGAGGATATGAATTCATTTTTTAAGATGATGGACCTAAAAACACCAGAAACAGTGGTTGTTCCTAATAAATATGAAGATCGTTATGGGACGGCGGCCGAAGCCATGACAGTTTTGAGAAAAAATTTTATTCAATATCTTGTGCCGGATTTTGCAGTAAGGAAGGCCGAGGATTTCAATATAGCGGCAAAAGAGGGATTGCCTTTGCCGTGCATCTCTAAGAAAAACTCTATAGCTCTTCAGGATATAATAGAGTTAACTTATTACCTTTTGGGAAAGACAACGTAGAAATCACTATTAATTTTATGGGAAATTATGGGAAAAGTTAGATACAAAAAACCAAGTGAAAATTTTCAAAAAATAACCTCAGTTACAGAAGACAAGCCATTAAGATATTCAATTGGCAAAGAGGAATATGTGGGAGAATACTATTTTCTTTCGGTTGATAGTTTGATTCCTTATCATCTACAGGCGAGGCGCATTTTTGATGAAATAGAAATACAGCAGCTTGCCTCTACCATCAAGGAACATGGAATTAAGAGCCCTCTTTTGGTGATTTCATCGCAAAGCGCAGAAGAAAAATTTGAGGTTGTTTCGGGTGAGCGCAGATTGAGAGCAGCTAGGTTAATTAGTATGGAGAAGGTTCCATGTATAATAATTGATAAAGAAAAAGCGTCAGAAATTGCGTTGGTTGAAAACATTCAGCGCTCGAATTTGCACCCAGTTGAATTAGGGGATGCTCTTAATGCCCTTTTACAAAAATCAAGCTGGGGAGATGTTACAAAACTTGCGTATAAAATAGGAAAGAGCCAGTCAACTGTATCACACTATCTTGCCTATTCTAAACTTCCAGATACCATAAAAAAATATATTTTTGAAAAAAATATTGTTTCTAGGTCCGTTTTAAGAAAAGTACTTCAGTGTAAGGACGTTACTGAAATGGAAGATGTTTTGGGAATTAGATTTTCTGAGAAGCCGTTTGGTCAAAAAAGTATACTAAGAGTAAACCTAGAGCTAGATGAAATGAGGGCTCAGGACAGAGCTATCTATAAACTTAATGCTGACAAAAGAAATAAGCTAAAAAAACTATTGCTTACTATTGTTTCAAAAATTGAATCCATGAATGACAGTGAGTAGTTATGAAATTATGGCGGCCGCCATAATTGATGTCCTTTGAGCTGGTGAAGCCAGACTATCTATAGATAGGATAATTTGTAACGGAATATGTTTCAGTATTTGTTCCGTGACTTTGCGGCGCTTTAAAGACTCAGAATTTTGGGTTGTCCTTCCTTTCTTTAGTCATTCAATTTCTTATAAACACACAACGTTTTTATTTTTCACTGCGTTTTACAAGCTGAGCGATGGCTTGCTGCTTCTGGTCAATTTGTGATCTGATTTGCTGCTCCTTAGTCTGAATTTTCTCCAGAATTTCCGCTGCTTTCAGGTCAATCTCTTTCATCGTTTGGTCATTGCAAAGAGCCTCAAGGATTTTTGCGGCTTGATGAATCTTTTTAAACAGATCCGCTGTTTCAATGTCGCTCCCCTCATCATTACCCTTGGCTGGGGGAGGAGCCAACAATGTGGGTAGGAGTCGAATGATCAAGATGGCTTGGAATAGCCGCGATACTTGGTTAACCTCTCCCTTGAGGGCGTCTTTGTCAGAAGTCCCGGCTTGGTGCAACGATTGGAGATGATCCACCAGGGTGTCCATGCTCGCCATCACGTGCTTTTCGAGACTGGTAATCAATTCCGAGAAGGAGGTGGATTGGTCCAACGATGGGGCAGGGGACGCCGATTCTATTTCTTCCATACGGAAAAACTCTTGCTTGATAATGGCAGATCCTTGAGTAGCCCCTCAACGCCTTGGCTGAGTTTTATGAATTCGGCATCTTGAGTTACTTTGGCCTTTTGTAAGGCTTCAATCACAGGGATCCAGGCAGGGTCTTTTGTTTTGACAAACTCTCCCGTGGCTTTTGCTAAAGCTGCCCCATTGATGGCATCAAAGTTACGCTGATTGTCACTTGCGTCCTGTAGGGCTAAGGCAAGGGTATGAGACATCGCTTGACAGGCTTTGCCAACCGATTCGCTTTGTAAGGTTCCAGCGCCTGTGACCATTTCGTGGATAAAGGTAACACTCGGATCAAAGATATCAGCCATCAGTTAGGTTATCCCATAATATTCGCAACGGCTTTGGCCACAATGGCATTGCCAATTTGTTGCATCTGCTGTTGGGTAGAGCTCGCATTTTGCATCGATAAGCTTAAGGAATGGGCCATGGTTTGATAAACAACCGATAAGGCCTGGGCAGGCGATTCCCCCAACACCTTCACATTGGTCTGGGTGACGGCGTCTGTTATCTGTCCGTTGACTTTGTCATTCATTGGCTAGGCCTTTCGTTATAGACGACAGGAGAAAGAGAAAAGAGATTTTAGGCTCTTTTCTCTAATTCATCCTGTTTAGCCCGTAATGTGTGGGTGATTATTACCAAGGGCTTTAACGACGCCAAGCACATTGACAAGATCAGAGGGAATATCGGCACGCGATACTTTTTCTGTTGCATCAGCAACGGCTTCTGTATCCACGGAATAGATCAAGTTCACCCCTTGAGTGGTTGAGGCTTGATGAATGATATTGGTCTGTTGTTGGGACATCACAGCGTTCTGAGCGGATAGACCCAGGGACTGTGACACCATCTGATACAGGTTACTGAGTGAGAGGGCAGGGGAGTCTGCTAACACCTTCACATTGGCTTGGGTAACTGAATCGGTGATTTGAGAGTTAACGGGGGTTGGCAAAGCCATGGTTAGTCTCCTTTAAAAATGAAGATAGAAAAGATAACGGTTGAATCCTTGAATAATCACATCAAGATCTATGTTCTGGTTAAGGCTTTAAGGACGCCTAACACATCAACCATGCTTGATGGCACGTCTGCTCTGGAAATCTTTTCACTGGCATCAGCAACCGAAGCTGTATCCACCGCATAGATCAGGTTCACACCCTGAGTGGTTGAAGCTTGATGGATGATATTGGACTGCTGCTGTGACATCACGGCATTTTGAACTGAAAGACCCAAAGACTGTGAGACCATTTGGTAAAGATTGCTTAGCGATAACGCGGGAGAATCGGCGAGGACTTTCACATTGGCTTGTGTGACGGCATCGGTAATTTGGGAATTGAGAGCGGTGTCTAGGGCCATAAGGGGGTACTCCTGTTGGGTGTTTGCTGACAACGGCGTTTGTTACTAAGATTGTGTTTCTTCCGTAAGGCCATGAGGTGATGTAGGAACCGCGGAAAACCTTGTCTAGACCAAGACAAAAACGCCTTATGCGGTTAGTTCATTAGAGCATAAAACACGTCTTTTTTCAATGTATTTTGAGATAAATGCCGAGCAAAACAATACAAAAACAACGTAAAAATTTATGGATGATTTGGGTGTGCGTTCATGGACTACAATGTAGGAAAACAGCCATTTTTATAACATCAAAAAGAAAAAAGGTTGGATAAAACCCAAAAAAGTAATTTTTCAAAATATTTTGTTGGTCGTTTTTGACCAAATTTAATAATTTCGTTTTGAAAGTGACACTTTTCCTGCAGATGCTAAGCAACAAACAAAAGCTTGATTGTCATAATTGACCCTGAACGCGTACGCTCCATCATAGTTTCAGGCTTTTTATTATCTCAAACGCCAAATTAGGTTACTGATTCCATACCATTGTCTCTATAAAACAAGTTTTATAGAGACAAGTAACAAGTAATGTCTAATTGTCCATTTTCTGAAGGGCGGAGAGACACATAAGTTAAAAAATTTGTTGATTCTAAAGGCTTTTCAGATATATGAGATATAGCTTCTGTTAAAATCTTTATTTGGTTAGGAGATAAAAGTTTATTCATTCGTTGAATAATGACTGCGTCATTATTAACATAGGCGTCAACCGGAATATGAATGGTTGGAACAGGAACATCATCTCCTACCGTAAAATTGAAAGTAATTATAATAGGCTTCACATTGAAAAAATCTTCTTTTTTTATCAATGTTTTGATCCAACTTGAAGCAGCGCCATTTACGTAATAATGGCACCCTTGTAGTTGCCTCTCTATGTCATTGATTAATTTATTAGCCACGTAAACCTTGGTTCGCGCCTTAACGCCTGCTGTCAAATCTAAAGAAAAAAAAGCAAGCTTGGATTCACTATGGGCTATATTCAAGCGAGGAGAAAGGAAATTCCAAGAGGCCTCTGCATCCAAAGTGATGAGAGCTTGTCGTATAAGCTCAGGTGCTTTTTCCCCCCCAAGAATTCGTGGGTTAAAATAAACCTTAAATTTTGGATGATTGTGCTCTAGATCAGCAGCATACCATATTGAAAAAGATTCATATGTTGTTGGTACTTGAGGATTGACAATTGGAGAAAAAATAGAATATATTTTATCAAAATTTGATATATCTACTCCTGGTAAAGAACCAAGTTTTTCCTTTAACTCTAGACCAACTTTCCAACTCGATTGCAGAGTGAATGGGGATTCTTGAGGTTCGATCAAAAATCGAACAATAGGTAGTTCTTTATTACCTTTGAAAGTCAATGAAAATTCCAATGGACAGCGATCCCCTGCTACATTATTTGCCCATCTTGTCTCAGTATCATATTTTGACCAAGATTCAGTCAATAAATCCAATACCTTTATAGCGCCTGGTGATTCCTGTGCTCGACCAATCGCCTGATATATTTTTTGTAATTTATTTCTTGCCTCATCGCCAAGGGTGGTTGGTTTATTAGGGCAGCTGTGCATGTAATCTTTCTGTTTCTGAGAGCCCATATTTTCTGGTGGATTCCCCGTTTGATTTTCGACTTTCACAGCTGGCCTATTATAGGCTAGGCTCTGAGCTAATGTATCTACTATTAAAATACAAAAAACCATTAGTTTTACAGTTAAAATAAAGTAATATTTCATAAAATTCCTAGCGTTTTTGTTGGTTTGTAAAAATAGATTGATACGCTCTAGTTTGTAAAGAGCAATTTTAATAAGGTTTCTTTGTTGTTTGTTCATCTAATTACACGTTCGTTCCTTCAGTCCCATTGGTCCATTTGAAGCATGATGTTCCAATAATTAGAAAAACAAGGCTAAACCCCAAAAGTGACAAAATTGAGATATAAATATCAGCAAGACCAGCCCCTTCATTCATAATTTTCCGCATGCCATCAGTCATATGCCACAGAGGCATGAACTTTGCGAGATACTGTACCCATGTGCCAGAACCCTGTAAAGAGAACCATACTTCCGACAGAAGCATCATGGGGAAAGTAGCCATATTCAAAAGACCACTGGCTAGCTCTTCGCTATTCAGCCTTGAGACAAGCAACCCCATGGAACTAAGTGCAAAGCAACCAATAATATATATAACAAACAAATCTGCGTACGATCCTAAGGTTTTAAAAGGATAAATAAGATGTCCAAGAGCAAAGATAGAAACGCCGGTAAAACATAATATGATTAATCTAGAAATCATCTGGGCAATAAGGTATTCAAAAGAAGAAAGAGGAGAAACTTTAAATCTTCTGAGTATACCTAGTTTCCTATCCCTTACAATCGCCCAACCAACCCCAAACAGCGCCATCCACATAACGTTCATTGCCACAAGTCCCGGAAACAACCATTCAAGATAGGGAATGTTATTTCCTGGCACTTTGTTTGATTTTAGATTTATTGTTGGATTTCGGTATGCTTCAGCTTGCAGAAGTTTTTCAGCAAATAATGATTTTGGTGATCCAGTATTGACCCAATAGTTAGTACAATGAGGTGTGGCTTCTATGATAATGTCCAAACTATGAGTACTTAGCTTTGTAATCGCGATTTTTAGGTCATTAAATTTTATACAATGAAATGAGCTAAATAACGGTCCTGAACCAGAGTTTATCACCCCAGCTTTATACATATTGGATGAGTCCAGATTGAAAATATATCCAAATGAGATAATAATTAACACGGGGAAGACTAAGGACCAGCTTAGAGACCCCTTGTCACGATAAAATTCCTTATTTCTAGCATGGAAAATTGGTAAAAATCGTTTAATTCTAAAACTCATGTCCTCATAACCTTTCCCGTTAATTTCAAAAAAAGATCCTCAATGTTGCTTTCTCTAATTCTTAACCCTTCTAAGGAAGTTCCAGATTCAATCAGCTTTTTTAGAACCTGGTTAATGTCATTGGTATGGATAAAAGCCAAACCACTGCGAAAAAAAATCTCTTCTTTTGTTGTGAGAGATTCAAATACATCCATGTTAGGCTCCATACCCGATAAGGATATAGATACAGCGTTAAAATTTTTTTCTAAGAGCTCCCGTGGACTTCCTGAAGCAATAATCTGACCCCGGTCCATTATGGCTATCTGATCACAAAGCTCTCCAGCTTCTTCCATATAATGAGTTGTTAATAGTATGCTTTTGCCGTTTTGCTTTATTTTTTTGATAACCTCCCATAGGTGACGTCGGGACTGGGGATCAAGACCTGTTGTTGGCTCATCTAGTAGTAAAAGCTCTGGGTCATTACACAAAGCAATCGCCAATAATAATCTTTGACGTTGACCTCCAGAAATCTTGTTATGCTGCTGATATTTGAAATCGCTGAGCTGACATAAATTTATGACTTCATCCAAAGGCAGTGAACGCTTATACAAATTTTGGAAAGTTTCTAGACATTCTGTCACTGTAAGGTAGGGAGGTAGAGCAGTCTCCTGAAACTGAACCCCAAGATATTCTGGAAAATCTTGATCAGGTTGATTGTTTTTGAAAAGGATTTCTCCTGAATCAGGTTTGGTTATCTGTTCAATCATTTCAATAGTGGTGGTTTTTCCAGCTCCGTTAGGGCCAAGCAAGCCAAAACACTCCCCTTTATGTATATCAAAGCTGACCCCGTCCACTACCTTACTTGCACCATAAGACTTCGATAAATTTCTAACTGTTAACATACTAACGGGCTCTTTTGCCTTCGGCATAGATGATCCTTCCTTTAATTGAAGTTCTTTTTTAAGTGTCTATTTAAAAAAGTAAGGCATGTATTGGCTACAGTGATTAGATTTGTTCTGTGGTAAAATCCATGTCCTTCATCCTCAAACATAAGATATTCCACATCAATACCGTTACTACGAACATCTCTTACAATATCATCGCTTTCCACCTTTAGTACTCTCGGGTCATTTTTCCCTTGGATAACGAGCAGAGGCTTGCAAATATTTTTTGCGTGAAAATATGGTGAAATTGCTCTCAATCTTTTTGCATCCGTATCTGGGTCTCCCATGACACCAAAAATTCGACGGCGAGTAGACTCCATCCAGGAAGGAATACTGGCCAATGTTCGTATCCAGTTCATGACACCAAAAATATTTATTGCAACATCAAATGCATCCGGTTCAAAGGTCAAAGAGGCTACAGCAATATACCCACCATAACTACTTCCCATTATTCCAATACTTGATCTATCAATCCAATCCAGTGTCTCTAGATATTTGCGTCCATAAACACAATCTTTAACATCAACATCACCATTTTTCCGATCTGCAAGATGAAAAAACGTTTTTCCGTAACCTTTGGATCCCCGATGATTGACTGCAAGGACAGCATATCCCTGATTCACTAAACATTGAATTAAAGGATCAAAAATCCTACATGACTGATCCCCCGGACCACCATGAACCAAAATCATTGCTGGAACCTTGTTATTTGATGTAGATTCCCATGGACGGTACAGAAGTGATGGTATGTCCAATCCATCAAAGCTAGGATAACGAATCACCTCCGCGGTTACCAAATCATCTTTTGATATATAAGAACTAAAAGTTGTCAGTTGTAAATGACGTTTGTGGTCAAGGTCAACCAGGTGTAACTCTGGAGAAGAAACACAGCTCTCGTTATAAAATGCCATGTAGCGTTCATCTTTGGAAAAATGAACTTGTGATATTGCTCCAGATAGTTGAGGTAACGAAACATCTTTTGAGGTACGCAGATCCTGGATTGAAGTAAAGAGGTTTGAATCCTGGTTAATTTCACTGATGCAATAGCGACCGGATGGTGAAAAATAAAGTTCTCTTACATCCCAACCGACTTGTATGACTTTCTCTCTTACGCCGATCTCTATGTCAAAGGACCACGCATCTTCAAATTCACTGTCTTGATTGGAAGTATAAAAAATTTTTCTACTGTCAGGAGAAAAACCAAGTACTTTAAATCTCCCTATGTTTTCCAATCCTGAGATACAAATTTGTTTTGATCCCTTCTCTCCAGGTCCTTCTTTCTTGCTAATCTCATATAAAAACAGACTGTTGCTTCGACTATCTTTCTCTTTCTCGCAAGCTACCCAGCGGCCATCTCTGCTAATTGTACAGATCGTTAAGGCTTCCTGGTTTTTGAAGACTCGCCTGCTTTGATAGTCTTTGGATTGGTAGGAATAGACATCAAAGGATTTAGGATCCCTTTGATTATGAAGGACCCAAAAATGTTTATCATCGTCACTCCACTGTAAAAAGTTGGCTTTTAGATTTATCCCCGGCGTCAGATCTTTGACTGTGCCGTTTTCTTCACATATCCAGAGATGGAACAGTTCGTCACCATCCCGATCTTGTGAAAACAAGAAACGGTTATCACAAGGGAAATAACTGATTCCTACCGCATACTGTCTTAAGTTTTGGGTTAACTGCTCCCTTTTGCCGTTAGATACAAGCACACGATAAACATTAAAACATCCAGTTTCATTAGAGCTATATAAAATAGCTTCCCCATCATAAGAAAAGGAAATTCCTCTCACAGATGTATTCAGATAAAACTTGGAGGGATCATAGATACTAACATCTTTATTCACAATTAGGGACCTGTTGATGGAATGAATTATTATATGAGAGATGTAAACGAACAAGTTCTGTTATATATTTTAATCTCATTATTTCTTTTGGGCAGAAAAAAGAGTATGCTTTCTTCATACGATTCCAGTCGTTTTTGTCGAACCCCGATAGATAGACTTGTTCATAATCATCTTCAGGAATTTGTAACACGTCCTGATTAAAATCATCCTGATGAACCCAAACACTAGCAAGTGAGACCCGATATTTATTAAGATCAGAAGGTAGGAATAGCAATTTATCCATTTCTAAGGATTTAGTTCCGTGAAGAAGGTGACTATTAAACTGAATAGTTGTTCCTTCTGAGTAGTCAAAATATAGTTTATTTAATGAATCAAGGTCATATGAAATAGAAATTTCTCCAATTTGCCTGATATCATATAATTCCCTTGAATTTTTTTGGTAAAAATGCGTATTTTTCTTTTCCATATTCTTATACAATTCTCTATGATGGGGGTCTTCGCTATCTATCACGTAGATGCCTAAATCACTATCCGATAGACCATCAACACGATCTTTATATAGGTTCGTCCATACATTAACCATTCGAGATCGGTACCCATTCTTCCCAAAATATTGGATACCTCCATCCTGATGCATATTACCATTAAGGCCTATAACATCTTTAACACTAAGCTTCCACAAAGAGAAATAAATAGGAATAAAATTCTGATACAACGTCGGAAAATGTGTTTTATAAAAATTGATAACAATCGGATACAAGGTAGTGAAAGATGTTCCTGTAAAATCCTCAGATTTATCAGTGCTTCGAAAAGCAAACTGCCGATTCAGTTCATCTACCATCTCCGAAAACACTTTGGAGTCGTTTTGGTAGCTCAGGTGGATATAATTGTCAAAATCACTCTTTGTCATAAAAGTTCCTAACATGTTATGGTTATCAAATTAATGTTTTTTGCGTTTTTTAATTTAGAAAAAGTTCAGTGCCTTTACCTTTTTTTGAAAGTCTATGTAAGAATAACCCAATTCCTGATGAGCCCGTACCGTAATCCGTACATATAGCTGCAAGCTTATCTCCCGGAAATGCCATCCCATAGTCGGTGGAACATTCATACAACATGATACGATGAGCAATCTGGTGTGCTTCTTGCAAATAATTCTCATCCTGTGTTGCAGAATATAAATCGAGGAAAAACGTGCCAATACCGGCCATTCCTAGAAATAATCCTGGATATACACAGTATTTACCAACAATGGAATCTGCAATTTTTTTAGCCAACTCTAAATAATAAGTATCTCCTAAACTTAAATAAAAGCGAATAGCAACAAGGCCTATCCCGATTGATCCAAATTGAAAATACGGGTAAGTTGTTTCTTCCTTATAATTTTTACGCCAAACCAGCTCATCATCTATAATTTGTCCATTATCAATTTCAGTTTGCATAATGCGTTTAGCTTTTTCCAAGTGAATAGGATTCTGTGTAGACTGAAATAGTCGCAAAAAGAATAGAGATATCCCAGCATTACCGTGAAGAAGACCAGAGTAGAACTTTCCATCAATGTTCTGACATATATTAGTGCCGTCTTGATTTATAAATTTATTGTTGATCACTTGAGCGGCCTCCAGAGCGCCGTCAAGGAATTGCTTAGACTTCGTTTTCTCATAAAAATATAGACTCGCAAGTCCCCATCCTGAAGCACCGTAAAATAAATCGGCAGCTTCATCTCTAATCTTTAAAACATAAACTCGTTTCATCAGGCCCAATGCTTCGGTTTCAAGACCACATTCATAGAGAGACAACGCTATTCCGGAGAGCCCAATATATAAACCGGGGGGGAAATTTTCTAAATCTTCATTTTGTAGCTCATTCCATATCGTGGAGGAGAGTTTTTGGGTCGCAGTAGAACCCATTTTCTTCAAAAAATATAAAATACCCAGAGATCCATAAGCGACACTTAACCTGTTGGTCGTCAATGAGTGGTAATCTAAGGGAAATAACGTCCCTTTCATAGGGGATTCTACAAAATGCTCTATGTAATTCGTCATCCTCTCTAAAATTTGAGGAAGATTCATCTCGTTGATTGGTTGTATGCCATGGTTAAGTCCCTTTTGTCCACTATCTTTAAGTGAGTTAGACAACGCTTCTATAGACTGCTTTGCATCTGCAACCCGATTTTGTCTAAGAGCCTCTTCAATAGTAATCAATTCCATGGGCAATCCATAGCCCTTAATCAATGATTCTAGATATCTTTTTTTTGCGTTCGGGCTTATAGCAAATAAGGGGCATATGGGGCGAAGTAGGTGAATAGACAAAGAACCAACAGCATGCCAATCTTCTATTTGAGTTGGTTTTTTTTGCTTATCTTTATCATAAATTGTAAAACCTCTACTCGTTATTCGTGCATAAAATCGTTCTTCTCTTTGATCATATGCTCCTTCCAAATCAATAAAGCAAACCTCCAGTGTTTCCGGGTGGAAAAGAATATTTTGTGGAGCAAGATCTCCTATAACAATCCCCATTTGATGAATTTTTTCAACAGCATCAATAATATTTTTTAGTAAAGCGAGATGTCTTTTGCAGAACACACTAAAATCATGTTTTAAACTTTTAATAAGGATATTGTGATTTTGCCAGTCGGCATAATCGAGGGTATCAAATGGAATATATTCCAATACCAGAAAGCGATGTTGCCATTCATAAAATGAATCAATGACCTTCGGCGTTACCCCTATATCTTTAAGTCGGTTAAGGATATGCTCTTCATGCATTAATCCTACAATGGCATCTTTCTCACTCAAGCGACCTCTGTTAATGAATGGTCTCGCCTCTTTTAAGACTACCTTGGCACCAGTTGTGACGTCTTTAGCAAGATAAACACCACCTTTGCTAGAATGGGAAGAAAGTGCCTCAATAATTTGATATCGCTGATTTAGAAGTGAGGTTTCGGGGTACTGGATTTCTTCCTCAAATGGGTCTGATACTCCTTCAGGTAGTTGATAGTAAGGGAGTCTTATATCAACGTCTCCGGTTTCTGTATTAATAATGGAAGGATTTGATTCCCCAAGAACATTTCGTTGTTTATTACCTACGAACGAACCAAATCGATAAAAGAGACATTTACTATTTTGATAAGGTCGGTCGCTTAAAATGAAAGGACCAAAAAAATCTTTCGTGCCCTCATGTAGTCTTTGTAACGTTTCCTTAAATAGGTCAAGATCTGGAGGATACACTGTTAGAAATTTGCCAGCAGCCACTTTGTTACAAGCTTGAGAATTAAAAAAATCATGAATTTCAGGATCTACTAAAAACTTAAAAGCTACCTGGTACTTAACAAGAATTGGAATAATTTTTTCCAAAGCATATTGAGCAATTTCAGACACTAACGATATATGAATCTTAAATCCGTAATTTTTTATCTTAGTCTTATCTGGCCTCACTATGTACCAGGCTTGTCTGCGTTGGATGCCCCAGTTCTCCGGTAACATCTTTTTTACACAGTCAAAATAACAGGAATCTCTTACATCATAGTTTTCCATATCTGTAAAGAAGCGCGGCTGACTAAATAAATAATGTTGTAGAGCTCCTGCGGATGATCGTCTATCTATATTGTAGTTCATGATGTTCTCTTTTTTTTGTTTAATTTGACGTGTTTTTTTAAGAGTCTCTTTATACTCATCGTAGGAAAAAAAAGATCTGGGTTCTTCGTTAATCATTTTTGTATAAAATACTGCATGACAATGAATTCCAAAATGAGTTAATACGTTATAAAAGGGCAACACGTATTGGGGTCTAGTATTTTTAGGAAAAATAAAGGCTCAATCAATGTGCTTTTCTCAATCCCTATGCTTTTCTTTTTCGGCATTTCTTTTTCTTTCATACGAAGCAAATGCATTGCTTGATCAAACATTTTCTGGCCTTTTGGAAAACCCAACGTTAGGGTTTTGTGGGCATACTTCATTTTAGACGGGGGGATGGGGATTATGTCTTTTCTCTGTAGTGCAACTACTTCAGGGATGCTGGGATCCATTGAAAAGCCTTTTTTATAGTAATGGTTTGCCAAGTATACTTTGAGTTTCGGACAAGATTCGTCCCATATAAGATATTTTTCCCCATTCAATTCCTTAGCCCAATAATCTTCCGAAAATATTTTTCTGATGGAGCGAGTTGTGTGGGATAACAGGATAACATCAAAGCAATCTAGATATGAACTTACAGAATACATAAGGTCTCTGCACAATGCTGTTAAAGTAGTAGGATTTCTAATGTTAGAAGGTGCTTCCTGCTGAATAACAGCAAGTTCAATAACTTCAATCTCCCTGCTTTTTTTTGAAGACGAACTACTTCCATTTTCTAAGTGGTCAGTGGTAGCAGCGGATACATAAATAGTGCCAACAAAACCCGAGAACAATAACGATATAAATACAAAAAGTTTGACAAGCATTGGCATAACCTTAAAAATTTTACACATATAAATTTCATGTAATCTAGAATGCAAAATTAATAAATTTTGCATTCTAGATCAAAATGAGGAAGGGGCAATTTTTGTTTCTCCCTCATTTTTCAAAAATTACCAGGCGCTGATTTCGGATGGTCTGCATTGTCCTTGTTCAGCTGATAACCTTTGAAGATTCATGATATTCAACATAATATTTCTCCTATATTTTTAAATTTTAATACGCATTCACCGTCTGTTACTGTCAGGAACTAATGTTCTACACCTTGTATGAATGTGACGTGTTTTACGCTGTAACAAGGCTACCATAAAGAAATTGTAGCCAATTTCTATTCGTCAAAATAACCTAAACGATCACCTAGGTTGAAATCACCTAAACCAAAGAGTTGTTAACAAAAGGGTTGAAATGATCTAAAATCACGGGGGTGATGTTAGAAAATTAAAGACTAGGATTTTGATCCATCACATAAGTTGATCCAACAACATGGTTTACTTTAATGAAACGATGAAAAACCTTATGACTATACCAAGTGATGGGCGTGCAGACGATATTCCACTAAACTCCTTAAATGATATACTGCTCACACCGCGCGAGATAGATGTTTTAGGGTGTTTATTGAGCGGAAAATCAAACAAATCTATTGCTTCATTTTTATCAATATCGCCTCGCACTGTTGATGCTCATTTACGTGCACTCATGATGAAACTTGGGTGTCATTCTCGTGAGGACTTGATCCACTTTGTAGAACGGTCCGCTCAATATGGAAGATTTAAAAAGCATTATGAGCAGCTGCTTATTCAGGAAATTTTTCATAAAACACTGAAAAACATCTCTCAACTTTTAATACATAAAAAATTTACCTGTTTAATGAGAGAGGCTCATAAATCTATTCCCATTCATCAATTCACAGATCATCTTGAGATGGCTGGGCTCCTGATTTTACCCATATCTAAATCCAAGGCTTCTCTTGATCATCCTAAAGAAGAAAGAAAATACCAAATCGTTCTGAGCAATGACGACAGTCAAGGTGATGAAACGACAGAGGATGAGAGTGACGATTATGTCCTTATTGATATAAATCTCAAACGCTACCAAACCTATAACGATGCGCTATTTGATTGTATAAGTCGTTTGTTTCCTGAACTATCATCTAACCTCGAGCAGATTTTTGCTTCCTTTAAAAAACAAGTTAAAACTCTTGAAGGTAGTGAAGTGCCATTCACACAACAACATCCCATCCATTTACCTAATCCTTTTTGGCTCCCCTCGACTTCGTTTTCCTATATAATTACCATGGGTGGTGGGGTCGCTAGTCTAGGGGCTTTGATTTTCTCTTTATGGACATACTATCAATCAAACGCCAAAGAATATAAGCAGGGATATTCTAGTATTTCATCTCTCCGTTCTGAATTGCCTTTGCCCCAGGAGCAATCCCATCTCGAGAGACCAGATCTCCTTAAGCAAATAGATGATAACTATAAGACTCAACATGCTGACATTAAAATTGTTGCCCTTGTAGGACCTGGCGGAGCCGGAAAAACAACGTTGGCACGCCATTATGCTCGTTCTCAGCAGAATTCGGTGGTATGGGAACTGAATGCTGAAACACAGGAAAGCCTTCTGACATCATTGTTTGATTTGGCTTATGGTCTGGCTCAAACTCCAGACCTAAAGAGAGATCTTGAAGTCATAAAAAACACACAAGACTCCCCCGAAAGAGAGAAATATCTTTTGGTTTTTGTCAAAAAAGAGCTAAAAAAACGTCCATCTTGGTTTTTGATTTATGACAACGTGGATAATTTGTCTGATATTAAGGCGTTTTTTCCACAGGATTCACAGGTTTGGGGAGAAGGTCGTGTCATACTCTCAACACGCGATCAAACCATTGAAAACACAACCTATATAAACCCTAGCTATATTATTCCGGTTAATGAATTCACAGAGACAGATGCGCTAATATTGCTCAGTAAAATTCTGTACGGAAAAAAGCCAGCTCAATTGACAGCGGATATTAGGACTAATCTTAGTCTTTTTCTAAAACAGATTCCCCTATTCCCCCTTGATGTCTTTATTGCGGCTTCCTACATAAAACACACACGTATTTCTTGTGATCAGTATCTGAAACGAATTCAACAATACACCAAAGAGTTTGACAAAACTCAAGAAGCCCTTTTGAAAAATGTTAATCATTACACAAAAACACGGTACGGAATTATCAGTGTTTCCTTGGAAAAAATGATACAAGTTAGTCCTGATTTTAAAGAATTACTTTTGTTAGTTTGCCTTCTGGATTCTCAGAATATTCCAAAATCTTTTTTAGAATCTTACAAAGAAATGTCAGTTATTGAACAGTTTCTCTATAATCTCAGAAGGAATGCGCTTATTACACATGAATTTTCTACAAGGCAAGAAAAAACCAGCCATACATTTTCCTTACACAGAAGCACACAAGAAATGGGTTTGATCTTTCTCAAAAATCTTTTGTCGGATAAAGAGAAGTTTGAAGCGATTAATAGGATGGTAGATGGGATTAAGTCATTTAAAGAATTGAGTGAGGACATTAAGTCCTTTGTTTCCTTTAGTAAGGCAATAGATTGCCCTGAGAGGTTGTTGCTTTTGCCTCACTTAGATGTATTAAGCCAACGCTTGCAGGAACTGAAACTTCCAAAGGAACTTTATAATAAAACTCAAGTTTATCTGTGTTTTTTAAGAAGCATAATACATTATTGTTGTACTTCTAATATGCTTTTAAGTCAAAAATATTGCTCTCGCTTTTTTGAACAAATTGCAAGAATAGATGGGGATCACCAATCCATTCCGCCTAATATGCAAGCTATTGTGGCCTTAGTTCTAGGGGTAGTCTGCATCGATTTAGGAAGTCCTGATGAAGGGCTAATCTACCTCGAAAAGGGTTTACTATTAATTGAAAAAATATCAGGCGCCGAAATCTTCAAATCGGAGGCTTTAAGATTGATTGGCATTGCTTATACTCGTAAAAATGAGTTTGAAAAATCAACATATTTTTATGAGATGGCTTTAGAAGAACTTTCAAAGGTGGAGGGGCCTCTTAAAAAAGAGGCAGAAGCAGAAACCTATTTACAACTTGCCTCGTCTCACAGCAATTACCACCTTCACAAGAAACCAAATTTTAAAGCAGAACAATACATATTGAAATCCCTAGAAATATCAGGGGCAAGACATCTTCTTTGTGAGACAAAAGAACAAAATCCAGCATTGTTGACGTTCACCGTTGCAAGGCAAAAAGAAAGGCTGGGAGAAGTTTACAATCGTATGGGTTTTTATCAGGAAGCAATTACAAGAGCTCTAAGGGATGCTGACTATGTTATGGAGCAGGGAGGTTTATCGAGTCATCTCTTTCTGAAAGCTGAAATTGACTTAAATATAGGTGAAGCTCTCTTACGAGAAGGAAATTTGGAAGAAGCAGAACAACGGTTAACAAACTCACTCAAAACATTAAAAAAAATATTAGGCCCTACCTCTGACTGTAGTTGGCAGGCAAGAGTATATAGAGCGGAGGTGCGTTTCAGATTAGGAAAATTAGATATGGCTTACGAAGACTGTGCTTCTGTTCTGGATTTGGAACAAAAAAACCCACATCCCTACGCGGCCTTACTTCATTCTATTGCTTTTTATCACGCAGCCATCATCAAATATAGACAAAATGATTTTGAAAAAGCTGCCAAACATTTTGCTGATTTCTTTAAAAAAATAAAAGTTTTCTGCATATCATTCCTTGATAAGGAAGTTTACCAAGATCTGGAATCAAAAATGGTCTTTGAGCTGTCTGTTTGCAACATCGTGCAAGATTTGAAACTGTGTTGTCAGCGCAGTGCTTCCATATTTTCTGCCATCTATGGTGATTCTCATCCTTTTGTAAAAAGTTTCATCTTGAAAAATGCCATTGCTTGAAATACCGTGGATTTGCGTATCTCAATTATAGACCTAGAGGGGTATTTTCGTGTTTATCAAATATTTTGTATTGTTATTGAATCTCTCCTTTTTCAGCTGTTTTGTGGACCCTTTTTGCACCTCCGCTGCCGCCACCAATAATGTAGACGATAGGATGTCTCCTGCGAGAATGTCTGTATACCTTTATCCGCGGACAGTTGCTGATGTTCGGAAATTGGATTTTAGTGTCTTGAAACCTACTCAAACCGCTCCCGTGGAGCTTATCTATTGGGCAGTGGGATTTAAAAGAGAAAGAGATGGAACAGTCAAGGCGCACCCAAAATCTCATAATCCCGGTCAAACTGGTGATCAGACCCATGAAATTATAAAAGAAATATTCAAAAATTTCCCAGAAGAAAACGGGTACCTCCATACCTGGCTTGTCGACACATGCCTTCAAAAACATGCAGGGCTGGTGGATGAAGTTACGGAACGGCTATTACCATCATTTAATGAAGGACAGAGAGGGCCGCTTGTAAGAGATATCATCATAACATTGGGGGAGCTTGTTGAGAAAACAGGGCACAGACTTCGTGCAATTTCTGTCGATATTGAACCTATATGTAAACCGGATGGATCCGACAGTTTATTAGGGTTTCATGCTGACCTGGTATCAGCAATTAACGGTTCCTTAAGAGTACCTGTTTCTGTTCACATGTCATGCAGTAAAATTCATGAGTGGCTTACTATTGATCCGTCAAGCATAATTGCAGGATCTCCTGCGGAAAGGGCACTTGGTGAATTTGGAAGGTTAGTCGATGCAGTTCGTACGCACCGCCAAAGCTATCTGATAGTTGATGCCTATTGTCATGGAAATTCTTGTGAACATCAACCAGCAGATGCTTGTTCGGAGATTGATGGCAGGGAAGAAAGAAGCTGTCAATGGCAGCACTTTACAAATTGCAAAAAACTTCAGGCTATTTTTACCTCTTTTACTGGTATGCGCATCCCTTTTAAAACGGTGTTGGCAATTTCTGGTTCTTCGTCTGGAGGAATAACCCCCACTGGTTGGAACATAGGAAACTTCAGGAGATCTTTAGAGAGGATAAGAAGTGAAGGCCCAGGTATAGACCTTAAAAGTCCCTATCTACGTGGATTTGCACTTTATGGTGTTGATAATATAGATGAAGAAAAGACGTCGTTACAGGATGTTGTAACCACTTTGAATGAGACAGGATTCAGAACTTATCCGTTGAGAGAGGGTTACACGTTCCATGATAAAATGGTCCACCATATAGGAGGAGGCACTCTCATTGTTGTTCTACTTTCCATGCTAGCATATAGGTGTTTATCTCCCTACTACGGTTAGATGGGTTCGTGGTAAAGAGTTCTGTTTCTGATTAACAGTTTTTATGGTAATCGTTACCATAAAAAAGCAAGAACATCAGGTCTGATTTCTTTTTTCCCATCCAATAGTTAGTTTTTTTCGGCCCTCTTTTGCACAAGCTCTTCGTAGTCTTTCCGTAATCTATAACGGCGCGATTTTAAGGCAGCATCAGCAATCTCTAAAAATCCATCATGAACCCATTTGTGACACAGGTAACGCGCCTGACGCTCACTACAATTAAAAAGATGAGCAATATCTTTCGACGTGATCTCCCTTGATGTTAAGAACAATTGCAAAGATTGACGTTGTCTGGGATTCAGGTTCCTTAATGAAGGGAATTGGTAAATTTTGTTGAACAGAATCTTGAATCCAACACACTAAGCCAGCCATTAAAAGGGGGACGTCTTCAGATTTAGGGGGAATATAAACGACGAGCTTACCGCTTCTGATAACATTTTGACCATCACGGTAGGGAGTGGATTTGCTTTTCCCCATAAACGCAATGCCATGAAGCAATTTAAGATCATCTTCTTCAATAGGTCCCTTAAGGGGTGCCATTTGTTCTATTTTCTCTAACGCTCTATAGTAATGACGGACTTCGCCTTCATCTTTTTCCCGATGGGGGAAATTTCCTCTTCCTTTAATAACCTCATTCACTTCTGCCGCAGACAGTAAATTGCCTTCTATGGCGGTGGAGTGATGCGTTGATAAAAGACGCGCGGACTACCGTAAAGAAGCAATCATTTCTGTGGTTATAGGGAGTCCGGTAATATCATGGCGAGATATTTCAATTCTAGCAATTGCCTGAATGATTTCGGGTGTAACGGTGTAGAGGGGACTAAACTTCATACCGGAAATCGTACAATAAGCGTCAATAATTGTCTATTAAATAGCCGACAAAACGTCAAGATTATTCCACATTGGCAAAAAACCATACCAGACGACATACGAATCAATTACGGTAAAACCTCATCCGGAATCACCGTTCCTCCTCGGATAAGGACAGTATCCAGGTCTGTTTCATGGGTCAGAATAATGTTGCCGGCAAGGGTAAGAACGGTAAAGATGTGTCCTTGAACGGCTCTGTTCAGGGGATTACACCAGTTCCTATTGGCAATGCCTGGCGGTGTTTCTTCTGGCAACAGGTCTTGATATACAAAAGGCATGGTCGATCTCCTCTAACTGCTTTTTGGTTCACTGCCTTCGGGTAACAGGGCCAGTAGCAGGTAAGACGGCTTATGGGGTGTCAGATAGGTGAATCCCGTGGTCGTGAAGGTGGGATGATGGATGTTTCTGGCAGAATAGCAGATCAACTCTTCTGGGTTGGAAAGGGGGTTCTTATAGGTGACCGTGACCAGATACTCAACCAAATCTTCTTGATAAACGCAGGTTGCCGTTTGAATGTTAAACCCTTTCCAATCAAGGGTATCGTTATTGCCTGACAGGATTTGAAACACACAAAAAATCTTGCCTCCAACAGGACACAGATTATGGCCATTGATGATGCCTAAGATACTCGCGCTTTGGGTTGATGGAACCTCATCAGGCGGCGAGGTTAATGGGGATGAAACAGAAGGGTTGGCCATTGTACAAATCTTTCCTCACTTAAAAAAAACAAAAGGGATTCCTTTGGAATCGGTTATCTGTTCGTCTTTTCAACAAAAGGAAGGATTGGAGAGGGCGTAAAGGGAAGAGCCCGTCATCTGTCGATAAGGCTGTCTTTACGGTTCTAGAATCGTCTTTTTATCCAAGGTCAAGCCTAGAAAAGGGCCGGCTACAGCGATTCTTAACAAGTACAGCTTTGCAGGGGAGGCTTTTCTAGCTTTGGGTCACTATCTGCCTGGGGCAGTACGGATGGCATCACGATGATGGAACAGAGAGCTGATCGTGTCTTTTGGAACTGCGTCCTCTTCCAATCCACTCATCTCCCCGACATGGTCATCGATGCGGTATCGCGGCTTATCGTAATCCTCAAACTGTGCCAGTTTTTTGGTTAATTTGTCAAGATTTTTCCTTAAATTAAGGATGTCTTGATCCTTCTTGGTGATCAGTCCATGAAGACTCCCAGCCTCCTTCATGTCTCGGTAATAGGATTCATGGGCTTGGCCAATAGACAGCATTTTCTTAGCCAAGGTGAGGGGATTGTCCATCAAGTCCGTCAGGTCTTCTAGAGCTTGTTCTCGTTCTTCTGGGGAAGACACCATCAAGAAATAATCAAAGGCAGCGACCTTATCATCGAGGTGATCGTCATCGGTATATTTACGGATGTTGTCCAATTCCTTGTTTGCTGTTGCCAGAACCTTTCCAAAGGGATGCGTCGGATGAGTATAAGCGTCTGCTTCATCATCGTGCTCCAAAGAGCCCATGAGTTTGATGGCTTCTTCTTCCGATAAGGATCCCTCTTCGACAAACGCCTTGGTCAGCTTTAAGGCGTTTTTGAGGCGTTGAGCATTCTGACGGCCATACTGTTGGTTTTCAACCAATCGCTTGTGGGTCTTTTCCAATTCTTCCTTAAGGCTTTGAATTTCTACCTGGGTTTCTTGTTTTGAGGCGGCGTCTCTTGACGTGGCTTCTTTCCTTGGAATGGCAGAACTGTTGACGTCTTCTTCTCCAGAGGCATCTCCAACAGTTTCTTGGCTGTCCGCTTGGGAAGAGTCCTGTTCTTGTGGTCGTCTAGCAGTTGCCTTGGAGTTCTTTTCACGGGCCGGGGTCTTATCCCGATCATGGAATAAATCCGCAATCGTATCGTGAGGTAAAGAGTCTTTAGGCAGAGGATTATCAGACGCATCCTCTTCAAACAGACGCGTCTGATCCAAATACTTTTTAGGAGAAGACTGAATGGTTTTTTCAGGTTTGTCTTCATGGGTTGCTCTTTCTTTTATGAGAGGGTCAATCATTGCGGGGCTCCTGGCTTTTGGGGTGACATAGATCGTATCGTAGATTGGTTTTGGAATTGCATAGGCTCGCCTCTTCCGGCAACGCCTTGTTCCATCATGGTTTTTTGTTGCATGGCTGCTTGCATCTCCTTGGAGATGGCTTCTGGGTCTCTGACGCCGAGACGTCTTAACAGCTCAGGCGATAACATCAGCCATTGCGCATGGGCATGACTCAACAATGATTCAAACGTAGCCTTTTGTTCGGCAAAGGAACTTTGGTAGTCAGGAACCTCTTCGATATAAAGGGATACAGGCAAAGATCGGATATCGTTAAAGATGACAGGCTTGCCATTGATAATCCGGGTTAAGTTTAAAATGATGCTGGTTCGTTCTTCCTGGCTCAACAGCTCAACCGCCAGATTCATGTCTCCTCCCGCTTGAATCATGTTGAGAAGGAACCGGGCTTCCCTCTTTTTCATCTGGGAGAAGTTATCAAACGCAAACACGTTGTTGCGAACCGAATTGACTTGGCGGATGTTTTGGGCCACGCCACTGGTGGCATTGGTTTGAATCCCCAGCATTTCATCATAGATTCCTGTCACCCGTTGGATCAAGTTCAGGTACAAATCCACAATCTTTAACTGCTCCTCTCCCAACTGAGCATTGCTGGATACCTGGAACTTCGAGTCCTTGGGCAGAAGAATGACCGAATCGGCGGTTTTGAGTTCTTTTCGGATCGACTCAATATCCCGACCCGGCATGGGATTGCCTTCAAAGACAACTCGGGCTGAATTGATCGCATAGACGGATTTGGTCACGCGGACATTACAGTCCCGTTGTATGTCCTTCATGCTTTCCAACAGACCATAGGGTACGCCTGTCTTGAAGCGTCTTTGAAACACAATGGGGATATAGCTAAAGTCCTTTTGATCCGGGAACGTCGCTTCTAAGGGGGCATGCTCCAAAAGGGTGTTATCCAAGAACACCGTGCGCATGATGCGTTCCCCTTTGGTTTCTTCCAGGTCATTGGTGGATTCACTTAGCTCTTCTGCCGTTTCAAGATTGGACGTCTCAAACGACCGTCCTTGGGCATCAAATCCCTTATAGACTTTACAGGGAACCTTGTATTGGACTTCAACGACCAATACGCGGCTTCTATTCACGCTACTGCTATTGGTGGCATCCGTATAAAGAGAATTCCTATCCATCATCTCAGGGCTGTCTATGCCTTGGTAATAGGAGAACTCTTGGGTTAGATCGATGTCCTTAGCCGCTTTAGGCCATTGGGAGATCAGTCTATCGGGGCGCATCCAGCGTTTTCGACAGATGGACTTCATGGCCGTGTATTGAGGGGTGAGATCATCGGGATCGGGAAGCAAGTTAAAGGGGTGGACATAGTCATAGAAAATGACCCCGTCTTCCTTACATAAATTGCTCCACCCGATGCCACAGATCAAAGAGTCCCGAAACTTCAACGACCCCTTATAAGGAAGATCCTGATGTTCTTGGATATAAAAGAGCATGTGGGTTAAGGCTTCAGCCAATTTATCGTCTTCTGGGTTATGGGAATCATTCCGGCACGCGGTGCGATACCGAGATTGGATTTCAACACCCGATAGACTATCGATAAAGCCTTTACAGATGTTCACGGTAATGGGCAACTGACCGCGTTCTCGCAGCGCCTCTAAATCACTTCCTTCCCATTGGCCGGTGCCATCATAAAAGCCATAGTCGCTGATACACTTCTCCCGAAACCCAACAGAAGAGGGATGCAGGTTGGCAACCCTAAAAAACTCTTGGGCTTTATCCAAGGCCTTTTGGCGGGATTCAGAAAGGGGATACGGCATTAAGGGGGGTTATCCCTTATTCCACAGGAGGCAGATTATCTGGATCTGGGGACAAGGCAGAGGCCGGGATCATGTCTTTAAGATCCATCACCGACACACTGACCTCATCACAAAGGGTACTCAAGATCTCACAGACCTGTTGCAAATCAGGGTTGCTTTTGACCTTGTCATCGGCATTCAAAACTTGTGAGGCGAGTTCTCTGATGTAGGTGGTATCGATCACAAAATCACCGAGAACATGACTCTTCCTTTTCTGTTCTTCAATTTGAAAACGCAGATTCATAACTTGCCTTATAATCTTTTTCAACGATGCCGTTATTATACAATATTTACGCAAAATTTGAAATCAATTAGAGGCGTATTTTAGGTGTTTTTGAAGGAAAGTTGGTGTTTTTTTACTGGTGGTTTGCTACAGGTAACCGGCCTGTTTCCAATGGGGAACGGTATCTTGCCGAAACTGGGTTTCGGTGCGGGCATAGGGCAATCCATTCAGCGCATAAAACAAAGCATCGATGCAGTGGTCGTTCTTCTTGAGGATGAGGCCATTATCATCGCGGGCATATTGGCGCCATTCGGTAACCAGGTGACGACAACTCACCCCTTTGGTAATGGCAAAGATCTTGAACCGATCCCCTCGGACGCGTTCATAGATTTCATCAATCATGGCTTCTTTGGTGTTGTTGGCTTTATGGGCTTTGATGAGACGCAAGCCAGAGCGACTTTGTAGAAAATCGATGGTCTTTTCTTTCGTGTGCATGTTCTCACCCGCGCCTGCCGGATCCACCATGCCGGTACACCATTCGGGAATGATCTGCGACAGGTTGGAGGCATGTTCTGTTGGTGTGGCATTGCTGAGCTTGTAATCGGCCACAGCATAAATTATGTCGTTGTCTCGGTCATGGGCCAAAAGGACGGAGCCCCAGGTCCCTCCGGAGGAAGAGGAGGGATCGAGGCCATACACCAACCCAAAATACGGGGGTATGTCAAACGGATCCACCAAAATCTCGGATTCTTTCATGGTAAAGACCTTGCCTTGACCAAACACAGGGATGCCATGTTCCCGGGCTTCTAACTGCCAATCTGGCACAGACTTTCGAAGGCGTTCTCGCTCATCTTCTTTCAGGTAGGGATTATCCGCCCAACTGGCCATGATGTAAAAGCGGCCATCCCGGACTTCACCCTCGGGCGCATAATCCAGAAAGTGGGAGATGAGGTCATCTTTTCCGCGCTCCGGCCACATAGAGCAGACCAAGAAGGTTTTTTCATGGTCAAAGGACGTGGTGCGGATCAAGGCTTCTTGGTAGACCTTAAAGTTTGGGACTTCATCCAAATGGATAAAGTCGGCCTTGACGCCTTGAAACGAGGACTCCCCTTGTTGAAAGGCTTTAAACTTCAATTCAGATACCCCGCCTGAAACATGGCGAATCTTGACCATATCCCAAGCGCCGGCAATGGTGGTGTGGGTCTTTTCCACGATATAGCTTTCATGCAAAATCGGCGGCATGGATCCATCCATATCCCCAAAGAACAGCTTCTTTTGCAAAATGTCTCGGGTGTCTTTCAAACTGATGGAAGCTGAGATGGCGCTAATGGGTCGCTGATACCGGTACCCGGTCCACCAGTCGGGATAGACCCCTGTCAGATGCATTGCCATTTCCATACACACAGCATTGGTCTTACCGGTTCGGTTGCCGCCCAGAAACAGACGCTCGCCAGCCCTGATACCGGCTTGGTGGAAAGCCCGTTGTTTGGGGGTGGGGTCATAAAACAGAAACTGTTTTAAAAAAGTCTCGGCCATGTCTTCTGCTGAAGACGCGTCTATGAGATTTTCAGGAGCAATGCAATCCATCATACAAACACCATGCATTATTAAGGAGGGAGGGGGAGGAAGAGTTGGTAAAATTATACTAAAAATCGCCCTTGTTTGCAAGGAATGAGGAAAGCAAGCACGATAAACACATCTAAATTATTTTCTAATACTTGCTAACCTATCTAAAATGATACTCAAATGTGGGATATTGGCTCTTGCTCCATAAATAAATAAAAAAATAATTTCAAGAGCCAACAAAGAAAGTGAACTGCTCCAATCTCTTAACCCATGAAACTTGAATGCCCCTATTTCAAAGCTACAAGAAGAGGCACAATAATTAATAATTATAGAAACAATAATATATAAATAAAGCCTGAAATATGCCCATTTATCTTTATCAGCAATCTCTTCTTTATTTATTGCATTCTTTTCTGCTTGCTCTAAGTATTTTGAGCTTATTTCATTATCTTTTTCCATAAAAGCTTTCGTATTCATCTGCGATGTCAGAATTTGAGATGATTTTGCTTTTTTGATCTTCATCAAAATGTTTTTCCCAAGCCCCTCCTTTTAAATGGGTCATTAACACTAAGTCCCATGGACTTTTTCTAGATAGTTCTGGATATTTTTCTTCTAAAAAGATTAGTTCTGGAATTTTGACATCCAAACCTATATCGAAAAATATATCTGTAATTTGACGATCTTTAAAAAGTTTCATTTTATCGTATAGTCTTGGTAAAACTGGGCCGAATGTCCATGCCTCAAACTCTTCATCCTTTATTAAAGGCTCTTGTTTTTCTCCTAAATACAATAAATGAAAAATATACAACATTTTTTGTAGTTTTAAATGAGTGATTGTCCAACCACTCAAATCACAAACTTTCTTAGCTGCCTGGAGGGAGGATATAGCCATATTATTGGTATTACCCCGTAATACATTGTTCATAATGAAACCATTCTATCTTGTTACGTTAAAAAATGTCAAAAATTAGATGCGTTTGCCCTGACAACCAAGAAGAGGCCTTGACGTACGTTATTATGTACGTCATAATCCGGTATATGAAGTTTAGGAGGATTATCGTATGACCCTAGTTACCATCACCCAAGCCAGAGCCGATCTTTATAAGATCGTTGACCAGGTCTGCCACAACCATGTTCCCACGCTGATCAAAGGCAAGCGAAACAATGCGGTAATTGTGGGGGAAGAAGACTGGAATGCCATTCAGGAAACCCTTTATGTGTTATCAGTTCCGGGATTGTATGAATCCATCCTTGAGGGGCAACAGGAACCATTGGAAGAGATGGCACGGGAATCGGATGTGGATTGGTCATGACGACACCAGAACCGTTATCGGCAACAGCGTCAGTCCCCTATCAGTTGGTTTTTGCCAAAGAAGCGCTCAAGGATGCCAAAAAACTCAAACAGGCAGGGCTCGAAGACAAAGCCAAAAAGCTGTTAGCACTCTTGAAGGAGGATCCGTATCGGGTTCCCCCTCCTTACGAAAAACTTCTAGGGCGCTTAAAAGGAATCTATTCCAGAAGGATTACACTTCAGCATCGGCTGGTCTATCAGATCCATGAAGGCGAAAGGGTGGTTCGGGTTTTAAGACTATGGAGTCATTATGAGTAAGGGCTGTTTTTGACTTTTTGACCCTTGAGTTTGTTTTTAATGGATTCCTGTCCAAAGAACTGCTTGAGGGCATCTGTTGATATGATGTCCCCGTTTTGCGTGTGAAGCCAAGGGCCTTCTTCTTGGATCATGGTGCGAAGTCCCCAGGGTGAGTATCGGTTATAATGGGTCATGACGCGCTTGAGAAAACGATCAACGACCTCGGTAATGTGTTTGGGATGATAGACATCTCGCTCGACTGTAGACAATCCTACGACATCCTGGTTTCCCTCTAAGAATGTTTTCAGCTGATGATGGGAACTTGGCACGACAGGGCCCTGTTCCCAGGCTATAAAATCATCCTCAAACAAAGGCTCCCCAAACTCAGCCAGATGGTGGCCTTGAGCGTAATACAAAAGTTTTTGTAATTTCCAAGGGGTCAGGTCGCTATCTGGACTGCTTTGGCAGTCGAGGTTGTCTGCGTCTAGATTGTCCCTGTTGAGGAAGTGGTCATACCGGACGATCCATCCGATGACTTCGTTAATGGTAATCATGTGACTTTCTTTCGTAATTTTTGGGCTCGTCTCTTTTTGAGAGTGTTTTGTTGGAGAGACGGATATCATGGCCACCCCCCGATGGTGGATACCTTCAAGGCTGTATGGGGTGTTGGAGAATTGATCTCCCCTCCCCCACGCCCCCTTGTTTCTATACAGTAAAGACTGGTATTTAATACTGTTTGTGCCATTTTCCTATACTTGCGTACTTGTAAGGCTTGTTTTTCCTGTGTTGATGGCTGTGTGTTGTGGCCTATTTCCTTGACCTTCTGATATACACTCATATGCTTATGCATCTTTAATCCACAGAAACAGCCAACATCACGCGCGCACAATCGCCAATTCTACCGCTATTCTTCTATTGAGTCCTTTTCTCCCTCTTCAACCCCCTCACCCTCAATCCTCATCCCCTCCTCTTTTACTATCGATGTCCCCGATGATTCAAATGCAGGAATCCCTCTTTTGTTTTTCATCCAAATCTTCAAGAACGTTTGCTTATCCTCCAAGCTCCATGTCTTCAACCGATCATCCATCGTCATGGTCATAGAGGCCGTCTCATCCTTCGTAATCGCCACACTGCGCTCAGGCTTGGGGTAAAAGTATTCCATGCACAGCTTCATTGCCCACGGCTCCTTCTCAACCACAGCCTTTTCCAGGACTAGCTGACCGACCTTCCTGATCTCATCCTGATGATCCCGACAAAAGGTCTGGTAATCCTCAGAGATTACATTCCGACGCTTGGGTCTCCCCAATGGATTGGCGTTATTACCCGGTTGAAAGACCATATTCACCCCTCATGATTCCCTGTTGATGAAAAAACATTCTAATCATCCCCATCGCGGGGTCTTTTGAAAGAAATGTCTACTGATAGCATGCCAGCATTATATCATCAAAACCCCTCCCATCCCACGGTTTTGTTAGGGTTACAGAGGGTTTGACAGGGGTTTGGTGATGGTTTGCAGGCGAGGGTGATCATCTTTGGTGTGACCCTATTCCATCCATCATCATGACATCCCTCTCCACGCTGATGTCAGAGCCACCATGGCCATATCATGATGGTGTCAATCTGCCATCACATCCACCACAATAAAAGCCCAAACACCACACACATAAAGACATAGATTGCGCCTGTGATCCCCAGTTTTCCTATGGTTACAGCGCCCTGATAGCCAGATTGACACCTCCCAAATCCAGAATGCAACTTTTGCATTCTGGCGAAACCCCTTGTTTTGTGCGGGCCTCCCGATGCAAATTCTTCAAAAACAATTCCAGAATGCAAAAAGTTGCATTCTGCTTGCATTCTGGCGTGTGGCCTTATTTACTGCGCCTCTCATTGGTATAAAGCCTCGTTTTGCAAATTCTAGAATGCAAAATTCTGCATTCTGGATTGCATTATGGAAAAACCCTATAGTTTCTGCGGGTCCCAGGCATACACCCTCAAAACACCCCCCAAAATTCCAGAATGCAACTTTTGCATTCTGGCGTAACCCCTTATTTTGTGCGGCTCACACGATGCAAATTCTTCGAAAACGATTCCAGAATGCAAAAGTTTGCATTCTGGTTGCATTCTGGCGTGTGGCCATATTTACTGCGGGTCTCAGGGGTATAAAATCACTTTTTCAAAATCCAGAATGCAAAAAGTTGCATTCTGGATTGCATTCTGGCCAAACCCCTTGTTTTCTGCCGCTCCCCCAGATTGAACTGATATAGATTTTACAAAATATCCACCTACCCCCTGAGGTTATTATATATTAACCCCTCTAGGGGTTAATATATAATACACCCAGGGTGGGGGAGGAGATGGTGATAGTGGTGATGATGATGGTTTTTGTGGTACGATGACTTCACCACCACCCCAACACCAGACCACCGACCCATGATGTTATTTTTTAGACGACTCCAACGATTTTTTGGGAGGCGTCGACACAACCCTCACACCATCACCAACAGCAAATGGTTTTGGTAGCTGCCCCCGACTCAACCCACAGCGACAGGGTCCATTGGGGTAGTCGACACCACCTCATCCCCAAACACCCTCACCAGTGCCTCTAATTCAACGCCACAGCGCCCTTGATCATAAATTCCATACGCAGTAGCATCAGACCAGAAAACCGCTGTGTGAGCGATTAAACGACCATAGCGACGATAGGGCGGGTAAACCACATCCAAACACCCTCGCCAATGCCCCTAATTTGACGCTGTAGTGGCATTGACGTCAAATTCCACATCACAGTAGCCTTTGGACACAAAACCGCTGTACGTGCAATTAAACGACCATAGCGGCGATGTTGTCTGGAAGCCGCAGTTTTCCTAGTGGACATCGGGCATAAGTATAGGATATGATGATTAAGTAAATACTCGCACATCAAAAAGTAAAAGGATGGGCCTCATGTCAACCATTTTAGCTCTCGATCTGGGTACCCAAACAGGCTGGTCCTTGCTGCATCAAGGCACCATTACCAGTGGTACTCTCACCTTCAAAAACGATCGCTACCAAGGGGGAGGCATGCGCTACCTTCGCTTTTCAAAATGGTTAGACGATATCCAAAGCTTAGCTGGTGGCATTCTGTCTGAGGTCTATTTTGAAGAGGTGAGACGGCATTTGGGTGTAGATGCTGCCCATGTTTATGGTGGGTTCCTTGCCACCTTAACAGGATGGTGTGAACGTGAGGGAATCCCCTATGAGGGTGTTGGTGTCGGCACCATCAAACATCATGCCACAGGTAAGGGCAATGCCAGCAAACAAGAGGTCATCGCATCCCTGAAAGCCAAGGGCTATCATCCTCGAGATGACAATGAAGCGGACGCTCTAGCTCTTTTAGAATGGGTACGGACTCAGCAGACCAGCTCTCGTACATCATATAACAAAACTCCTATGCCGCTTTGCCCAGAACAGCTTCCTCTTTAATCGGTGTTGGTTTATCGGGACGCAATCCTTCTAACACTTCAAAGTGATTCACGGACCACAAAAAACCCACACAAAGAGGAAATGTAATAATCCAGAGCCCAAAATGACTAAATGATTCCGTCAGATAAACAAGACCAAGTGAGGTCACAATATAAACTAAAGCGCGTGATAATGCATAGATGAAGCTTGTAGCGGTAAAACGCCTAAAGACAGGCATGGCCGCAATAAATACTGAGCATGCAGGAGCCTCTGCCAAGGAGGCAATTAACAAGAGAGCTTGTAGAAGAAAAATCTGATATTGGGTTGTTGTCTTTGTTAATATAAACGGCAAACACAGAATCAAAAATATGAATATACTGGCCCTTCCTTTTATTATTCTTAATGGATGTACTTTATAACTTAATCTTGCCCAAAAAAGTCCAACAAATAGGAGAATAAGGGACAAAAAAAAGTTATGGAGAATGATGTCTTCTGCTGAATAACCACACTGAATTTTAAGGATTGGATGAAAATACATGAAAGTTAGATAAAAAGTAAGGGGCCAACCACACTGAATCAAGAAGCAGCTTATCAAGGTCTTGCGATTGATTTTTTCAGTTTTGCTGGCAGCAATCCATTGAGATAGCTCATGGGAATGGTTTTCTTGTTTTTTTGATCCAGACTTTGATTCGTCTATATTTTTTTGTAGCCTTCTCTTCATATCAACAAATTCAGGGGTTTCTCGAAGACGGGTTCTGGCAACAGAGCCAATGACAGCAATTGTCGCTCCGACCCAAAAAGCAATACGCCAATCAAACCCATTTCTCGTAACGAGCGTTGCCACGCCAAGTGCTGCAACGCCTCCAACGGCAGAAGCAATACCTATAAAAGCAACGGCAGGATATTGCACAGGAGGCCTTGTAATCTCCGTAACGTAAACCATAGCTCCCATTATTTCCCCCATAGAGGACATACCCTGAACCAAACGACAAATTGTTACGATCCAGGCAGCGCTAATTCCGATCTGTGCATATGTTGGCAAAGTGGCCATAACAACACAACTTAAGGACATCATGGTTGTTGTTATAATGACTGTCGTTTTTCGACCTATATTGTCACCAATCCAACCAAAAAATAAGGCCCCAAAAGGCCTCAATACATACGTTGAACAAAAGGCAAATGCTGTTAGAAGGGCCGTGGTATGCAAATCTGACTTAGGAAAAAAAATCTCATTGAGAAGCACAGCCATATGGACATATAGCATAAAGTCGAAATACTCAAGAAAAGTACCAATCTGAAGCAGCCCAATGGCTTCTCTTTGCTCTCGGTTTAAGCTGCCAAGAATACTCATAGGTTACCTCTTGTTAAGAGCCGATGCTATTACCTATGCTTATAAACGACTTTTAGGTAAATTAGAACCCTCCACGTAAACCCAAATCTCCGGATTTTCTACAGGCAAGATAACCCCCGTCTGACTTTCCTTAAAATGGGTGGGGAATAAAGGCTTCATCACAGGAACCATTTCGCCTGTTTCAGGGTCCATGGCTTCTGCTCCCGTCGGCATGACCATGCCCTCCACGCACATCACCCCATATTTGCTCCGGGCAATCTTATAATCTGTTTCCAAATTAAACTTGATATACCCCTTGGTAGCCAAAACATTTAAACGCGCATGGATGGTACGTTCTCCCCCAAGACCCGCCTTCCCTTCAAAAGACCGACAAAATTGCGTCGGCGTATAAAGATCGCCCTTCTGGGCTGCCTCAAAAAGCAACTGAACAATCACATCATGACGCCGATGACGCTCAGCATCCAGTTTTTCCCCATAATCTTGACGCACAATCCTCTCAGAGTTTATAGACATCTCCTGCCAAGTCCCCTCAATCTTATCCACTAATTTTGTCGGCACGCTCTTGCCATTGCGTAACTCAAACATCAGAGTTCTCACACTTTGTTTTTCATCCGACCGAAACAACAACATGCCTGTTGTATAAAAGCTCCGCAGACTGGCAGCCCCGCTAAGCGCTTGGAACGGATCTTCTTCCACCATGCTCTTGGTCACTTTCTTGGTATGATGGGTCAAGATAACACCAGCCTTCGGATTCACCAAAAACCGCAGCTTCTCCACCCGGTCCTGCAAAAAAGCCAGCATCGCCATGTTGTCGTTCTCACTGCCGGATTTACCGGCATCATACACATTGCGCAAGGGATCAATCACCAAGATGTCCACGTCCCTCGGATTCTCAAAACACTTAGCAACGGTGTTGTAAATGGTTGTAACACCCTCCTCATTTAAGAGCATCCGTATCTGAGGGGTCATAAATAAGTTCTTTTTAACCAGCGGCAAGAAGGCTGGATCAAACTTGAGGTTTTGCAATCGTTCCCTCAAATAGTCATACATGATCTCTGTCTGCAGATAGAAAATCTTCAACGGTCTGGGAGGCGTCATCCCAAGGAAAGGTAATCCCGCAGCGAGATGGGCCAGCCAACTTAAAATCATGTCTGTTTTTCCAACCTTAGGAGCGCCGCCAAACACCAATAATCCCCCCGGTGTTAAAATGCGAGGACCAATCCAATCATCCGGAAAGGGATTCATATCGTCTATCAGCTCACCAGCAGAAAAGACCGGGACGCCACACGGGTTAGGGGGCGTCTCAAGACCACGATCACCATAAAGATTAGGGTCTTCACCAAGATCAAGATCAGAAGTCACATCACTGAAAGATACCGGCTGCACCTGATCTTTCAAAAACGCCTCAATGTCCAATCCTTCCGAATGAGCATCGCCCGCATCCCAAGATTCCGGTTTGTCTTCAGGAATCTGGACCCTCGACAGGGATAAAAGATCCAAGGTCTTGAGTTTTCCCAGAAGTCGATTGGCATAAGTTTGTCCCGGTTTATCATGATCCGGCCAGAGGATGACATGCTTGCCCTTCAAGGGAGACCAATCGGTTTTATCCAACGGTGCATTGGCCCCATTCATGGCTGTCGTCGCACAGATGCCTCGATCAATCAAGGTCTGGGCACATTTCTCACCTTCGACCAAAATCACCGTATCGGCATTAACCATGCCTGGCTGATTATACAAAGGTCTGGGATTAGGCGCTTTATAGGACTTGGTTTTAACATCGTATGGCCTAAACTCTTTGCTTTTGTCTGTGTCATACCGATAGACCCGAGCCACCACAGTCCCTGCCGCATCCTTATAATACCAACGACCCGTAGGGTTCCCTAAATCCTTGAAGGACGCAGGTGTCTGTGGTGTTGGTGCCTGCGATGGCATCATCTCTAATGGGATTGTCTTGGATGGGGACATCTTGGATGGGAACAGCTGATCTTCAGAGGGTTTAGGGGACGGTTGTCCTGAGATTTCTGGCAGCAGATAAGCCGGTGTTCCTAGCCACTCATGAACAGATCGGATAATCTCCGGGAACTGATGCCCCGTATCCAATCCTTTAACCGCTCCCCATAATGACAAGATATCACCCCCCTCACCCGTTGCAAAATCATGCCACATCCCAATTTTAGGGCCATGCAATTCAATCTTCAGACTTTCTCCGACATCCCCCTGTATATTGCCAATGACAAAGTGGGGTTGTTGAATCTTCCCATAGGGAAACAAATGCGTCAGGGTTGGTCTGAGGTAACTGTGCAACCGCTGTTTTAATACTTCCACATCAAGCCGTTGATTATAAGTGCCAGCCATCAAGCCTTGAGGAAGAGCCTCATTAAGGTCATAGCCATTCGGTTGACAACCGTTTGATAAAGAAAGATCTGACATCTACAGAGCCCCCTTCCAACACGTTGTCTGCCAGTCACAAAAACGACACTCAAAATGATCGGGGTCATGGGATATCCGTGGTAGGGTTTCCTTGGCTCTTGTGGCTCGGAGAATATGAACAGCCTTATCACTGGCCGCTTGAGCCAAAGCCGCATCAAAGGGGACCCACTCATGATACAGTTCCGCTGTGTCCTTATTAATAGCCGTCAGTAACGCAGGGTTTTTGCTTAAGCCAGGCACACTCTCTTCCATATAAGCCTGATACAGGGCAATCTGAACCGCATACACAGGCTTGGCGATCTTGAGTCCTTTTTCCACCAACTGTTTCCAGGATTTGGCATTCAAAGACTTACATTCCCATAAAGCTGGTACGCGAGCCTCTAATCCTTCTGGGACTTTTCGAAGGATGCCATCCACATGACCCTGCAGCTGTCCCTCCGCCGCTGAAAACCCATAAACCTCCCCTGTCCCCGGTTGATGAGTCTCAATCTCAAACCCCGCCTTTTGAAGCCATACCCGCACCATCTTTTCTAAAGAATGGCCCATCTCAAAGATGCGCAAGGTTTTGCCGGAATAAACCTTATCCCTGGGTGTGTGAGTGTATTCATATTGAAGCGCTCTGGAACAAGAAACCCCCAACCGAGACGCTCCTAAATACGTGCGCTCTGGTTTTTGGACATGGTCTTGTTGCAAAGCCCAATCCAGAATCTGGTTTAGAATATCGCTATCCGTTGATCCGGCAGGTAAGTCCGACGTTAATCCAAGGGTAAAAGGCATAGAAATGGGTTCCTTTGTTGACGGTTGGAAATGAGATTTTTTAAAAAGACTGTCTGAATCCCCCTCAAGAGCGCCTTCGAGCACCATGAGGGTCACACCCAGAGCAACCTGTTCTTGAAGAATTTTGTGGGGAAGAGATGTCATCTCGGTCCCCCTTGGCGTAAAGCCTTATCGATTTTGTTGGCATTGAATTGTTGAACCAGCAATAAAGACGCCTCATAACGGGTCAGGGTTTGATCGTCATCATGACCCCGCAAATAGTGAAGTTGGCTGGGTGTTGCCGGCAAAGAGAGCCAGTCTTTGGCTTTATGAGCCGTATCCTCACTTTCTTTCAAATTCATCCAGTCATTAGCAGCCGCCACACAAGCCGCCTCATCCCCCACAGCCAACAGCCTGGCATTTTCTTTATGAATGCCGCCAATTGCATGCCATTGGTCGTTTTTAAGAATTACACTGCCCCATGCCTCAAACCCGGAGGCCATAAACATATCCTCCTGTCCATCCAATTCATCCCCCAGCTGCAACCACTTGAAATTCGATTTCTCAAACAGGTTCACTTCCCGCATGGCAAAGTCTTGGGCCTCTAACGTGGCCTCGAGGGGTTTCTCAAAGGGGGTAAATTCAAAGCCACATAACGAGCACTCACACACAGATGAGGGCACCGTCCCGTTGCACGCAGGACATTTCTTAAAAGGAGGATACCCCGGTTGAATTTCCCCATCGGCCAGATCAACCATTTGTTCCAAAGACCCATGAGCAAGGGTCGCTGTCCCAAAATCCAAGATGATGCAGTCTTTTTTGATAAATCCTGGATATTCTGCTTCATTAACGGTTCGAAGACCGCGTCCGACCATCTGGATAAAGGTCGATTGATAAGAACTGGGACGCAGCAACACCACACACGAGGTGGGAGGATGATCCCATCCCTCGGTCAAGACAGCCACATTCACAATGACCTGAGCTTGTCCCGAGGTGTAAGATTGTAAGACGTCTTCCCGTTCCTTATCAGACATGTCCCCATGAACCAAGACAGCCGCAATATCAGCTTTCACAAACGCCCGGCACACATGCCTTGCATGCTTGACCGTGGAACAAAACACCACCGTTTGACGATCCTTGGCCTTTTCTTTCCAATGACTGACGACAGCTTCATTAATCGGTAAGGTGTCCATGATGTGAGAAATGGCATCCATATCATATTCACCCCCAGAGGTTTTCTTGGCCTCTTGAAGCGTAGACCGAACCCCCACATCCATCACAAACGTTCGAGGTCTCACCAAATGACCCGAGGCTATCAGCTCTCCAATCATGATCTGGTCACACACGTTGGAGAAAATAGGGTACAGTCCCTTTTTATCTCCCCGATTGGGTGTGGCTGTCATGCCTAACAGTTTGAGGTTGGGATTTAAAGATTGAGCATGGTTCACAATCCTCACATAACTATCCGCCCTGGCATGATGGGCTTCATCAATCACCAACAGATCCAGCTTTGGCATGGTGGCCAGATTGTGTTCTCGAGACAAAGTCTGAACCATGGCAAAGGTTGTATCCCCTTGCCATGATTTCGATGACGCATCAAATATCCCCGTGGATAGATGAGGATTGACCCGGCAAAACTTGGTCTCGTTTTGAACCGTCAGTTCATCCCGGTGTGCCAAGACGCAGGTCTTAAACCAATGGGTTTTAAACCCGGGGGTTTTGGCAGTAGACGCCTTACAAAGAGCCCCAATCGCCGCTGACAACATGATGGTCTTGCCCGCACCTGTCGGCGCCACCACTAAGGTATTGCCATGTTCATGCAAGGCCGTTAGGACCCGATTCACCAATTCTTTTTGCCGAGGTCTGAGTAACATGGTCGATCCCCCCCCCCTTTACCGGCTCATCGTCTGGTAAGATGAAGTGCCGGTCCCATACCCTGTATGCTTTTCGTACTCCTTATGGCCCTTTGTGATGGCCAGCTTGATCACGTTGTAGGATTTGTTTTTCTCCGTATCCACGTCCACATCAATCCGAGCCACAAACTCCAGACCATGAAACTGTCCATAATGCTGGATTTTGCGAAGACTATTAGCCCTCTCTGTTTTGTCATCACTCTCAAGCCCATAAGACGATTCCAAAACACCCCTCATAAAGGATCTTCCAATCGCCGCCCACTTAGGGCTTTTGTCACTGTGTAAGCCAATCCGACCCCAAATCTTTTGGCCAGCATAAGGGCCGTCTTCGCAAACGGTATAATCACACGCCAGATAAACAGATCCGGTTTTGGGATTGCGGGTAGCACACCCATCCTCCCGCCAAGGGGACGGGATATCTCGTTGATCACCGGGTTTCAAGGCCATCTTCACCCGAAGGATCGTTCCTTGCGGAATGACCTCAAAGGTCTGTCTTTGGGGATCGGCATCATTCAAGTCCTTGGGGTCCCTCTCCAACAGATACCGGTCTTCTGAATACTCATCATTCTGATAGTTGCCCCCTGTATGTTGATTGGTATATTGATTCGCCTGGTAGCCAGAGGGGCCAGAGTGTTGAGGGTGATTTTGAAAGGCCTTTGAAGCAAAGGTTGAATTAGCCATGGTTTAAGTCTCCTACGGTATTGTTTTTATTAGAGTGTTGGTGAAGGTGTTGCGTCTCGTTTTGATGAGGAAGCCCATACCTTAAGGTTTTGTCTCGAGACAAGAGGGGCTTTTGAATCTTGTCCATCAATCGTCCCAAATGCGCCTCCTCGATGCAGTCAAGGCGTCCAGAACGGTCTTTGGCCGGATACCCATCAGGATTCAAGGTGTGACACACAAAAAAGCGATAAAAGGTATCCCCCTCAATGGCACCAGCCATGGTAATCAGTTGATCCACAATCCCGGGTAATTCCAGGGTGGTTTTGTTCCCCTCAATCTGCGGTTGAAACCGTCGGCGTTTTAAATCATCGACTTTGTCTTCCAAAATCCCCACAAACCAAATGTTCTTGTTGCGGGTGTGTTGCAGATGGGTTAACCACGCAATCATCTCCTGGCCATGTAACCCATAGGCGCCCCGGTTATCCGGTTTGCCGGTTTTCTCACTAAACGCCTGCGGTTCCCCCTTGCACCACTGAAAACACAACCGGGCCGCCACCGTGATCGAGTCAATAAAGATGGTTTCATACCGGTCAAGGCTATGAGGGTTGCCAAGGATCTTACAAACCTTGTCAAAGTGGTGTTGGCTATAGTCTTGATCTTCCCTTAAAGAAGGGTTCGGACCCCCAATAAACACCGCATAGTCCCGACACTCTTCCCAGGTCTGAGGACGCAAGGTATGACCCTTCCAGCCCTCTATAGCTAAATCCCCCGCTTCCAAATCCACAAACAAAGTTTTATTCTCCGGCAACGTCCACAACAAAGACGTCTTGCCAATACCAGCCTCCCCAAAGATACAGCCTTTAATACCCTGCTGTTCCCTGAGACGGTCATCCGCCGATAAAATAGGTAAAGCCATGAGGTTATTTTCCTTTCGCTTGAAGCTGGTGAATGAAGTGTTGAGCCCCTTCCAAAAGGTGGTGCAGAATCTCCACCTTCAAAGCCATAAAGCCCAGCTGCTTTTGATCCATAGCCAGCCAGTCTCTAAGGGGAAGACAATAAAGAGCATCCAAATAATCCATGTCTTCATACCAAGGCGACATGTCGTTAAAGTTCGTAAACATAAGAGTCCTTTCTCTTTCAGTGTTGTTTTGAAACCGTCTTTAGGGGACGTTTTCAATTTTCCAGCAGAGTATTAAACAAGAAAAACCAAATGAAAAGCACAATCTTACGCGCAGAGTTTGACCAGCTTTACTTGCGCAATTTTCACCAAAACTTTGTTTTTTGCGCGAAGATTTTCACCTTTTCTTCGCGCAAGAGAGGCCCCTAAGGGTCCGTTTCGCGCGAAGGTTTTGCCAATTTCTTCGCGCGAAGACACCCCAAAAGGGGGTCCTTTGCGCAAACAAGGGGGGGTTTTCTGTTTTTTTAGGACCAAAATCGAGGGTTTTTTTGTTTTATGAAGAAAGAAAAACCCAATGTTTCTGCGGCTTTCAGGCCGAAAACCCTTGGTTTTTGAGCTGCGCGACGATTAAGGACCTTTCTTCGCGCGAAGAGGGTCCAAAAGGGGGGTGTTTGCGCGAAGATTTTGGATTTTGTCTGCGCAAAAGAGAGGCAAGGGGATCCCTTTCGCGCGAAAGTTTCGATGATTTGTTCGCGCAAAAACGAAAATATGAGAAGGGTTTGCGTTTTGGACGTCAACCAAGACCGACAACACCTCAAAAAAGGGAAATTTTTATTTTTTTCGCATCAAAATTGATGGAAATAACAGAAAAAAAGCGAGAAAGGAAGGAAAAGCAAGAAGGAAGAAAGGGGGGAGATTTCCCCATTCTAATGACGCAAAGACCTGAGAAGGGGTAGAAGATGCCGATTCACATCATTGGCTGACATATGGTAGGTGTTTTGCAAAAACACAGATACCTCCCCATCTTCTTGAAATTGGTCGTCACGGGGAAACTTTTCAAAAAGATCAAACATGCCTTTGTTGTTTTTGTTAAAAAGGTCAGAATAACAAGAGGCTTTTGGATTCTTAATAATCTTTCCAGCCAAGGTCTTCTGCTCATGAGTGGAATCCTGATCCTCCCCAAAAGAGAAGAAGCGATGACAGGCATGTCTAAAGTCTGCCTCACTCAAAGAAATCGATTTGCCGTAAAAAGTCTCAAACTCATTATCCAAAAGGGTTTGAATGCTTTCCGGAACCTCAAAAATTTCCTTAGAGGGAATTTCTATCGTCTGCTCCCCATCCGAGAACCAAAGAGGAAGAGAATATTCCGTCAACATCAGTCCAAACTGTTCCAGAGAAAGCTTCAGGCGCAAATTGCGCGTTGTTTCTCTTTCAATGTTTTTACGTTCTTCTTTGGAAGCAAGTTTGAGAGCGTTTCGATCGGGACTCAAAAGGCCGACCCTTCGAATGTCAGAAAGCCTAATAAAAACCTTTGAGGCGACGCCATCTTTGCATCCCCCGTAAAAATTGACGAACCTTAAATACGCAACTTGAAGGGTAATCTTATGCATCAACAAAACTCCTACATTATACGGTTAAAAATCCTCTTCCCCCAAAAGAACACGGGATATGTTCCCTCAAAAGAAACGTCATTTTACTCCCCATTCACAGCCTTCACCAAATCCTTTCCATAACGAAAGGCAACTTTTCTGGATGCTGGTAGTTGAAGTTTTTCTCCTGTCCGAGGATTACGGCCCGCGCGCGCCGGCAATGACCTCACAAAAAACGTCCCAAAACCAAAGATTTGGACCTCCCCATCCTTTTGAAGGCCACTCTGAACGCCTTCAAGGACAGCCTTGACGACTTTATGGGTATCCTTTTGAGACAGAGACGCCACCTTAGCAACCTGAGAAACCAGTTTTTGTTTGTATAAAATCATACCCCGTTGTTCCCTTCTAAAAACCTATTCGCAAAAACTGTGCCACAAGCAAACACCCAAGAACAATTGCTTTTTCCGGATTGCTGTGTTGTGCCAGGCATGACCTCCTAGCCATCGTTTGACACCACAACAAGCAGCTCACAATCCGTCAGGGATGTTAATTTATCCAGGTAGTTGGTTTGCACGTAGTCACAAGCAAACTGGTTCTTGGTGTGAAGCCGGATGCCCCTGCCCCCTTTGGTTGCAGGCATAGGCGTCATGGGCATATCGGCAAACCATGATTGGTAGGTCTGCTCCCCAAAGGCCTGAAGGATCGATCGTCTCAGCCGCTTGATGGGTTCCCCCTCACCGCTTGTTTCGATGGCCTGGGTAATCGCCTCCGTCTTCAGCGAAACAGCCTCCTCATCAACACAAGGGGTTTTGTTAACCCCAAAGTCCCCCTCCAGAATCCGTTGGATGATATCAAACTTCAGCACCCAGTCCAGACTCGCCCTAAAGGTGGATTTAGCCTTCCCCATCAAGAAAGCACTGCTCGTGACTTGCTGGCAGAACTGTTTCCACTTGGACAGATTGGATTCAAACCGAAACTTGAAAGCCGCTACCAGGTATTGGGCCCGTTTCTTGGTGAGCTGAATGAGATTCCCCTCTTCCCCTTGCCGTTGACCAACCGTTTGGTTCCAAATCTCAAGAAGGTCTGATGCTAGCGTGTTGGATGATGATGATGTGGTGGTAGAAGAGGTTGGAGGGTCAGATAGTTCTGGAGGTGTATTTGTATTTTGGGAAATTGATAAAATATCTTCTTGGACAACGTGGACTTGTTGGGAGGGTATGTCTTCAACCACCCCCTTTTCCTCAGATAGAAGGTTTATTTCTGAAGTAGTCTCTGCTTCCTTATTATACATTCCGCCATTATGTCCGAATGGCTCGGACATTTTGTCCGTGGGGGGGGGAAGAATTTCCTGCTTTGTACCACCTACCGGTTTAATGTTCAATTCTAGGCCAGGTAGCAAGGTTTCTAGTACCTGATAATCGATACTGTACCAGTTTGTGCGATCAGACTTGATATGACTCAATCGATCAACAAGCAAAACACCAATGTTTTTAAGGGTGTTAACAACCCTCGTCACCTGTCTTTCTGATAGGCAGAGCTGCGCAGCCCATTCTTTTGCTGAATTATAAATCCAGCGACGGTTATCAAAAACTCTGCCCGTTTCTGCGTTGTTACATGTTATCCAATAATGGACCTGCTGTAAAAACATGGATGGGGTCTTGCCAATTATGCTGGCTATTTCTGGTTGTGTTATAAGGCAAAGTTTTCCATTTACCAAAAAACGCTTATTGTTTTTGCATTGCATAGGGATCTCCAATTTAAAATTAGAACCACCCACGCACTCAAAAATATTGAATATTCCCAGCATATTGGCTATATATACAATATGAGGGAGTGGTATTTACGAGCGTGATATGGTCTTTGCGCGTGTTTGTAATGTTTAGTTCTGTGTTCAAAAGAAACTTAATTTGAGTCTAGGATTCTTTTGAAAAATTCCCTCGTCAGGCCTTCTGTGTAAGTCCAAATTTATTGTTTGCAAGCTTCAGTTACACTTGCTTCAAAAAGTTTGAGACGACTCCACGCAGAAGGCCTTTCCAATTTTCTTCTCTCTTATTTTTCAACTACTGTATACTAATAAAACTTGTAAAAGGTTTTCAA
>Ga0209769_1000054_pt1 | contig 41203 bp, 45 predicted proteins | sample LauGreSuBDMM15DN_2_FD_187569 | JGI IMG/M metagenome (GOLD analysis project Ga0209769, IMG submission 187569) | Freshwater lake microbial communities from Lake Michigan, USA - Su13.BD.MM15.DN (SPAdes) (version 3) | ecosystem: Environmental > Aquatic > Freshwater > Lake | place: Lake Michigan, USA...
GTTACAGTGGAGTGACTTTGCGCGAAAGGCTATAAACTATCCAGTCGATGTCCCGCTAGATCGTCAACCTTACAATTGGGCCGTGATGCCGATAATAAGGCCATTATGGCATGCAAACCCCATGTGTCGCTTGATACCGGATTACTGTAACAATTCGGGGTTGTTCGCGGTAGGGTCGGCGTTATGGAGGCGGGTATGAGCCCTGCTGCCAAAATGATTATCATATTCATCCTGCTGTGGGTGGGGTTTCATCTGCTTTTATACGGATATGTGCGGCGCAGCATCGCCGCCGCCAAGCCCGACAAGGACGCTGAGGCATAACTTGATTTGCCATTTTCGCATGCCTATAGCGATAGGGCAGAAACAAGCGGTCCCATGTGGCCGCTTTTTGGCTTTTGGAATATGCCAACTATTCGGTCGGAAGGAAGAAAACCATGTCGATTACGCCCCTGATGCCAGTCTATCCGCGCTGCGGTTTTCGGCCGGTCCGTGGTGAAGGCGCTTGGTTGATTTCCGAAGACGGCAGCCGAGCGCTGGACTTTGCAGCGGGCATCGCTGTGAACCTGCTTGGTCACGGTCATCCGCATTTGACCAAAGCGATTCAAGACCAAGCGGCAACGCTTATCCATGTGTCGAACCTTTATGGCAGCCCGCAGGGGGAAGCCTTTGCCCAGCGGCTTGTGGATACCACCTTTGCTGATACGGTATTCTTTAACAATTCCGGCGCTGAGGCGGTGGAGTGCGCGATTAAAACCGCCCGTGCCTATCACCAAAGCCAAGGCAGTGACCGCTTTGAGATCATCACCTTTAAGAACGCCTTTCACGGCCGGACGATGGCGACGATTTCGGCCAGCAATCAGGAGAAGATGCACAAGAGCTTCCTGCCTTTGCTGGAAGGCTTCAAATATGTTGATTTTGACGATCTTGAAGGCGCCAAGGCGGCCGTGGGGCCAAAGACCGCTGCGTTTTTGGTTGAGCCTATTCAGGGGGAGGGTGGAGTGCGCCCCGCATCAGACGCCTTTATGCAAGGCCTTCGGGCCCTGGCCGATGAACACGGCATCATGCTGATCTTGGATGAGGTTCAGTGCGGTGTAGCACGTTCTGGCACGCTATATGCCTATGAACAATATGGCATTATTCCGGACATCATGGCGACCGCAAAGGGCCTTGGTGGCGGATTTCCGGTGGGTGCCTGCCTTGCCACTGAAGAGGCGGCACGCGGCATGGTCGTTGGTACGCATGGATCGACCTATGGCGGCAATCCGTTCGCCATGGCGGCCTGTCAGGCGGTTTGGGATGTCGTGGCGAATGAGGAATTTTTGGCGCAAGTGCGTTCGACAGGCGAAAAATTACGTTCAACGCTTGAACAATTCATCGGCAATTATCCCGACCTGTTTACCGGCGTTCGGGGCAAAGGGCTTATGCTCGGCGTGATGATGACGCATGAAACGCGGGCCTTTGTGGCGCATTTGCGCGACAATCACGGTTTGTTGCTGGTAGCGGCGGGAGACAACACGTTCCGCGTGCTGCCGCCGTTGAATATTGGCGACGCCGAAATCCAGACATTTATGGAAAAGCTGTCCGCCGGTGCCGCTAGCTATCAAATGCCGCAAGCTGCATGACGCGCCATTTCCTCAATTTGAGCGACGCGGGCGGCGATGCAATTGCAGCTATGCTGAACAACGCCATAGACAGGAAAAATGCGCGGCAAGGGTGCCCCAAGGGTCAGGCAGATGCCGACGCGCCGCTTGCGGGGCACACGCTGGCGATGGTGTTTGAGAAAAACTCGACCCGCACCCGCACGTCTTTTGAAATGGCGATGAAGCAATTGGGTGGCGACAGCATATTCATGGCGTCTGGACAGATGCAGCTTGGTCGCGGTGAGACTATTGCCGACACAGCCCGCGTGCTGTCACGCTATGTCGATGCCATCATGATCCGCACCGATGACCATGACAAGGTTTCAGAACTGGCACATTACGCCAGCGTGCCCGTCATCAACGGCCTGACTGATCTGTCGCATCCCTGCCAGATCGTTGCCGATCTTCTGACCGTAATGGAGCATCGAAAAACTTTGCCCGGTCTTGAGCTTGCATGGCTTGGTGATGGTAATAATGTGCTGAATTCGGTAGTTGAGGCAGCAGGGTTGTTTAAGTTCAACCTTCGCATAGCCGTCCCAGAAGGCTATGAAAGTGACAGCAACTTTATCGAGATTGCAAAGGCCGCTGGCGCGAACATAACCCTGACCCGCGATGCACGCGAAGCAGTGGCGGGCGCAGACGTTGTTGTGACCGACACCTGGGTGTCGATGGGGCAGGATCATGCCCATAACAAGATGGCGGCAATGATGCCCTATCAGGTGAACGAACGCCTTATGGCCACGGCAAAAGCAGATGCAGTGTTCCTGCACTGTTTGCCTGCGCATCGTGGTGAAGAAGTGACCGACGCGGTGATTGACGGGCCGCAGTCGCTTATCTGGGACGAAGCAGAAAACCGTCTTCATGCGCAAAAATCGATTTTATTATGGTGCCTTGGGAAGTTGTAATGGCGGAACAATCCGAAACATTGTCCAATCAGCCATTGCGCTTTTCCATACCCACGCGCGATGCGCGCGGGCGTCTGGTTCGGCTTGACGATGTCCTTGCCGAAATTTTGGCGGCCCACGCCTACCCCCCCGTGATTGAACGCATCTTGGCAGAGGCATTGGTTTTGACCGCCTTGTTGGGATCTTCGTTGAAGGAAAAGGGCAGCCAGCTTACGCTGCAAACACAAACTGAAAAGGGTGCGATCCGCCTTCTGGCGTGCGACTATAAAGACGGTGCGTTGCGCGGCTATGCGCAGTTTGATGCAGCGACTGCTGCGGCCTTGCCGCGGGATGCAACGCTGTTTGGTGTATTCGGGCAAGGTTATCTTGCGATTACCTTTGACCGTATGAAGCCGGCCAGCGAAGGCGGTGGCCGCTATCAGGGCATTGTCCCGCTTGAGGGCGAAGCGCTGGCCGATGCGGCGCAAAATTATTTCATGCAGTCCGAACAAATCCCAACCTTTATTCGCGTGGCGGTGGACCGTGTTGATGGCCGCTGCGTTGCTGGTGGTCTGTTGGTGCAGCATTTGCCAGAGGGCGAAGAAGGCCGTGAACGGCTCCACGTGCGGCTCGACCATCCGGAGTGGGCGCATATTGAGGTAATGTCCTCAACCATCGCTGCTGCTGAGTTAGCTAACCCTGCGCTTTCGCTTGAGGAAATCGTCTGGCGGCTTTTTCACGAAGAACAAGAAGTGCGCATTGAACAAGGCGATCGGTTGTCGAAGGGGTGCCGGTGCGACCCGGTGCACATCCGCGATGTAATTGCGAAGTTTCCCGCAGAAGGCCGTGCCGAAATGGCCGATGACGACGGCGATATTGTCGTTGATTGCCAATTTTGCTCGCGCCGGTTTCCGATCAGCCTTGCCAGTTTCAACAATTAACTGGCGCACCGCAGAACAGTGAGCGCCAACTGTCGTTCGAAGAGCATAATCTGCCGTGCAAAATGCAAAAATTTATGGTAACGAAACCGCAAACTATAGATTTTTTCGCTGAAACGGACTGGTTTACGGACGTAAGATTATGCAACTTCGATATTATCCTATTAGCCTGTTTTTACCGTTGGCGGCAGGTGCCGCTTTTGCCGTCTCTCCAAATGATGATTTGGCGCTGCTTGATACATTAGAGCGCGGAAACTGGCAATTGCGCGCAACTGGCGGCGATCAGCCACTTACCAAAATTTGTCTTGGAAATCCCGGCGCCTTAATTCAAATCCAGCATAGCGGTGTCGCCTGCGAGCAATATATTGTCCGCACAAGCGCGAACTCGGTTACCGTTAGTTACACCTGCAAGGGACAAGGACAGGGTCTGACGACCATCCGCAAGGAATCGAACCGGATTGTCCATATTCAATCGCAGGGTATCCGGGATAACGCACCTTTTTCGTTTGCCGTGGAAGGCCGAAGAACTGGACCTTGCTGAGCAGGAAAAGCAACTCGCAGGCCTTAACCAGATATTGACCATCACTAGGTGATAAAGATGACGTGTCTTTTACGAGACACAATTTCCTCCCTGGTAAGCTGAAAAGCCGGGCGGCCCATTTTTTGTTAGAATGCCGCAATGCCGGTAATCGCGCGACCCAATATGAGTGCATGGACATCATGCGCGCCTTCATAGGTGTGCTGGTAGGCCTTATATACGATGGCGAGGGCAGGGCGATGGTCCTTACCCATACGCAGAAAGGCAATCGCCGCTTCCATTATTATGCGAACCGCTATGAAACTTTGGGCGACAATACAGCGTCACGGGTCAGCGCTCGGGATATCGAGAACATAGTCGTTGACCAGCTCTCCCAGACGCTGGCGTCCGGCAGCCAGATGCAGAGCATGTTGCTTCACGGCTCCTACACAAGTGAACAACTGCACAATGTGATCTCGCGATGCGGCAAAGTGGCGACTGAACTGGGCGTTGCGAAATATGCATGGAAACAGGAATTGCTGCGGAATGTGATGAACCGTGTCGACCTGCATGACGACCGTGTGATTATCCGGATAGATAACCGCGGTCTGCTCAACGTCATTAAGGCAGACATCTCAGTCCAACCCTCGAGCACAAATCTAACGATCGAACGTCAGGCCTTAAGGCTGCGTCGAGGGAAAGCCCTAAGACTAGTCATTCCGGCAACGCTATCAGGTGACCGTGTCCAGATGCGAGACGAGAAACTTATCGCTCTCATCGCGGAGTCCCGGGCAATCATGCAACAGATTACCGCTAATCTCGGTAAATCGATTCCGGCTCTAGCAGCCGAACGAGGCCGTTGCCGTGTTCGAATGATGAAGGTAGCCAAGCTGGCATGCCTCGATCCAGATATTGTCACTGCAATTGTGGAAGGGCGACAGCCATTAAAGCTTAGCCCAAGCAAACTTCTGGCCGCTGATTTACCGCTGGCGTGGGCAGATCAGAGGCGAGTCCTCGGGTTCGGCTAAGACCCAGCGTACATTAAAAGAAGTCTGTTTTTTGGGCCCGTGAGACGGTCCCTATTTTTTGGCTAATCGGTCTCACAACAGAGACAAGTTTGGCTTCTGCACGAATTTAGGCGCCGCCAAGGCCCGCAGAACTCCGCCGTCTTCGGCGCTCGGCGACAGAAGTCTCTGGAAAGGTGTGATGTCGCGGACTGCGTGGCGCGCCCTACAGGAGTCGAACCTGTGGCCTCAAGATTAGAAGTCTCGCGCTCTATCCAGCTGAGCTAAGGGCGCGCGCTGCGAGGTGCAATAACGGCTTTGCGCTCGAACGCAAAGCTGCTTATGTCGATTTATGCACGATGCCCCTATTCTCTCCGAAAGCGGAAGTGCGGTTACTGGCCGTCAGTTTCGGTATTATGATTTCGTTATGGCGGCCTTTGTCGCCATATTGTTGCTGTCCAACATCATCGGTGCCGCGAAACCCGCGGCGCTGACGCTGAACGGCGAGCAATGGATATTTGGCGCCGGAATATTATTTTTTCCCTTGGGCTATGTCATTGGTGACGTCTTAACTGAAGTATATGGCTACGCTCGTGCGCGCAGGGTTATTTGGGCTGGCTTTGCCGCATTGCTGTTCATGGCATTCATGAGCTGGGTTGTGGTTGCCCTCCCGCCCGCACCCGGTTGGCCGGGGCAGGCCGCTTATGAAAGCGTGTTTGGTCAAGTCTGGCGGATCGTCTTTGCGTCGATCACCGCGTTTTGGGCAGGCGAGTTCATCAACAGCTATGTCATGGCGCGTATGAAGATATGGACCGCCGGAAAGCATTTGTGGTCGCGCACCATTGGGTCGACTGTCGTAGGGCAAGGCACTGATAGCATCATTTTTTACCCACTCGCCTTTGGGGGTATATGGAGCAACGAGCAGGTCATCAGCGTTATGTTCACAAACTGGTTGTTGAAAGTGGGCTGGGAAGTGGTGCTGACGCCTGTTACTTATGGTGTTGTTGGCTGGCTTAAGCGAAAAGAAGGCGTCGACATATTCGACGAGGGAACCAACTTCTCGCCTTTTAAAACTAAAGTTTAGGATCGCATGCAAGACATATTGTTGCAGCTGGTCGAACGATGGATCGGCTATAAAACATGGCTTATTGCAGCAGTCGGCCTGACGAATGACGCGATGCATGTACATGGTTCGCTGTTGATATTGTTCCTATCTGCAGTCGTGCTTCGGCGGCGTCCAGACAGTGTCTGGTGCTGGTTGATTGTTTTGATGGCCGAACTGTCTAACGAATATGCGGACTTGCGCGGCCAAGCACCAGGCGAAGCGACATTAAACGCGTCATTACATGACCTGTACAACACGATGTTCTGGCCCACGATTATTCTATTAATGGGTCGCTTTTTATTCCCGCGCAAAAAACCGGAAAAAGTGCTGGATTCGGCACAATCAAGCGATCTGGCGGACCAGCCCCTCGAACAAGCGGCGACCGCCTGACCCGCCGTGTACGGCTTCGGTCATGCGTTCGGGATGGGGCATCATACCCAAGACATTGCCTGCTGCGTTAAGCACGCCAGCGATGTTCCGCGCGGAGCCATTGACGTTTTCGGCATAGCGGAAGGCGACGCGACCATCCCCTTCAAGTCTGTCGAGCGTATCGCTATCCGCGAAATAATTGCCATCATGATGTGCTACGGGAATGCGGACCTGTTCACCATCGGTGTAGCCTCGGGTAAAGGCAGATTGGCTATTTTCGACCGTCAAGGCGACGGTGCGGCAGACGAACCGTATGCCGGCATTGCGCATTAACGCGCCGGGCAGCAGTCCTGCCTCAGTCAATATTTGGAACCCATTGCAAACACCCAGAACAGGCACGCCGCGTCCAGCTGCTGCTATGACCGCTTGCATTACAGGTGATCTGGCCGCCATCGCACCGGAGCGTAGATAATCGCCATAGGAAAAACCCCCCGGAATGGCGATGAGGTCAAGTCCGTCAGGCAATTCGGCAGTACGATGCCATACAAGTTTCGTTTCCGTACCTGTGATGTCGCGAATCGCCACCACCATGTCGCGGTCGCAATTGGAACCGGGGAACTGAATAACTGCGGCCCGCATCAAGCCTGCTCGATTTCAAAATTTTCGATCACCATATTGGCGAGCAACTTGGTGCACATCGCCTCAAGGTCTGACGTCGAAAGACCCTGCTCATGTTGGATTTCGATAAGTCGACCGGCGCGCACGTCTTGCACGGCCGAAAAACCTAGGCCTTCAATGGCATGATGGATGGCTTTGCCTTGTGGATCGAGCACACCGTTTTTTAGTGTTACAAAAATGCGCGTTTTCATTTTGGATCCATCCGCTTGATTGTTTCAATTGCCTATAGAAGCCAGGTCGAGCGATTCAAGCCTAAGCTGACTGCAGCGAAATTTTAACTATCTTTGGAAAGCCCGTTTTTAGTGTACTGATTATATCGTAAATTTTTGGATTTTGTAATATTGTCTTGTGTAAACTATTGATTTACTTACCTTTCCGAAGCCGGTGACTGACCATATCAAGCACTGCGCCTTCGCTTTCATCGGGCATCAGGCCGAGGCGACGGGCGACTTCTTGATAGGCTTCTGCTTCGCCGCCAAGGTCACGGCGGAACCGATCCTTGTCAAGCTTCTCTCCTGTTTCAATATCCCACAGGCGGCAGCCATCCGGGCTGATTTCGTCGGCAAGAATGATCCTCGAGAAATCGCCATCGAACAGGCGTCCAAACTCCAGTTTAAAGTCGACGAGCCGAATGCCGATGGCCGCAAACATGCCGCACAGAAAATCGTTGATGCGAATTGCCATGGACGAAATGTCCTGCATTTCCTCCTGCGTTGCCCAACCAAAGCAAGCGATATGTTCTTCGGCTACCAGCGGGTCACCTAGGCTGTCGTCCTTATAGCAATATTCGAGCAATGTATGCGGAAGCGGTGTGCCCTCTTCAATGCCCAGACGCTTGGACAAGGTTCCTGCGGCTACATTGCGCACAATGACTTCAATCGGCACAATCTCCACCTGACGTATCAATTGTTCGCGCATGTTGAGGCGGCGGATGAAGTGCGTCGGAATGCCAATATGGCTCAGCCGGGTGAATACATGCTCTGACACACGATTGTTGATGACGCCCTTACCGGAAATCGTACCCTTTTTCTGGGCATTAAAGGCGGTGGCATCATCCTTGAAATATTGGATCAACGTGCCGGGTTCAGGGCCTTCGTAAAGAATCTTGGCCTTGCCTTCGTATATTTTGCGGCGGCGGGTCATATGCGGTCCCTGACTTTGCTTGAAATGACGCGCCCCGGCGGGGCTGACTCTAACTGAGCCTAACTCTGCCGGGGCGATTTTGACAGCTATAATCCATTGCATGCGTCGGCGCAATTCGAGATAGGCAATTACCTCGGACGCGAAAGGACATGTTTTGCCCATCGATCTGGATTTGCTGCTTCAGGCGTATGCCAATGGCATATTTCCGATGTCCGATGCGCGGGATGACCCCGACACCTTTTGGATTGAACCGGAATTTCGCGCTGTTATGCCGCTTGATGGCTTTCGCTTGTCAAAGTCTCTTGCCAAAACAATTCGGCAAGACCGGTTTGTTGTAACTTCCGATACTGCCTTTGCGCAGGTCATTGGCACATGTGCTGAGCCGCAGGCCGATCGGCAGGACACCTGGATTAACTCGGACATCCAAGAGGCCTTTTGCCGGCTGCACAGCCTTGGCTGGACGCACAGCGTTGAATGTTGGTCGGAAGGCCGCCTTGTGGGTGGGCTTTATGGACTTGTATTGGGACGCGCGTTCTTCGGCGAAAGCATGTTTTCGAGGGTGACCAATGCTTCCAAGGTTGCTCTGGCATGGCTGGTTGCGCGGCTTAACATTGGCGGTTTTGAATTGTTGGATTGCCAGTTTATGACTGACCATTTGGAGGGTTTAGGGGCGATTGAGATGACTCAAGGCGCGTATCTAAAGCTACTCGAAGCCGCGCTTACAAAGTCAGTTCAGATCGCTGCCGGGGTTGCTTCGTCAGGTGCCCTAGTCCCCGGTTCGGTCGGCAATTGGGGCGCACTTGATGGCGCTTTGGGCTCTGGGGTCCCCGTATCCGATGATTTCTCCTCGACAGGCGCTTCTTCGCCGGGGAAATTCATTTTGCAAGCCTTAACCCAGACATCGTAAATCGGATGTTCGACAACATTAGCAGCGGGATTTTCTTTAAATAACCAGCCGGAGAAAACATTACGCCATCTCTCTGCCTCGGTAGTGCCAGGAGGGCGTTCGTTGACGAGGAGTTGAACAAATGCACCTTCGTCGGGATAGGTTTCCCATGGTGCTGTTTTTTCGCAAGCGCGAAGTCTGACAACAACCTTGTCAAACCGAATAGCTTCACCGGGCTTTAGCTCGATATCGCGGGTCTGACCGTTCCGCTTGTTCAAAAGGCCGAGAACTGCAACGCGTTCAGCCATCGGCGTCCCAATGGATCCGCCAGTTGCGGTAGCAATTTTATCATTTGTAGCCTGTGCCTTTCCCGACTGTGCCGGCGCCTCCAGCGCATCCGTAGAAGATCCACACGCGACCAGCGTCGCCAGCAACGGCAGAACAAATAGACCGCGCATGCGGATCATAATGCGTCGGGACTCCACGCCTCATAATCGCCAGTTGCGCGCGCGCGGTGGCCGCCGCGCTCAATCGATCCTGCGGGGCGATATGCCCCTTCAGTCCCTGTCAGATTGGGAACAGCCGCAGTTTCATAACCGCGATGCGGCGGGAGGTAACTCTCCGGATCACCATCATGCGTGCCATGGAGCCAACCATGCCAATCAGGTGAAACGCGGCTGGCGTCATTGGGACCATTATAAATTACCCAGCGGCGATTGCCGTCGGATGATTGATAATATTTGTTGCCTTCGGTGTCGGTGCCCACAGCCTTGCCTTTACGCCAGCTATAGATTGCCGTGCCGATCGTAGCGCCGTCCCACCACGTGAAGATTTTACCGAGTATTCCCATGGCTTCGCGATTAGGGGCAAGCACGCTGCCGCGCAATCCTTATTTGTCCCTATTTGGCGGCCCATTTCACGGTGTCGCCCGCGGCTATGCCCAATTCAGCCGCAAGACCGCCACGCAATTCCAGCACGGCAACTACCGGTTCACCCGCTTCTACAGGTATAGTTGAATATGGGATGGTGTTATCCGCGATACTCTCAATCGTGCCGTTTGCGCGGATGAAGATGATGTCCAAGGGGATGACGGTGTTTTTCATCCAGAAACTGGCGATGCGCGGCTCGGGGAAAGGAAAGATCATCCCTGCATTGTCGGCAAGCTCGGTTCGGAACATCAACCCTTTGGCTTGCTGCGCCGAGGTTTCGGCGACCTCAACATTGAAGGCGCGAGTCGTTTTGGCGCTGGAAATGCACAAAGTTACCTGTTCTATCCCGGCGGCTGACTGACCGGCAGCTGCGCCTGGGGTGCAGCCAGCAACCTCACTTCCACCATTGGCGGGCATTGTGCATGCGGTAAGCGATAATGCAATTGCGCAGACACTGCGGCGGCTGAATTGGCTGAACTTCATTTACGTGATCCTTTTTCAATTCGGGTACAATTAATTGCGGCGCTTCCTGCTTGCTTAATAAAACAGCTTCCACTTCCGCCAACCGTAATGTTGCCTGAACCGCGATTAAATATATCCGCTTCTTCCATGGCTTGGACGTTGGATGTGGCATTTCCGTTATGCTCAAGACGAAGAGTACGCATTTTGACGTTCGGCGCATCAAACCGACCCGCGCCATCAAGCAACACTTTTCCATCCCGAACATTGCCGCTTTTAATGTCTATGTGCCCATTGCCGGCAATATTCGCCGAAAATTTATCGGTAATCAGTTTTTCAACAGCGATTGAGCCGTTGCCTGCAACAAGCATGCGAACCGCATCTGATTGAGCGACATTTGATATCTTCAATGTGCCATTGCCGGCTATGGATATGCTTTTCATGCTTTGGGTTGTTAGCTGCACGGTAATGGGTCCGGTCATCGGGGCTCCCTTGGCGTCGTTTAAGGCGCCTTGAAGGCGCACCCGCAGCGTCATGCCGACCCGCTCCAGTTTTAACCCATCAAGCAAGCGCTTTTCACCTATCGCCTGAGCGGTGGGTTACTTCCCCGTTAAAATCTCGACGTTAATGTCACCAAATACCTGAATATCTTCAAAGCTGCCAACGAGCATTTTGCGTTCTTCAGCAGACGCGGGGCCTGCTGCGGCCAAAGCCGCGGCCAGACATAAAGCACCGCTTAGTCCGCCAACCTTGCCTCGCCCCATTCCACCCAGCCGAGCCATTTCGGTGTCCTTTTCATATAATGTCCCTGCGGTGCATTACACACAAAACCAGCGTCAGATATGGCCTGCGTTACGGGCCGGGTCAAATGACAACCGCCGGCAATCCGCTTCCAAACGGGCTCAAGCCGTCTCTGCCAAGTAGCGGCATCAGTATCGGGTGCACGACCATGTTCAACGAACAGCAATCGACCACCCGGCTTAAGCACACGCTTCGCCTCCGACAGCGCGGCGTGAGGGTCCTGCACCGAACACAGCGTGAAGGTTGTGACCACGCAGTCGAAGCTGTTGTTTGCGAAAGGAAGCGCTTCTGCGATGCCGGGAATGAAGTTTGCTGTCATCCCTTTGCTTTCCAAAGCCAGTTTTGCGCGGGTAAGCAATTCAGCAGATGGGTCTACGCCGGACAGCGAACGCACATTGTTACGGTTATAAAAATCGAGATTAGGCGCGCCGCAGCCCAGCTCCAGAACATCGCCGGAAGCGAACGGCACCACCTTGGCTCGGTCATGCATCACCGCAGGTTGCGTACATGCGCAACCGATTAAGCGCGGAACTACGTTCCGGTCCCACCAATTGCTCATGCTTTAGGGTTGCCTTGGTTTAGAAGGAATTGACATTGTCCGAACAATACGCCCGCGCGTTTTTCACGCAACAGATATCTGCAGCCTATCGCGAAAGGCCCATGTCTTTAAGAATTTTGGGAATATGTTCTTTGAAAGGGAAGAAGCCTTTCGTTGCATGTGGCCAGAAGTTTTCGTCCCAAGCGCGTCGGATTTGAACCAACGGAACGCCTTCGGCGGCCAATATTGGAGCGATACGGGTCAGCGCATCGGCCACTGGGCCGATTGGGGTGTAGGGTGTGATTATTTGCTCTGCCCCTGCCGCGCGTGCTTGTGCAATCAGGGCCGCCGTATCGAAGTTACAGAGCACCGTTGTTGGGCATTTGAACGCTTTGCCAACGCGTTCAACAGCGTCTTCGGTCGCGGCCTCGACAAAGGCTCTGGCATTATTGCCCCACAGGGTTTCAGGGTCGTGTAAAACGCCGGTGCTGTTGATTTTGGTAGATACGCCAAAGACAGACTCAGGGTGCAAATCCTCCGGCGTCACTAGCAGATATGCAGGCTTATGTGCGTCGAAAAATGTGGCTTGCGGCAAGGGCCGAAGCTCCGGTGAAGCCATGTCAGCAGGCATCGTTGCTGTGATTGCCAAGCCCTTTGGTGCAAATCGGCCATTCGTAAAGCGGGCGATGTTTTCCGAAGTCGCAAGGTACGTCTTGCCAGCCGTTTGCAAGCCAGCCACCCAGCGCCATGATAAGGTGTTGCTTGCCGCATCTGCATCCACCAAATGCCGCAGGAAGAAGTCCGCGCCCAAGGCCCATGGCAGGCGCAGGGTGAAGATCCAGATTGATGCAAACCACATTCTTGCGTGGTTATGTAAATAGCCGGTCTCGACCAATTCGCGCGCCCAATCGTCAAAGCCTTCGATACCTGTTTCGCCAGCTTCTGCGCTGCGGACAGCGCGGGCGTTGGGAAAGCTGTCGCGTTGGTGGCCGCGCTCTTGTTGGAATTGCGTCCACACCGACGGGCGCATCTCAAGCCAGCCCTTCCAATATGTGCGCCACAATACTTCCTGCACATATTTCTCGGCAGCCGGAAGGCTGTTTCGTCCCAATGTCGCGCCAATGACGTCTTGCTCAGTTATCAGGCGATAGCGCAAATACGGCGACAGCTTCGAAACGGCGCCCGCTTGGTCTGGCCCGGGGTCCGTATTGCGGCCGGACGCATAAGCCTGACCTGCGCGCGGCGCGAAGTGCGTGAGGCGAGCCAGCGCAGCAGTGCGCGTCGCGGGGAAGCTTTCGGGGATCATGTTCAATCCAGTAATTTTTGCAGGCGCGGCCTGATCATGAGGAAGCGGTTATAGAGCCGTTCGAGAAGTCCAAGAACGAAGGCATTGCGTGCAATTAAGCCAAGTGGTTTCAGCAATGGTATGGCTCGCCACATTGCTGCGAAGGCGGCTGCACCGGATAGGATGACTCCATCTTCGCTGGCATGAAAACGGGCAAGCATCAATTGACGGTCAAGCGGACAAATCGCATCGGTGGGTGCTATATCCAGAAAGTCGATGGCACAGCGCTGATCAAGCCGACGCATCAATGCAATCTCGCGAATGCACAGGGGGCATGCCCCGTCATACCAGATGATTACTTTGGCCATAAATTTCCTTACCACCGACGATAGCTGTATGTCAGGCTGGGCGTTTCGCGGCATGGCTGTGCCGAAAAAAGGGCGCCGTTGCCAGCGCCCTTCAGATTTTTTTAAGGAAGCCTTATTCCGCTTTTTCGTAATATTGCGGTGCCGCCTCATTCAAGATGACGAGAATTTTCTGGAGTGCCGCTTTTTCATCGGTCTTTTCCATGGCGGCGAGCTCGCGAGCCAAACGGCTTGATGCGGCTTCGAAAATTTGCCGCTCGGAATAGCTTTGCTCTGGCTGATCGTCAGGACGGAATAGATCGCGCGTTACTTCGGCAATAGATACCAAATCGCCAGAGTTTATCTTTGCTTCATATTCCTGCGCACGGCGGGACCACATGGTGCGCTTAACCTTGGGTTTGCCCGTCAATGTGTGCATAGCTTCCTTGAGCGTCTTATCGCTCGACAGTTTACGCATGCCAACGCCTTCGGCTTTGTTAAACGGCACGCGAAGCGTCATTTTTTCTTTTTCAAAACGCAGGACATAAAGCTGAAGCTGCATCCCTGCGATTTCGGAATCCTGAAGTTCGATTACGCGTCCGACCCCGTGCTTGGGATACACCACATAATCGCCTACATCAAACATCGCCGCGTTGGACGTCATATTACGACCTTTCTGAATATTCGGGAGAAGAGCTTTTTGGACAACAAAATGTTGTCCCTAAGACTTTCCTGTTCGCCCCTTGCGTCATGAACCTGTATCAACCCGGTTTAGGTACACAGTCATCGGCCTTTCTTGGCCTGTAGATGCGGAGTGTAACAGATTCGCAACAAAAATTCAACGGCTGCTTTACTATGTGTCAGTAGCGCACATTAAATTGCGCTCAGTTTCCTGACGCGGTCGCCCATATCGTCGTTTGCATCCGCTCTGATAGGCGCGATGTCCACTGAGTTCATCCAGCTTAGATCCATATAACCAAGCACCCTTTCATCATGGCTGCGGATGGTAACTGGCAATATTGGCTGGCGGTCACGGTCGTCGACCAAAACGGGATTGGACAAAACGCCCGTACCCCATTTTTCGCCCCATTGGCGCAAAGCAATCATGGTGGGCAGCAGGTCCAGCCCCTTATCCGTTAGGCGATACTCAACCTTACGCCGGTCATCGGGGCAGGGGGTACGGTGCAATATACCGCTTTCCGTCAGGCGGGTGAGACGATTGGCCAATATATTGCGCGCGATACTGATTTCGGAGAGGAACTCCTCAAAATGGCGCACACCGTTAAAGGCCGCGCGCAGGATCATGAACGACCAACGTTCCCCCATCGCCTCCAGCGCAGTCGGAAGACCGCATTCTGCGAGCTGCTGTAACGGTTCGCGCAATTCAACCATGTCATATCCTCTTTGCCGCAGATTGGGACCGTCATCAGAAATAATCAACCGAATACGTATTTTAAGTTGCAAATAGAAACTTAAAATACTAAGTAGTGTTTCGCAACTGAATTTCAGAAGCGCAAATCGCAGGCGAAGGATCAAAAATTCCCGTCTGCCTTTTGGAATGTTAGCAAAGCTAAAGGAAAACATGATGACCCTCTCCCATTTCTCCGCTCGTTTGGGCGCCCTTGCTGCTGCCTCTGCCTTGAGCGCAGCGCTTGTTTTCGTCGCGCCGCAGGCACATGCCGCGACCAACGGTAGCTACTATAAAATTGAACTGGCCCAGCCTACCGCTGCAAAGCCTGAATTACTGCGTAGCGTTTTTGTAACGTGCGAAGGCACCAACTGCCGTGCGCCGATGGCGTCGACCGCGCCCAAGAATATGTGCGTCAGCATTGCTCGCAAGTTCGGCGCGGTTGTAGCTTTCACAGCTGGTGAACGCGTGTTCACAGCCGATGAAGTTGCGGCATGCAACGGAGACAACGTAAAGAAATAAAGCGTTAACCGATCTTTTCGGCTCCACTCTCTCTGTTATCCCAAGGCGGCATGTTTTGTGCAGGTTCTGGGGCCGAACCAGACTGCGCCGGAGGGAACACCCTTCCGGCGCATTTTTGTTAAGCCTCTGTTTCTCATTGGTCCAGCGGTGCCTGCCTTTGTCACATCCATTACCGCTTTTACCGGTTCTTTTTCTGGGCCTAACTGAGTACGAATGCGTGTGGATTAACTTTACGGTTGCATCGCAGCGTAAAAGACCCAACTTGGGCTGATGATGCGGCAATATGAACTGGTTGAACGGGTGCGGGCTTATACGCCTGACGTCGATGAAGATCGGCTGAACCGGGCGTATGTCTTCACGGTTCAGATGCATGGGGCGCAAAAACGTGCGTCGGGTGATCCCTATTTCAGCCATCCCGTAGAGGTCGCTGGCCTGATGACTGACCTCAAAATGGATGAGGACACGATAATCACGGCGTTGCTGCATGACACGGTGGAAGATACGCTGACCTCGATCGAAGACATCGAAAGCCGCTTTGGCCCTGAAGTGGCGCGCTTGGTTGATGGCGTCACTAAGCTGTCGAGAATTGAAGCCCAGACCGAGGACGAGCGTGCAGCAGAAAATCTGCGCAAGTTTTTGCTCGCGATTTCCGATGATATCCGCGTGCTTTTGGTCAAGCTTGCTGACCGCCTGCATAATATGCGGACGCTGCACTTCATCAAAAGCCCCGAAAAGCGCAGTCGTATCGCCAAAGAAACCATGGATATCTATGCGCCGCTGGCCGAGCGGATTGGCATGTATGAATATATGCGCGAGATGCAGTTGCTCGCGTTTGAACAGTTGGAGCCCGAGGCGTATCAGACGATCACAGGGCGCCTAAAGCAAATTCGCGATAAGGCCGATGTCGAAATTGACCAGATCAACCAGACCATCGCTTGGGAAATGGAGCAAGCTGGGCTGAAAATCAAAATTTCGGGGCGTGAGAAACATCCCTATTCCATCTGGAAAAAGATGCAGGAACGCCATGTCGCGTTTGAACAACTGACCGATATCAACGCATTTCGGGTAATAACAGAAACGACCGAAGATTGTTACCGTGCTTTGGGTGTGCTTCATCGCCGGTGGCAAATGGTGCCCGGGCGTTTCAAAGACTTCATCTCTACACCCAAGCGCAATGGCTATAAATCGGTTCATACCACCATCATGTTCGCCAAAAACATGCGCGTTGAGGTGCAGATCAGAAGCGCTGAGATGCACCGCGCCTCCGAGCATGGCTTTGCCGCGCATTGGGCATATAAACAGGCGGATAAGCCCGATGGGCAAGCGGGGTGGTTGCGCGACCTGATTGAGATTCTGGATACCAGTCAAGACGCAGAGGATATGCTCGAAAACACGCGTATGGCGATGTATCAGGACCGCATTTTTGCGTTCACACCCAAAGGCGCTCTGCATCAGCTGCCGAAGGGATCAACCGTCGTTGATTTCGCTTATGCTGTGCACACTGACCTAGGCGACAAGGCCGTTGGCGGGAAAGTGAACGGCCGGCATGTTCCGTTGCGTACGCAATTGCACAATGGCGACATGGTCGAAATACTAAAATCAAAGGCGCAAGAACCACAACAAGCCTGGATGAATTTTGTGACCACGGGCAAGGCGCGCGCCGCCATCCGCCGCCATGTCCGGCATCGCGAACGGCACGAGTTGGTCGCGATTGGCCGCAAATTATATGAAGAAGTGGCCGCGCGCATGCCAGGCAAAATTGGTAAAAAGGCGCTGACGGCGGCAGTCACCCGGTTGAAGTTGGAGGACGAGGATGAGTTGATGCGTCGCATTGGCTTAGGCAAAATCAACGACCGCGCGTTGATGGAGGCACTGGTGCCCGGGTTTGACGTAAATGGCATTGCCTTAGATTTTCCGGGGCAGGAGCATGCGATTTCGATCCGTGGACTGACCCCTGGAGTGGGTTATCATCTGGGCGAATGCTGCCACCCTATCCCGGGCGATCGGATTGTTGGATTACGTTTGCTGGACCAGCCAGTTGAGGTCCACACGATCGAATGCGAACGGCTGGCAAGCGGAATGGATGCCGACTGGGTCGATTTAAGTTGGGGGCAGGGTAGCGATGGCGCGTCCGCCCGACTCCGTGTTATTATCCACAACAGGCCCGGTACATTGGGCGAAATTGCAGGGATATTTGGTTATCACAAGGCCAATATCATCAACTTGCGGATGATCGCGCGGGATGAGGAATTCCATACGTTCGAGGTAGATCTTGAGGTGCATGATCTCCAGCACCTGATGCGTATAATTTCCGCGTTGCGCGCTTCCGAGGCAGTGGCGACAGCGGACCGTGTTTATGACTAAGCTTAATCTTCCCTGATGTCATCGCCGGGTTCTGCGTAGACAAACCGTTTCGCCAAATCGAAACCATGTCCAGCGCGCAAGAAGGCGTTTAGCTGCTTTTGCCGCTTTTCAGGCGGTGCCGCGTCTTGCGCAAAAGGCCCAAGCCGCTTGCGCCGCGCAAAGTTTTCGGCAGCGCTGAAAATGCTTTCTTCCATATGCGCTTTGGCCGCAATGGCATCTGCGTTGCCGATGCCGCTGGCACGCAAATCCTCGTTAAGGCGTCGTTCGCCAAAGCCCCTGCGGACGAAGGACCGACTGCGCGCCTCCGCAAATTGGGCGTCGTTTATATAACCAAGTGCAGCGAATTGTTCGGTCAAAGCTGCGATATCCGCTGGGCGTTCATCATCCCACCCCCGCTCGCGGGTCTTACGCGCCAGATAGCCGGATAATTTCGCCTGCGTGGTCGCATATTTTCCAACATAAAACAGCGCCAACTGGCGCATCCGTTCCTCATTTAACGGTGGAGCGGGCTTTTTTGCAGGGCGCGGACGGTTCACGCCCTATTCTTGCCACAGTCGGGTCGAAATTTGAACTGCTATCCTTAGCTATTAAGACACGCTAATAGAGACATCTCGGGTGGTCACCCGAACATGCTATGGGAAAATTTATGAGCGAACTCGCACCCACGCCAACGCAGGACAGCTTGCCGCGCCGGTTTTCCGACTTTGCCACCTTGGGTGCGGCGCTTGATTACGCCGCTTTAGGTAAGCGCGGGCTGAACTTCCACGACATGCGTGGTCAGCTATCGCAGCCTTATGCCTACAGCGAAATGCGTGAAGACGCCCTCAAAATGGCCTATCGCCTTATCAGCCATGGCATTCGCAAGGATGACCGTGTCGCCTTGGTTGCCGAAACCGGCCCAAATTTCGCTGCGCTGTTCTTTGGCTGCGTTTATGCTGGCGCATGGCCAGTGCCGCTTCCGCTGCCGACTTCCTTTGGCGGCAAGGAAAGCTATGTCGACCAATTGTCGGTGCAGTTGAAAAGCTGCGATCCCAAGATCCTCTTCTTCCCTGCGGAACTTGCCGACATGGCAAATGACGCAGCGCGCGCTTGCGATGTGGAGGGCATTGATTGGGAAAGTTTCGGCGACTTGATTGCCCTGAAAAGCGCATTGCCCGAGGCGAACACCGACGAAGTTTGCTACTTGCAATATTCCAGCGGGTCGACCCGGTTCCCGCACGGCGTTGCGGTGACGCACAAGGCGTTGTTGAATAATTTGTCGGCACACTCGCACGGTATGGAAGTGACCGATAATGATCGCTGCGTGTCGTGGCTGCCATGGTATCATGACATGGGTCTCGTCGGTTGTTTCCTATCACCGGTGGCAAATCAAGTTTCGACCGATTATATGAAGACTGAGGATTTTGCGCGGCGTCCACTGGCCTGGCTTGACGTGATTAGCGCGGCCGACGGGACGGTCATCAGCTACTCGCCGACATTCGGCTACGACATTTGTGCGCGGCGGATTTCAAGCCAGAGCAATGTGAGCGACCGCTTTGACCTGTCAAAATGGAGGCTTGCGGGCAATGGCGCGGATATGATCCGCCCAGACGTAATGCAGGCATTTGTCGATGCCTTCGGCGATGCCGGCTTCAAGGCGTCATCGTTCTTGCCCAGCTATGGCCTTGCCGAAACGACGCTGGCGGTATCGATTATGCCGCCGGGCGAAGGTATTCAGGTTGAGCTGGTCGAAGAGACCGAACTGACTGGCCATCCGGGCTCGCCTGACCGCCCGATCCGGTACCGCGCAATCGTCAATTGTGGACGTGCCGTGAAAGACATGACCATCGAAATCCGCGACGAGAACCACAAGCCACTTGCCGATAAGACCATTGGCAAAGTGTGGTGCACTGGTCCGTCGTTGATGAAAGAATATTTTCGCGACAAGGAATCGACCGATGCGTGTTTGGTCGATGGCTGGCTGGATACCGGCGACATGGGATATTTGTCGAACGGCTATATTTACATCGTTGGCCGCGCCAAGGATATGATCATCATCAACGGCAAAAACCATTGGCCGCAGGACATTGAATGGGCGGTGGAGCAATTGCCGGGCTTCAAGGCTGGCGACATTGCGGCCTTCTCGGTCACAACACCTGGCGGTGAAGAAACGCCAGCGGTGTTGGTGCAGTGCCGCACCACCGACGAAGTCGAGCGCGCAAAGCTGCGCGAACAGATCCGTGACAAGGTGCGATCTGTCACGGGTATGAACTGCGTTGTGGAACTGGTGCCGCCACGCACCTTGCCCCGCACAAGCTCAGGCAAGATGAGCCGTGCCAAGGCGCGCAACCAGTATCTTTCGGGTGAGATACAACCTTATGCAATCGCGGCCTGATTTATTCAGGGTGGAAACCGAAGCTGAACTTGCCATGGCCCAGCAATTGGGCTGCAAGAACATCCAGGGCTATTATTTTGGGCGGCCAATAGGTTTTGCTGATAGCCTTGGGCTCTTCCCAATGCAGCGGCGCGTCGTCGCGTGACCGCTTTATAATATTTCGCGCACTTTGTCCTGAGGTCGGCAGAGGCGAACACCTTTATCGGTTCTTACAAAGGGGCGCTCGACCAAAATGGGATGCTCTACCATCGCGTCGAGAATATGGTCTGCCGACGCGCCATCAATAATACCCAGTTCCTCCGCGGGTGAACCGCGCGTCCGAAGTGCTTCACGCGGCGTTAGTCCCGCGTCTTCGCACAACTTGACCAGCGTTGCGCGGTCAAATGACTGTTTGCGGTATTCAATGACGTTAACTGTGACGCCGTCTGTTTCCTGAAGGATGGCAAGCGTCTTACGCGATGTTCCGCAATCGGGATTGTGCCAGATTGTTGCATGCATTTTTCGAGTTCTTCCTAAGAGGCCGCAATCGTTACCGCATCTACGTTTGCCTGTAGCAAAAACAAACCAAAATACGTAAATTTTTAGTTGTAAATGATAACGATTCTCAATAGGTGCCAGTAATCAATTTTGCGAACTATTATCAATAAAAAGGTTTTTTATGTTCCGGCTGTCTTCGTCGCTTATCGCTGTGTTGTCAGCATCCTTATGTGCGCAACCAGTCTTTGCCGAAGAAGCTGCTTATGATGTCGATGCAACCGATGATAGCCGAACAATCATCGTTACCGGCATGGGTGATGGCTATCTTGCATCAAACTCGGTCACGGCAACGAAGACTGATACGCCGCTGATCGACATTCCCCAGACAATCAATGTCGTCACGCGTGAACAATTGGATGATCAGGCGCACCATTCTTTGGCCGACATATTACGTTATGTCCCCGGTACCACCGTCGGCCAGGGTGAGGGCAATCGCGACCAGATTACCTTGCGTGGTCAAAACACCACCGCAGATTTCTTCCTCGATGGCGTACGTGACGATGTGCAATATTATCGCGGCCTATATAATATTGAGCGCGTCGAGATACTCAAAGGGCCCTATGCGTTGATCTTTGGTCGCGGCGGCGGCGGCGGTATCATCAACCGTGTTCAGAAATCTCCGGTGATCGATGATTTCATTTATGCCGGGCCAGCCAGCATCAACAGTTTTGGGGCATATGATGCGTCAGTAGATTTGAACACGCCTTTAAGTGGGGCCGCAGCAGTGCGGATCAATGCGGTCTACGAAAGTCTCGACAGCCACCGCGATTATTTTGGCGGAGAACGCTATGCATGGAATCCCTATATCGCTTTTAACCTCAACGATGCTTGGAAGCTCGGGTTCTCCTTTGAATATGTGAATGACGACCGCACAACAGACCGAGGCATCCCGTCCATCGCGACTGCGGCAGGTCAGCCGAACCGCCCCATTTCTGGCTATCGTGACCAGTTTTTTGGAACGCCCGGCGTTAACCGTACCCGATTTGAGGCGCAAATTGCGAAGCTTCGGCTTGATGGCCAATTGGCGGCTAACCTTACCTTCAGCGGTACGATGTTGTATGGCGACTATGACAAGACTTATATGAACGTCTATGCAAATGGTGCTGCCAGTGCCCAGAATGGCACCGTCGCCTTGGCCGCGTACAGCGACCCGACACAACGGGAAAATTTCATCGCGCAGGCTAATCTTGTCTGGGATGTTGAAACCGGTCCATTGGCACATAAAATCCTCATCGGCGCCGAATATGGTGACCAGCAATCCGCGAACCGCCGTTTCAATGGGGTACTTTCCAGCAGCACGCTGAACCTTGCCAATCCGGTATTCCCGACCGTTGCTTTCAACATGCTGACTCGTGACACTGTGTCAGATGTCACCTTCTCCTCAGTCTATGTTCAGGACCAGATCAGCCTTGGCGACCATATCGATTTTGTCGCTGGCCTTCGCTATGATAGTTTCGACATCAACGGTTCGGATTTGCTTCCCGCAATCGACCGGCCCTTTGCGCGAAAGGATGAAAAGGTAAGCCCACGGCTTGGTGTCATCTTTAAGCCACAGGAAAATATCTCGCTTTACAGCAGCTTCAGCCAGTCTTTCCTGCCACGTTCAGGCGACCAGTTTTTGGCGCTGACGGTTTCGCAGGAAAACCTCGCGCCGGAGAAATTCACGAACTATGAAGTGGGCGCAAAATGGGATGCGCAGCCGAATTTGAACCTTACGCTTGCGGTCTTTCAGCTGGAACGCAGCAACGCCACTACGCCTGACCCACTCAATCCGTTGGCGAGCATCAATATCGGCAAAACCCGGACGCAAGGCGTTGAACTGGCAGCGACGGGTAAGATTACGTCCCATTGGCAAGTACATGGCGGCTACAGCTATCAAGATGCGCAATTGGTGGGCAATGACAGCGTGCGTTTGGGGCAAGTACCCAAACAACAGGCGAGCCTATGGAACCGCTATGACCTCCATTCCAACTTTGCGGTCGGTCTTGGGATCATCCATCAATCGAGCCAGTTTGCCGCCATAAGGACGACCGCGAACACGACTAAGCTACCTGCATTCACGCGGATTGATGCCGCATTATTTTATGACGTAAGCGACACGGTGCAGTTGCAGATGAACATCGAAAACCTGTTTGACGCCAATTATTATTCGGACGCGCACAACAATAACAATATCTCAACGGGCGCGCCGATCAACGGCCGCTTGACAATTCGCGCGCAGTTTTAAGCTTCGGAGATGGCAGCGGCGTGGGCCCTGGCGTTGAGGACATAATGCGCAACGCCAACCCGCATCCCCATGATGGCGGCGTCGTCAAGTTCGCGGACAAAGCGCGCAGGCGACCCTGCCCATAATTGCCGCGTTTCGATCCTCTTGCCTTGTGTTAGCATCGCGCCAGCGGCCAGCATTGCATCGCCTTCAATCACTGCGCCGTTCATCACGGTCGCGGATAGGCCGACAAAGGCACGGTCATGCAAAATACAACCGTGCAGCATAACATTATGCCCAACCAGCACATCATCGCCGATGATGGTTGGAAAGCCGTCCTCAACCCCCGGCATGGGGCCGTCGCAGTGGATGCTGCTGCCGTCCTGAATATTTGTTCGCGCGCCAATAACCACACGGTTTACCTCCGCACGGATGACGCAGTTGTACCAAATGCTGGCCTCTGCGCCGATAGTAACATCACCGATAACTCGGCAACCCGGCGCGATGAAGGCACTATCGTGAATTTGGGGACTTTTGCCATTCAACGTGATGATGCTGACATCTGCGCGGGGATTGGTCATTTGTTTTTCCATAGCTTAAAGTGCGGAGGACGGTTGCGTTTACGCGTTACCCTTTAAGCAAACGCGCCGCCAATGCCGCGTGATAGGTTAGAATTCCTGAACACCCAGCACGCTTGAAAGCCATGAGCGTTTCGAGCACAAGTGCATCGCGGTCGCCAGCACCCACTGCGGCAGCGGCCTCGACCATCGCATATTCGCCGGACACTTGATACGCGAACACAGGCACATCGAAGCGTTCACGCACGCGGCGAACGATATCTAGATATGGCAGGCCGGGTTTCACCATGACACTGTCTGCGCCTTCGGCAATGTCCATTGCCACCTCACGCATGGCTTCATCGGTGTTTGCCGGATCCATTTGGTAACATTTCTTGTTACCCTTTAGCAGGCCGCGTGATCCCACCGCATCGCGGAACGGGCCGTAAAAGGCGCTGGCATATTTGGCAGCGTAGGACATGATCTGGACATTATGGTGCCCGTTCATTTCAAGCGCCCTGCGAATGGCGCCCACACGTCCATCCATCATGTCGCTTGGCGCAATGATGTCAGCGCCTGCATTGGCCTGATTGATCGCTTGGTCGACGAGCACCGCGACGGTTTCATCGTTCACAACATAGCCGTCATCATCGATCAAACCGTCTTGTCCATGGGTGGTATACGGGTCAAGCGCGACATCGGTAAGGACGCCAATCTGGTCGCCATGCGCTTCCTTGATCGCACGAATGGCGCGGCACATGAGGTTATCGGGATTAGACGCCTCGGCACCATCCCCGCTGCGCCGCTCAGCCTGGGTATTTGGGAACAATGCGATGCAGGGTATGCCCAATTCAATGGCTTCGGCAGCACGCATTACAATCTGGTCAACTGACCAACGCGAAACACCCGGAAGCGTCGCAATCGGATCTTCAACGGCCTGCCCCTCGGTCACAAATAATGGCCAGATGAGATCGGCAGGAGAAAGCATGGTCTCGCGGACCATCGATCGGCTCCAGCCAGTTTTGCGGGTGCGGCGCAGGCGGCTGTTTGGAAAAGAAGATATATCGCTCATCCACTCCACTTAGCGTCGATGGTAAATATCCTCAACGCCTTATCCGCCGGTCGGCAAGCGGCCATCCCGAAGCGTTAGCCGATCGATTTCCCGCTTGGGCGCTTCGTCTTTCTTTGGCGCAGTCTGCAACGGTGTCAGTGCTGCGCCTGCCTTCACCGATTTCAAACGCTGCAAGTTACCCTTAAACCGCGCGAGGTCGCTGCCCGAAAGCTGCGCACGTTGTGTGAATTTGACTGACATCGGGTTTATAGCCCGCCCATTGCGATACAGTTCATAATGCAAATGCGGACCAGTCGACAGGCCAGTCGACCCCACATAGCCAATGATTTGCCCGCGCCGCACTCTGCTGCCGGGACGCGCGGCAATCCGGCTCATATGGCCATAGCCGCTGGCAAGGCCGCCGAGATGATTGAGCTGCACAAAATTGCCATATCCACCTTTGCGACCTGCATAAGCGACGCCGCCGTCGGTTACGGCAAAGATTGGTTGGCCATAGCTAGCCTTGAAATCAAGACCGCTGTGCATGCGCATATAGCCCAAGATCGGGTGCCGCCTGCTACCAAACCCCGATGTTACTGCACCGTTGACTGGGCTGCTGAACGCGCCTTTGGATTCGCCAACACCAGATGCCTCAAACCACTGGCTGCTGTTTCCTACCGCCCATTTCAACATCTGGATCGCAGGTTTACCATTACGGTCAACGCCGGCATATAACAGATTGCCCACTTTGACCTCGCCGGTCTCGGCGCGTTTGTAGTCCAATATGATGTCGAATTCATCGGTGGGGCGAATAGATGATAATGATGTCCGCCCGGCAATAACCTTCAGATAATCCTGAATAGCGGCGGTTGGTGCACCCGCTGCCCGTGCCGAACGGTAAATGCCCTGACTGCCTACCGTTCCACGAATACGCAACGGTGTGTTGTCGACGTTAATTGGCTTGCTGTTCAGTCTTAAGCTGCCGCCTTCACGATTTATTTCAAGATTGAGGTCAAAGCGTGCGCGAAACGCAACCGATTCAAGCGGTCGTGCCTGGTCTTTAGACTGCCGCTGGCCAAGGACGATATCAATGGGAGTGCCAGGTTCAATGTCGGACAAAGTGGTAACAGCTGACACCATATTGACGATGTTCGCCGCCTCGTCGCCGCCAACGCCAGAGCGTTGCAGCATGCGGGCGAAGCTGTCACCGCGGCCCAAGGATGCGGTGAGTTCGATACGCGGCCGTTCCGGGCTTCCGGCTAGCGCGACGACAGCGTCTGTGGCGGCCATTCTTTTACCGCTGTCGCTACCGTAAGCGATAGGCATGATCATTTGCGCGCGGGCTTCTTCAAACTCGGCCGCTGTCGGCATTGATGGTTGCGCGCCATAGATTGGACCATAATCTGGAGCTAGTGCAAGCGCGGCAACGCTTAACAAAGTCAAGGTAGCCAGGCCGCGGAACCAGCGGACTGAGCCGATATCCTCGCCAAGGTCCGGCACAAGATCGAAATTCGCAAGACGCGAACGCCAGCTTACCCCAGAAGTGCGGGTTTCGGGGCTGTACCGCATTGATGGGGTGACGGAGTTAGGCAGCATAATGGAGGCATCCCAGCCAGGCCCAGATAGCCGTGTCTCTCCGCCTTCAAACATCAAATGTGTAATCCACGACCCTGTCCCCAAACAATCGGGCATTTTAACGCCACCGTCCCTGTGACGCCTTATGGTTAAAGTCAAATTAAGACAGGCTATGGTCAAGCATAAGTAAGGCAAATGGTGCAAATTCAGGGACAAGCGCAGGAACCTGTGGCCAAGCGCCGCAGTCTGGAATATTCGGCTTCAATTAATGAACGGCGATGCTATTGCTGATCGCGCGAACGGAGAATGATATGGGCGGCAACCGCATCGAGTTTTTCTATGATCTTTCAAGCCCATGGACCTATATCGCTTTCCACAATCTTGCAGGCGTAATGGAACGCACTGGTGCGTCAGTGCGCTTGCGGCCGATATTGGTTGGCGGGGTGTTCAATGCGGTCAATCCGTCGGTATATGCTGCGCGAGAAGCGGCGGATAACCCCAAATTCAAACATAGTTGGCGCGTGATGAAGGATTGGGCGGCGCTGGCGGGCATTGAAATCAATTTCCCAAGCGCGTTTCATCCTGCAAAAAGTATCAATGCCATGCGGATGGCGTGTACGTTGGACTGTGACCAGCAAGCACTGACAAATTTCACGCGGGCCGCGTTTGAAAGCTATTTTGGCGCGCAGGAAAATCTCGACGATCCCGATGTTTTGATCGCTGTAGCGAACAAGATTGGTCTCGACGGCGAAGCGATGCGCGCTGAATCACAGACTGATGCAGTTAAGGCCCGTCTGCGCGCCAACACCGATGAGGTTATCGCGCGCGGCGGCTATGGATCGCCGACGATATTTGTCGACACTATGAAAATGTATTTTGGCAATGACCAATTGCCACTTGTAGAATTTGCACTGAACAGGAGCCTTGCATGAACGACCGCGTTTCCATTGCTATCGATAATCACGTCGCTGACGTCCGGCTTACCCGCGCGGACAAGATGAACGCGCTTGATCCAGCGATGTTTCAGGGGATCATCGCCGCAGGTGAAGAGCTTGCATCCATGAAGGGCGTGCGCGCGGTGGTTCTCTCGGGTGAGGGGCGCAGCTTCTGTGCCGGGCTTGATATGGCCAGCATGGCGAATGGCGGCGCGAGTGCAAGCAGCGGTATGGGCAGCCTGACCGACCGGACGCATGGCAACGCCAACACATTCCAGCAAGTCGCGATGCTTTGGCGCAAACTTCCAATGCCAGTCATCGCGGCTGTCCATGGCGTGTGTTTTGGCGGCGGATTGCAAATTGCCAGTGGTGCTGACATCCGCGTGGTCGCGCCAGATGCGCGGATGGCCGTGATGGAGATGAAGTGGGGCCTTATCCCCGATATGGGAGGCTATGCCTTGTGGCGCGGCATGGTGCGTGAAGATATGCTGCGCGAACTTACCTACACCAACCGCGAATTTTCAGGGGCCGAGGCGCTAACGTTAGGCTTTGCAACATTCGTGGATGACAACCCCCATAACCGCGCTATGGCGATTGCCCGCGAGATTGCGGATCGCAACCCAGAGGCAATGTGCGAAGCAAAGGCACTTTTTAACGAATATGCCGATATGGACGAAGACGCGATATTAATGGCAGAAAGCGTCCGTCAAGCGCGCGTCATTCGTCAACCCAACCAAATTGAAGCGGTCATAGCCGGAATGCAGAAACGGGCAGGGGTTTTTACCGATTAAGCGGACTTAACGTGCAACCGTTCAAATTCGCCGCGCAGATCCTTTGGGATTACGGTCGGGCCATTGGCGTCGGTTAGGACGACGGTGGTGATGCAGGTCGCCTTGCATTCTCCGCCTTGAAATGCGGCGGACGCGATGTCCCAACTGCTGTTCCCGATCCGCAATATGCCACTGGCAATTTCGACATGCTCGGGGAAATGTGCCTCGGCAATGTAATCAAGTGCAACGCTTACGATCAGCCAGCGTTGCCCCGGCGCACGGCGCTCAACCGCAATAGCGTGGTTGAACATACCGCGGCCATGTTCGAATAATCCAGCCATTGCGACATTGTTGATATGCCCCAACAAATCCTGATCCGCAAAGCGCGTTTGGGTGCGGTGGTTGAAAGGATAGCTTGCAGGGTCAAGCTGCCAGCTTTGCGGTTTGGGCATAGAATGGAACCTCAATAGAATATGTAACCCTGAAACAAGTTCAGGGTGAAGGGTGTTGTATAGACAGTGGTTTTACAAACCCCGACCGATCAGTTCCTTCATGATCTCGTTCGTACCCCCAAAGATCCGCGTTACGCGCGCTGCGCGCCACATGCGGGCGATGGGATATTCGTTCATATATCCTGCACCGCCATGGAGTTGCAGGCAGGCATCAACGACTTCCCACTGAAGGTCGGTGTGCCACAATTTTGCAGCAGCGCCTTCTTCGGCAGTGAGTTCTTTCTTGTAATGGCGGTTCAATGCCCAATCGAGGTGCGCCCACCCGACCTGAAGTTTCGTCTTGATATCGGCCAGCACGAAGCGGGTGTTTTGGAAGTCGAGCAACGGCTTACCAAAGACGATCCGGTCGCGGCAAAAGGCAACGGTTTCGTCAAATGCCTTTTGTGTGCTCGCCATGGACGACACTGCGATGGAAAGGCGTTCCTGCGGCAGTTCGCTCATTAGATAAATGAAACCCTTGCCCTCTTCACCCAAGCAGTTGGTTATGGGGACGCGGACATCTTCGAAGAACAATTCCGATGTGTCGGCTTCGTCCATGCCGATTTTATCAAGGTTGCGGCCGCGCTTAAATCCTTCGCGCTCAGCTTCAACGAGGACGATCGACATGCCCTTATAGGCAGGTTGAATCTCGGTGTCTGTTTTGACGCAGACAAGGATCAGGTCCGCATTCTGACCATTGGTGATGTAGGTTTTGCTGCCGTTGATGACATAATGATTGCCGTCTTTTTTGGCGGTGGTCTTCATAGCCTGAAGATCGCTACCAGTGCCGGGCTCAGTCATCGCGATTGCGGTGATGACCTCGCCTGAGATCATCTTGGGCAGCCAATGCTTCTTCTGCTCTTCGCTGCCATAGCTGGTGATGTAGTTTACTACGATATCGGACTGTAGCGAGAATCCAGTCGCTACGCCGCCATAATAAGCCGATTCTTCATCAACAATGGCGTTGTAACCAAAGTCGAGGCCAAGGCCGCCATATTCAACAGGCGCAGTGGGGCACAGCATGCCAACTTCGCCAGCCTTGGGCCAGATGGATTTTGGGACGATGCCGTCTTCCTGCCACTGCTTTGCGTGGGGGGCGACTTCCTTTTGCAGGAACAGGCGCACTGACTGGCGAAACGCCTCATGATCTTCGTTATAAGCGGTACGTGGAATGGTATCGAGTGACATGTGAAAATCCCCTGCAAAATGGGCCTGCGGTTATGCGTACTTCAATGGCAGTAAGTTGACGTGGGCGTCAAGCCGAATTTAATCGTTTGATTAAACCGGCTCTCCTGCGTCACGGGCACGCTCAACTATTGTCCGTTCCGCCTGGGGCACTGTGCGATAGGCGGCGATTAGCAAAGCCAAGGCGACAGGCGCGACCGCGATCAGCGACAGAATGCCGACGCGCAAGTTACCCACCAGCTTGCCATCGACCATTGTTCCAGTGAGATCGGAAACCTGCCCGACAATATAAGGCCCAAAGGCCAAGCCAACGAGCGTAGTGCCCAAGAAGAACGCAGCGGTCGCCGTGCCGCGCATCCGTGGCAACACCAGGTCCTGCGTTGTGGCTGCTGCCGCGCCGAGCGCCGTCGCACCGAGCATGACGGCGACGAAGTTCATTGCATAAAATAAGATCACGTTATCGGCGGTATACCCAATGCCGATGGGAATGATGGGGCCCACGACGCCCATGATGACGACGAGGATGCGACCCGCTGGATTCTTCGTACGCAACGCATCTGCGACCCGTCCGCCTATGATAACGCCCAAAAAGCCGCTGAGGGCTCCATTTGCGCCAAGGATGAATGCTAATTCTTGCTTGGGCAGGCCCAAAACCGTTTCGGCATAAGGTGCTGACCAAAAGGTAAGTGCATAGGCAGCCAAAGCCACCAGGCCATAACCAATGGTGGTGCAGATAAATGCTGGCGTGCCCCAAATCAAACGGAAGGTCGCTGGGTCTTTTGCGCGCAGCGATGATGCCCATGAGAACACAGCGTAGAAGCCGAAGCCAACAGCCGACCATTGCGGGAAATTGCCTGTGAGTTGGATCATCATATAAGCAAAAGCAGCAATCGCACCTCCGGTTGCAAGGTTGATGACGAGTGCTGCAGGACCGCGCTTATAGGCACCCCAAAGGGTGAAGGGCGGCACGATCATCGAAAGGTCTTGCGCGAATGTTCTGAATGGGGCGGGATGCGCTGGGGTAACAAGGCCATCCATCGCGCCGCGCAAGGGCTCACGCAATGAAGCGACCCATAAGCCGACCAGCACGCCCGGAATACCAACGGCGACGAACGCCGCATGCCAACCAGATAGTCCAAGTGGTCCACCTTGCGGGTAAGCAGCGTTCCAACTCTGGACAATCAGCGCACCAAGAAAAAGTGAAACACCGCCGCCAATGTAAAGACCGGACGAGTAAATCGCGAGTGCAGTCGCACGCTGCTTTTTTGGAAAATAATCGGAAATCAGCGAATAGGCCGTCGGACTTGCGGTTGCTTCGCCAACGCCAACGCCCATGCGCGCCATGGTCAACTCAGCTTGGTTGCGCGCAAAGCCAGATAGGGCGGTCATAATTGACCATAAGGCAAGGCCAATCGACAGCAGCTTCACGCGGCTCCAATTGTCCGCGAGCCGACCAAGCGGAATGCCGAATAGAGCGTAAAAAACCGCAAAGGCGGCGCCGCCCAAAAACCCCATGTCGGCGTCTGTCAGGCCAAGGTCAGCCTTAATATCAACAGCCAAAATACTTAAAATTTGCCGGTCGATGAAATTGAGAATGTAGACGACAACCAGAACCATTAGGACATACCAGCTATAGCTGCTGGCCTCTGGGGAAGGTGCGTCGAGCTCTATGGGAGCCGATTTGCTCCGTTCGCCTTCGACCGTCCCACTCACTGACCTCTCCCTCATGCGCCGTTATCGACTTATTAGGGCAGGGCTAGCACAACGGGCAATGGGTGCAACATGAATTACAATTCAACTTGCGGTGGCTGGATTGGTTTAAAAAAATTCATTTTTTGTATGTCGTGTTTTACTTGAAATTAGGACGATTTCCTCCAATAACATGTCCATGCGGCTATAGTGCCGTGTTTTGAGGAGAAATAAGTCATGGCACAGTGGTCCGATCCACGGGTAACCGGGGCCCAGTCAAGTCTTGCAGGTGTCGGCTCACGCGCCGGTGACGTCGCTTTTGACGCCGGTCTGCGTTCGCACATGCTCAAGGTTTATAACTATATGGCGTCGGGCGTGTTGCTGACTGGCGTCGTTGCGATGCTGTTTGCGCAAACCGAGTTGGCGCAAAACCTAATGACCAACCCAAGCATGATGAGCTGGGTCATTATCTTATCACCATTGGTGGTTGTACTGGCGATGAGCTTTGGCCAGGGCAAATTCTCGGCGTCAACGCTTCAGTCAATGTTCTGGGGTTTTGCAGTCCTGATGGGCCTTTCGATGGCGCGCATCTTCATGATGTTCACAGGCGAATCCATTGCACAGACATTCTTTGCCACCTCTGCAGCTTTTGCTGGGCTTAGCCTGTGGGCTTACACCACAAAGAAGGACATCAGCGGTTGGGGAAGCTTCCTCGTGATGGGTATGGTCGGCTTGATCGTTGCATCTATCGTTAACATCTTCCTTGGTTCGGATACGCTTCATTGGGTGATTAGCGCTGCGGGTGTGCTCATCTTTGCAGGTCTGACGGCTTATGATACCCAGCGTATCAAGAGCGAGTATTTCTACCTGCAAGGTCCAGAAATGATTGGTAAAGCAGCGGTTATGGCCGCGCTGACGCTGTATCTGGACTTCATCAACATGTTCCAGTTTTTGCTGAGCTTCCTCGGTAATCGCGAATAATCATCGGCGGTTCCGCTTGAACGCATAAGGATGGCCCGGTGGGAAACCACTGGGCCATTTTCTTTGGGATTTTGTCGAACAGGGCTTTTCTTTCCGTGTAAAATCTTGTTGGAATCAGGTTCATCAAATCGGAGACTAAGTAATGCGCTGGAGCGTTAAGAATCTAGCAGCCATCATCCTCGTTGGTGCAGTTGCTGCTTGCGCGCCTTCGCCAGTGAAGGTGGTGCCACTGTCTGCCGCTCCCGCTCTTACGCCTGCGATGCCGCTGCCGCCCGGTGGCGCTGCTGTATCAATGACTATTCCGCCAATCGGTTTGGATGGCGTTCGCGTTACGCCCAATCGCGGTCTTAGTCGTGACGAACAGATCTGGCATTTCCGGTCGGCCCTGAATGTTGCAGCGCTTAATTGCCAAGGGCCAGTTTGGGGACAAATTGCGAATGAGTATAACAAGTTCATCGTTATCCATAAGGTGCTGTTGTCAAAGACCAGCAAGGCAGTCGATCGCGAATATGTGAAGCGCTACCCCAAGCAAAACGGCTTGCGCATTCGCGACACGAAGTTGACCGATTTGTACAATTACTTCGCTCTGCCGCCAGTACGGGCTCAATATTGCGACATGTCACTGCGCAAGCTGACGGAGGCTAATCAGGTGCCGAAGGAAGCCTTGGCCGAATATGCCATTGGCGGCCTCATCGATATCGATACTCTCTTTGTGAATTTTTATGATGCCTATGTGAAGTACCAAGGCGACTTGGCGGACTGGAACATGAAATATGCGCCCAAGCCGGTATATGCGCCGCCCAATAACATCATGGCCCCGCCGGTGACAGCGCCGCCGGCTGGCGTCGCTACGCCCTTACAACCTGGTTAGTCGTCAATGGCGGTGGTGACGCCCAGTTCATGCCATGTTTATATAATCGCGCATAGCCGCTGCTTCGGCTTCAATTTTTTCGATCCGGTGCTTTACTAAGTCACCGATGGATACAAAGCCAACAAGGGCACGGTCTTTGATAACTGGCAAGTGGCGGATGCGGCGTTTGGTCATGAGTGATAACGCGTAAAGTATTGCCGTATCGGGCGTGACAGATATAGCGGGAGCGGTCATTGTATCCGCAACCGTCTTGGTTAGGAAGGATGCGCCGTGCTTGGCGACCCCGTAGACAATGTCGCGTTCGGAGAAAATGCCGATGACGGACTTTCCGTCTATCACAGGAAGTGCACCGATCCGGTTCTCCGCCAAACGAACCACGAGATCTCCCACGCTTTCATCCGGTGATGCCGTAAGCACGTCAGGACGATGATTGGCCAGTATTGCAGAAATCGTCATCGACTCTCTCCCTATGTTCTTGCCTCGGATGGAACTTATAGCATAAGACGACCTTATCAAGACATGACTCGTCCCTCCCGCCTCGATGATCCCCTATATGCTAGCTTCGCTTGGCACAGATATTGGCGCCTCATGCGCTGGATGTTCGGCGTGACATTGATTGTTACTGTCGCGGCGTTGGGTACCTTCTGGTGGCAAAACGGTATGGTTTCCATCCACTTTTTCATTGCGACCGCAGGCGCAATTTTTGGCGCTGTCATGCTAACGGCGGCACTCATGGGGCTCGTATTTTTATCGAGCGGCTCAGGGCATGATGAGGCTATTGACGACCCATTTGCGGACGAAGTCGACCGGTGACCGAGAATATTCAAAATCTTCCAAGCGGCGCGGGCGCACCTCAATGGGGGTTCGGGTCGAGGTGATTGCAACGCGTGCGCGTGGCCTGCAAGAGGTGAAAGTCACAGAAGGTCTGTTCACCTTCGTCGCACTTGACGATGAGCATAAGCCACGGCCATTGCCTGAGGGCTGACCGCACCGGTGTTCCTCAAGCCATCTGCTCGCGTTTAGCCGACAGATTATAGTTGAAGCGTCCTCACGAGAGCTTCCGTGGAATCATTCTGCTGCGGCTGGAACCTCTTCATCACCAGTTGCTTTTGCCCGGCGCGCACGTGGCTTGCGGGCTGGCTTTTCACCCGCGCTGTCATCCTCGCTTGACGATATTGCAATCGAAGGCGGCAAGACGGCAAGGTCGAGGCCGGCCGGGGCGTCATCATGGTCTTCGCTGTGATGACGGCGTGGACCACGATTTGCGCTCCGGCTATTTGCGGGCCGTTCGCTGCGCTCAGGACGTTCGCTGCGTTCCGGGCGACCGGCGCGCGTTTCGCGTTGGTCCCGTTGATCGCTGTCGCTTGAGTCCTCATCGGATGCGGCTTCTGCGTTTCCGGACGATGGATGATCGTCATAATTTGGCGAGCGATCATAATTGGGCGAACGATCGTCGTTCTGCCAATCGTCGCGGTTGTCATCGCGCGCGTCGTCACGTGGCCGGCGTTCGCCTTGCTGTTCCTGACGTGCTTCCTGGCGGCTGCGGAAATCTGCGAGCACACGGAAATAGTGATCGGCAAATTGCAGGTGATATTCGGCATTGACGCGGTCGCCATTAAACTGCGCATCTTGTGCCAGTTTCTTGTATTTTTCGAGCATCTGCGCTGCGTTGCCGCGCGCACGATTATCAATCAGATTTTGATAGTCAAAACCGCTGCGGTTGTTGTTCTGTTGCCGGTTGTTGTTGCTGTTGTTATTACGACCGCGGCGACGATTGTTGTTATTCTGCTGCTGCCTGTTGTTGGTATTCATCAGGGCTGACCCGTCCTCTGTTTTGGCACTTAATGTTACATGGAACCCCTGAACCCGATTTGGGTTGCGCTAGGGTCAGCATTGACCCTGTCAATTTTTCCATCTGCGCTGGGGGGCGGCTTCGCGCTAAAAGACCGTTGAGCCGGAGTTTTTGCGGCGATGCCTTTTCGTCCTAGTCGTACTATTCTTTGATTCCAAGCGAAAAGCGAATGACGCGCGAATTGCCCGCAAGATCATGATGCAGTTCTGTTAGAAAACCGGCGTCTGAGGCAAGTCGTTGAACTGATTCTGCCTGATTATAGCCAATTTCAAAGAACGCGACCCCACGCGGGTCAAGTAACGCGCCCAATCGCGGGATCAAAAGTCGGTAATCATCTAGTCCGTCTGCGCCCGCAAACAGGGCATTATGCGGTTCGTGCGCAGACACCATTGGGGCAAGCTGTTTGCCGTCTTCAATATACGGTGGATTGCACAGGATGAGGTCAAACACACCTAACTCAACGTGCCAACCTGTCTTTGTCCAATCGCGGTGCGCAAACTCCGCCCGGTCGGCAAAGCCCAAGCGTTCGGCATTGCTGCGCGCCACGGCAAGTGCCGCTTGGCTGGCATCCATGCCATAGCCTCGCGCATTTGGAAATATCGACAGCGCCGCCAGCAACAAGGCGCCAGAGCCTGTTCCAAGGTCTGCGATGCGGGAAGGCGCTTCGTTAGACGCAAACCAGTCTATTGCCGCCTCAAGCAAGGTTTCGCTATCCACCCGGGGAATAAGGACATCGGGCGTGACGTGCAATTCAAGGTCCCAGAACGCTTGCGTGCCAGTAATATAGGCTATGGGCTCATCGGCAGCCCGCCGGGCGAGTAGCGCGCCGAAACTGTCCGGTGCACAAAGATCGTGCTGCCGCAACAGCATTGCTGACCGGTCGATGCCAAGCGCGTGCGCCAACAAAAGCTCCGCATCAAGGCGCGGCGTTGGGCTAATGCTGCCAAGGGCAGTTGTCGCAGTGCGCAGGACAGGGGCAAGGCCAGTCATCATGCGCCCTCCTTACTTGAAACCCAACGCAGCACGCATGATCTGAAATATGGTGTTCTGCTCAATCGTTCCCTTGAACAAATGCGCCTTTGGGCCAGCGGCGCGGGCGACCACATCTTCGCCGCTGTGCGTTTCAGAGCCGGTGGGGATCAACGCCTGCTGCCGGTAATTCAGCGCCTGTGTATCTTCCTTCAACGGGTCGGCGCGCGGCAATGTCGTGACCGCGCCGGGGCCATTGATATAGCCCAAGGTGGTGTAGCCCTTGCCATCAAAGGCCAGCATCGATTTGCCTTTCTGGTCCACCACAGGGCCGAGGATCGGGTTACTGCGCTCGGGATAGCCCGCCATGGTAAAGGTGTGGCTATGGTCCGATGTGACGACGATTAGAGTATCGCGCAGGTCGACACTGTCCATCGCCGCCTTCAACGCATCGTTCAGCGCAACCGTGTCCTGCAACGCGCGATAGGCGTTTCCGGCGTGGTGGCCATGGTCGATCTTGCCCGCCTCAACCATCAGGACATAGCCCTTGCGGTTCTTGGACAGCATCGCGATCGCCTTCGTCGTCATTTCGGCGAGCGATGGTTCTTTGGATCCCGTCGCGGTTCGGTCGGCATCAAATTGCATGTGCGATTGTTCGAACAGGCCAAGCAGCTTTGCGGTCTTCTGCTCGTCGACGGCGGCAAAGCCTTCGCTGTTCCACACATATGCGCTATTGGGGTTGGCGGCCACCCAGCTTGCGGTCAGGTCCTTGCCATCGGCGCGCTTGCCCATTTTACCGGCATATTCGGGGTCAGCGGCGGTGTTGGGCATGAAATGCTGGCGTCCACCGCCCAGCATGACCTCAAATCCGTCGCCATGCGGCCATTCGACCATTTGCCGCGCGATGTCGATGCAGCCTTCGGCCTTGGCGGCGGCGGGCATATTGGCGTCGACTTCCCAATCGCGTTGCGCGGTGTGGGCATAGGTTGCTGCGGGTGTGGCGTGCGTGATGGTCGCGGTCGACACGATGCCGGTGGCATATCCCCTGTCCTCGGCCATTTCGAACAAGGATTTGACCTTATAGGGCTCGGTTGCCTTGCAATTACTCTCAACGGCTTGTGGGCCAACGCCGATTACGCCGTTCAGCGTCTTGACGCCGGAGACAATCGCGGTTGCTGTCGGCGCGCTGTCGGGCACTTGGCCATCATGCGAATAGGTTTTGACCAAGGCGGTGTTCGGCAAGCGATCCATTTGCGCGATATAGGATTCGCCGTCGACGCCCTTTTGCTGCCCTTCAAAAATACGCGCAGCGGTCAACGTCGTGACGCTCATGCCGTCACCAATGAAGATGATGACATTGCGCGCCTTGCGGTCATTGGGCTTGTCCGCCTCCAACCGTGCGAGCTCAGCCGCGCCCGCCTTTAAATAGCCCTCGCTGGTGGTGAGCGGTGGCGTGCCAATGGGGCGTGCGGTGGGTTTGACGGTTGTAGCCGACGCGGGTGCAGGTTCAGGGGTAGACGCATATTGCGCCATAACCGGCGCGGTGATCAGGCAGGACGCCAATAGGGCAGATGGCAAATTACGCATGATACTCTCCTCAAATGACTTTTCGCCCCTCGCAGATTAAGATGACCGGGGCGTGACAGCAATCTGGACTTAGCTCAGCTCGCCTTTTCCAGCATCGGCTTCAAATAATGCCCGGTGTAACTCGCCGCGACCTTGACCACGTCCTCTGGCGTGCCCTCAGCGACGATTTCGCCGCCTTTGACGCCGCCTTCGGGCCCCAAGTCGATGACCCAGTCTGCGGTTTTGATGACGTCGAGATTATGCTCTATCACCACGACGCTGTTGCCCTGTTCCACCAGGCGGTGGAGCACTTCAAGCAGCTTGCGGACGTCTTCGAAATGGAGGCCAGTGGTTGGCTCGTCGAGGATGTACAGCGTCTGGCCGGTGGACCTGCGGCTGAGTTCCTTGGCGAGTTTGACGCGTTGTGCTTCGCCGCCCGATAGGGTTGTTGCCTGCTGCCCGACCTTGACATAGCCCAAGCCAACCTCGGCGAGCATCGCCATTTTGTCGCGGATCGGGGGGACGGCCTTGAACACCTCCACCGCGTCTTCGACGGTCATGTCGAGGACGTCGGCAATGCTCATGCCCTTCCATTTGACTTCTAGTGTCTCCCGATTGTAACGTTTGCCGTTACATTCCTCACACGTCACATAGACGTCGGGCAGGAAGTGCATCTCAATCTTTATCAGGCCATCGCCGCTGCAGGTTTCGCAGCGTCCACCCTTGACGTTGAAAGAAAAACGGCCCGGCTTATACCCACGCGCCGCGCTTTCGGGCAGCTGTGCGAACCAGTCGCGGATGTTGGTGAACGCGCCGGTGTAGGTCGCGGGGTTTGAACGCGGGGTGCGGCCGATGGGGGACTGGTCGATGTCGATGACCTTGTCGCAATGTTCGAGGCCAGTGACCTTGTCATGTGCGCCCGCGATGACGCGCGCGCCGTTTAAGCTGCGTGCCGCCGAAGCGTAGAGCGTGTCGATGGTGAAGCTCGACTTGCCCGAGCCCGATACGCCCGTGATGCAGGTGAATGTCCCCAGCGGAATGCTTGCGGTGACGTTCTTCAGATTGTTGGCGCGGGCATTGTGGACGGTCAGCTTCTTCTTGTTGCCCTTGCGCCGCGTCTTGGGGACCGCGATTTCGCGGGTGCCGTTGAGATACGCGGCGGTCAGGCTGTCTTTCGATTTGAGGATTTGCTTCAACGTGCCCTCGGCCATGACGGTACCGCCATGGACGCCAGCGCCGGGGCCAAGGTCAACGACCCAGTCGGCAGTGCGGATCGCGTCTTCGTCATGTTCCACCACGATGACGGTGTTGCCCAGATCGCGCAGGCGGCGCAGCGTGGCGAGTAGGCGGTCATTGTCCTTCTGGTGCAAGCCGATGCTGGGTTCGTCGAGCACATAGAGCACGCCCGACAGGCCGGAGCCGATTTGGCTCGCGAGGCGGATGCGCTGGCTTTCCCCGCCGGACAGGGTGCCGCTGGTCCGGTCAAGGTTGAGATAATCGAGCCCGACATTGTTGAGGAAGCCCAAGCGTTCGTTGATTTCCTTGAGGATTGCCTTGGCAATTTGCTGCTGCTGGTTGGTCAGCGTCTGGTCAACGCTGCCGAACCAGACGAGCGCGTCACCGACGCTCATTTTCGTGGGTGTGGCGATGTCGACGCCCGCGATCTTGACCGACAGCGCCTCCGGCTTCAACCGCGCGCCGTGGCACGTTTCGCACGGCTGCGACGTTTGATATTTCGACAGCTCTTCCCGCATCCACGCGCTGTCGGTTTGCAGCAGGCGGCGGTTGAGGTTGCCAATGACGCCTTCGAACGCCTTGCGCACGGTATATTCCTTGCGCCCGTCCTTGAAGGTCAGCTCAACGGGCATGCCGCCGGTCCCGTGCAGGATGATAAGCTTCTGGTCGGGAGCCAAATCTTCCCAAGTCGACTCAAGGCTGAACCCATAAGCTTTCGCTAGGCTGGACAGCACTTGCATATAATAAGGGCTTGGCGGGTTGGATTTCGCCCAAGGCACAATCGCGCCCTTTTTTAACGATAGATGTTCGTTGGGGACCACCAATTGCGGGTCAAATTCCTGCCGCTCGCCAAGGCCGTCACAATCCGGGCAGGCGCCTTGCGGGGCGTTGAAGGAGAAGAGGCGCGGCGCGATTTCGGCGATGGTGAAGCCGGAGACGGGGCAGGCGAACTTCTCCGAAAACACGATGCGGTTGGCGGGCAGGCCAGTGCCTTTCATCGCGCCGCCAGTGACGTTCGGCACGGGAGCAAAAGTCGCGCGCGCTTCGCCGAATGTGCTTGGCACGCTGTCGGCGTTGGTGGTTTGCAACTCCGCCACGGTCGTATCTGCCAGATCGACAAAGGCCAGCCCATCGGCGAGCTTCAATGCCGCTTCGCCGAATGTGCTTGGCACGCTGTCGGCGTTGGTGGTTTGCAACTCCGCCACGGTCGTATCTGCCAGATCGACAAAGGCCAGCCCATCGGCGAGCTTCAATGCAGCTTCGAAACTCTCGGCGAGGCGTTGCTGAATGCCGTCTTTGACGACGATGCGGTCCACCACAACTTCAATGTCATGCTTGTATTTCTTGTCGAGCGCGGGCGCTTCTTCGATGGCGTAGGGTTCTCCGTCGATGCGGACGCGGGTGTAGCCGGAGCGCTGCCACTCTGCGAGTTCCTTGCGATATTCGCCCTTGCGGCCTTGAACGACTGGTGCGAGCAGGAAGGCGCGTGTGCCTTCGGGCAAGGCCATGACGCGGTCGACCATCTGGCTGACGGTCTGGGCAGTGATCGGCAGGCCCGTCGCGGGCGAATAAGGTACACCGACGCGCGCCCACAAAAGCCGCATATAGTCGTAAATTTCGGTCACGGTCGCCACCGTTGAGCGCGGGTTGCGGCTGGTGGTTTTTTGCTCGATGGAGATCGCGGGGGACAGCCCCTCAATATGCTCGACATCGGGCTTCTGCATCATTTCCAGAAACTGGCGGGCGTAGGCTGATAGCGACTCGACGTAGCGGCGCTGCCCCTCGGCATAAATGGTGTCGAATGCGAGGCTGGACTTGCCCGAACCCGACAGCCCAGTGATGACGATGAGCTTGTCGCGCGGCAGGTCGATATCGACGCCCTTGAGGTTATGCTCGCGCGCACCGCGCACCTTGATGTGGGTGAGAGACATAGTTCAGCTTGTTCCAGATTTGTTCTAAAAGCGCAAGTACGCGCATCTTCCCAGAAATGGGGCAAAAGTGAACGAATTTCAAGGCAGGCTTTTGCTGCATCTTGCGTCCATGCGCATTTGCCTCTTCTAACGCGTTCAAAAGCATGCTTGAGTGAATGTCATGGAACCTGAACTAACTAATCACTCGATCAGCGGCGAACCGCTTCCTATCGCGACGCCTGCCGCCACAATGGTGATTTTTCGAGCCAATCCCGATGGCGGAGCGCCCTTGTTGTTGATGGTCGAGCGTGTCAAGGCAATGGCCTTTGCGGGCGGAGCGGCGGTGTTCCCTGGGGGTAAGGTTGACCCTGCCGATTTTGATTATGCCCAGATGCTGGGCGGGCCGCTGCCGCTGGATGAGGCGGCCGCCCGGCTTGCCGCAATTCGTGAGACGATTGAGGAAGCGGGCTTAGCGCTTGGGCTTTCGGGTGTTTCGGATGCAGCCAACTGCATTGATGCCCGTGCTGCGCTGCATGACGGCGAAAGTCTTCAGGCTGTCTGCAACCGTTTTGGCTGGGTACCCGATTTTGAACAGCTGGTGCCATGGTCGCGCTGGCGGCCGCCCGCCCATGAA
>Ga0209769_1000057_pt1 | contig 39834 bp, 32 predicted proteins | sample LauGreSuBDMM15DN_2_FD_187569 | JGI IMG/M metagenome (GOLD analysis project Ga0209769, IMG submission 187569) | Freshwater lake microbial communities from Lake Michigan, USA - Su13.BD.MM15.DN (SPAdes) (version 3) | ecosystem: Environmental > Aquatic > Freshwater > Lake | place: Lake Michigan, USA...
ATGAATATTCAATGGAAGGCCCAACGGTCAGGCCCAGGTTGGATGGCAAAGTCCATGGGGTGGTTGTCCAGGCCATAAAATAAACCGGACCTTCGCCTGTATTCATCTCTTTCAAAACTGAAAACGATGGTTGATGCTCATTGCCATTTTCTGCGAGCCTAAAAAGGGCAACAGCAGAGGTATCTTTTACGTCTTTGTAAGTTCCGGGCTGGTTGAGTTCGTGGGAACTCAGGCCAGTTCCTGCAGCAGGTGAATAGGGCTGGATGCTGACGCTCTCGTATAAATATCCTTTATCGTACAACCGCTTTAAACACCACCAAAGGGATTCGATATAATCATTTTCGAAGGTTACATAGGGATGTTGCAGATCAACCCAATAACCCATTTTGGTCGTGATCTCATCCCATTTGTCCTTGTAACGCAACACTGCCTCACGGCATTTTTGGTTGTATGCTTCAACACTGATTGTTTTACCGATATCCTCTTTGGTGATGCCCAATTCTTTTTCCACGCCAAGCTCAACGGGAAGACCATGGGTATCCCACCCACCTTTTCTCTTCACCTGAAAGCCCTTCATGGTCTTGTACCGGCAAACAAGGTCTTTCAGTGTACGGGAAATCACATGGTGAATCCCCGGCATACCATTGGCACTGGGCGGTCCTTCGTAGAAAACAAAGGGCTTGGCCCCTTCCCTGTTCCGTATACTTCCTCCAAATGCATCTTCCTCTGCCCAGCTTGCCAAGATTTCCTTTTCAAACGCGGGGAGGTTGAGTTGTTCGTATTCTTTATAAGTCTTTCCCATACTTTTTCCTAAGGTGGCAAAGGTAGAAAAAAGTTTAAGGGTTTTACTTGAAATTCATGGTTCCGTCGGCCTGGTAGGCAAAGCGAAAGCTGTAATAACGTTGGTTCTTTAATTTTTCAGCATCCGTAGCAGTTGCTGCAGGAGTTATCCCACCCTTGTAATAGTTCAGGATTTCAACCTTGGCATACTTGCCCTTGGCGGTTTTGAACACCAGTACCCTTCCAGGAACGGGGGTGATGAGCATAGAAACCGGATTGTATACATACCATCCCTTGTTGCTGCTATTGGGTACTGCATAAGAAACTGGTGCATTGTCTTGCCTGAAAACCGAATCCTTCGGCACAGCCTTTACATCATCAAATGTTCCAACATAAACAAAGGCACCGCCTACACCAGGGCCACTGTTGCCTCCATTGGTGATGATGGCTGTTCCTCTTACTGCCACATCCCACTTCACTGAATTGGAATCAGTGCTGGGCACTACAGCGTTTGTTTCGAAACTAAAAAAAGTAAACTTACCGGCACCTACCGGCTGGCCATTGACCAATCCTACAATGGTGTCTGCAGGGATGCCTGAAACTGTTTTTTCAGTCAAAGTGGCGACAACAACTGGAGCTTCATTCTTCTCACAAGCCTGAAAAATAACTAACGCTAACATTGCACTTCCGATGATCCTTGAAATTCTCATTGCTTCTTGTTTATTTGGAAATTAAAAAATGAATTGGATGTCTATATAGGCTGTCCTTCCTGGATTTCCAGGAAGAAAGGGTATGTCCTTGTAGTTGAACAGGTTGTCAATACCAGCCATGCATTTCCAATGGGAAGCCAAAGGCAACCCCACACTTGCATTGACCTGCACATATCCTTTTGCATATTCATCAGACCGGTTGATGAGCCCATTTCCATCGAGGTCGGAAGTTCCCCACCTGCTCCTGTAAATGAATCGGATGGTAGAGAAATACCCCTTGGCATTTTCTGCATTGAACTTGAGGTTTGCTGTATGCCTGGACCGGTTGGGCAATCCACCATAGCCTGAAAGGCTCATCCGATAGGCTTGTCCGTTGGTTAGCGATCGCTGAAACACCTCTCCTTTTTTGATGGATTGCAGCACTTCCTTGTCTGCAGTATACAGGAATTGGTATCCTGCATTGAGCTGAATCCATTGGCCAATTTTTTGCTGTGCCCCCAACTCTACACCTTGTGTAAGCGCACGCTTGAGGTTGAAATAACTGTAGATCTGGCCCCCGTTTTTCTTGAAGGCAATAATATCGGTAACAATCATGTTCTTCAGGTCATTCCTGAAAACGTTTGCAGTGAACTGTGATTTTGCACTAAGGGTGTAAACAATGCCTGCATTCAATCCCCCCGAAACCTCCGGCTTCAATGCAGATAAGTTTCCAACAAGTGCAGTGGTCTGGTCCAACAATTGAGCGGCCGAAAGCCTTTTTAATTCGTTGACAGCCACCTCGGACCCAAACACAGAATAGGCACCAGCAGCGAGGTTGGTGAAGTTGAGGTACAACTGCCTGAAATCAGGTGCCTTGAAACCACGTCCGTAAGAAACATTCAGTTTTAGCTTCCCTGAAGGTTTGAACTGGAAGGCAATTTTAGGACTCCATACAGAAGCATAGGCCTGGTTGGCGTCAAACCTCAAACCACCAATCCATGTGAACTTGGAAGAAAATTTTTGCTCGTGTTGTACAAAGAAATAGGCAATGGAATTGGTCCTCAACGTTGAAGCAGTATCATAGCGGTTTGATCTTACTGTTTCACGCACAATACCAGCACCGGATGTGAAGGCAGCATTTTCAGTGATTTGCCAGTCTGTCTGGTTTTCAACCCTTGCAAACAATTGTTTGAACCTGTCATCATAGCCTCCAGTTGCATTTTTTACAGCCAACTGCTGGACAGCATTGAATCCTGTCAGGTATCCACGCAATATTGATTTTATTTTCTGCTCCTTGTTGAACTGAAGGTATGGAGTGAAATTATATTCCTTGTTTTTCTCAAAACCCTTTGAAGCAATGGTTGTGCCAAGGTTCTGCACAAAGATGGTATTGTCGATCTGGCTTGCATTGGCCCTGAAGGAAGCACCGGCTTTCCAGTAACTGCCCAGTTGCTGGTGTACGCTCAGGTTTTGTGTTGATCGCCTGAAAGGTTCCACTGTTTTTTGCACTGCATTGGGTTTGAGGCTGTACCCTTTGGATTGGTTGTAATTCAACGATGCAGCAAGGTCTGTTTTGTTGAGCCTTCTTGAAAAGTTAAGGTTTCCGTCCACCGTGTTGAACCTTCCATACCGCAGTCCAAGATCTGTCTTGTTTTGACCTGCGCGATCCGTGATGATATTGATGACTCCTCCCATGGCTTCTGATCCATACAGGCTGGAAGATGGCCCCTTGACGATTTCAATTTTCCTGATATTCTTTACGGTAATTTTTGAAAGGTCAAGCACACCAGCCGTTCTGCCGATCAATGGTTCTCCATCGATGAGGATAAGGGTGTATTCTGATGAAAGACCCTGCACCTGAATTCCTTTTCCAAAATTATCAATCACCTGGATACCGGTTTGTTCAGCCAGGATATCGTGCAACCGAAGTGACCCGCTCTGGTAAATGGTTTTGGAAGAAATCACTGCTACAGGTATGGCGATATTTCCCATGGACCTTGGCGTTCTTGTGGCCGTCACCACCACTTCATCCAGGTTTGTTTGGGATGAATCACCTCCCCGTTGTGCATAGGCCACAGTGGTCATCAACAAAAATAAAAATTGAAAAAAAATCCTCATGCAATTGAAATCAAGTGCAAAACTGATTCACTTGGCCCCAAGATTTATCATGGGATTGTCAGATGAGGAAGCTGTTTTGAATTATGACAATTCAATGACGGGGATTAACCGAAGTCATGCATTGTGGGCTGAAGCCTAAACAAAAAACTATCGCTTGGAATAGGATGTCTTGTTCAACATTTCACAGGGCTTGAGCCCGGTATGTTTTTTGAAGGCGGTAGAAAAATGTGAAATGGATGAATAACCCAGTTGGGCAGATACTTCGGAAACAGTAAAGCCTTTTTCATAGAGCAGGTACCTGGCATGTTCCATCCGCTGGTCCTGGTAAAAATCAAAAATAGTGGCCCCGAACATCACCTTGAATCCTTTTTTGAGATAGCATTCATTGATGGCTGCTTTTCTGCTCAGCTCCCTGATGGTGATGGGATCGCAGATATGGGCAAGCAGGATTTCCCTTGCTTTGATGATCTTCTCCCTTTCGTCTTGATGGGCAAGAAATTTACAGGCAGGAACCTCATCTTCCCTGATGGTGCTCATTGATTCCAGCGTATAAAGCAGGAGTATTTGCGTTTGGGCATTGATGAAAATATTTTCAACGGTATCGGCATAGCGATGATTGAGGATAGAAGAAAGCGTATGCCTTATTCTCCCAGAAATGGAAATAGGCCTGCTAAAAGTATGGTTGAAGCGAAAATTAAGGATGGCGTCTGCTTCAGGATTGGTTCCTTCTGATTTGATGAGGTTGCTGAGATGAAGGGGCTCAAACCTGAACTGAAGCAGATCCATTGTGCCAGTTTGTTCAACACATTGGGCATTCCGGTTCAGTTTGCATTCCTCACAATTGGCATTGGGTTCTTTGCAAAAGGTCTGGCCATTTACGCAGAACCGAAGCTCGAGATAGCGGTTTTCCACCACCTCGTCATAATGATAAACCAGGGTTCCATGATCATCCACCCCAAGAGCGCTGCCCTGTGGATGGCGCCTGATGGCATATTGCCAGGAGCCAGGGATCTTTTTTTCCCTTGAAAACAATACCGGAAGTCCATCAAAATGGTTCCATTTTGACATTATCTTGAGTGGTATGGAGAGATTATCTGGCATCGATCGACAAAGATAAGCCTTCTGGCTGACCTCAGGGGCTTTGCTTTGTCAAAAAACGGTAATGAATATGTGGAAATCATCTTAAAAAAGAAAGGCTGATTTACGGCTAAAAATGAGGTAAGCCCCCTGAATTTCAGTAGATTTGTATACCGGGGTGTAAAAACACAAAACCAGGGGTAGACGTTAACCATGAGCATTGAAATTGATGAAAATTTAGAACAACCCAACAACAGCTATGGTGCAGACAGCATTCAGGTGTTGGAAGGTTTGGAGGCGGTCAGAAAAAGACCAGCCATGTATATTGGTGATATTGGGGTAAAAGGACTTCACCACCTTGTTTATGAGGTGGTTGACAACTCAATTGATGAAGCCTTGGCAGGCCATTGCGACAATATCATCGTCAATATTCATGAGGATAACTCCATTTCCGTAGAGGACAATGGAAGGGGTATTCCAACGGGAATGCACCACAAAGAACAACGCAGTGCGCTTGAAGTGGTCATGACCGTGCTGCATGCGGGTGGTAAATTTGACAAGAACACCTACAAGGTTTCAGGAGGTTTGCATGGTGTGGGTGTCAGTTGTGTAAATGCACTGAGCACCACATTGCAGGTAACGGTGCAGCGTGATGGGAAGACCTTCGAACAGGAGTACGAGCGCGGTACTCCCAAATATGCTGTAAGGGAAATCGGAAACAGTAGCACTACAGGTACCAAGGTCCATTTCTGGCCCGATACCACGATTTTTACTACAAATGTATACAACAAGGATATCCTGGAAGGAAGGCTTCGTGAATTGTCTTACCTGAACAAGCGCATCCGCATCATATTGAATGACCTCCGTGAACTGGATGATGCAGGCAACCAATACCAAAAGGTATTTTTCAGTGAAGGTGGAATCATTGAGTTTGTTGAGATGCTGGACAAGAACGGAAAGCGCAACTCCCTCATCCCGAACATCATCTACATGGAAGCACATGATGCTGACTCCAATGTAGCTGTTGAAGTGGCCATCAATTACAATGACTCCTACAACGAACATATTTTCTCGTACGTCAACAACATCAATACCATTGAAGGTGGTACCCATGTGGCTGGCTTCAGAAGAGCAATTACCCGGGTATTCCAGCAATACGGCAAGAAATTGGGGCTTTTTGAAAAGTCAAAAGTGGAAGTGGAAGGGGATGATTTCAGGGAAGGTCTCTCGGCCATCATTTCCGTAAAAGTTCCTGAGCCTCAGTTTGAAGGCCAGACAAAAACCAAACTCGGCAACTCTGAAGTGATTGGTATCGTTGATGTTACCGTCTCCCGTACCCTTGAAGCATACCTGGAAGAAAATCCAAGGGATGCGAAAAATATCATCAGCAAGGTCATTCTTGCTGCACAAGCCAGGGCTGCTGCAAGAAAAGCAAGGGAACTGGTTCAAAGGAAAACCGTTTTGTCTGGAGGCGGACTTCCAGGAAAACTCTCTGACTGCTCTGAGCGTGACCCAAAAAAAAGTGAATTGTTCTTGGTTGAGGGTGACTCAGCAGGAGGAACAGCCAAACAAGGCCGCGACAGAAACTTTCAGGCCATTCTGCCACTCAGGGGTAAGATCCTCAACGTTGAAAAGGCCATGGAACACCGGATCTACGATAATGAAGAGATCCGAAATATGTTCACTGCCCTTGGCGTAAAAATAGGTACGGCAGAAGATCCAAAAGCACTTGACCTTTCCAAACTCCGTTACCACAAGCTCATCATCATGACTGATGCTGATGTGGATGGTAGCCATATTGCAACCCTTATCCTTACCTTCCTTTTCCGCTACATGAAGGAAATGGTTGAACAGGGATATGTTTACATTGCACAACCACCGCTTTATTTAGTGAAAAAAGGAAAGGAGCAATTCTATGCATGGGATGAGGAACAAAGGAAGGGTTATGTGGAGCGCCTTGGTGCAGGTAAGGAAGAAAGTGTAAACGTGCAGCGATACAAAGGTCTTGGAGAAATGAATGCAAGCCAGCTTTGGGACACCACCATGAATCCCGGTTCCAGAACACTCAAAAGGGTAGGCATTGAAAGTGCAGCAGAGGCCGACAGGGTATTCAGTATGCTCATGGGAGATGAAGTAGGGCCTAGAAGGGAGTTCATTGAATCACACGCCAAATACGCAAAACTAGATATTTAATCATCTTTACTAACAATTAAACCAATCAACATGTCAAACGAAAACATGCTCACAGCCTACAATGTCAAAACAAAGGAAAAAAATGTTCCCATCCTTGATGCAGTTGTCAGCAAAACAACAAAAGGTGGATACATCGCCAAAGGAAATGACGGCAAAGGCAACAAGCTTACAGCCCTTCTTGGTGAAGCAAAAGCACTTGCTGCCATCAAAGCTGGAACAGCTAAGCAGGGTTGGTAGTATTCAACTGCACATATTCTTCAAGACAGGCCCCTGGCCTGTCTTTTTCATTTGGTCTTGTACTGGTTTTTTTGCAGCCATCCCTTCACCTTCTCCCTATGGTCTCCCTGTAAAATGATTTCTCCATCCTTGGCAGATCCACCTGTACCGCACTGGTTTTTCAACTGCTTTCCCAAGATTGTCATGTCTTCTTCCGTACCTGCAAAGCCGGTTATCAGGGTAACAGTTTTTCCTGCCCGGTGTTTGGTTTCCAAGGTGACCCTCAACAGCTGTTGTTGCGGAGGCAAGGTTTGAACTGGTTGCCCATCCTCCTCCATCTTAAAATCAGGATTGGTGCTGTACACCATAAAAGATCCATTGTCTTTTTTCTTGCTCATGTTCTCGTGTTTAATGGACTAACCTGAATGTGGGCTTGATCAATGTTGCTTTTTGGCAATTATGCCCACCCATATCCTGGATGAAGATAAAATGAAATGAAGTAATTTTGCAGGATGGAAAATAAAAAATGTATCCTCGTGATCATGGACGGTTGGGGCCTTGGTGTGGTTGAACAAAGTGATGTCATCCAACATGCCCATGTCCCGTTTGTGTCCTCCTTATATACCCAATACCCACATTCAACATTGGTTACCTGTGGCGAACCAGTTGGTTTACCTGAAGGTCAAATGGGAAACAGTGAGGTTGGGCACCTGAACCTGGGAGCAGGCAGGATTGTTTACCAAGAACTGCAACGGATCAATGTGGCCATTCGAACAGGGGAATTTCAACAGAATCCAACGTTGCTGAATGCCATACAGCATGCAAAAAAGAACAATAAAAAATTACACCTGATAGGGCTGGTCAGTGATGGTGGCGTTCATTCTCACACTTCCCACCTGAGGGCGATCACAGACCTTTGCAAGGCTGAAGGACTGTCGTCTGTATATATTCATGCATTCACTGATGGCCGTGATACCGACCCCAAGAGTGGGCTTGGTTTTGTTGCTTCACTGGAACAGCACTTGAAAGGCTCTGCTGGCAAAATTGCTTCTGTGATTGGTAGATATTATGCGATGGACCGAGACAAGCGCTGGGAAAGGGTAAAGCTTGCGTATGATGCCATGGTCAATGGATTGGGCACCAAGGCAAGTTCCGCAACAGATGCCATCAAAAATGCCTACGCAGAAAACACCACAGATGAGTTCATCAAACCCCTCATCATCACTGGTGAAGACAATCAACCCCTTGCCACCATTGCAGCAGATGATGCAGTGATATGCTTCAATTTCAGGACCGACAGGTGCCGGGAGATTACAGAGGCCTTGACGCAAAAAGATTTCCCTGAATTCGGTATGCACAAACTTGCGCTAGCATATACTACCATGACTGAGTATGACAGCAGTTTCAAGCATGTGGATGTCATTTTCAGGAATGATAACCTCACCCATACCTTAGGAGAGGTATTGGCGCTCCATGGCAAGACCCAGATCAGGATTGCCGAGACAGAAAAATATCCGCATGTCACGTTCTTTTTCAGCGGTGGTAGGGAACTTCCTTTTGAAGGGGAAAGAAGAATCATAGCGGCCTCACCAAAAGTAGCCACCTATGACCTTCAGCCCGAGATGAGTGCGCATGAGTTGACAGAGAAAATTGTTGCTGAAATAAACGCGAAAACTGCAGACTTCATCTGCCTCAACTATGCCAATGCAGACATGGTTGGTCATACTGGCGTTTGGGAAGCAGCTGTCAAAGCAGTAGAAACAGTGGATACCTGTGTCAAACAAGTGGTTGAAGCAGCACTTGAAAATGACTACACCGTATTCCTCACGGCAGACCATGGCAATGCCGACTTCATGAAAAATGAGGATGGAAGCCCGAACACTGCCCATACACTGAACCCTGTTCCACTTTTTATCATTGACAAAGATTGGAAAGGCGAGGTAAAGCCCGGTAAACTCGGCGATATTGCTCCTACCATTCTTCATTTTATGGGGTTGCCCATTCCGGCAGAAATGACCGGAGATATCTTGGTAGACTGATGCAAGACAGCAACCCAATACAAAAAGGAAAGATCAAGTCGGCCATACTGTTGATGTGTATAGGCCTGACATCCCTTGTGCATGCACAACAAACGATGGATAGTATTGCACAAAAAGAACTCATCGAAATAGTGGTTTCAGGAAACAAGTTTGCAGAAAAGAAAAAAAATATTGTTCAGAAAATAGACATCATTTCTTCATCCTATATCAAGAAAGCCAATGCGCAAAACATGGGCGACCTGTTGATGTCTACGGGCAATGTCTTTGTTCAGAAAAGCCAGCAAGGCGGAAGCAGCCCTGTGATCAGGGGTTTTGAAGCCAGCCGTGTTTTATTTGTTGTGGATGGTGTACGGATGAACAACCTTATTTACAGGTCTGGGCATTTGCAAAACATCATTACCGTTGATCAAAACATATTGGAAAGTGCAGAACTGCTGCAGGGGCCTTCTTCAACCCTGTTTGGGAGTGATGCGCTTGGTGGTGCCGTTCACATGATCAGCAAACAACCCATTTTATCAAAAGAGAACAAAAAAACAAAAATCAGTGCTAATTTTCTCAGCCGTTATTCATCCGCAAACGCAGAAAAAACAAACCATGTTGATGTAAGTGTTGGCTGGAAAAAATTTGGACTGCTCACCAGCATTACCCGCAGCGATTTTGGTGATTCAAAAATAGGAAAGCGAGACATGAAAGGATTCGAAGGATTCGGCACCAGGCCATCCTATATCCAACCCTTCAATGGAACCACTGGAGATACCATCGTTAAGAACAGCAATGATCGCATCCAACGGTTTTCAGGTTATACACAGACCGACTTTGCGCAAAAATTGTTGTACAAGCCCAATGCCAATACTTCGCATGGATTGAACATCCAATATTCAACCAGTTCAGATATGCCGAGGTATGATCGCCTGCAAGATACCATGGCTGGTCTATTGAGGTATGCCTCTTGGTATTATGGTCCTCAAAAAAGATCCTTGTTCGCCTATACTTTTTCTGCCAACAACATCAAAGGTTTTTTCAAAGAATACAATGCAACACTCAGCTATCAATCCATCGAAGAAAGCAGAATAACAAGAGAGTACAAGCGATACGACCGCTTTGACAAAAGGATTGAACAGGTGGGTGTTACGGGTCTTACGATTGATGCCAGAAAAAAACTAAAAGAAGACGAAATCACTGCCGGCATTGACATGCAGCTGAATGATCTGCGCTCCACTGCCAGCAGAACAAATTTGTTGACAAATGCAATACTGCCGCTTGACAGCAGGTATCCCGATGGCAAAAACAGGATGAATAATTTTGGCGTTTACACCCAACACATCCACAAGTTCAAGGGACAAAAATGGATCCTGAATGAGGGCCTGCGGATTCAATACATTGCACTGCAATCAAATATCATCAACAATTCATTTTTCGCTCTGCCCGTCACGAACATTGTACAAAAAAACACCGCCATCACCGGAAACATAGGAATGGTCTATATGCCATCAACAAGCACAAGAATCAAATTTGGCTATGCCTCTGGCTTCAGGGCACCCAATATTGATGACCTGGCTAAAATTTTTGAGTCTAGCACATCAGCCAAACAAGTGGTTGTACCCAATGCTAACCTGAAACCAGAATTCACCCATGGTTTTGATGCTGAGCTGGTAAAGGCCCTCGGAAAAGCAGTTGAATTTGAAGTTGGCGCATTTTATACCAACTTTACCAATGCCATCATCAAGGCTCCATTCAGGCTGAATGGAAAGGATTCAATGATGTACAATGGAGTGCAATCGCAGGTGCTCGCGAGCCAGAATGTAAACCAGGCCTATATCCTTGGTGGAAATGTCAGGCTTTCTATAAAAGCCGGAAAAAACTGGAAGTTCAATTCAACCTTTAATTTCACCAAGGGACGGTTCCGGACTGACGCCACCAAATCCACGCAGGTCTATCAATTGCAACCCAATGGAAACTATGCATTGGTTCAATCCAAGGTGAGCACCAAGCCGCTTGATCATATCCCACCTGCATTTGGAAAAATGAGCATAGGATATGACAACCAGAAGCTGTATGCAGAATTGAACATGCTTTTCAATGGTTGGAAAAAACTTGACCAATACAATGCTGATGGAGAAGACAATGCCCAGTACGCCACTGCCAAAGGAACACCTGCATGGCAAACCATCAATCTCAAAACAGGTCTGCAGGTGCACCAAAGACTGGGTATCCATGCAGGGATAGAAAACATCTTCGATCTCAATTACCGTTATTTTGCTTCCGGCTTTTCAGCACCCGGCAGGAACTACATTGTCAGCCTGAGGCTAGGCATGTAAATCAATCGATTCGTATTTTCAACAAAATAAACACCCAAAGCAGCACCTGCTATTGTAAAATTGTCTTAATTTCAGAGAACAATTATTGATTCTCATGACAGAAGAGGTGCTGCTTCAAGGTTGTATTAAAAATGATGCTTCGGCCCAGCAGGAATTGTATCAACGATGCAGTCCTAAAATGCTTTCCGTATGCTATCGTTATGCTAAAAACCGTGAGGACGCAGAGGATATGTTACAGGAAGGATTCATCAAGGTATTCAGCCAGATCAGCAAGTTTGAAAAACGCGGATCCCTGGAAGGATGGATACTTCGCATCATGGTTCATACTTGCATCAACCACCTCAAGAAAAACAAGAAATTCAACGATAACGTTGACCTTGCTTATGCTGGAAATTTAGTCGTCAGAGAGGATTACATTCCAAGCATTATTCAGGCGAAACAAATCGTTGAGACCATCAGAACATTGCCCATTGGATACAGAACAGTGTTGAATCTCTACGCCATTGAAGGTTATTCCCACAAGGAAATCGGACAATTGCTGGACATCGAGGAAAGCACAAGCCGTTCACAATATACAAGGGCAAAAAGCATGTTGGAAGAAATGTTGCTGAACAAGAGAATCATCCAACAACCCAAAGAAAAGAAAAAATGGTTTTCTCCCGTCAGGATCGTTTGACAGGAATAGACCAAAAGATACCGGTGCTCATGAGAAAAGAACCAACAGATGAATTGGAAGACCTGCTGAAGGAAAGATCAGATCAATACCTGCTCTATCCCTCAGACCGTGTATGGAACAATATCCAAAAGGAATTGCATCCCAACAGGGCGCTCAAGTATGGCTTGTTGGTTCTGTTTCTGTCCCTCTGTACCACCACAGCGATAGTGGTCAACAAAGAAAAGGCTTCTTATGCAAGTTCCCCACTCGGGCAGGTTGCAGCCAAGTTCGTTGAAAGGAATTTAATTGCGGCAACAGCCGATCGCTACCATGGAACCAAGGCCGCTTTTGCAACAAATTACAAATACAATTCATCTCAAAACAGCCAGGATAACAATGGAGTGTCCGCTCTTGCTGAGTTGGCCTATGAAGGACAAAAAGACCTCACTGTTCAGCTTCCAATGCACTTGGAAGTACGCGGGCTACAACCAAAAACCGCGTTTAATACCAACCCTGAAACCAACTTACCAAAAGAAGAGAAGAAAAATTCAATAAGCACTGCGATTGAAACGGTCATTGAACAAGCCAAAAAAATAAAGAAAAATGCAAGCTGGCAGATCTATGCTACCCCAACCATGGGTTACAGAAGACTGAAAGGAGAAGCTTCACGATCCAACTATCAATACAGCGTTTTGTCTCTGAGTACCAATGCAGTTTTTGCGAGGAATGTCAAGGATGCTGTTACCCACAAACCAGGAATGGGCTTTGAAATCGGAACGGCCATGTTCTATCCCCTTACCAAAAAATTGAACTTCAAAGCCGGTCTTCAGGCCAATTACAACCATTATCGAATCGAGGCTTTCAATTCAGTTCCTGAAATTGCCAATTATGGCATGAACAACTATGGTTTGGGTAGCTACCCCATCAGTGCTGTTTCATTTTACAGGAACAACAGTGGCAATTCTCCTGCGATCCTTCGCAATGAGCATTACATGATATCCCTGCCCATTGGAATCGACTTTGAGGTTGCAGGAACAAGAAAACTGAATTTTTCCGTTGCCTCCACCCTCCAACCTACTTATGTTTTTGCCAATTATTCTTATCTCCTCTCTACAGATTTGAAGCATTATGCCAAAGAGTCGTCCCTCAACAGGAGATGGAACATGAATGCTGCAGTTGAGGCCAACCTCAACATGGAAAAAGGCGGCTTCAAATGGAGCATAGCGCCACAATTCCGTTACCAGATGCTCTCCAGTTTCAAATCAAAATATCCCATCAAGGAAAATTTGATGGACTTTGGCATCAAGGTTGGGGTCATCAAAACAATAAAATAGTTCAATCTTCAACAGCTTCGTAATTTTGTCTGATGATGCTGATGAGAAGATTCATTTACACGCTGTTGTTGCTATGCTTTATCGCTTGCAGTAATTCAACTGAGGACAAAAATCCTTTCCCCATCAATGCATTTCTTGAAGAGGAACTTGGGCAAATTGATTCTCTTCCGATAGCCATCATCCTCAACCGAGAAAAAAATGGAAAGTCTGATACAACCGTGGTGGATAAAAAAGAATTCAGGACCCTGGCCATGCAGTTGATAGGCATTGATTTTCAGGAAAAAAAATACAAAAATAACTACCAGGAACTTGTATTGGAAGATGTACAGCTGGGCAATATTTCAATTGGCTATACCACTGACGAACCAGACCTACCCATCCGAAAAATTGAGTTAAACATTGATGCCAGCTCAAATAAGATAAAAAGCATTTTTGCTGAAAGACAAGAAAGAGAAGCAGAAAAACTGCTGATCAGAAAAATACTTTGGACATCTGGCACTGAATTGATGGTGAACACAAGTTACTATAAGGAAGGAAAATTGTTGAATACCCTTACTGAACGATACAACTGGGCCATAGGCAATTGAGGATGGAACAATTTGATTTTACAACAATCCAGAAGACATTACCGAATGCACCCGGTATCTATAAATACTATGGTGCCCAACAGAACCTCCTCTACATTGGAAAAGCAAAAAACATCAGAAAGCGCGTCAGTTCGTACTTTACCAAGAGCAACCATTCTTTCAAGACACATGAATTGGTCAAGCAAATACGGCATATTGAATTTACCATCGTACAATCCGAGCATGACGCATTGTTGCTAGAGAATGCGTTGATCAAGGAGTTCAAACCGAGGTATAATATTGAACTCAAAGATGACAAGACCTATCCATACATCGTCATCAAGAAAGAGGATTTCCCCAGGGTATTCCTGACCAGAAGAAAAATCAACGATGGGTCTGAGTATATTGGTCCCTTTACCTCAGCCGCTAAAGTGCGGGACCTGTTGGAGTTTATCAAACAACATATACCCCTGAGAAACTGCAGTTTGAATCTTTCAGACAACAACATTAAAAAAGGAAAATACAAAGTATGCCTTGAGTACCATTTGGGCAATTGTAAAGGGCCCTGTGTTGGATTGCAGCAGGCCGATGACTATGCCATCGGGGTAGAGCAAATACGGCATGTCATGAAAGGAAATCTCAGTGGAATCATCGCTCAATACAAAATAAAACAGCAGCAATACATCACTGACCTGGCCTTTGAGAAAGCAGACATGATGCAACAAAAAATCAATTCCCTCAAGAATTACAGGTCTTCATCAGTTGTGGTGAGTCCTCGCCTGGGAGACCTTGATGTATTTGCCATGGCCACTGCAGATGATCAAATCATTGTAAGTTTTCTTGCAGTAAGGAATGGCACCATCACCAATTCAGGCACAAATGCTTTCAGGCTCAAGATTGAAGAAGAGGAAACGGAAATACTTTCACAAGCCATCATTTATTTTCAAACGCTCTACAGCAGTGATGCAAAAGAACTGGTGGTTCCTGTTAACATTGAATTTGGTTTTAAAGACTATCATTTGACCATACCGAAAGCGGGAGAAAAGAAAAAACTCCTTGAGATGGCGCAAACAAATGCAGACTATCTCATTGCAGAAATCAACAGGAAGAAAAGGCTGTACCTGGAAGATAACGAATATGTGAATGATGGTTTACTGCCAAAAGTGATGGAAGCCCTTTCACTGTATCAGCTGCCTACCCATATAGAATGTTTTGACAATTCCAATTTCCAGGGGGCCTACCCCGTTTCTGCCATGGTTTGTTATAAAAACGGGCTCCCCAACAAAAAAGACTACAGACATTTTAAAGTAGAAACAGTTGAAGGCATCAATGACTTTGCCACCATGAAAGAGGCAGTTGGCAGGCGTTATAAGCGCCTTATCGAAGAGAAATCACCGCTACCCCAGCTTGTTATCATTGACGGAGGGAAAGGGCAACTGGGATCGGCCATGGCAGCCATCCAGGAATTGGGATTATCCGGTAAAATGACCTTGGTAGGATTGGCCAAAAATGTTGAAGAGATTTTTTTTCCGGGTGATCAGGAATCTTTGAAACTGGAATTCAACAGCGATGTATTAAAATTCATCAGAAGTATTCGTGATGAAGTACACAGGTACGGCATCACCTTTCACAGGAAAATAAGAAGCAAGGGAACCTTTAAAAATGAATTGGAGGGGATCAACGGGATTGGTAAAAAAACTGCTTTCGAGCTTCTGAACCATTTCAGGTCTGTCAAGAACATCCGATCTGCCACTATAGAAGAATTGACAGAATTGATTGGTAGCAAGAGAGCTGCCATGGTTGCCAGGCATTTTGAAAAATAAACAAGGAAAGAAAAAAACTCCAGACATTTCCCGAAAAAACCTGGGCAGAAAATTCACCAGACATTTCACTAAATAAAAATGGACTGAAAATTCAGTCCATTTTTAAAATTATTTTTTTCCATTAGAAAGACCAGAGGTCTTGCTCGAAATTGAAGATTTTGTTCTTGATATTTTCACCCTCAAGCAATTTCATGATGTCATCTTTGATGAACTGCTTGATGAACATGTCATAAGGATTCTCGATGGTAGACTTTACAATATAGCTTGCAAAAAAACGGCTCTCGAAAAGTTCTTCCCAACTCATCCTGGCTCCAAAATTCTTGCCATTGTATACTTCGTAAACAGACAATACTGGGCGGAGGTCTGGATAGTACACCCAAAAAATGGGGGACTCACCCAATACATTGCCTTGATCATCAGTATAGGTCTTTATGGGAGCAATGCCCAAGATTCTGGTAACCATCCTTGAAGATTCCTTGTCAAAAACCCACTCTTCTTTTACACGGAATTTCATGATATCATCTGGATTGAACTCTTTGCAAACCAGAGAATCTTTCATGATGCCTTTTGATCCTGTAGGATCTTTTGCCCAATCAATTACCTGAACAGAATCACATCTTCCTGAAATCACCTCGCCTACTTTGGCCACAGTCATGGGGGTTGTAAAGCGATCGTCAACATTGGGATCAAATGCAGTTACATCTCCTTTCTTAATAGCACGAAGCAGTATGCTGATGAAACGCTGGTTTCCATTGTCATCTTCAGCCTTGTAGCGAAAGGCAAGGTTCATTTTTTCCCTGATATCAATTTCCCTCCATACCCTCTCGCGGTACCAGGCATCATCCTCACGGATATGCTCGTAGGCCAATGGCGTACGGCTTTTTACCAGGTTCCTGTCGACTGCGGCGTCAGAACGCAGAGACATCCGCACAGAATCAAATGCAAATGGATCCTTGGGCGGTGGCGGTGGAGCAGGCTTTACTGTATCTACCGGCATGGGGGCAACACTGGCATCGAGCACCTGTGTGTTGGCAACCGGCTTTTTTGCTGCTGGCTTTGCAGCAGTCTTTTTGGGAGGGGTGGTTGTCTTCTTTTTTGCTTGTGCTTCTACACCCTGACATACAATGAGTGTAGACAAACAAACCAAGAACAATCCTTTTAATGAAGATATTTTCATTGTAGACTTTTTTAATGCTTTATTTAAGAATATAGGTAATGCTCGTAGGCAATACCCTTGATTTCCCCCCAGGATCTTTGACAACAATATCGGTAATGGCTACCAATGAACCTGGCTTCAACCGTCCTACCAATCCGGCGGCATCTCCAGTCCACCTGGATCCCCGGTTATCAATTTGAATGAAATCACCTCCGGTTCCGGCTGCCCCAAGTTTGTAGCTAACCACTTCGAAAGGTGCATCAAATTCAGCATCCTGCAGCTTCGCAATAACACCACCCATGGCCTTGAAGGAGGCTGATGGAGCATTGCCTGGTTTGAGGTTTCCAACATAGGCCACAGGATCGGGAAGCTGTTTTACGCGGAAGATAACCTTGCCTGCAGCTTTTCCTTCTACCAAAACGGTTATGGTATGTTCACCAAACATGCCTGAACCAGGCTTGACGATGTATTTGTTGCCACTAACCTTTGAAATGCTACCACCGCTGAACTGGGCTGACACTTTTTCGCTTCCTGCACCGGCAGTGATGGTGATTGGGTTCTCAACACCGATATAGAGAACATTCATTTTATCAGGAGAGACTGCAATTCCGGAAGGAGAACCAACCGTGTAATCAATTTTCTTTGAGATTGTTTTGTTCTCCCCTGTATTGGGATCAACAAAACTTACACTAACGTTCATGCTCCTGGAACCAGATCCGCCAACATTGAATTTTTTCTCTGCTATGCCGTTGGCATTGACCTGAATGCTAGCCCCATCGATGTTAACGACAGGCTTCACATTGGAGTTGAAAGCGCCAAGACCAGCGGTAACTGTCATTTCCTCACCGGGCATCAGGTAGGTAGAACTTGTTCCTACCAATGGCTCAAACTTGTCCATGATCAACTTCACTGCACCCACCTGGTTGATACAAAAAGTGGCTGCCAGGTTTTCTGAATTTTTGATATCGTTTTGAAACTTGCTGAGGATGGTCAGCGACGCAATGGTTGGCGTCATGTGAAAATAGTTGTTGGTCCAGTCCTTGACCTTGTCTCCTGTAGAAACATTTCCTGCAGCAGATTTTGGAATTTCAAGACTCAATGGAAGCTTTGATCCAATCTGGGCGGTCAATTCAGGATCAATCGCAAGGAGTTTTTTCTTGAAATTTTCAAGCGATGCATACAAAGGTTTACCATTTCCTTTGGTATCAAAATACCTGGTTGATGCATCAATATTGTCCTCCCGGAAAGAACCATTGGTTGGATCGAGGTCAGACTCTTCTTTCAATGCCTGCTTGTATTTTTCCAAAATGCCAAAGGCTTCATCTGCAATGACCTTTACCTGATCAGCCTTGGGCTTCCAAATACCTGCTTTTTCAGCTGATTTTGGATCCTTGAGCATTTCGCCAAGGCTGCTATAAATGCCACTTGTAGAGATGGCCAAAACATTGTTCGACTCCCTCAGGCTGTTGTCTACCACCTTAAATGCATTAAGGATTTCTGCAGACACATTCAAAGCGAGCAGCGCAGTCAACACCAAATACATGATGTTGATCATTTTCTGCCTCGGTTCTTTAGGTAGTGACATATGGATAAATGAGTTTAAAGATTAGAATTCAGGTGAACTGTCCATTAACCACGGCCTTTCATCGCTGCAAGCATATTCCCATAAACACTGTTCAGGCTGCCAAGGTTTTTTGCAAGCAGTGCAATCTGTTCCTGTGTTTTAATGGCATCATTCACACTGCCCTGCATGGCTAGGCTGGCCTTGATCAGGTTATCATAGAATGCATTCATGGCCTTGATGTGGTTGCTTGAATCCTGCAATTCCAGCTCATACATTTTATTCAATGAACCGAGGTTCTTTGTTAATGACTGTACTTGCTCATGGAAAGCTTTTGAACCCTCTGCAGCGGTATTGAAATGCTGAACAGATCCGGCAGCATTGGCATATGCGTCCTTCATGGTAGTAAGGGCAGCAGTTGCTTCTTTTGTTTTTCCAGCAAATTCAGATGTTGCCGCGGCAACATCACCAATAGAAGCCATGTCTTGAACGGTTGAATTGAATTTTGAAAAATTTCCGTTCAACTTGGTGAGCTGTTCAGTATCCAAATATTTTTCAATGGTTTCTTTGAGCAAATCAGCACCCGGGGTTGCACTGGCACCATCGCTTGCAACAGCAACTTCAGGAGTAACTGGTTTTTTCATCTCCAGCCATGCGTATACAAGGAAAATAACAGCCTCTGTTAACAATCCGATAGTAAGCATGATATCAGCAAATGATTTATGGAGGATTTTCGCCCAGGCGCCGAAAATTACTACAGCTGCACCTACGCTAACAAAAATGTTTACATATTTCTCGAACGTGGAGGATGAGTTGGATGATGACATAAAATGATTTTTATTTAAATGAGTTGGGGAATTTTGAGTTTAGCGCTTGGTCTGCATGGGAGGAAGATCAATTACACAACGGAATCCCAAATATGACTTGGTTGTATCCTGGTATTCATAATTCCTTGTTGAATTTTGGAGAAAAAATCCAATATCCTTCCAGCTACCGCCACGCACCACTTTCCTTTTCATCCTAGGCGGATCGTTGTCTTTTGCGTTCCACCTGATATCTGGATTCATGTCGTGCTGAAAATTGTAAGCGCCTTCATAATACAGGGAAGATGTCCACTCAGCAACATTTCCAGCCATGTTATAGAGACCAAAATCATTGGGCCAATAAGCATCCGCCCTTACGGTATACATTCCGCCATCTTCTGGATAGTTGCCGCGGCCTGGCTTGAAATTGGCCAACAAACAGCCTTTCTTGTTGCGGAGGTATGGACCACCCCATGGGAAAGGCACTTGTGAGCGACCCCCACGGGCAGCATATTCCCACTCCGCTTCTGTAGGAAGCCTGAAATCTGATTCGGTCATGCGTTTTGACCTTTCAAGATATGAGTTGAGGTAATGTGTTCTCCACTCTGTAAAAGCAGTTGCCTGCTTCCAGCTTACACCAACCACAGGATAAGCGCCATAGGCTGGATGGGAGAAATATTTTTTGGCGTGTGGCTCATTGTATGAGTAAGAAAAATCACGGATCCATACCAGTGTATCAGGATAGATCGGCGTGTCTTTTTTCACTATAAATGTTGACCTTGGCTTGTCTGCGTTTTCTCTCTGTGCTGCTTCTTTATAATCCAGCCACTCTGAGTGGTAGATGATTTTCTTGGCATCAATTTCCTTTCTGCCATTGATCCTGTTGTCTGGGGTTACAATCAATGCACTCAATTGCTCTTGGATCTTTGGATCTGCCCACTTGATGGTTCTTACTTTGCCCCAATCAATTGCACTAGATCCATCAGGTGCATTTTTCTTGAAATTCAAAATACTTCCTGCGATGGAATCTCTCACCCAGAGTACAAACTGGCGGTATTCATCATTGGTGATCTCCGTTGCATCCATCCAAAATCCATTGATGGATACTTGCTTGTTCCTTGCAGTGAATGCATAGCTGATGTCTTCATCAGAGGGACCCATGTGAAAGGTTCCTGAAGGGACATAAATCATACCTGGTGGCTTTGGCATGATGTACTTTCCTCCCAGGGAAACACCGTGCAACTGGCCATCACCAATGGATCCGCTTGACTTGCTTGATTTTCCGCACCCGGTCATGATCAATCCGAGTGACAAGAATCCGATTGCATACAAAAAATTGCCTTTCATCTTAATTGCTTGTTTTGTGAGCATATCAACAAATATATATTAAAAATGGGTACCAATTTTTAACCTAACCCCTTAATAATCTAAATTTTAACAAGCCGGAAACATACGGCCATAGTCGTCAAAAACGGAATATAATACGTCATATTGCATTTCAAACCCTATCTTTTTGTTAAGACAACGTCCATGGCCTCCTCAAGGCTTTTCAGTGGCAGGCTGCAAGCATGGTTTCGGCAAATGAAAATTTGGGTATCTGGTCCTAAAAGACGGCCTTCCATCAAAGGATAGCCCATTTTTGTGTCTGAGGCAGCCATGAACACTTTGTTGGGAACATACAGGGTCAAAAGTTTTTTACCCATCGGCAGGGCCTCAGGGCCAAGCAGAAGAATCTCATGGGTGCCCTGGGTGTATTCCAGGAGCAAATTGGACCAAATTCCATAGGATGTCGGATATTTCACAACCGCATCTTTGACCGTTTCCAGCATCATTTCCGCCCTTTTCCGCCAATCTTGCTGATCAAACAGCAAGCCCAACCGGTGAAGATTCCAGGCCATGATTGAATTTCCACTGGGAATGGCCCCGTCGTATAGGTCTTTTTTTCTGACCAGGATATCTGTTTGAAAACTGGGGGTGAAGTAGAAAAACAGTTGATCTTCATCACTGAAATGTTCGATGGCATAGTGCATCAGTGCTCTCGCCTTTTCAAGATAATCCAGCACCCCTGTCGGTTCGTACAGAAAAAGCAGTGCCTGGATCATGTAGGCAACATCATCTAAAAATGCAGGATATTTTGAAATGCCTGCTTTGTGCGTGTGCATGAGCTGACCATTGGTATTGTTCTCAAAACTGCTCAATAAAAAAGCCATGTTTTGGGTTGCCAAAGTGATCCAAGCCTCTTCTCCAAACGCTTGTCCGGCTTTGGAAAGGGCCTGATTGAACAGGGCATTCCATCCCAGAATAATCTTGTCATCGGTAGCCGGCCTCACCCGTTTGCTGCGGCAAGCCATCAGTTTTGTTTTGGCTTCTGACAGCAGGGTCAATGCCTCCAGTTCGGAAAGTCCGATATCCATGGCCCATTCCTGAATGCTTTTTTGCATGTGCAGGATGTTCATCTCCTCCCAGTTCCCATGTTCCGTCACATCATACAATGCTGCTATTGCAGCAGTATCCGCTCCCAGGATTTGCTCAAACTCCTTTTTGCCCCAGGTATAAAACTTTCCCTCCTCCCCTTCACTGTCTGCATCCAAAGCAGCATAAAACCCACCATTGACAGCCTGCAATTCCCTTTGCATAAAACCAATGGTTTCCTCCGCAACCCTTTTATACTCCTGGTCTGCCGTGATTTGAAAAGCTTCCGCCATAACCAGGAGCAACAAGGCATTGTCGTATGTCATTTTCTCAAAATGGGGCGCCAACCAATAAGCATCGGTAGAATACCTGCAAAACCCTCCACCCAATTGGTCATAGATGCCACCCCTCATCATTTTTTTCAGGCTCAATACAGCCTGATCGAGGGCTTCCCTGTTGCTTGTGAAGTGGTGATACCGCAAGAGGTACTGTATGGTATAGGTTTGTGGAAACTTGGGGGCATTGCCAAAACCACCCTCCACCTGATCTGCTGCAACCATGATATTGTTGAATATTTTCTGGGTCTGCAGAAGAGTAAACATTTCCTCCTGGGAAACCTGGAACTGATTGTTGGATTTGAGCTGGTTCGCCTTTTGGAGGTGCTCAATCAGGTTGTTGGCCTGCTCCTCAATGTCGGCCCTTCTGTTTTGGTAGGCCCCGTGAATCTGGACCAGCAACTCCTTCCATGAAATCCTGTTGTGCATGCTTTGTGGAGGAAAATAGGTGCCCCCATAAAACGGCCTGCCTCCGCTGGTCAAAAACATGTTCAAGGGCCATCCGCCATTGCCACTGGTGGCTTGCAGGGCATCCATGAAAAAATGATCCAGGTCTGGCCTTTCCTCCCTGTCTATCTTGATGCAAATGAAATACTGGTTCATCAATGCGGCCGTCTGGTCGTCTTCGAAGCTTTCCCTCTCCATGACATGGCACCAATGGCAGGCTGCATAACCAATGCTAACAAGCATTGGTTTGTCCTCTTGCATGGCGCGCTGAAGCGCCTCCTCGCCCCATGCATACCAATCAACAGGATTATGGGCATGCTGGAGCAAATAAGGGCTGGTTTCGTTGATGAGGCGGTTGGAATTGTTCATAAAAAAGAACCCCGGAATTCCGGGGCTGTATTATTTTGATAAGATTATTTGGTTTTCTTCCACTCTGTAAGAAACTTCTCAAGGGCTGCAACCATTGAAGGCACTTGAGGGTCTGGTGCTTTGATTTGAAGGAAGAGCCCGGCTTCTTCGATCGCCTTTGAGGTGTTGCTTCCAAACGCCCCAATGAAAGTTCCGTTTTGGGTAAAACCGGGGAAATTTTCTAAAAGACTTTTTACACCACTGGGTGTGAAGAAACAGATCACATCGAATTCATGTACAGAAATCCTGGATTTGATGTCACAACTGATTGTCCTGTACATGTAGGGATTCACAAACTCGCATTGGTGATTTTTCAACCAACCAACAATTTCATTGTCCTGCTGGTTTTCGGAGCATGGATAAATGAATTTTTCATTCTCCTTGTGCTTGTTGATGGTGTCAAAAATCCCTTTGTTGGTTCCGTCTGGGCTGAAGAAAACCTTGCGTTTTCTATACAGGATAAACTTCTGTAGATAAAGGGCAACAGATTCACTGATGCAAAAATATTTGGTATCAGGAGAAACCACAACCTTCATTTCCTCACAAATACGAAAGAAATGATCAATGGCATTTTTACTGGTGAGGATAACAGCAGAATAGCCGGCAATATCAATCTTTTGTTTCCTGAAATCTTTGGATGGGATGGCCTCCAGCTGAATAAACGGCATGAATTCCATTTCTACATTGTGCTTGGCAGCCAATTCAAAATAGGGTGATTTGATAGATTCGGGCTTGGGTTGGGTGATGAGAATCCTTTTGACAGCCTTCTTTTCACCTGCTTCCGTTTTCTTTCCGTTTTTAACCATGGCTTGCACTGATATTATGCTAAATTATAGAAATTTGGTGTATTTACGCTGCAGCATTTGAATTTACAAGTAGCCCCCCAGTAAAAACGCGAAAGTTCTCGAGATGAATTTCAGCACTACTGCAGAGGGGAGAATTTCAAGGGAGATGACTGCAATAAGAAAGTTGAAAACGCTCAATCTGGCCTGTTTGGAAAAAACCTGGAACCCCCTGATGAATCGAATCAAAAAAATAAGACCCAGTAAAAAGAGGGTCAGTGTGAAGATCGAAAAACTTGAACCAGGTTCAGCAAAAGCCATCACCAATGACGCAAACAACATCAGTATACCCGAAATCTTGTTGTTGAGAAATATGATGAAAACATATCCATCAAAAGGTTCTTTCAAATTGAATATCCATCCCATAAAATGGAGAAATACATATTTGGATGGATAAACAATTGCGAGAAAAACAAGTATCAATCCCATTGACTGCCAGCGTTCTATGCCTGTGAAAAGGCGATTCCCTCCCAACCCAAAAAAAACAAACATGGTTCCAGACAGGACAAACAAAAGGTTCATCAGAAAGGCCGCAAGTGGGGCTTGTCTCATTTGGTCTTTTGCTTGTCGGTAAACAAAACCTTGATTGGCAAATACCCGAAATACTTTTTGAAGATAATTGCCGAAAAAAGCACTGATCATGGAGAGAAACAAAAAAAGCAAAGCAAAGCTGTAAAACATCCACTCCAGGCGGGGGGGATTTCTCTTGGAAATAAACTGCCTGGAGGCCCGGGTACTGGCCTTGTAAAATTCAACTTTTGTCATGTATTTGGCCACATGGCTGCCATAAAATCCTTTTGCCTGACCAATCTCAATCCTGTTGAGCTCAGCTGAATCGATGGGCCGGTGGTTGAGGATGAATGCTTTTCTAATAGAGTCAGCAATCAAGCTATCGATGTTGGCGGAAACCAGTTCGGGAGCTTCAAAATTAGACTCTTGGGCAGATGCAGGAGACACGCCCAAGAGGAAAAAGATAAAAATGAGGTATTTGAACCTGTACATATTGCATGGCAAAATTAGTTCATTGGAACAACTAAAACAGACTAACAAATCCAAAATGAATTTTTGACTCCCGGAAATTGAAAGGAAGGTCCTTGTTTTTCCCAGCCGCATACGCTAAACTGAAGAGACCAGATTTTGTTTCCAAAGCAAGCCCAACACCGACTCCTGCATATTTTCCCTGCATATTGCCCTGAACGGATTTTCGGCCAAGATGGGCCGCATCAATAAAGGAAAACAAATAGGAAGCGCTGCCAATAAGATACCGGTACTCAACGGTTGCAATGGCGTATTCACTGGCATAAAAACTTTCTTCATCAAAACCCCTCAACGTTTTTATCCCTCCCAGTTGGAACAGTTCATTGAGAAAGAGTTTTTTTCCATTGATCCAGCCGGCCTGTACGCCAGAACGAATGGTGGCATTTTGCCCCAGCTGGATGAATTGATCAACCTTCAGGTTCATCCTGAACTGGGCGGTAGAAAGGGTCATGGTATCATAGAGACCAGCAAAATCAAATGCATTGTTCAGCTGATCTTTTTTCAGGCTGGTGATGGAATTGTTTTTCAGCAGCTTTCTGATGCCGCCGGACAAAGTCAGGTTGAGGTCCATTCCTTTGCGGGGATTGAACCGGTAATCGGTTCCATTGTATTGGAATTCAGCACCGATATTGGTGGTGCGCAGGTCTAAGAATACAGGCAGTTTTTTGGTGCGCTTGATGAAGTTGGTGTCCACCTCAATCAGGTTGCTTGCATATTGTTGAAAAAAAAGCTTTGCCACCTGTTTTTTGTTAACCTCATACTGCAGCCCAAGCCTTGTGTTGATGTTGATGAAAGAGGAATCCTTTTTCAGCAAATTGAAGCGAAAATCAACGCCGGCATTGCTTTTGAACATATAAGGCTTTTGAAATCCGATCTGCAACCTGGGAGACTTTACCTGCAGTTGTTGCCAATTGAGCATGAAGTTTTCTCCGGCACCAAATGTATTTTTGAGGTCCAAATCTGCCTCCCCCGTGAGCAACATTTTTCCTCCCAATTGTTGGTTGGAAGGCATCAGCCCTGCCAGCAAGTTGAAACGGCTGCTCCGCTGTGGCTCAAGGTAAAGGTTGACAGACGCTCCTGTACCCAGAAGACTGAGGTCCCAGGGCCTTGATTCTTTTAGAAACCCCAGTGCCAATAAACGGCCAGACAATGCATCCAGATTGCTTTTCCTGTAGATTCCTCCAGCTCCGAGTGCAAGGTATTGCTGTAAAAATCCTTTTTTGATGAATCGTTTCCCTTCAACATGAAGGCTGTCAATCCGGTACAGAGGACCTTTGATGGCCCTCAGCCTTGCACAAAGTTCTTTCCCCCTGAAATAACTGCTGTCAAGTTGAATGGAGGCAAAGGGATAGCCATTCTCTTCAAAATTCCGGAGCATGGTTTCTTTGAGCAGGGCGATGGAAGCCATGGTCAACAACTCACCAGGCATGGGTTGGATGGCATTGCTTTTCATGCTTTCGACTACATGGATGGAACTGTCTACCAGCAATTCTCCCCATTTGTATGGGTCTCCCAAAAATATCCAGGCCTTTGTAACATATTGTTCAACCGCCATGCTATCCACAGAAATGGACAGATAGCCCTTGCGTTGCAGGCCTTCAACAAGGTTGGTTTTCAAAAAAAGCGCCATGGCTTCTTTTGTTGAGAAATCAGCAGGAATGCTGACCAGTTCGGCCAAAGCTGTGTTACCTTTGTCTCTACAGTTCAATTCAAGCCGATGCTTTTCCTGGGCCATTGTTGAAACAGGGCATAAGAAAAGCATGAGGATGAAAAATAAAATGGAACGTTGCACGCTCACAAATCTACACAGCTTCTTCTAATCCAGATCAAATGGCCGGCATTTACATCCATATCCCCTTTTGCAGAAAAGCTTGCCATTACTGCAATTTCCATTTTTCAACCTCCTTGGGAAAGGCAGAGGCTGTGGAGGCATCCATCCTCAAAGAAATCGCCCTTCGGGCATCCGAATTAACCGAAGCAGTTCAGACCATTTATTTTGGAGGAGGCACACCCTCTATCCTGGCTCCTGAAGCAATAAACAAGATGCTGGATGCCATCAAGTCTGATTATGCCATCAGCAGCGATCCGGAAATCACCCTGGAAGCCAATCCTGACGACATCACAGCAGAGAAAGCCAGGGCCTGGAAGCGAATGGGCATCAACCGCTTCAGCATTGGCGTGCAATCCTTTGCGGATGAAAACCTGCAGTGGATGAACAGGGCACATGATGCCAGCCAGTCCATTCAATGCATCCAAACCATCAGGGAGGCAGGCTTTGACAATTTCAGCATCGACCTGATCTATGGAACGCCAGGACAGACCCAGGAAGGGTGGATCAAAGACCTCGAAAAAGCGATTGAAATGAAGATTCCCCATCTTTCCTGTTATGCGCTTACCGTGGAGGAGGGAACAGCATTGCACCATATGATCGGCAGTGGAAAAAAAGAAAAAATCAGCGCAGATGAACAGGCCGAAAGATTTGAGGCCCTGGTTCAACTGAGTTCGCTTGCAGGATACACCCATTATGAAATCTCCAATCTTGCCCTGCCAGGAAAAGAAAGCAAACACAACAGTGCTTATTGGGAAGGCAAACCCTATCTGGGTTTCGGGCCTTCCGCACACTCCTTTAGCGGAACAAAAAGAAGCTGGAACATCGCTGATAACCTGAAATATAGTCAATCCATCGAAGCAGGAATCCTGCCCCATGAGGAAGAAACACTGCGGGAAATAGACCAACTCAACGAGTACATCATGACGTCCCTTCGGTCCATCAAAGGGATGGAAAAAGAAATTATCAAAACAAGGTGGGGCAACGATAAACTGCAGATCATCTCAACAGCAATAGAACAGTTCATCCGTTCAGGAAAAATAATGTCAACAGAAAACGCTTGGGTATTGTCAGGCGAAGGGCGGTTTTTTGCAGATGGTATCGCCTCATCCCTGTTCTTTCTGGAAGATTGATCAAATCAAAACTGCTTCGATTTTTTCAAAGGCCCTGATCGGATCTTCTGCCTCCCAGAGTATGGTGTAGATGCCTGCCGCAATTGGCATTTCTGCGCCTGCCTTCCCGTTCAATGCTGCAATGCATTTTGAGGCAGGATACCCTTCCGCAACCATTTGCATGGCGAGCCTTGTCGCTTCAACACTATACCCTTTGCCGATCATGTTTCCGAAGGATCGGTTTCTGCTGAAAAGCGAATAACAGGTAACCAACAAATCACCCAAATAAACAGAGGAAGAATAATTGACACAGGAAGAAACATCGCCGGAAATCGCCTTCAAAAAACGCGACATTTCGCCAGCGGCATTGGCAACCAACACACTCTGGAAATTATCTCCATACCCCAAGCCGTGGGCAATGCCGGCACCCATGGCATAGATGTTCTTGAGCACTGCTGCATACTGAACACCCTTAACATCCTCGCTCAGCACAGTATTGATGTAGGATGTCTTGAAACAAGCTGCAATGGATTGTGTAACCTGGGGATTGATGCCTGCAAAAGTGAGGTAGGAAAGCTTTTCACCAGCCACCTCTTCCGCATGACAGGGCCCCATGATGGTCACATAATTGTTCAGATCAAAACCCGGAACCATGGCCAGCCGCTCATTGAGGAGCATGTTCGTTGAAGGAAGCATTCCCTTGACGGCGGAGATGATTTTTACCCCTTTGGCAATGAGTTGCAGATGGGGTTCAATATAATCTTCTGCATAGGCAGAAGGTACTGCTATCACCACTGCCTCTGCTTGTGCATATACTGCTTCAGGAGAAGTGGTGATGGACAATGCCTTGTTGTCAAAATATACGGAACTGAGGTATTTGGGATTGTGGTGCCGCGTACGGATATGCTCCGCCAATTTCTCAGAACGCACACACCAGATGACCTGGTGTTCATTGTCTGTAAGGATCTTTACCAAAGCAGATCCCCAGCTGCCACTGCCGATTACGCCTATATTCATTGAGGTTGAAGGGGTTGAAGAGGTTTAAGGGGTTGAAGTTAAGAAGTTTCCTTCAACTGCTTCAACCCCCCAGCCTTTGGCTGCCAAGTTCAACCCCTTCAACCTTGTATTCAAAACATTTATTTCTTTACCTCAAACAACTCTTCCTTCTTCACAACTGTAACTTTCATCCCGGTTCGAAGTGTTTTGCTGACAACTGAATATGGTCCAACGATGACTTCGTCTCCCTCTTTGATACCATCAAGAACTTCAATGTTGTTGATGTCTTGGATGGCAGTTTTGACCTTCACCCTTTTAACCGTTCCGTCTTTCTGCAACACAAACACCACTTCATCCAGGGCGTCTATATCCTTGAAGGTCACTTCAGGACCAGCCGTTTCTTCAGGAGGGCCTGCTTTCTTTTCCTTTTTCACTTCTTTTCCAACGGCAGCGGTATCAGACCTGTCGCGGGTGGTTACTGCATTGATGGGAACAGAAATGACATTGGCATGGGTATTGGTCTGGATATCAGCATTGGCGCTCATCCCCGGACGAAACGGAAAACTCTTGGGCTTTGTTTGATCAATCAGGTCAGCATAAGAAGCAGGAATCAACCTGATCCTGACTTCATAATTCGTTACATCAGAGGATGAAGTAGAAACAGCGCCACCGGTACCCCGGCTGGTGCTGGAGATCTGTGTTACAACACCCTTGAATTTTCTTTTGTTGTAGGCATCCACTTCAACGAGGGCAGTATCACCAATGGTTACTTTAGGGATATCATTCTCGCCAACGTCTACCCTTACCTCAATCACACGCATGTCTGCTATGCGCATCATTTCCGTACCGGCCATCATGGAGTTACCCACCACACGCTCTCCTTTTTTTACATTCAACAGCGAAACGATTCCATTCATCGGCGCAAATACACTGGTTCGGCCAAGATCCTTGTTGGCACGCTGCAAACTGGCCCTGGCACTGGCCACACCTGCCTGACCGCTTTTGATGGATTGCGTTGCTGCACTATAATCGGCCTTTGAAGTAAGGAAAGCATTTTCTGCCTGCTCAAACTCCAGCTTGGAAATCACTTTTTCCTGAAACAGTTGCTTTTGGCGGTTGTACTGGCGCTCCGCTTGTTCCATCCTTGCCTTGAAGGATCCCAGGGAAGCACTTGCATTTTCTACCTGTGCCATTTGTTGTGCAACACCGGCGGCAGCCTGATCACGCTGTGTGGCATAAATATCTGCATACACCATGGCCAGCAGTTGCCCTTTGCTTACACTGTCTCCCTCTTGTACAGTGAGCTGCATGATTTCACCAGATATATCCGGACTGATTTTCAACTCAATTTCAGGATAAACTTTTCCGCTTGCGGTTACTACCTCAATGATGTCTTTGCGAGAAGCCTTTTCTACAGCCACTTTTGTTCCTTCTTCTTTTCCGATGATTCCTTTCTGCTTCAGCACCAACAGTGTGATGACAACAACAGCAATTCCTGAAAGGATCCAGATCCATTTTTTGTTCATTTCTTTTTCTTTACTTGATTATAAACGAAGTCCTTGTCCTTTATAGAATTCCAGGACTTTCATTCTGAATACATATTCATACTGCGCAACCACCCTATCCACTTTTGCCCTGGTAAGGTTGTTTTGGTTGTTAAGCCATTCGATGGTTTGCATGACACCCAGTTCATACCTTCTGTTGGCGAGGTCAAATGATCTTTGGGCTGTTACCACTGCTTTTTCTCTTGCCACAAATGTTTGAAAAGCCCCGCTGGCACTGTAGTAAGCAGTGTAGATGTCTTGTTTTAACTGCAGTTTGTCCCTTTCAATGGCAAGATCACTGCGCTTGATATCAAGCTTTGCCCTTTTCATGTTACCACGGGCCTGGCCTCCATTGAAAATAGGAACATTGATGGATAAGCCAAGGCCTTGGCCGAACTGGTCTTTCAGTTGTTTTCCATACCCATTCCAATACTCACCGAACTTGCGGTCAACAAAATTGATATCATAGTTGGGTGCATAAACAGGCACCTGTGTGGTTCCTTGCTTGATGTATGCGCCCGTGCTTTGTTCACCCATGTATTTTACACCCGTGCCTTTTAAAAGGAACTGGTTGAAATTGCTCGCCAATTGTCCGAAGGCAGTAACGGAGGGTTTCATCTGTGCCTCAGCCACAAGAAAGCCTTTCTCAGCCGCCTTTCTCCTGAGTTCATTCAACCGAATCTGGGGCTGTGAAGCAAGCGCAGTCTGGTAAACATCTTCGGGACGAATTTCCATGAGGTTGTCAACTGGAATCATGTCAACTGGAGGAATCACCAGTTCAAAAGCCTGGTCTGCAGGGAGGTTGAGCAATGATTTAAGCGAAAGCTTGTCCAGCTCTGCCTGCGACTTGGCTTGCACAAAAGTGGCACTATCGCGTGCAACGGTTGCCTCCAGTTCAGCGGCATTGAGTTCGGGAAGGCTTCCTGCGTCTACGAGCTTTCGGGTATTTTTATATTGCGCATTGGTTTGCTCCAACACAATGCGGCTGATTTCAACCTGCTCATAGCTGAGCAATGCGCGCAGGTAGAACTGTGCAATGTTCAGGCCAATATCGTTGCTGGCCTTGTCTACCGCAGCCCTGTCTGCTTCCAAACTGAGTTTGTTGGCAGCCTCGGTATTTTTTCTGCTGTTGAAATTGAACAACAAGACATTGGAAGAGATGGACATCTGTTCAAACATGGCAGACCGGCTGGTGTACACGTTGGTGGTCCTGTCGAGTGTACGACCAAAAGAAAAACCATGCGTCAGGCCATAGGAAAGGTTGGGGAGTTTTTGCAAGGATGACTGCTGGTAAGTGATTTCAGCCTGCTCCACCTGTATCGCTGCTTGTTTTACAGCGATATTGTTCTTCATTCCATAGTCCACACAACGCCTGAGATCCCATTTGTTGTCTTGTCCGAATGCTCCGGTGATGGTTGTGAAAAAGAAAAGACTTATTAAAACCCTCGATATCATAGAATTGAGTTGAATCATCACTTTCCAGGAGGTTCCTGAAATTCAGTGCAAAGATTCAACTAAAAGGGGGATTATCAAAATCGTTCGTCCCTGCTAACGACCGCTTACAACAGTCCAATGCCCCTGAAAGCCTGTTCAAGGTCCCTGATCAGGAATTCAGGATCCTCCAGGCCTACATAGAGCCGAAGCAACCGGTGTGTAGGATTGAGTGGGTCAAATTGCGCCTGCGGAATGTCTGCACACTTGGGAATCACCAGGGACTCATGTCCGCCCCAACTCACGGCCATTCTAAAATGTTGGAGGGAATTGCAGAATTTTTCAATTTCCTGGATTTGCTGCGCTTTGATATAAAAGGAGATCAATCCACAGGCATTTTTCATCTGGCGTTGTGCCAGTGCAAACTGTGCATAGGATGGATCAAGGGGGAAAATCAATGATTCAATGCGCTCCTCCGTTTTGAGGTAAGCCAGTACTTTTTGTGTAGAGGCTGTAATTCTGTCTATTCTTGCAGGAAGGGTTCTCAAGCCACGCAGGAGCAACCAGGCATTGAAAGGCTGAATGCCGTTTCCTGCACAGAGGTATTCGCTGTTGAATATTTTTCGCATCATGGCTGCAGTGCCGCAAAGCACACCTCCCAGGGTATCACTGTGGCCTCCGATGTATTTTGTGGCCGTTTGCATCGCAATATCAATACCAAGTTCAATCGGCTTTTGATAAAGTGGAGTGCAATAGCTGTTGTCGATCAGGGTGATGATGCCCCGGGGTTTTGCATAATCAGCAATGGCCCTGAGGTCTTGGATGTCCAGCCACCAGGAATTGGGAGACTCCAGGTAAATCAAGGTGGTGTTGTCTTGCACATGCGATAGGAATGATGCAGCATCTGCACCATCTGCATAGGTAACCGTGACACCAAACCTTGATAGAATCTGGTCAAACAAATGTGCCGTCCAAGTATAGGGATGGGTGACACTCAACACATGGTCTCCTGCTTTTACATTGGCCACAATCCCTGCAAAGGTAGCTGCGGCGCCATTGTTGAAGACCAGTGCATCTTCTGCCCCATCCAATGCAGCGAGCTTTTTCCTGAGGATATCCACCGTTGGATTCAGCCCCCTGCTGTAGAGATACCCACCCATCTCGTCTTCAAAAGCCTTGCGCATGTCTGCAACAGTTTCAAAAACAAAATTGCTGGTTTGTACAATGGGCGGCGCAATGGCATTGAAATAGGAAGCATGGTCTTCACCCAGGTGATTGATGATGAAGGAGATGTCTTGGTTTTCGTTATGCATGGCTGTTCCTCTTTTTTCTGGTCAGGAAAAACAGCAACAAAAACCCGGCCAGCACTGCTGTTGCAGTGAGCGCAGTTTCCGGTTTATCCATGGCGATATTGATGGCAACAAAAACATATGCTGCAATAAAAATCACAGGCATCACAGGAAAAAAACGCATGGAATAAATCTGTGACTTGTCGAGGTGTTGGGTGCGTTTTCTGATGATGAAAATCGTGGCTGCAGAAAATGCCATACCGATAGAGTCCAAGAAAATGGTAAAGCTCAGGATCTTGTCGAAGGTGTCTGCAAAAAAGAGCACCACTACGCTGATGAGCGCGTAAACAGTGAGGCTCACAGTGAGCACATCGCGTTTCTCGTCTTTTTTTCCAAATGCTTTGGGCAAGATTCCATCCTGGCTCATGGCATACATCACGCGCGGATTGCTGAGCAACAAAACATTTACATAAGCCAGAACAGCAATGAACAACAATATTGAAAATGCATAGCGCCCGGTGGGTCCAAACATCCTTTCAGCAACAATGGCTGCAATGCCTTTTGCATTTTTCAATTCTTCAAATCCAATGACACGGAAATAAGCATAACTGACAGAAAGATAGAGCAGGATAATCACCATGATGCCAATGAAAATACCGCGTGGAAGGTTCTTCTGGGGATTTTTTACCTCATCACCAAAATTGATGGTTTGCTGGTATCCTCCGTAGGTAAAGGAAACCGCAATCAATGCCAGGCCAAAAGATTTTACATAGTCAATGAACTTAAAATCTCCCGTTGGAATGGTAACAGCAGGCGCAATATTTTTAACAGGGAAAAAGATGGCAGATACAATCAGCAAAATCATGGAAATCTTGATCAGCATCAGGATGTTCTGGGTGGTGGAACTCATGCGCAGGCCCAATAAATTGATGCCATAAAACATTGCAATCGCCACCATGGCAATCAGGGCTTTGATGAAATCTGTTGGAGGAACGGCGAAAATGATCTGTGAAATATATTCACTGCCGATCAATGCCACACCAGAGAGAGAGGCTGCGTTGGAAATGAGGATGATACAATTGACAGCAAAGGCAATGGAAGGATGGTAACAGGTGGCGAAGATTTTATAGTATCCACCGGTGATGGGATACCTTGATCCAATTTCTGCATAGGTGAGTGCTCCGCAGAGGGCAATGAATCCGCCCACAATCCAACTGATGAAAAATATATTGGGCGTGATGGCAGCACGGGCAGAATCTGAGGCTGTCCTGAAAATACCCATGCCAATCACCAGTCCAATGACGATCATGGTGAGGTCAAAAAGATTGAGCTGCTTTTTTGGAGATGAAGTCATCCCCGAAAGTTAACCCTTTTTTTAAATTAGGACATCCTAAGGACATTATTTCCTGAAAAACTAGTTTTCAGAATGGTGGGTCTTGTGGACAGCAAACTTTGACATGTTCAAAAAAAGAGAATAAACGAAGAAATTGTTACCAGGCTCATCGGCAGATTTACTGTCGTATTGGCTCAGGTAACCCACTTGCATGGATACCATACTGCTTAACTTTCGCGTCAACCCCAAATTGATCCGGTTTTTATCAAACCGAATAATGGAGGAACCAGCATTGATTGCCAAGAGAAACTCATTGGACAAACTAAAACTGGTGAGTTTTTTATCATCCAAAGGAACGGAAAGCCCGGCTCTGTATCGAATGCGTATTCCCCTCGCACCACTGGTATAATACCTTTTTTCAAACCGGTAGCGATGATCAATCTGAAATTTGCCAATGGTATTTTTTAATCCAAGCTGTAGGGCAAGCCTGAATTCTTCCGCTAATTTTGGGTTCTGGAAAGTTTTACCTGATCCGAAAGTAGTGTATCTCCCAAATACCAGGGATGTCTGAAGACTGGGAATCAGTTTGTAACCCACAATACCCTTGTATTCATGATAGTTATAGTTCTTGTAAAACTGAAGGGACCTGAGCTGCGCCTCAGAAGAAAAAGACCATTTTTTCCCATTGTCATAGCTGATGTTGAGGCTGTTCCAGCATCCCAACGCCTGACCAAAATCTTTAATGGGAAGTGAAATGAACACCAATACCACCAATAATTTCAATGTGAATTTAAACATCGTGCAAATTTGTAGAATAAGTAACCACGATCTTTCATCATTTTATTAAATAATTATTACCATTTGAATAGCAAAAGTACGTTGGTATATCCAATAGTATTTTTGCGCTTATGGGAACAGAACAACCAAAAAAAGACAATACTCCATTCAAGGAATATTTCCTTCAATTCCTGATGCTATTTTTAGCGGTAGTGCTGGGGGCCATTGGTGAAAATTACCGAGAGCAATACACCAGCGAAGTCGTTGAAAGAAACATGGAAAGAGAAACCCTTCAGGCCATGGCCAATGACCTGAATACGGACATGATCAACCTGGACAAATCAATCAAAAACAAGGAGGACAAAGAAGTTCTTGCGAAAAAACTGATTGACCTCATCAGCATGAAAAATATTGCAGAACAAACAAATGAGATCTATTATTGTGCAAGGGTCATGACGACAAGAGAGGCTTTTTCTGCATCTGAAGGAGCTGTTACACAGTTGCAAAATTCAGGTGGATACAGCATGATCAAAAGCAAAACAATCATTGAACAAATCAATAAATACCATTACCTCAAAGAAAAGATCTATAAACTGAGCGATACAGAGGAGCATATTCTCATTCAGTATCGAATTGCAGCATCAAAAATTTTCAATGCTTCTATCTTCAGCAGCATGCTCAATGCAAAAGAATTCAAGACCTACAAATACTATATCAAACCATTGGAAGGCAATGTAAACCTGTTTTCCTACAATCCTTCCCAGATCAATGAATTTGTGTTCTGGGTATCCAGTGCCAATGGCAACCAGTCATCCAACAGGGCTCAAATGATGCTTTTGAAAGAACATGCAAAAGAACTGATTGCCAGCATCCAACAGCATTTAAATCAACCTGAATGAAAGAAAAGAGACCGATTTCGCATTATATTCTGTTCGCCATTTTAAGCAGCATCATCATAGTTGGCACTTATACCATTTTCAACCTTACCTCAAAAGTAAAGAGCATGGCTGAATTGGTCAATGCCAACATGAAAAACACCATGGACCCCAAGGCCCCAGATCCAGGAAAAACAAAATCAGAAAAGTACGAAGTTGGCCCCAAGACCAAAAAAGTTAAGATTGGGGCTTATTTGGAAAGAATAGAAGATTTAGACATCAAGCAATCCAGCTGGACATACGAGTTCTACCTCTGGTTTTCGTGGAAGCCCAGTGAAATTGATTTATTGGGGAAGAATGACAATTTACACAAGGAAGAAGTCCCTTTTTCCATCATCAATGGTGATATCCTCAAGGCAAATAAAATAGAGGAGGTATATGATGCCAAAAAAGACATTGCTTACATACAGTATTTTGTAAAAGCCAAAAACACTCAATTCTTTGATGTATCCCTGTACCCGATTGACCAACATGACCTGATCATACCCATTGAACACAAATGGCTGGACAGAACAAAACTGGTTTTTATACCAGATACGATTGACTCTAAAGTGAGTTCCAGGGTAAACATCAATGGATATGAAAAAGAATCCTCTGTCAAATTGATCGAGAAACCACATGCTTACAAGTCTGCAAGGGGGAACCCAAAACTGGACGCTGGGTATAAAGTTGACTTTTCACAATTGAGGATGTCCATGCGCATATACAAAGGAGGGCTTTCGGTGATCATCAAGCTTTTCATCATCATGTACATTGCGGTCTTTGTGACCTTTATCGCACCATTCTCGAGCGACCCCAGCAGGTACACGGTTGGTGCTCTTTTCACTACTGCAGGAGCCAACTATATACTTGCCCAGAAATTACCTCCTACGAACAGCTATACCCTTGCAGAACTGATCAATACAGTTTGCATGGTCATCATCATCATCATGATGTCGTTGTTGGCTGTTTTGCCCAGTGTGATTTTCAAAGATGGCAAAATAGACAGTGTAGAAAGGAGACTTAATAATATGATAACACTTTTTATGTTTGCTTTTTTTATCATAACCAATATCTTGCTATCCTGGACAGCATTAGGCATGAGCTGATCTAAAAGTAACCAATAAATTTTCCCAATGTTTGAAGATGATTCTTTCATAACCTCAACTGTACTTTTAATTGCATTATGTTCCCTCTATTTGTTCGGCTCCATTACAGTAGGCATCATCAGCAAACAATTCAAACTTAGCTTTCGATTGGGTTTTGTTTGGTCAATCATTTTTACACCCATGATAGGCCTTTACCTTGTCATGAGGCAAAACTCTAACAAAAAGGCTGCATAGCCAGATTAGCTTAGCTGTTTTTAACATGTTGTTGAAAACAAATTCTTGAACATCGATAAATTGTTCTCAACTTCACTTTGCATTATGGTTGAAAATCGTGCAAACGAAATTCATTAAAAGGGAAGTCCGGTTAAATTCCGGCGCTATCCCCGTAGCTGTATAAACCATCCCGCCCCCGTCGGGACCATTTCCTCCACAAGCCACTGCGCAAGCGGGAAGGCCGGAAATGGGGTTGAGCCAGAAGACCTGCCTGATGCAACATTAATTAACCAGGGCTTTCGGGAGAAAAGCTGGGATGAATTTTCTGCTGCAGCAGTCAACCATTTCTGTATTATCCGAAGGTTCATAGTAAAACCAACACTATGACCAAAAATTTCCTCATGGCATGCCTGCTCCTTGCATCAACAGGAGCAAAGGCCCAATCAGATTCAAGCAAACAACTGAACGAAATTGTGGTAACCGCCAACAGGTTTCCACAGAAACAGGTCAATACCGGGAAGGTAATGACGGTTATCAACAAGCAAGAGATTGAACGCTCCCCTTACGCTTCTCTCGGCGAGCTGCTGGCCAGGCAATCGGGCATCACCATCATTGGTGCCAACAACGCACCAGGCACCAACAATGACCTCTATGTGCGCGGCGGCGGAACTGGGAAGACCCTCGTTCTGGTGGACGGGTTTCCGGCATACGACGGTTCAACCATCCGGTCAACATTTGACCTGAATTTCCTGCCCTTGGGCGAAGTGGAAAGGATTGAAATTTTAAAAGGCGGACAATCCACCCTTTATGGGTCTGATGCTGTTGCCGGTGTGGTGAACATCATCACCAGAAAAAATGAATCAGGAAAACCTGCTGTGGGACTGCATTTGAACGCAGGATCCTTTGGCGCAAGATCCATGGATCTCTCTTCTTCTGGAACAACAAAAAACATCCGGTACAAATTACAGTACACCCGTTCAAGTGCTGATGGATTTTCTGCAGCGCTGGACACAAGCCGCAACAAAAACTTTGACAAGGATGGCATGAAACAATCATTTCTGTTGGCACAGTTCAGTTCTGCCAGCAAAAGCAAATGGTCATGGAACACAGGGATGCAATGGAGCAAATACAAAAATGAACTCGATCAGTCTGCGTTCAAGGATGCTAAAGATTTTACGGTCGAAAACCAGAACCTTCAATTCAATGCAGGCATTGCACGTAAACTGGATAAGGGTATCCTCCGCCTGAACTACAGCCTGAACAACAGTTCAAGAAATTATCTTGATGATTCTCTTGACATCACTGGATTTGCTAAATTCATCCAATCCGATTACAAGGGCCGGTCTTCCTATCTTGAGGCCCTGGGAAATGTAGACCTCAGCAAACATGTAAAACTGTTGATAGGGCTTGAACACCGGTGGCAGAATACCGACCAGTACTATCTCTCTTTGAGCAGTTTCGGAAAATATGAAACTACCCTATCTGATGATTCAGCCAAGACGAGCATCAGCAGCGGATTTGCTTCAGCCGTTTACAACAATGAGAAAGGATTCAACCTGGAGTCTGGTATCCGTTTCAACAAGCACAGCCGGTTTGGTAATAACATGACCTATTCCATCAATCCCTCTTACATCATAGCAGAAAAATTCAAGGTTGCATTCAACATCTCTTCCGCATTTACGGCTCCTACCTTGTACCAGTTGTATGATGGATATTCGGGCAACAGAACACTCAATCCTGAAACCTCTGTCAGCAGTGAAGTTTCCTTGCAATATATTGGCAACAAACAATTCAATGCCAGGATAACAGGATTTGCACGCAGGCTTCTCAATGGTATTGACTATGACTATATCAACAACAAATACTTCAACAATGCCATTCAAAAAGACCGTGGCCTTGAACTGGAAGCTGGATATGTTTCAGGAAAATGGAACATCAAAATGAACCATACCCTGCTCAAAGGTGAAGTGACCACCACCAATTTTGTTTACAATGCCAGTACTTGGAGTTACAGGGCCAAAGGAGATACCACTTATTCACACCTGTTCAGGGTTCCAAAAAGCAACCTGAATATTGCTGCAGGATACCAGCTCAGCAACAAGATTTACCTGTCCATTTCACAGCGTTTTGCTGGCAAGCGTTTTGAACCCATTTATGGCGGGAAACCCAAGCAGCAGGATGCTTTCAACACAACAGATGTTTTTGCACAATACCAGTTGGGCAAGAAGATCAAGCTCTATGCAGGCTGCAAGAACATCTTCAACCAGCAGTACCAGGAGGTCTTGGGTTATACAACCAGGGGGAGGAATTATGTGTTTGGGGTGAGGCTGTAGGGGTTGAAGGGAGGTTTAGAGAAGTTGAGCTTGCCAACCATAGGTTGGTAAACCTGCCGAAGGCAGGAGAGGTTGAGGGAGGTTGAGAGAGGTTGAGGGAGGTTATGAAGGAAAAATATTAATTTGCTAATGAAACAACCTCTCT
>Ga0209769_1000072_pt1 | contig 35265 bp, 35 predicted proteins | sample LauGreSuBDMM15DN_2_FD_187569 | JGI IMG/M metagenome (GOLD analysis project Ga0209769, IMG submission 187569) | Freshwater lake microbial communities from Lake Michigan, USA - Su13.BD.MM15.DN (SPAdes) (version 3) | ecosystem: Environmental > Aquatic > Freshwater > Lake | place: Lake Michigan, USA...
GTGGGGCATAGACTCTACCCTCCACAAATGTATTTTTGAGTCGAGCTATGTCTTCATAAGAAGTGTCAAAAACAATTCCTGTAGACATCACCTTCCCAATGTAATCGGTATACACCACGGTGTTATTGGTAGGCCGAGAGCCCTTCCCCTCCTGCTGCACAATTACCACCACACCACTAGGATCGTGGATGCGGTAAATACTATCAATTTTGGCAGTATCTAGGTATGCGGCAATTTTCTTACGATCCGTAGCAAGGTTTCCTTCGAAATCATATGCTGGCCCCTGATTAAATGGACTGGTGGTCTCACAAGCACTGAACCCAACAGAAGCAATAACTAAGAGAAAAATAATATTTCGCATCATGGATTTAGATTCGGACCTTTTTTGATCTGTACAAGATCAAGTTCAAAAATCAAGGGAGAGTTTGCAGCAATCCCCCCACTTGACTGAGTTCCATAGCCAAGACTCGAAGGAAAAATCACGGTTGCTTTTTCTCCTGCGTGCATCATAGAAATCGCAAATTCAAATCCACTTATGGTATATCCATACCCTACTGCATAGCGAAGGGGCTGGTACTTTCTTCCAGCATTGAAAATGCCGTTGTCTTTTGCTACCTGCTCGATGGAACTGTCAAATATTTTTTTGTCAAGAGTCTTACCAGTATAGTTGACCGTGACTGTATCTCCTCGCAAGATGCTATTCCGCTCTGGTTTGACTGAAACTTGCCAGAACATATAAAACCCTTCAATTGGCTCGCTGTACTCCTTGACGCTAGCAATGGGGTTCTCCTGAAGAAATTTTTCGATGGCAAGCTTATCCCTTTCCATGATAGCCTCTTTAGTTTGATCAGCATCCACACAGGAAAGCAAAGAAAGCGCTCCGATAAACAAAGCCAATGCGGCAATTAGTCTGGATTTCATAGGTTCTGGGTGTTAAATTAAGGTGACGCCTTATTTCTTCGCGTCGGTAACTTCTACGTCAAATACAAGGATAGAGTTGGCAGGTATCAATGCTCCTGCCCCACTTTCTCCATAACCAAGTGGGGAAGGGATAATAAATTTTGCTTTGGAACCCTTTTTCAAAAGCATCAAGCCCTCGTCCCATCCTGGAATTACTTGACCCATGCCTACATTAACTGGTAGAGGCTCGTAAGGACGCTCTTCGCTAAACATGTTGTTCGCTTTGGCGAGATCTGGGTATGAAGTGTCAAACAAGGCACCAGTAATTAGGTAACCCGCATAGTTCACAGACAAGGTAGTACCGGAAGTAGTCGCCTCGCCAGTTCCTTCTTTTTCAATCACATAATAGAGCCCGCTTTCTGTTTTTTGAGCGGTCAACTTATTTTTTGCAAGATATTCTTCGATGGTCTTTGATTCCTCTACCAAAAGTATCTTGGCGCGTTCTACAGCTTTTTCTTGCTCCTTCGCCATCGCCTCTTCATAAAACGCCTGCATATCTGCTTCCGTCTTTACGTCATAAGCACCCAATCGAACTTTGATAAGGTCATCTTCCTTGATAGGAGCAGGTTGGTTTCCACTAAAAATGATTTTGGCAGCTGCTTCAAAGGTGATCGAGTCACCTTTTCTAAGTGCCAAAAAGATCTCGTCCATGCCATTCTGAGCCTTAATGGTGTCATTGGCCATCAAATAGCCTGGAAAAGGCTGAGTCAACGTGCTGTAGATTACCGAGTCAGCCTGGGTCAAAATCTCTAAATTATACAACAGAAATTCACCATTGGCAGGCTTATCTTTGCCTTCTTTGACGTAGGTAAATTCGATGGCATCCTTCTCCGTTACTTTAGTTTTTTTGCAAGAAGAAAGGGTGCTTACCCCAGTGATTAGGGCAAAAATGAGAACAAGGGATTTGTAATTTTTCATAAAAGGATAGGTGAATTTCAATTTTATTTAGGTTGGGGTTATAGTGTAGGTGCTGCTTGCGAATGAAAAAGGTCTTCTCGGTACTCCTGAACAAGGGATTCAAAACGTGCCACTGTCTTTTTCAAGCTCAAAGAAGATTTACCTCCAGCTGCATTCTTATGCCCTCCTCCTCCAAAATGAGCTGCAGCAAACTTATTCACTGCCACATCGACACTGGAACGAAAGGAGATTTTCACGCCATCTTCTCGTTCAGAAAATAAAGCAGCGAACTTCACTCCTTCCAAAGATAAGGCATAATTCACCAAACCTTCGGTGTCTCCAGTCTGGCTTTGATATTTTTTAAGATCTTTTTTCCCGATCACAAAATAGGCTAAATGCAAATCTTCCCGTACCACCAAGCGCTTTGTGATAGCGAAACCAATGAATTTGAGCCTATTTAAGGAATTGGAGTCGTAAATCAGGTTGGCAATTTCTGTTGCATTTGCTCCTGCTTCCAATAATTCTGCCACGACCAGGTGCACATTTTTGGTGGTGTTCGGATGACGAAACCCTCCGGTATCAGTCAATATCCCTGCATAAAGACAGGAAGCAATGTTTTTATCAATCAGCTTTTTGTCCCCAAACGCTACAATCAATTCGTAGACTAGCTCACAAGTAGCCGCTGCTTCCGTACTCCAAAGTCTATAATGAGCAAAGTCCTCTGGGTCCTGATGGTGATCAATATTCACAATGAAGGCCTGGGAATGGCGAATCAATTCCCCCAATTCATTCACCCGATTCAGGACTGAAAAATCGAGACAAAAAATTACCTCTGCCTTTTCTAACTTCCCAAGGGCTTTCTTTTTGTCAGCCTCCATGGAAAAGTCCAATACCAGGTCATTGCCTTTCATCCAAGTCAAAAAATAAGGATAGTCGGAGGGAGTGATGACCGTTACCTCGTGCCCTTTCTTGATTAGGTAGTTTGAAAGTCCCAAGGAGGAACCCAAGGCATCTGCATCAGGCTTCACATGGGTAGTAATGACGATTTTCCTCGGTGAGGAAAGTTTTTGAATAAGCGTACCTAAAGCTTCCATTAATTTGATTCAGCCGCACTCTTGGCTCCACAGCCAGCAAAGGTCAGTAAATTTTAAACAATTCCCAAAGCATGAAATTTACTGGTACTGAAGCAACTACCGGAGAATTCCATGCCAGCTATTTAATTATGAATCAAAAAGCGCTAATTTTGCAGCCGAAATAAACCAATAGAACTCCAAATCCCATGGCAGGAAACAGAACATTCACCATGATTAAGCCAGATGCTTTCGAAGCAGGCAACTCAGGTGCAATCTTGAAAATGATTGAAGAAGCAGGCTTTAAAATCGTTGCTCTAAAAGCTACCCGACTCAGCCCAGCATTGGCGGGAAAATTTTATGAGGTACATAGCGAAAGACCTTTCTACAAGGACCTTTGCAGCTACATGTCTTCTGGAGCAATTATCGCTGCTATTCTAGAAAAAAATAACGCAGTGGAAGATTATCGTGCCCTAATTGGTGCTACCAACCCTGCCAACGCAGCTGATGGTACCATCCGCAAAATCTTTGCTAAATCCATTGAAGCCAATGCCGTTCACGGTTCTGACTCTGATGAAAATGCAGCCATTGAAGGTAGCTTCTTCTTCAACCAATACGAGCGAGTGCTTTAATACTCCCTTCCTAAAATTAAAAAAGCGGCCTGTTGAAATGGGCCGCTTTTTTTTGCTTTTGATCCAGGGTTACTTTTTTAGGTCGGGAATGTCCTCCGCCATAATTTTTGCAGATAGTAAGGCCAAAGGAATCCCACCTCCTGGATGCACTGAGCCTCCACAGAAATATAAATTTTTTAATTGGGAAGAAAAGTTTGGATGCCTCAAAAAAGCAGCAAATCGCGTGTTTGAACTATTCCCGTACAAGGCCCCCTGCGCAGAGGAGGTTTTGAATTCAATACTCCTGGGGTCTAAAATTTCTTCGAAGTCGATCAATCCTTCAATATCAGCATGCAGTAAGCGACTCAGCTTCGCAAGAATATCCTTCCTCGCCTTGGCAATCAGCTGATCCCAATCTTGACCTTGATTGTTGGGGACATTGATCATCGTAAACCAATTCATTGCTCCATCAGGCGCATCGTCTGGCTTACAGACTGAAGTACAATTGATGTACACCGTCGGATCCTCATAAATCATCCCTTTTCTAAATATGTGTTCAAACTCCTGTTCGTAATCTTCCGAAAAAAAGATGTTATGCATGCCTATTTCCTCAAATACCTGAGTAATCCCCCAGTAGAAAATTAGAGCAGAACTTGACTTGGGTTGTTCCAATAATTTTTTGGGCTGCACCTGCTTTTTGAGGATGGTTTTGTAGGCATTTACCATATCCATGTTGTTGACCACAAGATCTCCACTCACTACTTGTCCCTGAACACGAAGTCCACAGGTCCGTTGATTCTCGACAAGAATTTCTTCCACCGGGGAATTAAAGTGATAGCGAATTCCAAGGGACAAGGCTAGCTCATACAAACTCATGCTGATGTCGTGCATGCCTCGCTTTGGAAAATACGCCCCTAGATTAAACTCCAGGTGGGGAATAATGGTCAAGGTCGCCGGAGTCTGGTAGGGGTCCGAACCGTTGTAGGTGGCATAGCGGTTGAAAAGTTGTACCAACTTGGGGTCCTCCAAAATCTGCTTATTGAACGCATTCATGGTCGAAAAAAGCCCCAGCTTTCCCAAGTTCAGGTACGCTTTGAGCGCCTGTGGACCTAGCCAAGTTCCCAACTTATGTAAGGAACGGTGCATAAATAAGGGAGAGAGATGCTCGTATATAAATGCAGAACGCTTCAATACCTCCTTGATTCCGCGTTCAGATACCCCAAGTTGTGAGGCTACTTCAGTCGCAAATCGTTCTGGATCGGCCCAAGCTTTAACTGTCTTGCCGTCCTCCCAAAAATAATGGCACACCACTTCCAGACGATCGTATTCAAAGTGGTCGGCTGGATTCTTTCCTGCCAGAAGAAACAATTCATCTACCTGTTCGGGCAAGGTAAACAAGGAGGGTCCAGCATCAAAACGATATCCATTTCCTTTAATTGCTGTCAGCTTTCCTCCAGGATAGGCATTTGCTTCAAATACCTCTACTTCATATCCTTTCAACGCCAAACGAATGGAGGCCGCAATGCCGGCAATGCCTGAACCAACTACTAGCGCTTTTTTCATGGATGTATCGTGGTGTAGTTAAATCCTCAATTCAGGTAAATTGTTTGATAATCTGAAAGATTAGCTGTGAAAAATTTCACCTTTTGGAGTTGGAATCGAATTCTCTACTCCTGTGCCAAAATCAAGGGGAGCAATCACCTTCCATCGGCCCTCCACGTTTTTCATTAAATAGGCCTTATCTACCAAAAATTCCTCCCTTACGGCATTTTTATGTGCAAATTCCAAAACCTCCTCAAAATGATTTGGCTTCAAATCTTTATAGGCCAAGGTAATATGCGGTTGAAAGTTGCGGTCGCTGAGTTCCTCTATCAGGTGTAGATATCGTTTACAAAAGCTGCGTAACAGAATTTGAAGTTGGATTAAGGGTGCGGAGGCGGCAATCTGGTGATGAATATTCCTCCTTCCAAAGTGTCCGATCCCCAGTAGCTGAAGTAGAAATGGCTCCTGCGCCTCCAGTAAATTGGTTAATCGCATAACTAACTCCCTTTCTTTTCCCTCTTTATACCGAAAAGGCATCTTTAAAGTGAGGTGGGAAGGGGATTGGAGCGCATATTTTATTTGAAAATGTGCTTTTAATTCTGATTTTAACTGATAAAGTGTGGTCTCTAATGCTGGGGGTGGAAGGAGCCCAATGAAATATTTGCCCGTTCCTTTCATCGATTAACTTTTTTTCCAGCTTTGACACAAAAGAAACAGGCCTGATCTCCAACACCTTCCTGATTGTATTGAATTGCTTTTTGCTCCCATTCTACTAGCTGTTTTTCAGAAAACAAAGTGCTAACTTTTACGCTGTCCAGCTTCTCTCCCTGCTCATAGAGTGCTGTACCCCAAAACTGGAAGGAGGTAGAGTCAAAAATAATTTCTTGAACCTCGAAGCCAGAGCGTTGGGCTGCAGCAAGGAAACCCTGGGTACTTGGTATGGACATGTGTCTAGGAGCATCTAGCTGAACCCAAAGGGATTGCTTTTCTTTCCAAACTGCTGCATCCGCAACCGGACAGCGGACCAAAAGCCTCCCCCCGGGATTTAATCGTTCAAAACAAGTCTTAAAGACTTGTTGAGGATCTGCCATGTGTTCGAATGAATGATGCATCATCAGCACATCAAAGTAGAGATCAGTCTGCTCAAGTTCTTTTTTCCAAAGCTGTAGACCAGCACCTAACCGGCTTTCATTCTCCAAAAAGGGGTCAAAGCCATGCAAGTCCTTGAATCCGGAAACATGCAATTCATACAAAAGCTGTCCGTTGCCACAGCCGACATCTGCGATTCGATCCGTGAACTTGGAATGGAGTTTTTTGAGCCAATACCCCCCAAAGGGAGGTAAAAAGAATTTCCATCCAGTAGCCAAAAAAGTTCGAATTCGAATTTTTTTTAGAAGATTTCGAAGTAGGCCCGAAGGCTGAAGTAAGCCAAAGGAATAATAATCGCGAGGATAGTAGGGGCCCAAATCTTCTGGGATGGTCAAAAGTTGGATTGAACCACAAGAAGTGCAAGAGGCATACCTAAACTCTCCTCCAAGTCCGAGCATGCGCTCTGTTGCTAAAAAAATTGTTCCCTGAGTTGAATGGCAGTAGTGGCAAGTGTACGCCGAATCAATAGGCATTTTCACGATTGAATAGCAACTCGTAAACGGTTTTGACCATGATCTCCATGTCTAGAAGAAAAGACCAATTGTTGATGTAGAAGTAATCCAATCGCACTCTGGACCGTATTTGAAAGGAGTTTTCGATTTCTCCTCGGTAACCCCTTACTTGAGCCAAGCCGGTAATTCCTGGCTTAATTTTATGCCGGGAATTGTAACGTTCAATTTGGGGTCTGAAGGTGTCATTCATCGGCAAGGTGTGTGGACGAGGGCCTACAATCGACATACTACCCATGATTACATTCAAAAACTGAGGCATTTCATCCAAGGAGGTCTTTCGGAGAAAGGACCCTATTCGCGTCACACGTGGATCACCCTTTATTGCCTGATTCGAATCCGCATAATCGTTTGGGGTCATGGAACGAAACTTCAGGCAGCTGAATACCTTATTGTTTAGTCCGTTTCGATCCTGAATAAAAAATATAGGTCCTCTGGACTCCAACTTGATTAACAATCCCACCAAAGGAATAAGCCAAGAAAGAATAAATACAGCCACTAGGCTTGCAAATGCAAGGTCAAAAATTCGCTTTGCAAAGCTATTCAAGGGATGATCCAAGGGAGTTTCATTGACATTGATGACAAAGAAATCTCCATAGCGTGAGAAAGAAAGGCTTTTTTCCAATTGAAGACTCTTCCCAGGAATCATCTTGACCTTGATGTAATTCTCATCAGCAAAGTCTATCACTCGCTTCACAAGGTTAGCTTCCAGCTTTTCATGGATATAGATCAAATCAAGATTCATCTTTGGGGCGATCTCAAATAGGTCTCCAATTCCACCTCTGGTTTGTTCGCAATCCGATTGATCGTCAAAGTATCCCAAAAAGTTGATGCCAAAATCCTTACGAATTCGAAGGACATCCACCAACTTCGGACTGGTTGCCCCCTTCCCCACGATGATGGCATTTTGGAAATTATTTCCCAATGCCCTGTATTTCCTAAGAATCAATTGTATGCCAACCCTGAAAATCCCCATTAAGAGACCTAGCGTAACCCCTAAGGCTCCAATTTGAATCCAACGGTAATTTCCTGCCTGTAGCGGGGTCCACAGGATCGCAGTTGCTCCTAAAAACCAAAGTAGCGTGACCGAAAACCTACTTAAGGTATCGTCATACTCATCTGTACGTCCAATCTTATAATCTTTACGGAGGATAGAAATCAAAATCCATAGGAGCGCCAAAGGCAGGTAAGCAGAAAATTCAGTTTCTCCCAAAACATGGAAACGCTGTAGAAAAAAGTTAGCTGCCGCCAATGAAAGTAGGGATGCAAAAAAATCACTGATCGTAAACAACCAGGGAAAATACGTATCAAATCTTCTCTTCATAAAAATCTAAAACTGATTCAACCTTTTTCCGTCAAAAAAATTTGACAAAAAATGGAGTTGAGGAAGGAAACTTTGTAAAATTAAGAAAGAAATTCTCAAGGCTTATTACTTTTGGATAAATTTCTCACCTTCCAAGGAACAAAAAGTACATGTCCTCCCTTTTTAATTTTTTAGCATCCTCCGATAATCCCAAATCTTTAGGTTATAAATTTCGCAAAAAAAGGCTTCAGGAATTCGAAAAAATGTTTTTTACTCGTTTTTCGGGGCTTGAAAAAATTGAAATTTTAGATGTGGGAGGCACGAGTTATTTTTGGCAAAATAGTACCCTGCTTTCCTACCCTGGCCTTCGCATTACTTTACTCAACCTCTACCCTGTGGAAACTAGCCATCCGGCTATCCATGCTGTTCAGGGCGATGCCACAGATATGCGCGAATTTGAAGAGGATAGCTTTGATTTAGTTTTTTCCAATTCGGTAATTGAGCACTTGTATACCCTAGAGCAGCAACAAAAAATGGCTTCAGAGATTCGCCGTGTGGGGAAAAGCTATTTCATTCAAACCCCCAATGCTTATTTTCCAATTGAAGCGCATTATGCCTTGCCTTTTGCGCAGTATTACCCCAAAGCTTTCCTTCATTTTATCTTGACCAAAACGAAGCTCAGCCGCTTGAAGCGATGGGGTGCAGCCGAAGCAAATCAATACCAAGATGAAATCCGGCTCCTGAATGAAAAGGAAATGAATTTGTTATTTCCCGGAGCATCCCTTCTCAAAGAAAAAGTGCTTGGACTTACCAAATCCATCACTGCACACAATCTAGTTTAGTCCGCGAACTGTAAGCGAACAAGATTCGCATAAATGCCAGAAGAGTCTTGTACTAATTCTTGATGGCTTCCCTGCTCTACAATCTTCCCATCTGTCAACACATAGATTCGGTCCACCTTTCGGATTGTCGCCAGTCGATGTGCGATAATCAGCGTGGTTCTGCCCTTCATCAATTCATTGAGGGCCTCTTGCACCAAAGCCTCCGATTCTGCATCCAAGGAAGAGGTTGCCTCATCCAAAATCAAAATTGCAGGATCCTTTAATATTGCCCTAGCAATGGCTACCCGCTGCCGCTGCCCTCCAGAAAGTTTAATCCCACGCTCACCCACTAAGGTTTCCAAGCCCTCAGGAAACTGGGATATAAACTGCCAGGCATTTGCTTTTTTTGCAGCAAGGATAATCTCCTCTTCAGTGGCATTAGGCTTAGCATAGGAAATATTTTCTCGGATACTTCCTCCAAACAAGAGTACTTCTTGGGGGACAATCCCAATTTTACTTCGTAAGGAAGCCAAGTTCCAATGGGTTATCGGCTCCCCATCAATCCGAATTTGACCTGTAGTGACTTCGTAAAAACGAAGCAATAGATGGATAATGGTAGATTTCCCAGCCCCCGAAGGCCCTACCAGAGCAACTTTCTCTCCAGATTGAATCTGAAAAGATACTCCTTTTAATACTTTTACCTCAGGACGAGTGGGGTATTCAAAGCCTACCTCATCAAAGTCAATTGTTCCTTTAATCCCTGTAATCTGGGCTCCAATTCCTGCCTCTTCCTCCTCTGCCAATAACTCCACCACCCGCTCGGAACTACCGATTGCCTTTTGCAGTTGGCTGTAAATATCGCCCAAACCAGCAATGGACCCGCCAATAAAGGTGGTGTACAGCACAAAAGACACCAGTTCCCCAACACTCATTTCTCCGGAAGCAACCAGGCTTGTGCCATACCACATCACGCCTACAATCCCTCCAAAAAGGGCAAAAATGATAAAGGAAATAAATGCCCCTCTGTATTTAGCTGCCGCTAACGCTACGCGAACTACTTTTTCCAAACCCTTGCCATAGCGATTCACCTCATAGGTCTCCCCTACAAAAGATTTGACCGTACTGATGGACTGCAGCGTCTCTTCTACGATGACATTGGCAGCGGCGAGTTCGTCTTGAGTTTTCTTAGATAACCTTCGGATAAATTTTCCAAAAATCAAGGCAAACAGCACGAGCACCGGAAAAGTCGCCAACATGAAAACAGTCAGCTTAGGGGTATTGAACAACAGAAAGGCAACCCCAGCTACCAAAGTCACTACCTGTCGAAAAAGCTCTGCTAGCGTCGTGGAAAAGGTGTCCTGAAGTAAGCCTACATCTGAAGTGATGCGACTGATGAGCTCACCAGTTCGGCGCTTGTCAAAAAACGGGATAGGCAGACGCACCAGTCGCCCATACACTGCAAGACGAATATCGCGCATGGCCTTCTCAGAGACCAAGGCAAATAGCCAAACTCGAAAAAAGGAGAAAACACTTTGCAAAGCCAAGATGCCTAATAGTAACAAGGCAATGTGGTTGATGTCTGAAAAAATCCAAACGGATCCTTGGGCAGTATCGATCAATTTTCCGGCTACATACGGAAAACTCAACAGGGTAAGCGAGGAAAACAATAGAAATACTAGCCCTGCAAAAAACGTCCCTTTGTAGGGAATCAGAAATTGAAAAATCTGGTTCAACTTGCTTAGATTCTGCTTGTTGATCCTTCTTTTTTCTTCGGGCTCTAGCACTGTCCCTCGTTGCTTTGCCATAATTTAGGTAGCTATTGGACTACAAAAGTACAGTTTTAGGGGCGGATTTGATGAGAAAAATAAAAGGAATCCCCTTCAACCCATTCAATAGCCCAGCCTTTTGACCAAATCCTCACCCAAAGCTGCGGAATGTTTGAATCCATGACCCGAACAAGCAGACACCCAAAGAAAATTCGAATCCCCATTCATCAGTTCAATGACAAAACGAGCGTCTTCGGTAACCGTGTAAAAGCATACCGAAGTCTTGAGAATCTGCTTTTTCAATCCGATCAATTTCCCTTCCACCTTGGTATGCCAAAAAATTTCTTCTTCCTCTTCGGATACTTCCCGGTTCAAGTCATCTGGATGAGCTACTTCCACAAAAGATTCAGAAGCCATTTTGATGCTCTTCCCATCCAAAGACGGAAAGCCATAAATAAAATCCTCCGGTGCAGGACCATAACCCCACATCCACACCGGATACTGTTTCCAATCGGGGTATCCCTCCGCAAGCGCTATCCAGTACAGGACTTGGCGGCAAATCTTTAGTTTCTTTTGGGTAGGTAGCGGTAAAAAATCCTTCACCCATCCTCCAACACAAAGCACTACCTGTTTGGCTAGAATTTCTTTTCCTTCCACCTGAATCCGAAAATACTCCCCAAGAGATTGGATGGATGTCACCTTGGAAGAGGTCATCAGTGTAGCCCCTTGTTTTTGGGCAAGGTCCAGCTGGGTCTGTATCGCTACTTCAGGAAAAAGGTAGCCTGCCTCTTCTTCCCAATAAATCTTTCCTGTGGGAGGGAGCAGAAAGGTGGGATAGCTTTCTTTAAACTCTTTGGATTCCAGAACACGGTGAGAAATCTCCTGATTTTGAGCAAATCGAAGGGTGCGCTCCCAAAAGCCTTCCACTCCATGTTTGGACCAAGGGTCTACCCCAGAATCTAAAAGGATACCGCCCGTTTTTGTTCGGATTTTTTTTCCAGATACCGCTTCAAGTTCAGCCCAAATCTCATGCGACCGCTTCGCTAGGGCAACATACTCCTCTCCCTCTCCTACCGCCAGACGAGTAATGCGCGTTTCTCCATGGCTCGAACCGAGGGTATGTGGCGGTTCAAACTGATCTATCCCTAAGCAATTTATTCCTCGCTTGCTCAGCTGGTACAAGGTTGCACTCCCTACTGCACCCAAGCCTACGACAACGACATCGAAACTAGATTTATTCATAAAGCCATATTACTACAAAAAATAAACGAAAGAAAAGGATTGGAGCAGGCGGTAGCGTCAGCGAATCTGATTCCTAGACTAAAGTTCCTCTAGGGGATCCACCTGAGCAGCAATCCATGCTGGCCTCCATGAAGCTAGAAGAGTAATGGTTACTACTGCCAAACTAATCCATCCCAAATCAGGCCAATGAATTCGCACGGGATACGCATCCACCACTCCAGAAGCAATTCCCAAGGAGATCAACCCAAATTTTTCTTGTGCCCCTACCAGTAGGAGACCTAAAATCAAACCCAGAATAGCTCCCGAGAAGGCAATTAAAGCCCCCTGCTTCAAGAATATTCCTCGTATCAAGGAGTTTTTTGCGCCCATGGACTTCAGTACTGCGAGATCCTTTTTCTTTTCAATTGCCAGCATGCTCAAAGAAAAGAAAATGTTAAAGGAGGCCAGCGCAAGTATAAAGGTGAGCGTCAAAAACACGACTAGCTTCTCTAGCTTCACGGTTCGAATCAGTGTAGCATGCTGTTCATCCGCGTTTTTTACCGCAAACTCAGCTCCCAAATGCGCCTCCAATGCTTCTTGCACACTCGAAATGGAATGTCCCGAGGCAACTTTTAGCTCTAGGGCGGTACGCTTTTGATCGTAGCTCAGCATCTCCTTAAAAAAATCCAGGGGCACGAGGATGTATTCGTTATCCACTCCTTGTTCAATGCTGAAAAAGCCCCTTGGCTCTACTTGCCCAGCCGTATAGAGTTGGTTTGGATCTAGAGTTGCTGCAGATTTTGGTGCTTTAGGATAATAAATAGTAAGGATGGAATTGATATCGTCTAAGTTGATAGATAGTGCAAAGGCTACTCCTCGCCCAAGGATAGCGCCAGGACGAATAGTTGTTCCCAAGGTGGTATCTCCCCAAAAATATCCCTTTGAGAAGCGCTCGTGGTCAAAGTAATTGTCGGATACTGCCTTAACTCGGGCTATATGTTGGTTGCCTCGATACTCGAGAAGGGCATTGTCTTCGATCACTTCGGTAATGACCTCAACCCCTTCCACTTCTCGGATCGCATTTAGCCATTCCTCACTTGCAACAAAGGTTTTCCCTGCAACGGGCGTCACTTGAAGTTCGGAGTCAAAACTTGAAAAAAGACCGCGAATAAGATCCTCCAGCCCATTGAACACGGACATAACTGCTACCAAAGCCATCGTGCTGATGGCAACACCTACCATCGAGATCAGCGATAGGATGGTAATGAAGTTTTGTTTCTTCTTGCTACGGAAATATCTGCCGGCAATAAAAGAACTTGTGTTCACGAGCTCAATCGATTAGTAATCCTCTTCCTCCTCCTCAACGGGAGCAGGGGGAATGTGTAAATCAGAAATTACTTTATCCATGTGCTGGGCATAGGTGGCTGATTCATCTGAGAAAAAGGCCAATTCAGGAATCACGCGAACAGACTTTCCGATACGCTTCGCTAAAGCATGGCGAATTTCTTTTTTGTTCTCATTGATGGCATCAAATTGTGCCTTGGGGTTTTGCAACAAAAAACTGAGGTAGGCCTTGGCAAGACCTAGATCTGGACTCATCATTACTCGGGTAATGGTCACCAGAGTTAAACCCACCAAGTGCTTGGCCTCTTTTTGGAAAATGTCGCCCAGCTCTTTTTGAATTAATTTTGCGTATTTTAATTGTCTTTTGCTTTCCATCTGAAGTATTTATGATGCAAATTTAGCGAAATACTTGGGCATGCTTTAATTTCGAGTTAAAACCAAATACCCCCTATCCACCTTGTTCAGTTTTTTTAGAGTAAACGACCCCATTCGCCTAGTTGGAATACTGCTCTACGTAATCTTGTTTAGTGTAATCTCTTGGGTTTTTTTCTCATTTCCAAGCACTACCCCTACCTTGATGTGGATGGTCTTAGGCGAACGCTTGAGTGAAGGATATCTCCTTTATGTGGATGTGATCGATGACACAGGCCCGCTTTCCGCTGGGGTATTCACTGGCCTCCACCTCCTATTTGGAAGAAGCCCAATTGCCTATATCCTTCTCGGAAAAATTTTTGTTTTAGTTCAGATTTACTATTGGAACAGCACCTTGATCAAGTACCGTGTATTTGATGAAAACACCTATTTGCCGGCCATCGTTATGGCCGCCTTGTTTCATTTTTCCTTCGATCTCATGTACTTATCCCCAACGCTGCTGGGGAGTACTTTTTTACTTTTGGCTTTTGGCCAGCTGTTTTCCCATACTGTACTTCAAAAAGAAAGCAGTGAATCCACCCTCCTAATCGGGATTTATGGAGGGCTAGCCACGGGATTTCATTGGAATTTTGTTTTTTTTCTTCCCTTTCTAATTTTAACAGGTTTGGCTATATCCAGCTTCACGGTACGCCAACTGTTTCTCTCCATCATGGGTTTTTTGCTCCCAATCTTGCTCATTTTAGTTTTCTATTTCTGGAATGACGGCTTGGAACATGCCTTACAAGTTTGGCCGATGGTATTCTCTTACCCAAATTATGGATATCAGCCCTCCCTCAGTTGGCTTGCACCTGGTGCCTTTCCACTAGTACTCGCCTTGATTGGATTCGCAATCAGCTCCTTTTTTCGTGGAGCGACCATCAACCAACAAAAGCAAAGACAGCTTATTATCATCTGGCTACTTTTTTCTGCTGGCCTCTTTTTTCTTGTAAAAAATAATGCCTCCTACCAGTTAGTCGTGTTTCTACCTGCAATGACCTATTTTATCAGCCAGTTTTTTCTACTTTTCAACTGGACTCTTCTAGTCAAGCCTGCATTTTTTGGTTTGGTTTTGGTATTGCCTCTTTGGACATTGAACTATTGGACCACTCGAACAGCTGTAGATACCTCCTACTTTGTAGCAGCAATTGACGAAATTACGCTCCCCAAGAAAACAGGAGTAATGGTTTTAGAAAAAGATCCATCTCCCTACCTCTATAAAACTTTGGACGGACCTTTTTTGAATTACAATATGTCCATGAGGTACCTCAAGCAAGAAAAAACCTTGCAGCAAAAAGCGCAGGTATTCCAAATGGTTCGGCGCCAAAAACCTCAACAGGTCCTGGATAAGAATGGCCTTTTTAAGGATTTATTAGATGAATTACCTGCTCTAAAAGAGTTTTACATAGAAACCAGTCCAGGAGTATATTCCATAAAATAGGAACTCTGCAGCTACCTAAACACTAAAATCCCTACTCATCCCAATTTTACTCGTTATGAAAATCTGCCAGATACAATCCCTCTTGATCGCGACCCTAAGCCTATTAGGAATGGGCTATACCCTTGCCCAGACACCAAATACGGCTGGCTTGAGCACTGTTTCAAGAACAAGGCCTTTGACGGAAAAGGAAACCCTCCGCTGGGCTCATTTAGATCCAATCAAAGATACTATTCCAGGAATGAGTGTGGATCGAGCTTACAAAGACTTAGTCAAAAAAAGAACGGGGCAACCCGTACTAGTCGCAATTATTGACTCTGGCATCGACCTTGCCCATGAAGATATCAAAGATGTACTTTGGAAAAACGCGAAGGAGATTGCTGGTGATGGCATTGATAATGACAAAAATGGCTACGTAGACGATGTTCATGGCTATAATTTTTTGGGTGAATCGTACTATGAACAACTTGAGTTTGTACGAATCTTAGCCAAAAATTTGGGAGATCCTACCCTTCAAAAAAAGGCGAATACACTCTATGAAGACCAGGTTACAGAGGCTAAATCTTCAGTTCCTCAGTTTCAACAAATTGAACAAGTTATCGGTGCTGCGTATCAAAACATTCAGAAGAAGCTGGGCAAGGAGTCCTATACGCTCGCCGAACTTGAAAAATATGTCCCTCAAGGCGAGGAGGAAGAAAGGGCCATATGGCTATTAACTCAGGTTTTGTCTGCGGGACAGGATATTCCCGCTGCCCTCGCCGAATTAAAGGAAGGAATTGCCTACTACCAGTCTCGGTTGGACTTCAATCTGAACCTCGAGTTTGACGGGAGAAAACCAGTTGGAGACAATCCTTATGACATCAAAGATCAAACTTATGGGAACGGAAATCCAAGCAATCGCAAAGACACCGAAAGCCATGGAACCCATGTGGCAGGGATCTTGGCAGCAAACCGTACGAATAAAAAAGGGGTGCAAGGAGTTGCTCAGTCTGTTCAGCTGATGGCGTTACGGACCGTCCCCGATGGAGATGAATACGACAAGGATGTTGCCTTGGCCATTCGCTATGCCGTAGATCAGGGGGCCAAGGTGATCAACGCAAGCTTTGGAAAAAAACTCTCACCCAATGCCTCCTGGGTGCAAGAAGCATTGCAGTATGCGGCTTCAAAGGATGTGCTATTCGTCCATGCTGCAGGCAACGATGGGCTGGATTTGGATAGTCCTGAGAACAGCAATTTTCCAAATGATGAGTACAGCAAGTTGGCCTCTCCGATGAATGACAATTACTTGACTGTAGGCGCTTTGACACCAAACTATGGCCCTGACATGATTGCCTCGTTTTCTAATTATGGAAAGAGGAGTGTGGATATTTTTGCTCCTGGAGATAAAATCTACTCTACGCTGCCTTCAGATTCCTATGGCCTCGAAGGAGGCACCTCTATGGCCGCTCCTGCTATAGCAGGCATGGCAGCGGTGATTCGGTCACTCTATCCTCAACTGACAGCTGTGCAGGTGAAGCGCGTGATTTTGGATTCGGGGCTCAGTATCCCCCTCCAAGTTCGGGTAGGTGATCAAGAGCTTACATTGGAGGACCTATGTACTTCAGGAAAAATTGCCAATCTCTACGGCGCCTTGCTGCTTGCAGACCAAGTAGCAGGGAAAAAATAAATATCCAAAGACCGCCTAAAAAAAGGGTCTTGATTTTAAAAATCAAGACCCTTTTTTACGAGCAGGCAATTTTTGTTACCCGACTTTGATGCCTCCCCCCTTCAAATGGGGTATATAAAAAGATTTCTGCCATCTTTTCGGCCAATTCATAGGAAATAAATCTAGCAGGGATGGCGAGCACATTCGCATCGTTGTGCTGTCGTGACAAGGCGGCCAACTCCTCATTCCAGCAGAGTGCTGCACGGATGCCTTGGTGCTTATTGGCCGTGATGGCTACCCCATTTCCACTCCCACAAATCACAATTCCAAAATCAAACTCTCCAGCTTCTATTCCTTTAGCAAGTGGGTGTACATAGTCAGGATAATCTACAGAAGCAGTGGTATAGGGGCCAAAGTCCTCCACGGCATAGCCAAGTTTGCCCAAGTGCTGCTTTAGCTGCTCCTTATACCCTACGCCTGCATGGTCGCCTCCGATTGCAATTCGCTTTGCCATTTATTTATTAAGCGTCTTTATTCTGGTCAAATTCAGCTTCTTTAAGCGCTCTTTGTTTCTCCAAACGCTTGGCGATGAGTATCCCCACCTCGTACAGTACCAGGATAGGCATGGCAATCAACAGCTGGCTGACCACATCTGGGGGAGTAATAATTGCCGAAACAATTAATATAATTACGATGGAGTGTCTCCGATACGTTTTTAACATCTTGGAAGTCACCAAGCCAGACATGGACAAAAAGTAAACCACCACAGGCAGCTGGAACATAATCGCAGAAGCCAAGACCAACATGGTCAAGGTAGAGACATAGGAGGTAATGTCAAATTCGTTCGCAATGCTAGCGTCCAGCTGGTAGTTGGCTAGGAAGTTGATCGACATTGGAGTAAGAACATAGTACCCAAATACTGCTCCTGAAAGAAAAAGAAAGCTAACAAAGGCAACTGCCCCTCGAGCTGCACCCCGCTCTTTATCGTATAAGCCGGGACTAATAAAGCGCCAAACCTCCCAAAACAAATAGGGAAAGGCTGCAATCAATCCAACAACGATACTAGAAGTCATGTGCATGGAGAACTGTCCAGTCATCTGACGACTTTGTATCGTAAAAGGCAATTGATCAATACACAATGCTTCAATACCTAGGTAATTTCCAAGATCACAAAGCACTCGATAGGTCCAAAAATCAACTTTAGAAGGACCTAAAATCAAGACTCCAAAAACGAAATCCTTCGCAATAAATGCCGCTACTGAAAAGAAGAGCACTGCAGATACCGCTCGCAGTAAGTGCCAGCGCAAGGCTTCTAAATGATCCAAAAAGGACATCCCTCCCTCTTCTTCTTCGTCTTTATGTTGGTCTAATGCCACTTTAAACTGTTAAGGTTAATACAAAGGAAATTTAACCATCCATGCATTGACTTCCGTCTTAATTTGTGCAAGTGCGGCATCGTCAGCATGATGCTGTAGGGTCCTATCAATGAGGTCAACGATTTTTCTCATGTCCTCCTCCTTCAATCCACGCGTAGTCACTGCAGCAGTTCCAACGCGCATTCCAGAAGTCACAAAAGGAGACTTCGTATCGAAAGGTACCATGTTTTTGTTGATCGTGATGTCTACTTTTCCGAGAGTTTCCTCAGCAAGCTTTCCAGTCAAGTCCTTGTTTCTCAGATCAATTAACATCAGGTGATTGTCTGTACCTCCTGAAATAAGTTTGTATCCACGTGAAACAAATTCATCAGCCATCACTGAAGCGTTCAATTTGACCTGAATTACATACTGCATGTATTCATCCGAAAGTGCTTCCTCAAAGGCTATAGCCTTGGCTGCAATGATGTGTTCCAAAGGACCACCTTGCGTTCCTGGGAAAACTCCCATATCCAAAAGGGCAGACATTTTTCTGATTTCTCCCTTAGGCGTAGTCAATCCCCAAGGATTATCAAAATCTTCCCGCATCATAATCAAACCACCTCTAGGACCACGAAGCGTCTTGTGTGTCGTAGTAGTCACGATATGGCAATGCTCCAAAGGATCGTTGAGAAGTCCTCTAGCAATCAAGCCGGATGGGTGGGAAACATCAGCTAGGAGTAAGGCGTCTACTTCGTCGGCGATCTCGCGAAGACGGGCATAATCCCAGTCTCTAGAGTAGGCCGAAGCCCCACAAATTATCATTTTTGGCTTCACCGCCAAAGCTTTTTCAGCCACCTTGTCGTAATCAATCACGCCGGTAGCTTCTTCTACTCCGTAAAAATTTGCTTGGTAATATTTACCTGAAAAATTGACAGGGGAACCGTGGGTCAGGTGTCCTCCGTGAGCAAGGTCAAAGCCCAAAATAGCATCTCCAGGATTCAGGCAGGCGAGAAATACTGCAGCATTTGCCTGCGCTCCAGAGTGTGGCTGTACGTTGGCCCATGTGGCTCCAAATAATTTCTTTGCTCGATCAATCGCCAACTGCTCAATCTCATCTACAACTTCACATCCCCCATAATAACGCTTGCTCGGAAGACCTTCTGCATACTTGTTGGTCAGTACGCTTCCCGCTGCTTCCATCACTTGCTTGGAAGTAAAGTTCTCAGAAGCAATCAACTCGATGCCCCTTTTTTGTCTGTCTTCTTCTTTGGAAATAAGGTCAAATATTAGTGAATCTCTTTTCATAAACGAGGATAGCTAAACGCAATAAAATTAGTTGGGAGAATTTTGCCCAGGGGTGAAAATGGAAAATCAAAAATAACCTTAAAGTCCTGATTATCCAATCCAAAGACCCATATGTCCCCTACTTAAATTGAAATTTTTCCTTCGCTGCCAAAAAACTAAAAACCTTTTCCATTCTTGCATGGAAATGCAGTACATTAAAGTCACAATTCAAGGAGTTATGGACTTTTTATTTAGACCACCCACCTATTTTTCTGAAGGCATCACTTCTGTGCTGCTGCTCCGACTGCACTATCCTGAGAGTACTTGGGGGGAGCAGATCAGCATCTATGGACATCTCATAGATTATAAAATTCAGTTCGAAGCGGTAGATTTTTATGGAAACGACTACCTCCTTTATCCTAGCTCAAGTGAAGAGCCTTTAAGTCTAGAGGAAGTAATCTACCTCATTGAAGGGATGCAGCTCAACCAAGATGGGGTAGAGGGCAATATGCTACTGGTTCTTGACGGCTTCCCAGAAACAGAAAGCGACTGGTACCCTCAGCTAAAAAATTACTTTGAAACCAAACGAAAGCAAGTTGGCCTAGATTAAAAATCAAAAATTAGAGCCTTAGCATAACTCAATTCCTTAAGTCGCAACCAGCAAGCATAGGTTTTAAAATCAAGGCATTCTGTAAGCACCACCCCAGGCAAATTTACTTTTTTGAGACGGTAGCTTGGAAGCCATTCTCTAAATGACTTTTTTTCTTGCTCCGAGAAATAGGTAAGTGGAATCCACTTTTCTCCTTCGATGTAAATTGGGAGGTGATTTGTCATGATTTGGCCCAGTGTTTCCTTAAATCTACCCCAACAATCAGTTGGTTACAAGTAGTTTACATTATCTTTCGGTTACTCTAAAATTACCTATTCTTTACCCTGTTCCTATGGGCCTGTGGATCGCAATTTTCAGCCTTTTTTGTGGTGTAGCACTTCAATTTTTTCCTGGATTTCCTAAGGAAATGGTTGCGCGTTTAGGGAAGAACTACCTAATCTACCTCGCGCTTCCTGCACTTGCCCTTTTGCACATCCCTCCTCTACAGCTTAAATGGGATTTGCTTCTGGCTCCCTCTTCCGCATGGTTTACCTTCCTGCTATCTTGGGTCTTTTTTGCTTTTCTCGGTAATAAATTTGGCTGGGATAAGCGGACTACGGGCTGCTTGATCTTGGTTTCCGGGCTTGGAAATACCTCATTTCTGGGATTTCCAATACTAGAGCTACTTTATGGAAAAGCAGCCTTACCCACTGCCTTTTTGATTGACCAAGGAGGCTCCTTTTTATTAGTTAGCACGGTAGGAGTCTATATCGGATCAAGGTATGGGAATGGAGGCCGCTCTGTCCTCGAGGTCTTTAAAAAAATGGTGTTATTTCCTCCGTTCCTCATGTTACTAGGAACCTTGTTGATGAGCTACTTCCGACTTTCTCTACCCGGTATGCTCTTGCCTTGGCTTCAAGCCATTGGAACCAGCATGGCCCCAATAGCCATGGCAGTCATTGGATTAACGATGTTTTTGGATAGCAAATGGACTCAAAACAAGTACCTCTGGTATGGCTTGGGGTATCGCCTCCTACTTGCCCCCGCTTGCGTATGGCTAATTTATGGTCTTGTCCTGCCATTAGACAGTCTTGCACTGAAGGTGATGGTTCTAGAAAGCGGAATGGCTCCCATGATTTCGGGCGCGCTCCTTGCGATGGAATTTGGACTTCAACCTCGCCTAGCCACCTTGCTAGCTGGACTAGGTATTCCACTATGTGGGATTAGCTTACTTCTTTGGCAGTTTTTTTTAGGGTAATTAGGTCCAGTGCTCTCCCAAAACTTCCAAAAGCTCATGGTGAATGGATTGGTTTGTGGCTACAATTTGCCTACCAAAAATAAAGTCTCGTCCCCCTCCAAAGTCCGTAACCTGACCACCTGCTTCCTGCACCAGAATCACACCGGCGGCCACATCATAGGAATTGAGATTGTACTCAAAATACCCCTCCGATCTACCAGCAGCGACGTAACATAGATCCACTGCAGCAGAACCTAGCCTACGGAGTCCATGGGTCTTCTGCATTAGCGATTTCATGATACCCATGTACCGATCGATTAAGTCAAACTGATAGTAAGGAAATCCTGTGGAAATCAAGGAGGCTGCAAGGTTCGGCGCTTTACTCACATGAAGCTGTACTCCATTACAAAATGCTCCACCTCCCTTGTACGCATAAAAAGTCTCCTTCCGATTCACCTCATACACTACGCCAAGCACTACCTCGTCTTTCTCCATCAAGCCAATGCTCACCGCAAAAACAGGGAGCCCATGGATAAAGTTGGTGGTCCCATCCAAGGGATCAATCACCCAATTGTAGGTTTCCCCCCGCGTGGTATTGGTTCCCTCTTCGGTAATGAATCCAGCCTCTGGAAAAATCTCCTGCAATCCAGCCACACACTGCTGTTCCGCTTCCTTATCCACATAGGAAACTAGATCATTGAAGCCTTTGTGTTCCACTCGATCCATGGAAAAATTCAGCCGCTCCTTTTCAATAAATGTTCCCACCTCTTCCGCAATTTTCCGGGTTTGTTCTAAGAGCTGAGAGAGTTGGTTTGTAGTAAGCATGGTCTAGTGGATTGTTAAACTTAGTTGCGGGGTTTCTTTTCTTTTTTCCATTCCGCCTGTTTCTTCTCTTGCTTTTCGGCACGGCTCTCTCGCTGTTCGGCACATCCAGCGACGACCAACACAATTTCCCCTTTTAGTGGGTGAGTCTGGTAGTATTCAATTAGCTCTACCAACGTTCCTCTGGCTGTTTCTTCGTGCAACTTGGACAGTTCCCGAGCAACTGCCGCTTGTCTATCGGACCCAAATGCTTCGGAAAGCTGCTCCAGGGTTTTTAGCAATCGATGGGGAGATTCGTAAAAAATCAGGGTGCGACTTTCATCTACCAGTGCATCGATACGCGTTTTTCTTCCCTTTTTATGGGGCAAAAAACCCTCAAACACAAATCGGTCATTGGGTAAGCCACTAGCCACCAGCGCGGGTACAAAGGCAGTAGGGCCTGGCAGACACTGTACTTCCAGCCCTGCAGCGATGATGGCCCTTACCAATAAAAACCCAGGGTCAGAGATCGCAGGGGTTCCAGCATCACTTATAAGGGCAAAGGTCTCCCCCTTTTTCATCCGCTCCACCAACTTTTCCACTGCCTTATGCTCGTTAAAGCTATGGTAGCTCTGCAGGTTTTTAGAGATCTGCAAATGCTTCAGTAAGATGCCGCTGGTTCGCGTGTCTTCTGCAAGGATCACATCTACGGCTTGAAGCGTGTCAATGGCCCGCAAAGTGATGTCTCGAAGGTTACCTATCGGGGTAGGTACCAAATACAAGGAAACCACAGCCTGACTCATGCCAGCAGCTTATCTATGGCCTGAGCCAATTTTCTATCCTTTTCAGTGACTACATTTCCCGCATCATGCGTAGTCAGCGCGATGTCTACCCGATTGTACACATTGAACCAATTCGGGTGATGCTGTTGGGATTCGGCCAAGAACGCCACACGCGTCATGAAGGCGAAGGCTTCTGTAAAATCAGAAAAAGTAAAGCTCTTTTTCAATTGGTTTGATTCTTCTATCCACATAGTGCTCGTTAGTTAAAGAGAAATAACTCCATCTATTTGTGCTGCCATTTCATAAAGTTCAATCACCTGATCGGCACTGTCCACCTGCATGTGGATCGTGATGCTGATGTACTTGCCTCCACTGCTGGGTTTGAGGACTACCTCCTCCTTCGGAAAAATCGCAGCTATTTCAGACTCCTTTCCGAAAGGAACGATGAATTTAAAAAGGTAAGGCATGGGAAAAGTGCCGAACGATTCTAACTTTTCTTTGAAGGCTAGGGGATCAAAGGTCGATTTCATACCCAAAATTAATCCTTTCTAGGAAGATTATGACATAAAAAAACCCATGTCTTTTGACATGGGTTAGTTTGAACTGCTTCAAATTTAGAAGTATTTGTATCGGTAATCCTTCACTTTCGCAAGCTCTTGAAGAGCCATCATGATTTGATAGGTCATTCGCTGCGAGGCTCCTTGCGCCAATTGCGCTTGATAAGAAGTATAATCTCCGATTGCAGCAGCAGGCGTCAAGTTATTTACCTTTGCTATAAGAACTCCAATGTCTTCCTGTACAGGCTTGGTCAATAGTCCTTTGGTCTTCACGCCAAAGATAGTTCCTATTGCTTTTGGTGCGAATCCAATACCTGGGATCACCGCATCACTCAAGCGTAATCCTGGAACTTCATTCAAAGATGCCTCCGGGAAGACCGCCTTCATTTGCTCCAAGGTAGTTTTACCTGCTAATTTTTGGTTGATGAGGGCAGCTTTCTTATCGTTAAGAACCAACTGCTTCACCTGATCTTTAACATCTTCCAATTTTGCCTCTCCCTCTTCCTTCTTGCTCACTAGGGAAGCCACTAGATAGGAATCATTCAATTCGAACACGGTAGAAACTTCTCCAACAGAAGCCTCACTAAATGCCCAGATTACCACCTGTCTCGCATCGGTTATATTGTTGAGGTTTCTAGAGGTAGCATCCACATTATTGGCTTGGATGATTCTAAATCCTTTTTCAGTTGCTTTTTCGGTAAATTCATCGCGGTTTCCACTCTCCGCTACAAAAGCATCTGCATTTCTGAAGGCCTCATTTCGCGTGAGATCTGATGCAACAAGCTCAAGCTCCAATACCGCTAACTTGGTATAGGTAGTAGCTGGCAGCTCAGTGACCTCAATGATGTGGAAGCCATATTCTGTTTCTACCAAGTTGGGTAGTAAACCCTTTGAATTGGCTGCATAGGTCGCATTGGCAAAAGCCTCCACAAAGTCTTCCTTTGCAAACCAACCTAGATCTCCACCATTTTGGGCAGTATCATCTTGACCATACTGTCTAGCAGCATCCGCAAAGTTGCCAGTAGTCTTGATGTCTGCAAGTAAAGTTTCAGCCTGCGTTTTGACAGCAGCTTTACCTGCCTCGTCCATGCCTTCAGTTCCAAATAGGATATGAGAAGCACGCATTTTAGCAGTGCCCTCATACTGGTCGGCTACCTTATAGGAAACATATGAAGAGTTGGAGGTGATGAAAGGACCGTAAGTTTCGCCTTTTACAAATTGAGCCACATTGGTGGTAAGAGCTACAGGCAACTGATCTCCAGGTGCATAGACCTGAAAAGGCTGCTGCACTTCTGAATTCTTGCTCACGAATGCGGAGTCTTCTACCGTCGCTTTCAATTCAGCTGTCAGCTCATTAATTTTAGAAATAACCTCCGCAGAGTCCTCTCCGCTAGCCTGAATGCTAAATGAAACATATTCAAGGTTTGCAGAATTGCCTACTTTAAACTTCTCTTGGTGTTTGGATAGGTAGTCTGCAAGCTCGCTGTCTTGGATCTTGATGTCGCCATCTGGAATCACATAGTATGGCAAAAATAAAACCGAAGCATCAGCAATGGTATTGGCAGACTTATGCTCCAACTTTGCCTCTGCAGTAGTGGCATATTCGGTAGTAGCAAGCAAGTTGTCGTACTTCACACGGCTTCTTGACTGAACAAATAATTTTTCTTGCTGCGCCCAAGCCGCTTGCTGCGCTGGATCTGCAGTCTCTAAAGATTGTAAAAAGGTAATGAGCTGGCTCTTGTCAAATTGGCCCGTCTGCGGATTAACCAACTGTGCACGAAGTTCTGGGACAATATTTTTCCCTTGAACCATGTCGATAAGTTCTTGACTAGATACCGTCATACCCAACTTGTCGTATTCTTCTTCGAACACTCGCTCCACAATCAGGGCTTGCCACGCTTGTTCCCGAACAGAGACCATCTCTGCTTCTGCAGGTATTCTGCCTGTTCGCTGCTGAAAAGAAGCCTTGTATTCTTCGACTTTCAGTGAAAACTCTTCCAGGGTAATTTCTTCACCTGCAATCTCCCCTACGATATTCTGGTTGGTATTGAGTAAGGAAGAATTTGGGCTTAACAAATCCCCTCCCAAAAGAAATAATATTAATCCGCCAGCAATTACGCCGATTGCGAGACCTGTTCGTTGTCTAATTTGCTTAATTAACGCCATGGTTGTGACTTCGCTTATTTTAAAGTGTCGCAAAATAAGATGTTTCAGGGCGAAATTCAAAATTTCCGCCCCAACAATGTCTAGCCTTAGAAAATAACTGAGTCGTTGATTTTCAGCCGAACAGTTTCGATTCGATGTGCTTGCTTGGACACAATGGTAAAGGTAAACCTTCCATAAGTGATTGTTTCGCCTATATTGGGTAGATTTTCGGTTTGTGAAAGGATGAATCCGGAGAGCGTTTCAAAATCCCCAATCGGCAATTCCCATCCATATTTCTCCTTGAGATAATCTATTTCTAGTCGGGCACTCAACAAAAATTCAAGCTCCCCGATTAATTGTTCAGTAAGTGCTTCGTTGTCATACTCATCATCGATCTCTCCAAAAATCTCTTCGATGATGTCTTCCATGGAGACAATTCCGCTAGTCCCCCCAAATTCATCGACTACCAAGGCAAGACTTTTTCGCTCTTGGATAAATTGGATAAGTACCTCATTGGCAAGGGCAGATTCTGGCGCAATGATGATGGGAGTGAGAATGTCTTCAATCGTTTTTGGCTTCTTAAATAGCTCCAACTGATGGCAATAGCCAATCACCTCATCAATTGATTCCCGGTAAATAACCACTTTGGAGTGCCCACTTTCTTCAAATACCTTTTTCAGCTCCTCAATAGGATCGGATATTTCTACGGCCACGATATCTGTTCGCGGGATCATACACTCCCGAATTCGTACCGTTTTAAATTCAATTGCATTGTCAAAAATCTTGGAATCTACCTCCACATTTCCGGCGGTACGATTTTGTCCCATTTGATCTTTAATGAAGGAGTTGAGATCGGTGATCGTGAACACGGGCTTTTCCTCATTGTATTCCAGTCGAAGCACCTGAGTAATAAATAACTTCGATAAGGCTACAACAAGCCAAACAACGGGGTACATGATGGAATAAATGATAAGAAATGGAAGCGCAAAAAAGTTAAGCATGCGGTTGGGATCCAGCATAAAAATACTTTTCGGCAAAAACTCCCCAGTAATCAACACCAAAAGGGTGGATAAGATCGTTTGAGAAATTAAGATTACCGCTTCATTGTTAATCGACGCTGGCAACAAATTCCGTAAGGGATCATCTAGCAAAAAGGCCATAAACGTACCATATAAGACCAGCATGATCGTGTTTCCAATCAGCGTAGTCCCGATGAATTGACCTGGCCTTGCCAAAAATTTACTTAAAACTTTCCCGCTCCACATCCCTTGCTTTTTTTGCAGTTCAATCTGAAGCTTGTTGGCTGAGATGTAAGCGATTTCTATCCCTGAAAAAAATGCAGAAAAGACCAAGGCAATTCCGACATATACAAGGTAATGGGTTTCCATTCTTATCGGGTTTTACGGGTTTTAGTACCCTTTATAGGTTTTTCAGGCCCTTTTTTAAGCTCTTCCAAGGCCTTGTTCCGTCTCAACTGAAACCAGAACAATAGGCCTACCGCAAACATAAACAGGGAATAAGAAAAGCCAATGCCACTGACCATGGTCTGGTGTATCCCCACCACAATTAATGCAAGCGCAATGGAAAGGATGCTAGCATCTATTAATTTCATAGCCCTTCCCCAGGTAAAAGTGTTCGACTATCACGCACTTTTTGAAGTTTATAGGTTGAAAAACTATCGTCTGCTTCCATTCCTGTACCATTGAAAAGCGTCTGCCGTTCTTGTATGGTCACAAACTTGTCCGTGTATATTTTGCGTTCTGCTTGATTCCAAAATAGTTCCTCCGTCTGTAGTCTCTGATCTTTTGACAGGTTTTTTACTTGCACATTCCCCGAACCTTTGTAAAGGTTTTGATCTCTCAAAAAGTATCCCTTGTCCGCACGCATGGTAGTTTCCAGCTGCCCTTTCAAGTTAAAAAACTGAATGTCAATACCATCTGGAAATTCTAAATTTCCATTAGCAAACTCCAGCTGCTTTGGGGCTGTAATCTCAGACCGAAGCACTGCGGAGTCACTATGTAAAATATGAATGTTTTGAGCTGAGTTTACTGGGCCATCGTAAGCCACTAAGGCGTTAGGGTCTGCCTCCTCACGACAAGAAAGCAGCATGATCAGGGCTAAAAAAGAAAAATAATAGGAAAGACCTCGGCTCATCGCCTACAAAGATAGTAGGAAAGTTGAAGGGAATGAAAAGAATAAAGGCAGCCTTTGGCTGCCTTTATTTATAGTTAGTTAAGAAAAATTAGTCTCTTGTAGAAAGGGAAACTGTTTCCCCAACCCAGCATCCTGTACTTACAGAGGAGCCCGACTGAAAGCCCTCGGTGAAGAGTTCTTCCTTGGATGGGAAACGTGCTCTTGCACTACCCATTCCTCTGGAATCTCCTGCTCTTTGAAAGGCATTGTAAGCCGCAATGAATACTGCGTAATCTTTAACTCTACTTTCTCCAGCTCTGCAATCGTTGTAGGCTGACATGTATAGATCTCCAATCAAGCCATAGGCTGAAGAAGACAATTCTGAATCAAGTCCTGCTGCCTCACGAGCGGCTGTTCTTGCTGCAGATTTTTTGCCTGCTCTTGCATAGATTTTGGCCAATTCCATTTGAGTTTCGCCTTTTTCCTTGTTAGTAGATGCTAGTGTGAAGGCTTTCTCAAAAACAGTCTCTGCTTTATCAAACTCACCAGAAGACATGTAAAGCATTCCTCTTACCTGAGAAGTCTTGAAAGTTGGGGCCTTGGAATCTTTAAACTCTAGGGCTGCCAAGAAGGCCTTGGTAGAAATACACTTGTATTGCAAGGAGTAGGTGAAAATCTGCTCCGCAAGTTCTTCGTTGGTTGGGTCAGCAGCGAGCTTTGGTCCCAATTTGGTTTCGATAAATTCACAATCGATCAACTTCATTTTTACCAAAAGTGTCTCAAGCGTTGATTTGGAATCGGTGACATCCTTACCTGTTGCAGCCGCTGCATCCAATATCTTGTTTGACTTGTCGAAAATAGACAAAACTTGCTCCGGAGCGTATGCCTGATTGAGTGTGTAATTTTTCTCTACCAAGTCAAAATACATAGGAATAAACTGGAAATTGATGGTTCCTTTCAAGGCTAGGGCTTTGTCAAAATCTGCAACTACAGCTGGAATCTTAGCTTTGTCAGATTTGAAAAACAAATAGCCATAGTAGGCTTTGGTCTCGATCCACTTCGCAGGGTTATTGTACAATTCCCCTCTTTTATCGTAGATAGCCATCACGCTGTCCTGGTACACCCTCTTTTGTGCTGCATCGGCAGTTTTATCTGCCGCACCTTTGTAAACGGTCACCCCTTGAATGTAAATGGATTCATTCAAATTTGGCGCATTCACCAAAAGCCAGCTCAAAGGCTTGGTAGCCTCCACAAATTGCTCTGCCTTCATGTAGTCAAAATAGGCGGCATTGAACTCTCTAGCCTTTGCTTCCTGAGCAGGATCTGCAGGCCAGTTCCAGCCATCTTGCGCGTGGGATATGCCAGCAAGGAGCATAGCTCCGAGGACAAGAAAGGTTAATTTAATTTTCATAATCGTCCAGAATTAATCAGTTGTTGACTTTAGGTGAATCCCTGTTAGGGGTTAATTGTTTAAAATTTTAATTATTCGAAAACTCGTTTGTAGAACCAGCTATTGTCATTAAGTGAAAAGCCTAGGGTGAAATTAAAATAGGCTTCACGAATCAATCCATTAGCTGATGTTCCTCTTCTTCCAACCTTCATCGCCATGTTCATCAATGAAAGGTTGTTTACAGGAATAGAAGTACCAAAGTTGATGCCAAAATCATTGATGTTGGTCTCATTGATAAAATAGGGTGTGCGCATAAATTCCAAACCCATTCGGTAGGTAGCGCGATTCAAAATCTTGTCAAAATCTGTGAAATCAGGAACTAACTGAATTCCAAGCCCCACTTTTTGGGCCGCTTGCAGGCTTAATGGTTCACCAAAAAAGTTTCTATACTTCGAAAAATCTTGGTACTGCCCCTCTAAGCCAATCACGAATTTATTATTTTTTTCATAGCTCACCCCAAATCCATAGCGACTTGGAAGATAAATTGCTCCCTTTTCATTGTTGGCAATCAAATCACCATCTGTTTTCAGACTACTAGCTTGGCCAATAGGAGCCAATTTTGCAAACGCTGTTCCATTAACGTCCCCAAATGTCTGATAAATGGCTCCTAGATGGAGATTACTTTTTTCAGAAGTCTTAAAATAGTAGTGGGCGCCCAGCTTTAAGGCCACATCGGAAACAGAAATTCGTTCATAGTATTCTGAAGGCCTACCCACTTCCACATCGCTTTTATCAAAAATTATAAGTTGATTGGAACGAATAGAAGATCCAAAAAGATAAGATCCATGCACCCCCACACTCAAATTTTTGGCAAGCAAGTAGCCAAAATTTACATAGGCTTCAGAAATACCCCCGTCACCTTCCAAATTATTGTTCGCTTTTAAATCCGAATTATTTACTGGGCTATCCACTTTCAATCGGTAATTGATACTGGAAATTTGTCCAAGACCCATTCCAGCAGTGAGTTTTCCAGTCTTTACAGGAAGGGAGATTGCGATGTAGGAAAGCCCTCCACCATCCACCAAAGATTTTTCGGTAGCATTGGATACCCCTATTCGTTTATAGTTGAGGGAAGCTTGAAAATTAAAAATAGTATTTCGTGTGGAAAGCGCAGGATTGACGGCATTGGCACTCCATCCAGTTCCAAAACTAATCCCCAGGCCTCCCATGCCTTGGTTTTGAACCTGACCTCCATAGTTAAATTCTCCAATCCCCAAAGCACTATAGGTAGAGGAGCTATTTTGACCGAAGCCTTCTGAAATTAGTAAAAGGGTGCAGAGCACACCCAACGCTAGTTTACGCAACATGATGGATTAGAATACAATTTAGCTCAATGAGAACTAAATTCGGGACTACAAATATGTGGTCTTTTACCAATGATTCAAAAGAATCTCCATCTCAACCAACTAGATAAATAGATATTTCAGGAAAATTAACGCAACATTTTTGAAAGTCTAGGCCTGCCCAACTGGTAATTTCTTATTCTAAATCTTTAAAAACCGCTTCTTCAAGCAGTTCCTTCCCTGCAAAAAGCACTGACTTGAACCGAGAATTCCCGATATCAATGACTCTATTTTTCATTTAGGAGGTAAATTAGAAATGAATAAAAACCCGACATTTAGGGAGCAAAAATAATCTGTCATTCTTGCATAGACTTAACATTCTTTAACCCATGCACTCAGAAAGCTATTCCTTAATTGGACTCATGTCAGGAACTTCCGGAGACGGGCTTGACCTTGCGCACTGCCACTTTGAGTTTCAAAAAGGAGGGTGGAGCTATGAAATTCTCCAAACAGAAACTCGACCATTTCCGGATGCCTTAGGCAAAGCCTTAGGGGAAAGCCATCTCCTTTCCGGCCTTGAGCTCTCGCTATTGGATGTGAACTTTGGCCAATGGATGGGGGAGCAAGTGAAGACCTTCTGTCTGGAACGCCAAGTGAAGCCCATGGCGGTAGCCTCACACGGCCACACCGTTTTTCATCAACCTGAAAAAAGACTGAGCCTTCAGATCGGTAACGGCTGGGCTTTACATCAGGCTTCTGGAGAAAAAGTAATTGCTGATTTCCGGATGCTCGATGTACAATTGGGAGGCCAAGGCGCTCCCTTAGTTCCTATCGGTGACCGCCTACTTTTTCCACAGGTAGATTTTTGCATCAATCTCGGAGGTATTTCCAACCTTTCCCTAGAAAAGAATGGGCAGCGGATTGCTTTTGACTGCAGTCCATTCAACCTTCTTCTCAACCAGGAAGCCCTCAAACTCGGAAGCCCCTACGATAAGGATGGTGCATGGGCAAGGTCAGGATCGCTGGATACCCAGCTTCTAGAAGAATTAAATGCACTCTCTTTTTATTCCCAACATGGAGCCAAATCACTGGGCCGGGAATCTATTGAACAATTATTTATTCCTCTGATTGAAAAAAGAGGCCTTCCTCCAAAAGATAATTTGCGCACCCTAGTAGAGCACTATGCGATCCAAATCGCTGCATTGATTCGAACCCGTTCCTCAAAAGCTACGCCAAGCGTTTTGCTTACCGGAGGTGGGGCCTATAACCGCTACTTTGTGGAGCGATTGGACCATCACTTGAATCAACAATGGATTCAAGTGGAAGTCACCAAAGAACTGGTTGAATTTAAAGAAGCATTAATTTTTGCTTTTCTAGGGGTGCTGAAGCTGCGTGGGGAGGCAAATTCATTGGCTTCAGTAACGGGAGCCATCCGAGATTCTTCGGGGGGTATCATTTATGGGTAAAAACTAAGGGTTAATTAAATTGAATCTAGCCTGCAAAAGTCAAGAGAGACTGGGAAATATTTTTCTATTTTTAGGCCAAAATATAAACCCAAACAACCATGCTAGACTCACTCAAAAAATTTGAAAACACCGCCCCTGAAATCGTTTTTGAATGGAAGGATAGTGAAACGGAAGCCGAAGGATGGGTAGTGATCAATTCCCTTCGAGGTGGTGCTGCTGGAGGGGGAACCCGCATGCGAAAAGGATTGGACAAGCGTGAAGTAGAGTCCCTAGCCAAAACCATGGAAGTGAAGTTTACGGTCTCAGGCCCTGCCATCGGAGGTGCAAAATCAGGAATCAATTTTGACCCAGCAGATCCGCGAAAAGAGGGGGTCTTGCAGCGCTGGTACAAGGCAGTCATGCCACTGCTCAAAAACTACTACGGCACTGGAGGGGATCTGAATGTGGATGAAATCCACGAAGTGATCCCCATTACCGAATCTTATGGATTATGGCATCCACAAGAGGGGATCGTGAATGGGCACTTTAAAGCCAATGAACCACAAAAAATCAGAAAAATCGGTCAGCTAAGACAGGGGGTGTCCAAGGTCTTGGAAGATCCAAAATTCACTCCCAACGGGCCCAAAAAATATACGGTAGCCGACATGATCACCGGCTATGGCGTCGCAGAGGCGGTCAAGCACTTCTACTCCTTGTGGGGAGGTGAGCTAAAAGGTAAGCGAGCCGTGATCCAAGGATGGGGAAATGTAGGTGCTGCTGCTGCTTGCTTTTTGGCAGTTGAGGGGGTGCGCATCGTCGGCATCATCGATCGAGCGGGTGGAGTTATTCGTGAGGAAGGCTTTAGTTTGGATGAAATCCGGGAGCTCTTTTTGAAGCGGGAAGGAAATCAACTGCGTGCAGATGGTCTTCTCCCTTTTGAGGAAATAAATTCAAGAATTTGGGATGTGCAAAGTGAAATTTTCATCCCTGCAGCAGCTTCCCGATTGCTTACACAGGAACAGGTAGCACGGATGGTGGGGGCAGGCCTGGAGGTCATCTCATCTGGTGCCAATGTGCCCTTTGCAGATTCAGAGATCTTTTTCGGCCCTATCGGCGTTTGGACGGACGAACGAGTTGCAGTCATTCCCGATTTCATTGCCAACTGTGGCATGGCTCGGGTGTTTGCCTACCTCATGAGTGATGGAGCTGAAGTCACCGACCAGGCAATTTTTGCAGATGTAAGCAATACCATCTTGAATGCCCTTCAGCATTCCTATTCCCAAAATCAAGAGACTACAAAACTGTCTCAAACCTCCTATGAAATAGCCCTAGCGCAGCTCATGTAAAAAAGAGAAGGAGAGTTAACCCCTACTGATAATTTGGGGGAATATTAACAGGGTGTTACGGATGTGCCATTTTACCTTCATATGCACGTTTTTTTAACTAAGGGGAGTTAAATTCTTCAGGTTTAGTTAGGAAAATTAGCATAAAGGGACTAGAATCGCTTATTCGTACTCTTCAGCCCTGAGATTAAACCTAATTCATCACTAAAACCCCAGAAAAATGGAGTTATTAATCATTATCATCTTTGTAGTGGGCTACTTTGCCATCGCTCTGGAGCACCCTATCAAGATCAACAAAACGGCATCCGCTTTACTGACTGCAGTAATTTGCTGGACTATTTTTACCGTTTCAGAAGCTTCTGAGACACTTTTGAACAGCGATCGCTACCTTCATTTTATCCAGGAGCTGGGAGAAAAAGCGGCCACCCTTAGTGCTGGTGAATTACACCTGGAATATGTAGGGGAACAACTGGGACACCACCTCAACGAAATTGCGCAGATTCTCTTCTTCTTGATGGGCGCGATGACTATCGTGGAATTGGTTGATGCGCACCATGGATTCAAATTCATCACCGATCGTATCAAAACCAAAAATCCAATTGTACTCCTTTGGGTAGTTTGTTTTGTGACCTTCTTCCTTTCCTCCGTATTAGACAACTTGACCACTACCATTGTGATGGTATCGCTGATCCGAAAATTGATACCAGATAAGGAAATGCGTATGTTCTTTGCCGGAATGATTGTCATCGCTGCCAATGCCGGTGGAGCTTGGTCTCCTATCGGGGACGTGACAACAACCATGTTGTGGATTGGCGGGCAGATTTCTGCTGGCGCAATCATGAAAGGTATGTTTCTCCCTAGCATTGTATGTGCGGTAGTGCCATTGCTGTTCCTCACCTTTACGATGAAAGGTACCTTGGGGGAATTTAAAGAAGATGCCAACTCCTCCGTATCCACAGTCAAAACCGGCAACTTGATGTTGATTCTTGGCATAGGTGCCTTGATCTCTGTACCCATTTTTAAGACCGTCACCCACCTGCCTCCCTACATGGGCATGTTATTAGGACTTGGTGTCCTTTGGGTAATATCTGAATTGATCAATCCAGATATGGACGAGTCTATGCGCAAGAATTATACTGCCACTCATGCCCTCGCCAAAATCGACATGCCAAGCGTCCTATTCTTCTTGGGTATTTTGCTTGCTGTCGGGGCACTGCAGTCCATGGGTACCTTGGCCAACTTTGCAGGCTACCTCAATACTACTTTTGGTGACAATCGAATTATCATCACCCTCATCGGTCTCTTGTCAGCTATCGTGGACAATGTGCCATTGGTAGCGGCTAGTATGGGCATGTACAGCTTGGAAATGTATCCAATGGATGACTTCATCTGGCTTTACTTGGCGTATTGCGCCGGTACAGGAGGAAGTATCTTGATCATTGGTTCTGCAGCTGGTGTTGCAGCCATGGGCATGGAAAAAATCGAATTCGGATGGTACCTAAAGCGTATCTCTCTTCTTGCTGCACTAGGCTACTTCGCTGGAGCTGGCGTCTACTTGCTGATGTCTCAGCTGTAAGGTTCGCATAGCTTAAAATAAAAAAGGGAGGTTAGTTAGCTAGCCTCCCTTTTTTTATTTCCCCACTACTTCGAGATTTCGAAAACAAGTGTCGAGGTGATCATTGACCAAACCTGTAGCCTGCAAGTGTGCATAAAGAATGGTGCTCCCTAAAAATTTAAAGCCTCGTTTTTTCATGTCTTTGGCTAGGCGATCTGACTCGGAAGAAGTTGCGGGATAGGGTTCACTTGGAGCGATTTTGTTTTGAATGGGCTTTCCCCCAACAAACCCCCAGATGTAGGCAGTGAAGGTGCCAAACTCCGCTTGGACCTCCTGAAAGCGTTGCGCATTGTTGATCGCAGCGCGAATCTTCAAGGCATTCCTTATTATGCCTTTGTCTTGAAGCAATTCGTTTACATAGCTCTCTGGAAATTGGGCTACCTGCAGGTAGTCAAAGTCTGCAAAAGCCCTTCGGTATCCGGCGCGTTTTTTTAGAATAGTCGCCCAACTGAGTCCTGCTTGCGCGCTTTCCAATACCAAAAATTCAAAGTGTATTCGGTCCTCATGCACAGGCACGCCCCACTCCTGATCGTGGTAAGCAATGTATTCCGGAAAGCCTAGG
>Ga0209769_1000076_pt1 | contig 34884 bp, 34 predicted proteins | sample LauGreSuBDMM15DN_2_FD_187569 | JGI IMG/M metagenome (GOLD analysis project Ga0209769, IMG submission 187569) | Freshwater lake microbial communities from Lake Michigan, USA - Su13.BD.MM15.DN (SPAdes) (version 3) | ecosystem: Environmental > Aquatic > Freshwater > Lake | place: Lake Michigan, USA...
GTTGGAGGGACAAAATATTGTCGTGCGCACGGCCACCTTGCGGTCTGGAGCCAATGGAACCGTGACTGTTGAGGCCCAAATGCAGATGGGTGCACAATGAAACGTGGATACGTCATTGCCTTGGCTGCGATACTCGGGGTTTTCCTTGTAATTTTTATACCCTTGCGTGCGGTTGTCGGAGGCGAAGGCGTAACAGCACGTAAGGTTGAGGGCATTATCTGGGATGGCTCGGTACGCGATCTGCGCTTGGGCACCTTGCCCGTTGGTGACGTCAACGCGCGCTTGTTGATATGGCCATTGTTTCTGGGTCGTGCAGAATTTCTGGTATCGCGCGGCGATGCACCCTTGGCTCCCGGGATAACTGCTTCTGTTGCGCGCGGGATTGGGGGTATGTCGGTCCATGATCTTAATGCCACTTTGCCAGTCGGTTCGCTTTTGGCGCCATTTCCGGCAGAAAACATCGAGTTTGAAGGCTTCTCGGCACGTTTTGCTGCAGGTAGATGCATCGAAGCCGAGGGACAAGTGCGCCTGACCCTGTCCGACAGTGTACCAGGGCTCAACCTGCAAAACGGGATGCTCGGCAAACCACGCTGTGATGGTGCACGTCTGTTGCTGCCACTGGTCAGTCAATCGGGTATGGAGCGATCTGATATCCGTCTGTCAGCTGACGGGACATACACCATTGCAGTAACGCTTGATGCCAACAGAGGCGACCAAGCAGCGCTTTTGAACCTCTCGGGATTCCGTCCAGTGGCAGGTGGCTACCGGCTTGTCCAAAAGGGTCGGTTCTGAGCAAGCTTTTGTCGTCATTGGGTGAGGTGCAGTTCGCCCTGCCTTTCTGGTATCAGCTGATCTCGTTCGTCATCTTGGGCGCAATTTGGGGCAGTTTCGTTGCTGCCTTGTGCAGCCGCTGGCCATTTGGAGAGCAGATATCAAACGGACGGTCACGGTGTGATGCATGTCAGACGACGCTTGCGCCTAAGGACCTTGTTCCGATTTTCTCCTTTGCTCTGCTCAGGGGCAAATGCCGATATTGTCGCCAAAGCATTGGTGTCGGCGCTTTATATACCGAGCTAATCTCCGCTGCGATTGGACTATTGGCGATACTTTTGGTTCCGAGCGAGTCAGCTCTGGCTATGGCCGTGTTTGGTTGGCTGTTGCTGCCATTGATCATATTGGATTATCAGCGATTATGGTTGCCTAACCGGCTTGTGATCGCCCTTGCAGGGGTAGGAACTGTCGGTGGTTATTTTCTTTTACCCGATAGTATTTGGACAGATCGGGTCATTGGCGGTGCTTTGGGGTTTTTATCGCTGGAGGCCATCCGTCAGGGGTTCCGAAAAATCCGGAGCGAAGAAGGCATGGGCGGCGGCGATCCCAAATTATTTGGGGCGATTGGTATCTGGCTGGGCTGGCAGCTTTTGCCGATGACGTTGCTCTTGGCGTGCCTAATCGGTTTCGTACATGTCACTAAGGCCTATGTCCGTTATGGAGCGCTTCCATTACGCCTGCCTTTTGGGACGTTCCTGAGCGTGGCAGCTTTTTTGCTGGCCGCATTCCACTAAAAGAATTCTGGCTCAAGCATCTGCGATGGGCACGTCTAGGCGCACGCATAGGTCTCTTTTGGTTCCGCTGTGCTCAACATTGGCACCAAATTGCTGGATGTAATGGCCAATCGGTCAGCAATGGCCCGAAGCACCTCCGCACTGAAGCCAAAACCGCAATGGGCGCAACGCACGGGGATGTTTCGCACACTTGGCGTTTCTGGCTCAAGACAGGCTTGCCACGACACAATGCCGTCGCTTTTTGAATAAAATGAAACCGCCGGTACGGGCAGGGGAAGCTTACTTTCGGCAATCTGTATCTGCGCGATAGGTGCTTTCAGGCTATGTCCGCTAAGGCGTTCATAGACTTCAAATGCGCTGCTTGCGAATGGATCGCCCGCAAATGGCAAACCAAGCGAGATGACTTGAGATATCAGTTTTGGGTGACGTCTTGCAACCATACGCGCCATAATTCCGCCCATGCTCCAACCAATCAAGGTCACTGGCCTTTGCGCCGCGTTGTGAACGGATTTTACCCGTTCTATTAGCAGCTCATTGCGCAAGCCAATTGTTTTGGCACCAAGATTGCGGCCCAGTTCCCAAGCATGCACCTTATACCCTAGAAAGCCCAGATAACGCCGCAGAATAAGCGTCGACCGGTCCGTCATGCCAATCCCGGGAATAACGAAGACAGGGCGCTGATCCCCCTGAGGAGCAGAGGAGAGCTCTGTCCAGTGATATGGCAGATTAGCCATAGCGAACAATGCGCGGGGCACTTCGGCCCATGCGAGCCAGCGTTGCGGTACGTGTTGGTTGATCATATCAAACCAACGCGGATGTTAGGATATCGTTCCTAGAAACTATGCGCGGAAGTAGGCAAGCTGCAGCCTCTTGTGTTATAAGAATCTGCGAAGAGGGGACTCAAAACCAAGCACTTTAGGTTATTGCGCAGGTTCCGTTGCGGTTGGCACTGCCGCCTCAATTTGGGCCTTTGCGTCCGCCTCAACCAACTTGGTTGCTTCTGCGGCGGCCTGCTCAATTGTCAGCTTCTGCTTAGCCAGTTCGTCCTGCTGCGTAAATACCGGAGCGCCACTTTGCTCAGTGGTGCCTTCTGTGGCCGCTGGAGTGCCATTACACCCGGTGAGCATTAATAAGGATAGCAATAAGGCTGGGCTATAGCTCATTGGGCAGGCTCAGGTTTCAATTCGCCTTCATAATTGGCAATATAGGCCAGGGTCGCGACCCATGCGGCCACATTTTGACGCAATTCGGATCTATCAATCTTGTCCAATGTGTCATCGGGCGTGTGGTGCAGGTCGAAATATTTTGTGCCATCCTGTTGCAAATCTATGATGCCAAGCTTTTGCGCAGCAATGATGGCACCCACATCCGCGCCGCCGCCTGCGGTATCCTTGCGAGGCACAACGCCCAATGGCGCGAGCGCTGATGTAACTTTCATGCGCAGGGCGCTAGCGCTGTTAGGAAGGTTGAAGTCAACAGCCCAAACCTTACCTGCTCCAAAATCGGATTCCATGGCAAAGGCATGTGGCTCGCTTGCATGCTTTTCGCCGTAATCGCGGCCACCCCAAATCCCGACTTCTTCAGCACCGGCCCAAAGCAGGCGGACGGTACGTTTTGGTTGGCCCATTGATTTCAGATGCTTTGCAGCAGCGCCAATAATGCCGCAGCCTGCGGCATCGTCAATTGCGCCCGTGCCAAGGTCCCAACTATCCAAATGACAAGCAATGACGATGATTGGTAAATCGGGATTAGAGCCTTTTACTTCAGCCAGCACATTACCCGAGGTCTGCATACCAACATTCTGTGGCGTCAGTTTTAATTTCATGCGCACTGGCTTGCCCCGTGCGATCATGCGTTCCAGATTTTCGGCATCGGGTATTGATAGGGCGCCAGCCGGAATTGGTGTTACACTGGGTTCGAAATTCGTGTTTCCAGTGTGCGGATTGCGATGGTAGTCGGTCCCAATGGAGCGAATAACGATAGCCGCCGCGCCCTTTTTTGCGGCAATGTTCGGACCGACAAAGCGGGCAGGGCCAAATGCGCCATAGCTGCTTCCGTCCTGCGTTGCCTTCATATTATGGCTCACAAATGCGATCTTGCCCTTTAAGCTGCCATCGGGCGTCGCGCGCAAATCGTCGATTGTTGGGAAATAGACGATCTCTGCATCAATGCCGGCGTCGCCCGTGCTTGCGCTATTGCCCAGCGCCGCAACGGCCATCTTCTGCGCGAATGGTGCCGTTATTTCAGCTGTCTCGCCGCCGCGGACCCATGTTGGCATCTGATATTCTTCAACCCGCACATTCTCAAAACCCAGCGCCTTTAACTTTGCCACTGCCCAAATACGGGCACGCGCTTCTGCTGCTGTACCACCCTGTCGCGGACCAATCTCGGTCGTAAGGCCTTCGACAATCTCGTAAGCAATATTATCAGCTTGAAGCGCATTGTCGCGCAGTCCGGCGATTATCTCATCATTGGATTTAGCTGGTGCAGCGGATGCAAGCGAAGGGGTCAGGAACAGCGAAGATGCTGCGGCGAGCAGGGTGATGTGTTTTTTCATGGCGACAAGACTTAATCCCATCACACAGTTTTACAATCCCACCTTGCGAGGAATCGTGCAGATAGCTAGGGAAGCGGCCAAATCAAAGTAATGCAACACAGGAACTGATCCCCATGGCAGCCCAATATAGCTTCGTAATGAAGGGAATGACAAAAACCTTCCCCGGCGCAAGCAAGCCCGTTCTTAGCAATATCAATCTGCAATTCTACCCGGATGCGAAGATTGGGATCGTTGGCCCGAACGGCACGGGTAAATCTACGCTGATGAAAATCATGGCTGGGATGGACACTGAATTTACCGGTGAAGCATGGCCTGGCGAACATATCCGCGTTGGTTATCTGGCGCAGGAGCCAGAATTGGACCCCAACAAGACCGTGCGCGAAAACGTTATGGATGGTGTCCGCCCGGTTGCTGACTTGGTGGATCGCTTCAACGAGATTTCGATGATCATGGGTGACCCACCCGAAGATGCCGATTTTGACGCGCTCATGGAGGAAATGGGTACGCTTCAGGAAAAGATTGATGCCGTTGATGGTTGGTCGCTAGATAGTCAGCTTGAGCTTGCAATGGACGCTCTGCGCTGCCCTCCAGGTGATAGCCCCGTGACGAGCCTTTCTGGTGGTGAGAAGCGTCGAATCGCGCTTACGCGTCTGTTGCTTGAAAAGCCTGATATACTGCTGCTCGACGAACCTACCAACCACCTTGATGCAGAATCAGTGGCTTGGCTGGAAAAGCATCTGGTCGATTATAAGGGCAACGTCATACTTGTAACCCATGACCGCTATTTCCTCGACAATGTGGTTAGCTGGATACTTGAGCTCGATCGCGGTCGTTATTTTGTCTATGAAGGCAATTATTCGACCTATCTGGAAAAGAAGGGCAAACGGCTCGAGCAGGAATCGCGCGAAGACGCTGGAAGGCAAAAGGCGATCAAGGACGAGTTGGAGTGGATTCGGCAAAGCCCAAAAGCCCGACAGACCAAGTCAAAAGCGCGGATCAAATCCTTCGACCAATTGGTTCAGGCTCAGGAAAACCGTACACCTGGCAAAGCGCAAATCGTCATTCAGATTCCCGAGCGTCTTGGCAGTAAGGTTATCGAGGTGAAGAATGTCACCAAAGCTTATGGTGACAAGCTTCTGTTCGAAAACCTCTCCTTCACCATCCCGCAGGGCGGCATCGTAGGTGTGATCGGGCCGAACGGCGCAGGTAAATCGACGTTGTTCCGTTTGATTACAGGCCAAGAAGTGCCTGATTCTGGCGAGGTAGACATTGGCGAAACCGTAAAGCTTGGATTTGTCGATCAGAGCCGTGACGATTTGGATCCCAACAAGAATGTTTGGGAAGAAATCTCCGGCGGAGCGGACTTCATGAAGCTTGGTAAGCATGAAACGCCGACCCGGGCCTATGTTGGTGCGTTTAACTTCAAGGGCACGGACCAGCAGAAAAAGGTTGGTTTACTGTCGGGCGGTGAACGTAACCGCGTGCACATGGCAAAGATGTTGAAAGAGGGCGGCAACGTACTTTTGCTCGATGAGCCAACGAACGATCTTGACGTAGAAACCTTGTCCGCACTTGAAGAGGCGCTTGAAAGCTTCGCTGGTTGCGCTGTGGTCATCAGCCATGACCGTTTCTTCCTTGACCGACTGGCAACACATATCTTGGCTTTCGAAGGTGACAGCCATGTTGAATGGTTCGAAGGCAATTTTGGTTCTTATGAAGAGGACAAGATTGCCCGCCTTGGCGACGAGGCAACGCGTCCGCATCGTGCAACTTACAAGAAAATGACGCGTTGATGATGGCATGAAGCGCGAACTCCTTGCTTCCGTGTAAGAGGATGCGTTGGCGCGTAACACGTTCGTGAATTCAGCCTGTCTGGAAAAATCTAGCGCCTCAGGGGACGAGCCAATTCCCTTGCCATGATTTCTGTGCATCCTGCCACTGCCAGCGCGCCCGGCGGTGGCCGGGGTTTGCCAAATACAGCCATTCGACGGATTGGATTTCCACCAGCATAGTCGAAAAATTTTGACGGTAATCGGCCAACTGGGCTTCATCGGGTTTCTTACCTTGTATCCATTCGGGCAGGCCTGATGAAGGTCCTGCGATGGGCAATCCGGGTGCAGCCTCCGCCATGTAACAACGCCGAGCAAATGGGGTTGATCTGCTCCATGCTGTGTCCGCAACGTCGCCAATGGGCAACAACTGCGTCTGACCTGTCATCCGAATTTGAAGCTTAGCCGACATGTCGTAAAACAGAACGCTGGTTGCGCCATTGTTGCGGACTTGCGCAGCCTTGATGGAACGCAAATCTGTATGGAAGCGCAGCGTTCGCGCAACGCGCGAAGCGTCACGCAGGATCATTATACGCAGTTGTGGCGCGCCTGTTTCATCGACGGTTCCAACTGCCGGCATATGTGCAGGACTGTGCCGATCGGTGCTGCCAGCTTCGACGATGTTCCATGCTTCTTCAAAGCTCAGTCCCAGATCGTCATAATATGCAGGTTGGCTGATTAAATCCGTCATTGTACCTCGAACATGTCGTTCTCATCATTCAGAACGTATAGGTTTCCGTCGGCAATACCAAAATAGGCGCCGTGCAGTTTCAACTGCTCTGATTGCTCGCGCGCCGCAATAAAGGGAAAACTACGCAGGTTAGCTAGGCTTACACGAACCGCGTCTAGTTCAAGATCGCGCTGCGGATCCTGCGAAGATGAACCGAGTATTTTGTCACGGGCAGGACGAATGATGTCGACCCAGTTGTCAATGAAGCTATGGCTACCATGGCCGAGGTTCGCACCCTCTAGTGACGCTTTTATTCCGCCGCATTGGGCATGCCCAAGCACAACGATATGGCGCACTTCAAGGCCCAAAACACCAAATTCAATGGCTGCCGACACGCCATGAAGACCGCCGCCAGTCTCATATGGAGGCACAAGGCTTGCGACGTTGCGCAAAGCAAACACTTGCCCAGGCGTGGTGTCAAAAACCGTGGCCGGATCGACGCGGCTGTCACAGCATGAGATAATCATTATTGGCGGTGACTGACCGTCGCTGGCAAGTGCGTCGTAACGCGCTTTCTGGCGAACATAGCCGTCAGATTTGAACCTTTGATAACCCTCTACGAGAACTGCAAATTCGGGCATTAAAAACGCTCGCCTCTGACAACCTGAACGTCACCTACCGTGAGCAGCATGCCATAGCTATCAAGCAATGGCGCAATTGCGTCCATTAACTGTGCCGTTTTTGTGTCGGATGCGATAGCCAGCACGATTGTCTTGGCACTGGCACCGGTAACGTCGTCGTGCTGCCATTCGCCGCCACGCCCTCCGCCGGAATCCACATGAATGACGCTCCACCCTGAAATATCTACAGCCTTCAACTTGCTGACAATACGCGGGACAAGAGGTGAATCGACCAAGATTTCAATACGTTTTCGTGGAACGGTCTGTACCATATGTCATCCTAAACTTTGAGCGAGTGCGGCAAAAATACTGATGCCGAAGATGATGTTGAAAGGGAAAGTAACGCCAAGTGACATGCTAAGATAGATGCCTGGATCAGCTTGGGGAAGGGCAAGACGCATTGCCGCAGGAACGGCGATGTAGGAGGCGCTAGCCGCCAAAATACCTAATGCTGCTGCCGAAGCCACATCAAGGCCTATGACGGTGCCGACGACTGTTCCGATGGTCCCGTTCAATAAGGGAAGCAATATTGCAAGACACATCAGCCGCAATGTCATTTTACGTGTTTGTATCAGACGACGTGCAGCGATGAGGCCCATGTCTAGCAGGAACAGGCACAGCACCCCGCGAAAGCCCGTGTCAAAAAGCGGCTTAACGGCCGCAAAACCCTTGGCCCCCGCAACGGCTCCTATGATGAAGCTGCCAACCAACAGCATGACAGACGCATTTGTGAGAACTTCATGCCAGGGCGTTGAATTTTTCTCGTCAGAATTTGCGTCGTCGCGGCGTGCAAGCGTTAATCCTGTTATGATTGCAGGGGTTTCCATCAGCGCAAGAACGGCCACCATATATCCCGCCGGGCTAAGACCTTCACCAGTAAGCAGCTCGACCGCCGTTACAAACGTCACGACACTGACTGAACCATAATGTGCGGCAACAGCGCCTGCATCGACTTTGGAGAGCTTCCCAATGCTTCTCAACAACGCGAACGCCAGCAACGGCAATAAGAAACTTAAGGCAAGGCCAGCAGCAGCTGCGATTAATATTTCGGGGGTGATACTGGTTTTAGATACCTCAACTCCACCCTTTAGGCCGATCGCCGCCATCAAATAGATCGACATGGCCTTGGCAAACGCTTCCGGAATACTTAGGTCTGATTTCAGCGCGGCAGCGATAAATCCCAGAACAAAGAACAATATCAATGGCGATGTGAGAGTATCTAATATCATTTTAGCTCCCTGACAGACTTTGCAACCCTTAGCACGCAAGTTGCAGTTGGCAACAAGCTGCTCGACGGCTATTCGAACATCATGAATGCACCTATTGTCTTGCCAGAACGCCCCGTGAGAGAACGCAAACCTGACTGGATCAGAGTGAAAGCGCCGATTGGGGATGGTTTTAATGAGACGCGCCGCTTGATGCGCGAACTCAATTTAAACACGGTGTGTGAAGAAGCGGCGTGTCCCAATATCGGCGAATGCTGGACGAAGAAGCATGCTACAGTGATGATCCTCGGTGATGTTTGCACACGGGCTTGTGCGTTCTGCAACGTTAAAACAGGGATGCCACGCGCGGTTGACCCGCTTGAACCAGAGCATGTGGCGATTGCAGCGGCCAAGATGGGCCTTGAACATATTGTCATTACGTCCGTTGACCGCGATGACTTGCCCGATGGCGGCGCCAGCCAGTTTGTGAAGGTCATTGAGGCGCTGCGCCGCAATACGCCAAACACGACGATTGAAATTCTGACGCCTGACTTCCGTAACAAAGCGCAGTCGGCGATTGAGGCGATCGTTACCGCGCGCCCTGATGTGTACAATCACAACCTTGAAACCGTGCCGCGGCTGTACCCAACAATACGGCCTGGCGCGCGCTATTATGCGTCGCTGCGTTTGTTAGAAACGGTGAAGCGGCATGACCCGTCTATCTTTACAAAATCTGGCGTGATGCTTGGATTGGGTGAAGAAAGAATGGAGGTGCATCAGGTCATGGATGACATGCGAAGTGCCGACATCGATTTCCTGACAATGGGCCAATATCTGCAGCCTACTCCAAAGCATACCAAAGTTATGGATTTTGTAACACCTGCCGCCTTTGATGCGTATGCAGCAATTGCACGTGCCAAAGGCTTCTTGTTGGTGGCGTCGAGCCCGTTGACGCGCTCAAGCTACCATGCCGGGGATGATTTTGCCAAGATGCGCGATGCCCGGGCTGCCCAACTCGCTAAGGCGCGCTAGGACCAAAGCGACCCATGCCGCATCATCACGAACGCCGCAGCCTTCCGCATAGCGCGGCGCAAATGTATGATCTGGTGGCCGACGTGAACCGCTATCCAGAGTTTCTGCCTTGGGTGAGCGCCATTCGCATTCGTAAGGACGCGGAAGACGAGATGCTGGCGGATATGATCGTCGGCTTCAAAGCCTTGCGCGAAACCTTCAGCAGCAGGGTAGTAAAAACGCCGAAATCGTCCATTGTCGTCGATTATCTCGACGGTCCAATGAAGCATCTCCATAACGCGTGGACATTTGAGGATGTCGATACTGGCGGCTCAATCGTTGACTTTACGGTGGACTTTTCGTTCCGCAACCGCGTGTTTGAGGCGCTTGCAGGCCAGTTCTTCGATGCCGCGCTGCGCAAGATGACAACCGCGTTTATTGACCGTGCGAATGCCCTTTATGGTGTCGGCGGTAGCAACAACCCCAACGCATGAAGCGTTGCGAATGCACGGATATCGGCGCGGCTTTTATCTGATCCAAAGGATTTTTGATCCCCCACAACCTCATTCGGGTTCTGGCCCTTCACCGCAACGGCAAAAACCACCGTGCCAACGGGCTTCATCGCGCTTCCGCCGTCCGGGCCAGCCACACCGCTAATCGCCACAGCAATGTCCGCGCCGCTTTTCTTCAGCGCGCCTTGCGCCATTGCCCATGCAACGCCAACCGATACGGCACCAAATGCATCAATGATGTCCTCATTGACGCCGAGCAGCTTTATCTTCGCATCGTTGCTATATGTAACAAAGCCATAGCCCAACACGGCACTACTGCCTGGCACCTCGGTAATGGCGGCGGCAACAAGACCACCGGTGCAGCTTTCAGCAACAGCAACGGTGCGGCCCGCAGCCTTGTTTTCGGCAACCACACGCGCAGCCAGTTCGGCAATCTCGGAAGGTAAAACAGAATCCATTTTAGATTTTCTCAAAAGTTGCGGTGGCTTGTGCAGCAATGCCTTCGCCTCGGCCAGTAAAACCAAGCATTTCGGTTGTTGTTGCCTTTACCGATATACGGTCCACATCAACAGACATTATTTCAGCCAAGCGCGCGCGCATTTGTCCACGAAGCGGGCCTATTTTGGGCTGCTCGCAAATAATCGTCACATCGGCATTTGAAAGTTCAAAGCGGCCTTCGCGCGCCAGTTTCATGGCGTGCGCGAGAAAGCGATCGGATGAGGCACCGCGCCATTGCGGGTCGCTTGGCGGGAAATGGTCGCCAATATCGCCCTGTGCGATGGCGCCCAAGATCGCGTCAGTCAGCGCGTGCATGGCAACATCGGCGTCGCTGTGGCCAGCAAGACCACGGTCATGCGGTATCTGCACCCCGCACAACCACAGTTCAGCATCGGGCACTAGGCGATGAACGTCGAAACCATTGCCACTTCTGAATGAAGGCATATCATATCCTGTAAAATCGCTTGAGAATGTGAATTTATTCAGCGTTTCCGAGCCTGAAACGATGCGCACTTCGCCAGCATGCGCCATGAGCATCCGCGCATCGTCGCTGGGCTCTTCACCTGTCCACGTCTGGTGCGCTGCGTAAATATCCTGAAAGGCGAAGGCCTGGGGCGTTTGAATGCGCCAAAGATTTTCGCGCGCAACGGTTTCGGACAGCACATCATCCCCGCGTGAAAGGCTGTCAACAACGGGGAGGGCAGGGACGGCGCCCGGTGCCAAAATGAGCGCGGCAAGCAAATCATCAATGACGTGAGTGGGAAGAAATGGCCGCGCAGCGTCGTGAATAAGAACCTGTTCCGCCCCGCCATTTGCGGCTATCGCTTGAAGCCCATGAAACACGCTTTCACGCCGTGAAGCGCCGCCTATAACAAACATCGGTTCGTTCAAACCTGCGATTGCGGACCCTGCTTGACCCTCTTGCCCAGCTCCAATGGCTATATAGACCTGATCAATAGCCTTATGCCCCGACAATGCGGCATAGCTGTGCCACAGCATTGGCTTGCCGCGCACAAGGCGATATTGCTTCGGCTGCGCCCCGCCAGCACGGCTGCCTGCGCCTGCGGCGACGATCAAAGCGACAGTGTTTGGACGAGAAGCCATTTGCGCGCTCTAGCGACAGCAGACTTGCTCGCCAAGCTGAAAGCGGGTAACGGACTGCCTAAATTTTAGGCAGTATTTGAAGATGCAACTTAAACCCATTCAGATCGGCAATATCGATATTGATTGCCCTGTCATTCTGGCGCCTATGACGGGCGTCACGGATATGCCATTTCGCAAGATAGTGAGGCAATTTGGATCGGGGCTAAACGTGACCGAGATGATCGCCAGTCAGGCTATGATCCGCGAAACGCGGCAAAGCATTCAGAAATGCGAATGGGACGCAATTGAAGAGCCTGTTTCCATGCAGCTTGCCGGTTGCACACCCTATGAAATGGGTGAGGCGGCGAAGCTGAATGAAGATCGTGGCGCGGCGATAATTGACATTAACATGGGGTGCCCCGTTAAAAAAGTTGTGAATGGTGATGCTGGCTCGGCTTTAATGCGCGACTTGCCCTTGGCGGCAAGCCTTATTGAAGCAACAGTAAAGGCTGTATCGGTACCAGTTACCGTCAAAATGCGCATGGGCTGGGACCATGGATCCCTGAATGCGCCAGAACTTGCCCGGATTGCAGAAGATTTGGGCGCAAAGATGATTACCGTTCATGGTCGCACACGGAACCAAATGTATAAGGGGTCAGCTGACTGGGCCTTTGTGCGCAAGGTTAAGGACGCTGTGGCGTTGCCCGTGATTGTAAATGGCGACATTTGCAATATTGCCGACGCGCAGGCCGCTTTAGCGCAAAGTGGCGCCGATGGCGTCATGATTGGTCGCGGTGCTTATGGAAAGCCCTGGCTTTTGGGGCAAATGATGCACTGGTTCCGTACAGGTCAAACCATTGATGATCCGAATATAGACGCACAGTTTCATCTGATCATCGACCATTATCGCGCAATGCTTGATCATTATGGCAGTGAGGTAGGTGTGCGCATCGCCCGAAAGCATATTGGCTGGTATACAAAGGGCTTGAATGGCTCAGCCGAATTCCGGAATTTTATGAATCGGATAGATGACCCCAATGTCGTCATTGACGAGCTTACAAGGTTTTATACACCATTTTTGACAAGAGCGGCAGCCTGAGATATGTCGGAAGACACGCATCGTCCCGATTATGGTCAGATGCTGGCGAGTATTTCAGTCCCAGTGCTGCTGATTTCTCCCGATCATTGTATCGATTATGCCAACGACGCCAGTGAAGCGTTCTTCGGGCGGAGCAAGCGCCGGCTTGAAGGCCAGCGGGTCGACGAAACCCTCATCTTTGCAAGCGAGCGGATGAATGCTGCTCTGCGCTCGTTTGATAGCGATATCTCTGCACAAGATATGGAGCTAAAAACCCCTCACGGGCTCATTACAGTCGATATTAGCCTATCTTCGGTGTCCAAGGACCCAGATTGGAGAATAGCCATCATATCGCCGCGCAATGGCGGTCGTGAGCATATTGGGGATCAACGTGACGGCGGGCAACAACAGGCCATGGGGGCGCCAGCAATACTGGGCCATGAAATCAAAAACCCCTTGGCCGGTATCAAAGGCGCGGCGCAACTGCTTGCACGGCAAGTTGATGAAAAAAATGTCGCGTTGACAGATTTAATCGTCAACGAAGTGGACCGCATCGCGCGGCTGCTGGACCAGATGCAAAAGCTTGGCCGTTCGGAACCGGCGGAACTTGCGCCCGCCAATATCCATTTGCTGATTGAACGCGCTATCCAGTCCCTGCGCGCCGCAAATCGCGCAATGCCAGAAATTTCAATAAATTATGACCCGTCCTTGCCAGATGTGCTGATTGATGCCGACGGGATGGTGCAAGTGCTTATCAATCTGCTGCAGAACGCGACAGACGCGTTGCAGGGGCGCTTGGACGGCGTCGTCGGGATATCCACCCGCTTTGTGATGAGTGGCGCTCTACGTGATGCAGACGCCGACCGTCGCTCGATTAAGCTACCGGTCGAAATCGCCATTTCAGACAATGGACCCGGCGTGCCTGATCACATCGTCGATGAGCTGTTTTCGCCCTTTGTCACCACCAAGCGCGACGGGCAGGGGCTTGGCCTAGCGATTGTCCGCAAACTGGTGCAGCAGATGAACAGCCGCGTTTTGTTTGAGCGCGACAGCGCACAGGGGCAGACTATTTTCCGCCTGTTGCTGCCGGTTGCATCAGGGAAAGTAAACGTATGAAGCTGCCACGGGTACTTATCGTTGAGGACGATGTGTCCATTGGTCTGGTGGTCAGTGCAGCACTTCAAGCCGAGAATATCGAAACGCAGTTATGCGATTCTGTGGCCGCACGCGATACAGTGCTGGCCAGCGGGCATTTCGACCTGATGCTGACTGACGTCATGTTGAAGGACAGCGATGGTTTGACGACGTTGAAAGAGGCGATGGAAAAATTGCCCGACATACCTGTCATCATCATGTCTGCGCAGAATACATTGGAAACTGCCGTGCGGGCCAGCGAGATTGACGCATTCGAATATTTCCCAAAGCCGTTTGACTTGAACGACCTCGTTCTCGCGGTAAAACAAGGCATCGAAAAACGGCGGTCGACGTCAGCAGATCCATTTGAATCGCTCACCGAAGCCAATCTACCAATGATCGGTCGCAGCGCAGCTATGCAGGATGTTTACCGCATGGTCGCACGGTTGCTGCGGAACGACCTATCCGTCTTGATCTCTGGTGAAAGCGGCACCGGCAAGGAATTGGTGGCCGAGGCTATCCACAATCTTGGCCAGCGTAAGACTGGCCCGTTCGTCGCCGTCAATATGGCTGCAATCCCGAGCGAGTTGATTGAGGCAGAGCTTTTCGGTCACGAAAAAGGAGCGTTTACCGGCGCTGTTGGCCAGTCGATTGGTCGGTTTGAGCAGGCGCAAGGCGGAACTTTGTTCCTCGATGAGATCGGCGACATGCCGATGCATGCCCAAACGCGTTTGCTACGCGCGCTACAAAGCGGTGTCATAAGCCGCATTGGCGGAAAGGCGAGCATTCGGCTTGATGTGCGTATCCTCGCTGCGACCAACCAGAACTTGCCGGCCTTGATTGAAAAGGGCCGCTTTCGGGAAGATTTATACTATCGCTTGAATGTCGTACCTATCCAGATGCCGCCGTTACGCGAACGCACCGAAGACATCGGCTTACTCGCGCAGCATTTCCTGATCATGGCGGCGAAGGATGGCCTGCCTATCCGGAAAATTGATGACAATGCCGTTAGCCAGTTGATGGCGATGCCGTGGCGCGGCAATATTCGCGAACTGAAAAATCTTATCTACCGGCTTGCATTGCTGTGTCGCGAAGACGTCATCACTGACGCCACTATAATGCAGTTTATTGAACCTGCGCAGGATGCCGAGCCGTCTATCCAAGGCGCAAGTTTTGAGGCGGCGGTAGCGCAATTTTTGCGCGATCATCGGCAACGCGGTTCAACACGTGAGAATTTATATCCGCGCGCGCTGGCGCAATTTGAAATTCCGCTGCTTCAACATGTGATGCGGCAGGTGAAAGGTAATCAGTTGAAAGCGGCGGCCTTGCTCGGGATTAATCGCAACACACTGCGCAAGAAGCTGACCGATTATGGGATTGGTCCCTCCGGTGGGCGCTAGAATGAGCACTTAACGCGACACGTGGCATTTGGACCATAATTTTGTGCTTTTCAGGCAACGCAAGGAATGCCACAGTGACTTTATGGCAACAAATGGACTAACGAAGGATACGTCAATACCTTCCGCCCCCCGTCGCCTTTTTGAATGGCTTGCTGACCTGTTGGGTAACGGCCAGTCGATAAAATTTCTCGAAATCGCAAGCGCAGTGATGATTGTTCTCGCTGGCGTTGTAACCGCGTCGCTTTTGATCGGGCAGGGGCAGCAGTCAGAACCCCTTGCACCAGCTGCATCCGCAACGATGTTGGTGGGTAATTTATTGCCAGCAACATTACTTCTGGTGTTGTTCGGGCGGCGTGTTGCACTCAAGCGGGCGGAGAATAGCAACATAGGCAGTAAACAATTACTGCATGTGCGTCTGGTCGCCATATTTTCCGCAATTACTGCAGTGCCAACTGTCTTGCTGGTTATTTTTGCATCATTGCTTTTTCAAAGCGGGGTTCAGTTCTGGTTTTCTGGATCCGCACGCGGGATGCTGCAAAATGCAGGCGAGCTAGCGAAGGGATATTATGACGAGAAAGTGCGCGATGTCGGGGCCGAGACTGTTACGATGGCTGGCGATATCCGGTACATTCTGTCGCAAGTCAAAATCGACAGTTCAGAATTTCTCGAAATTGCATATCCCCAGCAGGTTTTGAACCGTAAGCTAAGTGAATCCGCGATTGTGACAATCAGTCCCAATGGGCAGCAAAATACAGAGGCTGTGTTGGCGGAAAAACCGCGTGGTAATTGGATCAGTAGCGAAGCGTTGCGAAAACTTAAGTCCGGCGAAAATTTCGTTGTGACCGTTAGCCCTAACAATATCGATGCAGTTGTCGTGTTGTTTGTCAGTCCAAGAACCTATTTATACGTTAGGCGAGCGGAAACTGTCCCTTCATTTGCCTTGGGTGCGCGCGCGCAATCCGTGCTTGAAGATTACGACAAGATGGTTGCGCGTTCACGCGCGCTTCAAATCCAGTTCAATCTCGCGCTCTATTTTGTATCGTTGATGATTATTGGAATTACGTTGTGGGTAGCCCTGCGGGTCGCTGATCGCCTCGTGCGTCCTGTGAACAGCCTCGTGGATGCGGCCCAGCAAATTGCGGATGGTGACCTGTCTGCGCGGGTCAGTATAGACGAGTTTCGCGAGGACGAGGTTGGGTTTCTGTCGCAATCGTTCAACCGCATGACTGAGCGCTTACAGGCACAAACCGGCGTGTTGCTTGCAACAAACCATCAACTTGGCGAGCGACGGTTGTTCATCGAGGCGGTCTTGGAGTCCGTTTCCGCTGGCGTTATATCAGTTGATGGCAATGGAGTTGTCGAATTGGCCAATTCGACCGCTGAAAAGCTTTTGAAGAACGCATCGACAACTATCGTGGGGCAGCAATTCGCCTTGGTCGCGCCAGCACTGGCCGCTTTGGTAAGCGAAAGCGCGCGCGGCGTTGTGCAGCTCGGCGATGGGCCAGAGCCGGTTACAGTCGCAGTCACGGTTTCGCCGCGTGCGCAGGGCAATGTGGTGACGTTCGAAGACATTAGCCAGCAATTGGCTGACCAACGCCGTGCTGCTTGGTCGGATGTCGCACGCCGCATTGCGCATGAAATCAAAAATCCACTGACACCCATCCAATTGGCCGCGGAACGATTGCAACGCAGGTTCGGTAAGAACATCCCGCAAGATCAAGCGATATTTGAACAATTGACCAGCACAATTGTCCGTCAGGTGGGAGATTTGCGTAATATTGTTGATGAGTTTTCGTCCTTTGCACGTATGCCAAAGCCTCTGTTTCGTGCCGAGAATGTGCACGATATCGTCGGCCATGCGGTATTTCTCTTTGAGGTGGCGCATCCCGATATTGTGTTTAACTACCGCCGAGAAGGGCAAATTTCGCCACTTATTTCGGACCGCCGGCAGTTGGGGCAAGCAGTTACCAACATTCTTAAAAATGCGGCTGAATCTATTGACGAAAAACGGAAAAAGATACCGGTTGATGGCGCGATATCCGTTGATCTCTTGATGGAGGACAAGGCGTTAATCATTCGAATAGCAGATAATGGCATTGGTTTGCCATCGGACAGGCAGCGGATCATGGAGCCTTACATTACCAATCGTGCTACCGGATCTGGTCTTGGTCTGGCGATTGTAAAGAAGATTATTGAAGAGCATTTTGGCGAAATTTCGCTTTCGGACAACGAGCCGGCAGGGGCAATTGTCACGCTAAAGTTTCACCCCGAAAACGTTGCATCCAAGGTGGGGAAAGCGAAATCCTCCTTACCTCCTTCCAATTCAGATGAGGTTATGGGCTGATTATGGCACTCGACATACTGATTGTAGACGATGAGCAAGACATTAGAGATCTGGTCTCCGGTGTTTTGGAAGACGAGGGCTACGGCACCAGAACTGCATCTTCGGCGGATGATGCACTGGCTGCGCTGGATGAGCGTTTGCCATCCTTAATACTGCTCGACGTTTGGTTGCGGGGTTCATCAATGGACGGCATCGAACTGTTGCGCGTGATCAAGGTTCGCGACCCGCAAATTCCGGTTATTGTGTTCTCTGGCCATGGTAACATCGATACCGCTGTGGCGGCTATTGGCCAGGGCGCCGTTGACTTCATTGAGAAACCTTTTGAAGCTAGCAAGTTATTGCACTTGGTGGCGAAGGCAACCGAAACTGAACGGCTTCGAGCCGAAAATGCCGTACTGAAGGCACGGGTTGGGCATTCGGAAGAACTGACAGGGTCTTCGGCGTCAATCAACGCGGTGCGTGCGACGCTGAAAAAGGTTGCAGGCACGGGCAGCCGGATGCTTATTACCGGACCTGCAGGGGTTGGAAAAGAAGTCGCGGCGCGTTTGCTGCATAGCTGGAGCCCGCGGGCAGGGTCTGCCTTTATATCGGTTAGCGCCGCCCGTCTTTCGCCGGAACGGTTTGACGAAGAACTATTCGGTATTGAACGAGATGGGCACCTTTTTCAGGCAGGCATGCTAGAAAAGGCCCATGGCGGGACTTTGTTCCTCGACGAAGTGGCGGATATGCCACTTACAACACAAGGCAAAATCCTGCGCGTCCTTACGGACCAAAGCTTTGTGCGTGTAGGCGGTGACCGACAAATTAGGGTGGACGTTCGCTTTGTGTCCGCAACGGCGCGCGATCTGGCGGTTGAAATTTCGGAGGGTCGGTTTCGTGAAGACCTTTTTTACAGGCTAAACGTCGTTCCTGTTGAAATACCACCATTATCTGGGCGGCGTGAAGATATACCCGACCTTGTCCGCCATTATGCCGCCCGTTTTGCATCCGAGCAGCGCATTTCGCCGCCAAATTTTTCCAACGATGCCTTGGCGGCGCTACAAGCGTGCGAATGGCCAGGCAATGTCCGCCAGTTGCGCAACATCATAGAACGTACGATTATAATGGCGCCAGCTGACGGCATTGTAACGATAGAAGCCGACATGCTTCCGTCGGAAGTTATCAATAGCTATGAAGGCGCAGAGCATAATGTGACGTCTTTGATGGGCGCGCCATTACGGGAAGCACGCGAAGCGTTTGAACGGGAATATCTTCGTGTGCAGATTAAGCGTTTCTCGGGGAACATCTCGAAGACGGCTACCTTTGTTGGTATGGAGCGCTCGGCTTTGCACCGGAAGCTTAAATTGCTTGGTATTTCGGTGCGTAAGAACGCCTTGGACTTTAATGATGAGGGAGACGTTTGAGCACAATTGCGGAATTGATGTCATTCGTGTATCGCTAAGGCCGCTTTTTCATCCGGCTGTTTGACGGACCTTCAGTTTGATAAGGCTTAACAATAAATATAATCGGACACTAATAATGACTGAAAAAAATAACGGACTTCAAGACCTCTTTCTGAACTCCCTCAGAAAATCGAAAACACCCGTGACCATGTTTTTGGTCAAAGGGGTCAAACTTCAAGGCGTTGTAACGTGGTTTGATAATTTTTCGGTGCTTTTGCGCCGCGATGGTATGTCGCAGCTCGTTTATAAGCATTCCATTTCCACAATTATGCCATCTACGTCCCCTGACAGGGCGTTGTTTGATGAAATGATGTCGCGCACAAGCCACCGGCCTGGCGCGTTGCAGGACGTCTTTCTCCACGCCATGTGCGACAAGAGCGAGTCAGTCACCACGTTTCTGGTGAATGGCGTTATGCTCCAAGGCGCGATTGCTGCCTATGATCTTTTTTCGGTCATGCTGGAACGGGATGGGACGACGCAGCTTGTATACAAGCATGCTATATCTACTATCCAGCCAGCCCATCCGGTTAACCTTGCAGAATATAATCAAGGCGTCGACGAGAGCGATATTTGAGCGGGTTTGAACGCAGCGAAACGGACGAGTTCGCGCGTGGCGCGCGTGCTTTGGTCGTTTACCCAGAGCTGCCTGGAAAAGCCCCTGTAGGGCCTGAGTCGCGTCTTGCCGAGGCTGAGGGTCTTGCACTTGCGATTGGTTTGAATGTCGTGCGCAAGAAACATTATCGCGTTCGTTCGCCGCGCGCGGTAACCTTGCTCGGCGGCGGGCAGGTTGAAGAAATCGCAGAAATGGGTCGCGAATTGGAAGCAGACCTTCTGATTGTAGACGCATCTTTAACCGCAATTCAGCAACGAAACCTTGAAGAACGGACGGGCCTAAAGACGATTGACCGGACTGGGCTAATTCTTGAGATTTTCGGCGAGCGCGCTGCCACTGCCGAAGGACGGTTGCAGGTGGAGTTGGCACATCTTGATTATCAGGCTGGGCGTTTGGTGCGCAGTTGGACCCATTTGGAACGTCAGCGTGGGGGCTTTGGCTTTCTTGGCGGTCCTGGTGAAACGCAGATTGAAGCTGACCGTCGCATGATCCGCGACCGCATGGCGCGGTTGCGGCGTGAGTTGGAAGAGGTCAAGAGAACACGTTCGCTGCATCGCGCTCGGCGCAAACGCGCGCCTTGGCCAGTCATTGCGTTGGTCGGATATACCAACGCGGGTAAATCGACATTTTTTAATAAACTGACGCGCGCAACCGTGTTGGCAGAAGACATGTTGTTTGCGACATTGGACCCGACCATGCGGCAAATTGCACTGCCAGGCGTCGAAAAGGCGATCCTATCTGACACTGTTGGCTTTGTCTCGGATCTTCCAACGCAATTGATCGCGGCCTTCCGTGCGACACTGGAAGAAGTGATCTCGGCAGACATCGTCGTCCATGTTCGCGATATTTCGCATCCCGAAACGGATGCACAGCGTGACGATGTGCTGCAGATCCTTCGCGATCTTGGTGTGATTGATGATGCTGATGCTGGGAATCAGCCGCGCATGGTTGAGCTATGGAATAAGATGGACCTTTTGGAAGGCGATCGTCTTGACGAATTGTCTGGCATATCCCGGCGCGATGATACCGTGCTTATGATTTCTGCCGAGACAGGAGAGGGTGTCGACGCGTTCAAAGCGCATTTGTCGGCGCTAATTGCCAAGGGCAATGACGTTCGGATTGTGAAACTTCGGGCTGACGATGGTGCCGCAATAGCTTGGTTACATGGGCGAGGGACCGTGACGCACCAGATAGTTGATGGTGAATCTGTATCCGTGGACGTGTCGTTAAGTAGGCAGCTGTGGGGACAGTTTGATAAGCAGTTCACGCAAGTAAAAGTTTAGAAAAGGCGCTATTTAGGCTCCTTCGCTTTTGCTTGCCGCCAGAGTTCCTCTTTGGCGTCCAGCGAGAGCCCGGAAAACGTCTCACGCGCAGACGCTTCCATGTCGCGAAAACGCCGATCAAATTTGGCAGTAGCCGATTTTAGAGCGTGCTCGGCGTCAACTTTGTGAAAGCGCGCAAAATTGACCACCGCAAAAAGCAGGTCTCCGATTTCTTCAGTGATATGCTCTACCGAAGTGGCGCTATCAACTTCTTGTAATTCTTCAATGATTTTATCTCGCGCGCCGGACTGATCCGGCCAATCAAAGCCAGTACGCGCAGCGCGCTTCTGTATTTTTTGTGCGCGCAACAATGCGGGAAGGGCGAGGGCGACACCCGCTAGGGCGCTGGTGTCTTCATAACCACTACGTTCAGCGGCTTTTATACTCTCCCATGCTTCCGGGACAGCCTCGTTCCCGTTAACTTTGTCGCCAAAGACATGCGGGTGCCGCCGGATCATTTTATCGCAGATACCGCTGACGACGTCTTGCAAACCAAATGCTCCAAGTTCTGACGCCATCTGGCTATGGAACACGACTTGAAGCAGCAGGTCTCCCAATTCGTCCTTTAATCCATCAAGGTCATTGCGTTCGATCGCGTCGGCGACTTCATAGGCTTCCTCAATGGTATAAGGCGCAATGGTAGAAAAATCCTGCTCAAGATCCCAAGGACAGCCGTTTTTAGGATCACGCAGTTGCGCCATGATGTCAGTGAGAGGGGTTATATCGTTGCGCATCTGTGAGCCTGCATCATTAAGTTCGATAATATATATTATGTTAATTAATATATATTATTAAGTTTGAGTTAAAGCCGAATGCAGTCCTGAGCATCACGGTTGCAGGACCATCACATTGCCTTCAACCTTCCAACTGTTCATAAATTCGAGGAAATTCATACCAAGTACATTTGTACCACCAAAATTTTCAGATACCACCACCCGATGATTTGCTATCACATGCGGTCCTATTTTTAGCGATCTTATCGTGCCACGCTTGGCCGCGACAAGGCCGTTAGCTGTGCCTAACATGACTGGATAGCCGGCTGTTTCAACCTCAACCTGTGCGTCTTTGGCAGTCTTCGCGTTCATGGCGGTCAATGTGGCGCCGCTATCGATCATGAAGCGCACTGGCGTGCCATTCACCTTGACCTGGAGCCAATAATGGCCATCGTCTTGTCGCCGCAATGCAATGGCTTCACTGGTGATGCTTTGTCCTGCTGTGCCCGAAATATCGGCTTTGACGCGTTCCCAGATACGGATGAATTCATACCGAAAGCTGAAAACAGCAAACAAAGCCGCAAAAATCGCTATCCAAGACAGCCCCGCCTTGGCGACATAACGCAGCGGTAGACGCCGGGCCGCGAGTGAGCTGATTAACAGCAATATGCACACGACGCCCCAAATCAACGATGGGCCGTCCTCGATGAAGTTCATCGTATCGCCTTAGAAAACAGATTGTAGAAATTGTCTGAAGTTTGCTGCGCAAGGATTTCGGGCGCCACGCCACGTAACTGGGCGACAAAGCGCGCGGTGTCAGCCACAAAGGCTGGTTCGCCTGTCCTTCCGCGATGTGGAATTGGCGCCAAAAATGGCGCGTCGGTTTCAACCAGCAAACGGTCTTCTGGAAGCCATTTGGCGACGTCTTGAAGGTCCTGTGCGTTTTTGAACGTCACAATTCCTGATAGCGATATGTACAGGCCAAGATCCAAGGCTATTCGGGCAAATGCGGCACTGGCGGTGAAACAATGAATGACCCCGGTGAAAGCCCCTTCCCGCATCTCTTCGGTCAATATCGCGGCTGTATCAGCCTCTGCATCGCGTGTGTGAATAATGATAGGCAGGCCCGTTTCGCGCGAAGCCTTGATATGTTCGCGAAAGCCAGTGCACTGCTGGGCGCGGTCGCTTTTGTCATAATAATAATCCAGACCCGTTTCGCCTACGGCAACAACACGCGGATGCGCTGACTTTTCAACCAGCTTTGCACAATCCATACCAACATGTTGGTCGGCCTCATGTGGATGAATACCAACGGAAGCCCACACATCGCTTTCCTGCTCGGCTAATCCGATGACGTCATCCCACTCACACTCCCGCGTGGAAATGTTGAGCATAGCAGACACACCACTTTCCCGGGCCCGCGCAAGAACATCGACTTGCTGTTCAACCAAGCCCTTATAATTGAGGTGGCAGTGGGAATCGACGAACATCAGGCAGCTACCCCCTCCTCCGCCGGCAATTCTAGCCGCGGGAAAAGGCCTATAGGCTGGGCAATCTGGAAGCCGCTTTCGGCCAGTTGTGCATACCAATGCGTTCCAGCGTCCGCAAAATTGCGAGCTTCATTGGGCACGCCCATTTGATCAAGCAACTTGGTTGCGGACCCTGGAATAATCGGCAGCGCGGCAATGGCAAGCTGCGCGATACACATGAACAACGTTGCCAATACGGTTTCCATCCGTTCGGGATCGGTCTTTTTCAGAGCCCAGGGCGCTTGTACGTCGACATAAGCGTTACAGGCAAACACCGCCTGCATCCAAGCCTCTAAAGCCTGTGACATCGCCAAGTCTTCGAAATGCGCTGGAATTTGTTTTGAAACCGCGTTCCCGATCAATTCTAGCAAGGCGTTATCGTCGTCATGATGCCCGCCATTAGCCGGAAGACGACCCTCGCAGTTTTTGAAGATGAGCGACAATGTCCGTTGCGCAAGATTGCCAAAGCTGTTGGCAAGGTCTGCATTTACGCGGGTGACAATGGCTTCGGGGCTATAGCTGCCGTCTTGGCCAAAGCTGACTTCGCGCAACAAGAAGTACCGCAACGCGTCGACACCAAAAAGTTGGGCAAGCTCAATCGGGTCGACGACATTGCCCAATGACTTGGACATTTTTTCACCGCGAGAGAGCAAGAAACCATGACCGAAAACCATTTTTGGTAAGGGTAAACCCGCAGACATCAGAAACGCTGGCCAATAGACGGTGTGGAAACGCACAATGTCTTTGCCGATGATATGGACGCTGGCGGGCCAGAATTTGCGCCATTCTTCGGTCTCGTTGGGAAAACCAATCGCCGAAATATAGGTCGTCAGCGCATCGAGCCACACATACATGACATGGTTTTCGCTGCCCGGAACCTTGACGCCCCAATCAAAGCTGGTGCGCGATACCGACAAGTCCTTCAATCCGCCTTCAACAAATTTGACGGTTTCATTTTTGCGGCTGTCCGGGCGGATAAAATCGGGGTTCGCAGCGTAATATTCCAGCAATGGCTGCTCATATTTGGACAGCCGAAAAAACCAGCTTTCCTCAACGGTCCATTCGACCGGCGTTCCTTGGGGTGAGAGCTTCTGCCCCTCTTCCCCGTCGGTCAGCTCGCTTTCGTCATAATAAGCCTCGTCGCGGACAGAATACCAGCCTTCATACCTGTCTAAATACAGATCGCCACTCGCCTCCAGGCGTTTCCAGATGGCTTGACTTGCTGTGTGATGATTTTCGGCCGTTGTACGGCAAAAATGATCGTATGAAATATCAAGAGTTTTGCACATTTGTTTGAAATATAATGACATTTCATCTGCAAGATCGCGCGTAGCCTTCCCCGCGGCGCGTGCGGTCTGATCCATTTTTAAGCCATGTTCGTCGGTACCCGTAACGAAGCAGACTTCACGGCCATTCAAACGCTGAAACCGCGCAATCGCGTCAGTTGCAATAGCCTCATAAGCGTGGCCGATATGCGGCTTTCCATTGGGATAAGCGATGGCAGTGGTGATGTAGAAAGGTTGGGACATAATTACTCTTACTGAAGGCTAATTTCGCGCTTTATGCGCTTGTATCGATGCCAGCAAGCTTCCCATTTGGAACACGACGCTTTGCTTATCGAGACTTAGCGCTATCGCGCGCGCAGCAAGGCTGCTCGCGGCTTCCCATGCGGCAACGCCGTTGCTCACCTGTGTGGCATCAAGTGTGCGGGTGTATTCTGCGATTAAAGCAGGCGCTCGGCGCAAGAACGCCTCATACCGCGGCTGTGCTGCCTTCAGCGCTAGCTTGTCTGACAAGCCACTTCGAATCCCGTTGTCTCGGTCACCAGTGTGCAGAATTGACGTCATGGCGTCTTCAATTTCTTTGAGGTCAAGCCCGAGAAAATCCAGCGATTGGCCCGGCGTCCCATTGCCCAAACGGATAAGCGCATTAATCTCTGTCGCGCTGACCTCTGGAGCGGCCTGTTGCAAAGCATGGGCCATGTCGCTGTCAGAAAGGGCTTCAAACCGCAAAATCTGGCACCGTGAGCGGATAGTTGGCAAAAGCCTATCGCTCGCATGGCTGATCAGGAAAAAGAAGGTGCCAACAGGCGGCTCCTCAAGCGACTTCAGCAACGCATTGGCCCCGCCGCGTTCCAGGTCATCGGCCGCGTCTATGATGATTGCGCGCCGGTCACTAAGTCCGGGCCGCGTGGTGAGCGATTGCTGCAGACTGCGGATTTGATCTAAGGTTATGCTACGTTTGAACTCGGTTGCATCACCGATGTCCTCATCATCTTTCAAGGCCTCTTTCGGAAGGCGTTTCACCGACAAAATATCAGGATGTGATCCCCGTGCGATCATGTTGCTATAAGCATTTTTCGGATCAACCAATAGCGCCGCTGCCCGCAGTGCAAACGCGGATTTTCCAAGCCCTCTTGGTCCAGCCAAAATCCAGCCATGGTGGGTCTTGCCACTTAAGTAAGCGGTTGCAAATTGCCGCCACGCCTTATCATGCCCTACATAGTGGTTCATGCAGGTTCCAGCAGATCGCTGATTTCGGCCAGCAAACGCATAGTAACTTGGTCCGGCGCGCCCGATGCATCGACAAGCCGAACGCGTTGCTCACTCACGGCAAAGCTCAAAAACGCTATGTCAACGTCGGCGTGGAAGGTTTCGACGCGGCCCTGAATGCGGTCAGGTTGGTTCTGGTCGCGCGTAGCGGCGCGGTTGGCGGCTTCTTTGGAATCAAGCCGCAACACTAAAGTCCGGTCGGGTAACATACCCCGGCTGCCGATGTGGTGCAGCGCCATAATATCAGCATCCGACAGGCCAGAGCCGGCACCCTGATAGGCGCGGCTGCTGTCGATAAAGCGGTCCGATATAACCCATTTTCCGCTGGCCAGTGCGGGTTCGATCAACCGTTCAACATGGTCACTTCGGGCCGCAGCGAATAATAATGCCTCTGCGCGTGGCAACCACCGTTCTGCACTGCCGCCAAGCAACAATTGTCGGATAGTCTCCGAGCCCTCCGTGCCGCCCGGCTCGCGGGTCAATACAACCTCAAAGCCCTTTTGTTCAATGAATGCGGCTAGCGCGGCGATTTGGGTCGATTTGCCAACCCCTTCACCGCCCTCGATTGATATAAATCGGCCACGGGCGGTCACAGGCTTACCCTGTGTTGCTGGCCGCTCAATGTGTCCGCTAAATGGCGCATAAATTCTTCTGTTCCGTGATCAAATGGTGCAAATGGCAGAACCGCTTGCCTTTGCAATATGATAGGCGATTTTAACCGCCGCGTATAGCGGTCTGCTGGCATTGGTCGGAACACTAATTGCGCAGCTGGTCAGCCAACAACCCTACCGAAAGCGCGTAAAAATTCGAACAGTTATAGTCCAATATAACGCGGTAATTTCCGCCCAGAAGATAGCCAGTTTTGCCGGCGCCATCGGGTTCAAGTAACGTGGCCATCATGCTGTCCTTTGGCCACGACCCGCTCTGGGGCGATATCCCCAGCTGACGCCATTCAGCAATGGTGCGCCACTGGCTGTGTCGGCCAAAAACGCGGGGGCATCGCGGCGGTGACATGCGTGACCCCAATTTGTCACGGTTTAAGATCACTGGAACATTGACGGCAAAGCCCCATTCCTCGCCGCGCCGCCAGCCAGCATTGACGAAATAATTGGCGATAGACATCATGGCGTCGACTTCGCTGCGCCAGATGTCGGCATAGCCGTCACCATCGCCATCGCGGGCGAGCCGCAAATACACCGAAGGCAGAAACTGGGGCTTGCCCAGTGCCCCTGCCCAGCTTCCCGTAATCGCATATTGTGGCACACCTCGGTCAATCATCTTAAGGACCGCAACCAACTCCGCCTCGAACAACGGCCGTCTGCGCCCCTCATAGGCAAGTGACGCTAAAGCCTCGGGCGCGTTAAAGTTGCCCGTCACCGCGCCATAACTGGTCTCATGGCCATAAATGGCAATCATGATTTCTTCCGGCACGCCGGTTTCTTTCTCAATCCGCTCCAGCAACGGCCGAAGCTCTGCATATTTAAAGCGGCCTCTTCCAATGCGCGACGCATCCACATGGGTTGCTTTATAGGGTGCAAAGTTCGGCACCGGCGCGTTGGATGCGCTTTCTGGTTGCTGCTTGTCCAGGCGGACCACGGTTCGGTTAAAGCTCAGCGATGGCAGCACGCGGTCAAGCGTTGCAGTGGAAACGCCTTCGCCCAACGCCCGCTGCCGCACCTGCAACAGATACGCCCGAAAACCAGCTTCATGGACGTTTGTGCGGGCAATGGGTGCGGACACGGGCGACGGCGTGGGCGGTATCGCCGCATCTTGCGCCAACACATTTGGGCTAAGCATCAATACGCTGGCGCTCATCGCCAAAGCTGTCAGTATATTTCTATGTGCGCGCATGCGGTGACCTGTCTTCTGCATGGCTGCATATTGGCACAACGAACAAGGCCTGTGAATTGCTTTGATCCCGTCGAGCGCCCATTTCATCGTGTGCTGTGGGGCAACAGCGCGTCATCTAAGCTTGCCATCGCAAACCGCACTGGCTAGGGGACGCTTCGTAAGCGGACAGGTGGCCGAGTGGTTTAAGGCAACGGTCTTGAAAACCGTCGTGGGTGGAAGCTCACCGTGGGTTCGAATCCCACCCTGTCCGCCAGATATCGCTGCCTTTCGCGCCCTTACTTCTCCGGTGTAAGCTTCGCGCCGCTTTCGATATTCTCGTTAAAGCTGGTGACGATCGAATCCACAATCATCTGGATTTCTTCCGATGCAAATTTCTCCGCTTCGGTCTGGCTTGATCCATAAGACCGCTCTGACTTTACAAGGATTTCCTTATACGCCGCGCGCTGTGTCGGACATGCCGCGTCGGTGGTTTGAATGAAAGCACTCGGGCTCGCTTTTTCGCCTACGGCAGTATTATGTACTTCAATCATACAATTGTTGAACGATTTACGCGCGTCATCCAAGGGGTCGCCATTCATAGCGGCCATGCTAAGCAGTGCAGTTGCGATGATGGTTATCATGATTCAAATCCCTGATGTTGTTAACCTTACGGTTCTTCGACCTGCGATATGCTTAGTTTACACAACCGTCATTGTGCAATCAATGCACTATGACGATTAGACCACTCCGAATTATTGCACCACCTGGCCGCCCTTAATCACGGCATCGACCGATTCCAGTTCGCGCACATCAGCCAAGGGATCTCCATCTACGGCGATGATGTCGGCAAAACGGCCAACCGCGATAGCGCCGACGTCTTTCTCACGATCAAGGGCCTGCGCCGCATTGCGGGTGGCTGCCTGAATGGCTTCCATTGATGTCATGCCATATTGCACCATGATCTTAAACTGGCCGCCAACCAAGCCATGCGGCATAACGCCGGCGTCGGAACCAAAGACCATCCGAACGCCGGCTTTGTGGGCTTTTCGGAAATTGTCGCGCTGGATTTGCGCGACTTCGCGGTCTTTGCGCAAATTATCCTCAAGCACGCCATTTTTGGCGCCTTCGGCCTGCGTATAATCCGTGTTGTATATATCCATGGAGAACCAGACCGGACGCGGCCGTGCCACAGCAAGTTTAATCCCCTCATCATCGACAAGGCTGGCATGCTCGATGGTATCAATACCGCCCCTAATTGCCGCCTTGATACCCTCTGCGCCATGCGCGTGCGCCGCAACGCGCAAGCCCCATTGATGTGCCTCATCCGCAATTACGCGGAGCTCGCGCTCGGAAAGGTGTTGTTGGCCGGGCTCAGTGTTGCGGGAGAATACCCCTCCTGTTGCGCACACCTTAATGACCTCAGCGCCATATTTACGCTGACGGCGCACTTGGTAACGCAATTCGTCTTCGCTGTCGGCGATGCCTTCTTCCTTGCCCGATTTTTCGAGGCTTGGTGGCAGGAAGGTCGAGTCACAATGCCCACCGGTCGCCCCTAAAGCATAGCCAGCGGGCACAATGCGCGGGCCCGTCGCATATCCGTTTTCTATGGCTTGTTTCAAACCAATATCATTGCGGTTGCTTGAGCCGACGTTGCGTACGGTGGTAAAACCAGCCTTCAGCATTGCCTGCGCCGATCCCACCGCCGTCATGCCCCAGAAACTGTCGGTGAATTCGAGACCGCGGTAACCGCCTATGTCAGCAGGACTATCGAGATGGACATGCATATCGACTAGGCCAGGTAAAAGGGTTTTGCCGGACATGTTAATATGCGTGACATCGCTGCCCCATTTGACGGTGCGCGCGTCAGCTATACTGGTGATGCGGCCGTCTGGGCCGACAAAAACTGCTGGAAAGTCGACGGTTTTACCCGTCAAAACGTCGATCATCTTGTCGGCGGTAATGACAGTTGTTTGCGCCTGTGCTGCGCCAGACAAAAGTGCCGCACCCGTTAACACCGCGACTCGCAAATTCCGTGGTAAATTAGCCATTAACCGCATGTTTCACGTCCCATAAATAATCAGTGCACTGTAAGATGACAAATTACCGGCGTGTAGGACAGTAAAAATTAGCGCCCCGTGTTCTAAAACTTTTGGACAGCTGGGGCTTTGCTCTGCCATTGCTCCCGGCGGAATGAAATGACCGCTGCGGCTATTAACGCAAAAGACGTTCCAAGCATCCAGCCGCCGATGACATCCGTTGGCCAATGAACATTTAGCAAAATACGGGAAAGACCCGTAAGCAAAATCATAGCCACAGCAGCCAATTGCCAAGCAGGATGGCGCGCTTGCGGAACAAGCATGATGAATAGCAAATAGACCACAGCTGCGTTGGTTGCATGGCCGCTGGGAAATGCCGGGCTGCTGATCGGATCAAGTTGCGGGACGAGAACAGGACGAACACGCGCGAAAAAGCTTTTCAGCACGTCGGACGTCATTGCGGAGGCTAAGGTCGCAACCGCCATTGCCAATGCTGCCTCCCAACCCCACCAGCGCCACAGCGCAAGAGCAAGAATACCAACGATGACATAGCGCTGAATACCGCCACCAATCCAGCTAACGCCTTGCATGGCATGGATAAGCCAATCAGGCGAAACGCCGCGTTGCATGTTTAGGGCGTGTGATAGCGCAATGTCAAAATCATGAAAACGCCCTGCTGTGACGGCAAAGCCTAATGCGATCACTGCCGCAAAGAGCAGCAAGGCAGTCACAAGCAGACGTGCGGACAAAGTCACATGTGCAACATCTTGCCATAAGCGCCCAAGACGCTTTCGTGCATCATCTCGCTTAACGTAGGATGCGGGAACACGGTGTGCATGAAGTCCGCTTCAACCAGTTCAGCGGTTTTACCGATGGTGTAGCCTTGAATAAGCTCAGTTACCTCGGCGCCGACCATATGCGCGCCAAGCAACTCTCCGGTTTTGGCGTCGAACACGGTCTTGATGAAGCCTTCAGCCTCACCCAACGCAATCGCCTTGCCATTACCCATGAACGGGAAATTGCCGACCTTGACCTCATAGCCGGCCTCTTTGGCTTTGGCTTCGGTGAGGCCGACGCTTGCGACCTGCGGATGGCAATAGGTGCAGCCGGGGATGTTTAGCGGCTCCATCGCATGCGGATGCCCGCCAGCAATGGTTTCGGCGGCAATCACGCCTTCGTGGCTTGCCTTATGCGCCAACCAAGGCGGGGCGGTAATGTCGCCAATCGCCCACAGGCCGGGCACGTTGGTGCGGCAGTTGACATCCGTTTTGAGGAAACCGCGATCCATCTCTACGCCAAGTGCTTCTAACCCGATATTCTCGGTATTGGGGACAATGCCAATGGCGACAATGCAATGCGTGAACTCAGATGCCACGACTTTGCCATCCTTGCCCTTGATCGATGCCGATACGCCAGTAGCAGTCGCCTTCAGGCTTTCGACACCCGCCCCGGTCATGATGGTCATGCCTTGTTTGGTCAGCGCCTTTTCAAGGAAGGCCGAGACATCAGCATCCTCTACCGGCACGATGCGGTCGAGCATTTCAACCACAGTGACATCTGCCCCCATATCGTTGTAAAAGCTTGCGAATTCTATACCAATCGCGCCGGAACCAATAACAAGCAATTTCTTTGGTATCTCGGGCGGCACCATCGCGTGGCGATAGGTCCAGATGCGCTCTCCGTCTGCAGGCGCAAACGGCAAATCGCGGGCGCGTGCGCCGGTGGCGATGATGATATTCTTCGCGGTCAGCTCCTCGGTCTTACCGTCTTTGGTGACCGAGAGTGTGTTCGCCGCGAGTAACTTTCCATCGCCTATTTGGACGGTGATCTTGTTCTTTTTCATCAGATGCGTGACGCCCTGATTTAGCTGCTTGGCAACGCCACGCGACCGCTTCACCACCGCGTCGATATCCGCGCTGATATTGGCCGCCGTCAGCCCATAATCCCCCGCATGCTGCATATAATGATAGATCTCCGCCGACCGCAACAGTGCCTTGGTCGGAATGCAGCCCCAGTTGAGGCAAATCCCGCCGAGATTTTCACGTTCGACAATCGCGACTTTTAACCCAAGCTGCGCCGCACGAATTGCGGCAACATAGCCACCGGGGCCCGAGCCGAGGACGATGAGATCATAGTTAGACATTTTACGCCACCAGGCCCAAGGGCTTCTCTACAAGTTCCTTGAACACCTTCATAAACATCGCGCCGTCTGCGCCGTCGATGGCGCGGTGGTCAAACGAACCGGTTGCGCTCATGACCGTCGCGATGGCGAGCGCGTCATCGACGATATAGGGGCGCTTTTCCCCTGCCCCAACGGCGAGGATCATACCCTGTGGCGGGTTGATCACGGCGTCGAATTGCTTGATGCCCATCATGCCCATGTTGGAAATAGATGCGGTGCCGCCCTGATATTCATGCGGCTGCAATTTGCCTTCCTTGGCGCGGGCAGCAAGTTCGCCGACTTCGGTCGAGATTTTGGACAGCGATTTATTCGCAGCGTCCGCAATGATTGGCGTTATAAGGCCAGTGGGCACCGAGACAGCCACGCTGATGTCAGCGCGCGCATATTGCAGCATAATGTCACCGGCGAAGCTGACATTGCACTTCGGCACCTGAACCAGTGCCAACGCCAGTGCCTTGATCAGCATATCATTCACCGACAGCTTGATATCGCGCGCCTCCAATGACGCATTGAGCTCAGTGCGCAGCTTAAGCAGCGCATCAAGGCGCACATCGACGGTCAGATAGATATGCGGCACCTGTTGCTTGGACTCGGTCAGGCGGCGCGCAATAGTTTTGCGCATATTGCTGAGCTTGATGACCTCGTGCGGGATGTCGGTGTTCATACCCGCTGTGGGCGCCGGAGACAGCGCAGCGGCCGCCGCAGGGGAGGAATGTGCCACCGTTACTGTCGGTGTGTTTCTCGCTGCCGCCTCAACGTCTTCCTTAACGATGCGGCCATTGGGGCCGCTGCCGGTTACGCGGCTTAGGTCAACGCCCTTTTCTGCGGCGATGCGTTTCGCAAGGGGGCTTGCTTTGATACGTTCGTCATCGGAGGATTGTTTCTGCACATCAGCTTTTGATATTGTTATCGGCGTCTCAATCGACTTTGACACGACCTGCACTGTTTTTGAAGCTTCGGGTAACGCAGCTGCCGGTGCGGTTGATTTCGGCGCAGCTGTTGCGTCCTCATCCTCACCCTGAATCATTGCGATTACCGTGCCAACCTTCACGCCGTCGGTTCCTGCCGCCACGAGCAGTTTTGTGACGATCCCGTCATCAATCGCCTCGAACTCCATAGTCGCCTTGTCGGTCTCGATCTCTGCCAATAAATCGCCTGAAGAAACGCTATCGCCCTCCTTCACAAGCCACCGCGACAATGTGCCTTCTTCCATAGTAGGAGAAAGCGCGGGCATTTTGAGTTCGATGGGCATTGGGTAATGGCCTTTTTTGGACTTCGTTGATAACCCCGAATAGCCAAGCTTTCCCAAGCGTCAAGCGTGATAAGGTTGCCAATCATGCAATTTTCGCGCAGTCTGTATAAAATCACAAATAGCTGGCAACAAAGCTGGTGCCGAGGGAATGCATGCGGACATATCTGGTGGTCATCGACGAAACCGAAGAAGCGCGCCTTGCACTGCGTTTTGCGTCACGTCGTGCTGCCAAAACCGGAGGTGAAGTGCATATCTTAGCCCTCGTTGAGCAGGCTGATTTTGTCGCATGGGGCGGCGTTCAGGCAACCATGGAAGAAGATGCCCGCGACCGGGCAGAGCAGCTTGTGACGGCTGCGGCGGGTTCAATCTTCGACGAAATGGGCGTTCGCCCTGCCATCACTGTTAAACCCGGCGAAGCAATCGACGTGGTAAAGGTCATGCTCGAGGAGCATCCGGGCATCGCGGCGCTTGTGCTGGGCGCTGCCGCCCAAGGCGCGCCGGGGCCGCTGATAGCGCACTTTACCGGCGTCAATGCCGGGACACTGCCCTGCCCAGTCATGGTGATCCCGGGATCACTCAGCGACGCACAACTGGATGATTTGAGTTAGTTGTCACTATGGCGCAACGCGGCGTCGGAGATTAGCGCTTTTTCCCCTGATGCCTGATGTTGCCCGGACGCCCGCGCTTTCCTGCATCATATTTTCCGGTCTTTGGATTACCCTTATGCTTAAAACGGTCAGGTGAATAGCTGCCACCTTCTGGCAACTCAAAACGCAGAGACCCTGAAATCGGGTTTGCCTCCGCCAGCCGCAGTTCCAGCCGCATTCCTGGGCGATATTCCTGCCGCGTTTTTTCACCGATTAGTGTTTGGCTTGCCTCGTCATAATTGAAATAGTCCTTGCCCAAGGTTGAAACCGGAACCAAGCCATCGCCGCCAACCCCTTCAACTGTCACGAAAAATCCAAAGTTTTGTACACCTGTAATACGCGCTTGAATAATTTGTCCGACCTGCGCGGAGAGATACGCCGCGATGTAGCGGTCGGTCGTCTCACGCTCGGCTTCCATCGCGCGGCGTTCGGTGCGGCTAATGGCTTCAGCAGTTGCCGCAAGCTTCGTAATGGCTGCCTCGGTGAGGCCAGTCGTTGGCTTGACATCCTTCAACTTGGGTTTGGGCATCTCAAGTCCATAAGAACTCACCAGCGCCCTGTGCACGATAAGGTCGGCATAACGACGGATTGGGGAAGTAAAATGTGCGTAACTTCCAAGCGACAGGCCAAAGTGGCCAACATTATTGGGGCCATAATAAGCCTGCGTCTGACTGCGAAGCACCGCCTCCATGATCTGCGGGCGGACCTCTTCGTCGACGATTTTCTCTAGAATTGCGTTGAATGTCTCTGGTTTAACCACTTGGCCCAATGCGAAGTCGATTTCAAAGGTCTTGAGATATTCCTTGAGTGCAGCAAGCTTTTCGCGGCTTGGCGGTTCATGGGCGCGGTAAATTAAGGATGATTTTTTGGCTTCTAACGCCTTGGCAGCCGCAACATTTGCAGCAATCATGAAATCTTCCACCAAGCGATGGGCCTCAAGCTGCTCGCGCACGGCCACGCCAGTGACACGGCCCTGTTCGTCCAGCGTAATTCGCTTCTCGGGTAAGTTAAGCTCCAATGGCCCGCGCTTATCCCGCGCCTTGGCGAGAAGCTGCCAGCAGGCCCAAAGCGGCTTAAGCGCCGTTTCGAGCAACGGGTTTTCCATTTGTCCATCAATTGCAGCTTGCGCGTCGGGATACGGGATATTGGCAGCAATTCGCGCGACCGCTCGGGTAAAGCGCCATGACGTAACTTGGCCTG
>Ga0209769_1000078_pt1 | contig 34816 bp, 32 predicted proteins | sample LauGreSuBDMM15DN_2_FD_187569 | JGI IMG/M metagenome (GOLD analysis project Ga0209769, IMG submission 187569) | Freshwater lake microbial communities from Lake Michigan, USA - Su13.BD.MM15.DN (SPAdes) (version 3) | ecosystem: Environmental > Aquatic > Freshwater > Lake | place: Lake Michigan, USA...
TGCGATGACACCAAAGAGCTCATGCCTCTTCCTATCTATCTCGCACACCAACTGGCAGAACAGTTAACTGCTGTACGTAAGAGTGGCGCACTTACCTATCTACGGCCCGATGGAAAGACACAAGTGACTATTGAATACGACGGCGACAAGGCGATTGCCCTCAATACCGTTGTTATCTCTAGCCAGCATTCAGAAGATGTAGATGTGGCGAAGAAGTTGACCCCTGAGATCATTGAGCACGTCATCAAGCCAGTTCTCGAAAAGGTAGACCTCCCTCAAACGGATATGAAAATTCTCATTAATCCAACTGGCCGCTTTGTTATTGGCGGACCGATGGGTGATGCTGGCCTGACTGGAAGAAAAATCATTGTTGATACATACGGTGGAATGGCACGCCATGGCGGCGGTGCATTCAGCGGTAAAGATCCTTCAAAAGTCGATCGCTCTGCTGCATATGCAATGCGTTGGGTAGCCAAAAACGTTGTTGCTGCAGGGTTAGCGCGACGTTGCGAAGTACAGGTTGCCTACGCAATCGGCAAGGCACACCCAGTTGGTGTTTTCGTGGAAACTTTCGGTACCGAAACGGTTCCAGTTTCTAAGATTCAGAACGCAGTAACGACGGTCTTTGATCTACGTCCTGCTGCAATCATTAGAGATCTCGACTTGCTTCGTCCGATCTACGCACAAACAGCAGCCTATGGACACTTTGGTCGCGAGCTTCCTAATTTCACGTGGGAAGTCACTAATCGCGTGGATGACCTCCGCGCGGCGATCTAGTCCAACCAGCTAAAGGTCTCAGATGACCTCCTCACCTCTCAGACTTCGTGTACAGAAAGTCGATCGTGGTGAGAGAACTGTTTCGGCAGATCTTCCTGTTGCACGTCTCTGGGTAGATACAGGTCTCTCGCACCTCGAGCCGACCTATGACTATCTCGTTCCGCAGAGTCTTGATGTGGATGTCTCAGTTGGAGTAAAGGTGTTAGTCGATTTTTCTGGCCGGAAAGTCGATGCATTTGTCATCGCTAGAGTAAATAGTTCGAGCGTTGGAAATCTCAAGTTCATTGAGAAGGTCACCTCACCGGTACCGCTACTTTCCACTGAGATTATTGCTCTTGTCGCTGCCGTTGCTCGCAGATGGGGAGCGGTACCGAGTGAAATCCTAAGTGCAGCGATTCCACCTCGAGTGATCTCAGTTGAAAAAAGTGTGGCCGCAGAATCGTCGTCATCTGAGTTACCGTCAGTAAATAACCAGAGCCCTTCACACTCATATTACTTATTTACTCCCGGCGAAGATCCCTTTCATACGATTGCAGAGTGGGTGAAAAAGAGAGTTAGCCAAGGGGGAGTGCTGGTAGTTCTTCCAGAGTTACGCGAAGTTCACTCCTTGGCTAATGAACTGACTCTTCTTAATGTGGAGTTTTCAGTACTTGACGCGTCTCTTCCTAGAACTACTCGATACAGTAACTTCTTACAGGTAGCAACAGGTGCTTCGCAGATAGTGATTGGTACTCGTAGTGCAATTTTTGCACCCGTTACCAATCTTCAGACGATCGTGATTTTCCGTGAAGGGTCAGAATCACATTACGAAAGACGGACACCTGGCTGGAATGTCCGAGATGTTGCGATCATACGTTCACAGCTAGCCGCAATCGATCTCGCCTTTGCAGGCTTTGCGCCATCGTCAGAACTTTCTTTACTGATTGAGAGTGAAGCGATAGCGCTGAAAGGTAAGGGAGCAAGGGTTGATGCGACCTCATACCCTCAATTCCACGGAGAACTGTTGCCGGATCGAATCTTCTCACCGATCAGAAGTGCGCTCACACGTGGCTCGGTACTTTTTCTCGTTCCTCGCAAGGGTTACTCGCAGGCAATTTCATGCGCTTCGTGTCGCAATATTGCACTCTGTGAATGTGGGGGTCGGATTTATTTCGGTGGTCCCGACAAAGGGTTTATCTGTTCTCTCTGCAACCTCACGAGTGCGGAGTGGAGTTGTAAATGGTGCAAGAAGAGTTCAGCTCATCTCTTAGGGCGAGGGAATCTTCGCTACGCTCATGAAATCGGAAGAGCATTTCCGGGGTTCGCAGTAATCTCCTCCGATGCCACAAATGCAGTTCATGGGATAGAAAATCAACACTCCATTGTCCTATCTACTGCGGGTATGGCTCCTGTAGTAAACGGTGGATATCAAGCTGTTGTCATTCTTGAGGGGGATAATCTCTTCTCACAACTAGACCTCCGAGCTCAAGAGCGTGCACGTGAAGCGATTATGCAGAGCGCAAGTTTGTTATCACCAAATGGTAAAGCTCTTGTTGTCATCGATAATTCACATCCAATCGTTGCGGCCCTTTCACGCTGGAATCTCTCTCCACTTCTTGCAAGAGAGTTGAGGGAGCGCGAGCAGACTCAGTTGCCGCCGCTAGTTCATGCGGTTGTTCTTGAAATTGCACACACTGATGCACCTACTTTTTTGAGCGGTATCACCTCATCGATTAAGGAAGGACGGGTTCCAAGCTCCACCCGCATTCTTGGTCCAACTCGGTTAGATGAAGAGTATTCACGGGTTATTTTGACTGTCTCCCGAGATCATGGTCAAGAACTATTTGATTTTCTAGTTACTTATCGAAAGAAGCGGGGGATAGCCAAGAAATCGATTCCTCGTATGCGTATCGACCCGTATGTCCTATCTCATTCGCTTTGAAATATTTATTCTGCGTTAAGATACCGCTATGACCATACAAGAGATCAGATTATTCGGTGATCCGGTTTTGGTTACCCCTGCCTCACCTGTAGTCGATTTCGATAAAGAGTTACGGAATTTGGTCAGTGATTTGATCGACACGATGCTTGATTCGCCAGGTGCTGGGCTAGCCGCCCCTCAAATTGGCGTCCCTCTCCGTGTTTTTACCTGGTGCGTTGATGACGTGCTTGGACATTTAGTTAATCCGCAACTCACTTTGAGTGACGAACTTCAAGATGGTGAAGAAGGCTGTCTCTCTTTTCCGGAGATTCGATATGACACACCTAGGGCGCTGCGCGCAGTAGCGCGAGGATTCGATATGCATGGTGAACCAATCACTGTAGATGGAAGTGAGTTCCTGGCTCGCGCACTTCAACACGAGACTGATCACTTAGATGGAATTCTCTTTATTGATCGCATGCCGAATGAGTTTCGAAAGCTTGCCATGAAAGAGATCAGAGATTCTGAGTGGTTTATGAGCGCAAGCGAGAGTGGCTCTCCGCCGATTGTAAAAGTTTCGCCTCACCAGACTTTCGGTAAAGGTCACTAGTGCGTTTAGCGGTTGCGGCAACGCCTGAAGTTGCTATCCCGACTTTAGAATTTTTACTCTCTGGCACGGATCCTTTAGTTAAAGTTTTCACAACCGAGGATAAGCCCGTTGGTCGCGGTCGAGCCCTGACTCCAACTATTGTGTCATCGTGGGCTAGCAATCATGGAGTTGAGTGCATCAAGATAGGAAAAGCCAGTGAGCTGTCGGCTCACTTAGATGATATTGACTGTGTTGTAACAGTTGCCTTTGGAATACTTCTCCCACAAGAGATCCTTTCAATACCGACACATGGATTTATTAATCTCCACTTCTCACTCTTGCCCGCGTGGCGAGGTGCTGCCCCGGTCCAACGTGCGATCGAAAATGGTGACGAAGAACTCGGGATTTCTATCTTCTCACTTGATGAGGGAATGGATACCGGCCCCATCTATCGTCAATCTTCTTTTCCGCGAGATCCAAGCATGCGGAGCAAAGAAGCCCTGGAATTTCTTGGGGAGCAAGGTGTCGCGCTGATTGCACAAACTCTTGAGGATATTTCACATGGCGTCCTACCAACAAAACAGAGTGAACAAGGAATCTCACTGGCAGGAAAGTTAAGTAAAGCTGAAGGGTTGGTTGATTGGACCCTACCCTCTGCGCTAATTGATCGCAAAGTAGCAGCGTTTTATCCCAATCCCATTGCTTATTCACATTTTCGTAGTGAAACGTTAAAGATCACCCGCAGTCAGTTATGCACTGAACCACTCTCTACGCCCTCGTTAAAAGCTGGGGAATGGTTGATCGAGAAAGATCGAGTGCTTATCGGTACAGGAGATAAGCCACTTGAGATAGTTCAGCTCATCCCTCAAGGTAAGTCAGAGATGAAGGCAACTGAATGGGCGCGTGGGGCAAGAATTAACCCAGGTGAACGCTGTGGTTGAGGCGCGTAGAAATACATTTAAGAAGCCAAAGGCTGATCCAGTTCGACTCCTTGTCTATGACATCCTCACCGAAGTCAATCGTCGCGATGGTTACTCAAACCTTCTCTTGCCTCGGGCGTTAGATTCTTCAGCGTTTGACCAACGTGATAAAGCATTCGCAACTGAACTTCTCTACGGAACGCTGCGTATGCAGGGACGACACGACTATGTTTTGGCCCAAGTAAGTGATCGACCTTGGAGTGAAGTTGATACGGGGATTGTTGATGTCACACGACTGGGTCTTCAGCAAATTTTTGAGATGAGAGTACCAATGCACGCCGCAGTCTCTGAGACCGTTGAGTTGGCTCGCAAAGTCCTCGGTGAATCGAAGGCATCTTTTGTTAATGCGCTACTTCGTAAAGTGAGTGCACAGTCCTTGGAAGAGTGGCTCGCACCTGTAGCTCTGATTAATGACGAGGTCAGCAGACTTGCGATCACCTACTCTCATCCTGAATGGATTGTGAGTGCTTACTTTGATCTCTTACGTGATTTCGAAGAAGTTCGCTCACTTCTTGAAGCAAATAACTCCCCCGCAAAGCCTACCTTTGTGACCTGGCCAGGAAGATCTGAGATTTCAGAGTTCCACGAGTGGGGCGCCATTCAAACTCCTTATTCACCATATGGTTTTAGGGCAGATGTAGTTCCATCGGCGCTTGAAGCAGTACGGCATCGCAGAGCTGGTGTGCAGGATGAAGGATCACAACTTGTCGCATCCATTTTCGCACAGGCAGCTGCGGATAAAAGTTCCTGGCTAGATCTGTGTGCGGGACCCGGTGGTAAGGCTGCGCTATTGGCATCTATCGCCGGCTTAGGCGATCACAGATTCGTTGCCAATGAAATTTCGCAGATTAGAGCCGATTTAGTGAAGCAAGTAGTTGGTTCTCATGAAGTCTGGGTGGGGGATGCTCGGGATATTGCAACGCGAGGTGAAGGTTTTGATGCCATCTTGGCCGATCTTCCGTGTACGGGAATGGGAGCGTTGCGGCGCAGGCCGGAGGTACGTTGGCGACGATCACTTTCTGATCTTCGCGAACTTGGAGTTCTTCAACGCGAGATTAGCGATGCTGCGATTTCGATCTTAAACGTTGGTGGAGTCTTTGGCTATGCGACCTGCTCGCCACATCTAGCAGAGACCAGTATTGCTGTGGCCGATATTTTGAAGAAACATCCCGAGCTCGAACAGATCGACATTCAACCATTCATGCCACTCGGTCTTAAAGGGGGAGTCAGAGATAAGAGCATGGCTCTATGGACGCATCGACACAACACAGATGCAATGTTTCTAGCCCTCTTCAGAAAAATCTCATAAGGTAAAGTAGCGACATGGGAATTCGTATAACGCCCAGTATCTTAAATGCAGATTTTTCTCGCCTGGATGAGGAAATATCTCGCATCGCGGCAGTCTCTGATCTCTTACACCTTGATGTGATGGATAATGTCTTTGTACCTAATTTCACCTTTGATTTCGAGCAAGCGGCAGCGATTATTGCATCTTCTCCAGTCGCAGTGGATTCGCATTTGATGATTGCTGATGTAGATCTTCTTGCTCCTGCTTATGCTCACGCTGGTAGCGCAAGTGTGACTATCCACGCAGAGGCAAGCAGTGCAATCTCAGCGACACTTCGTGCGATTAAGGCTGAGGGTTCTCGCGCAGGACTAGCTCTTAAACCTGGTTCATCAATCGCAGACTATGCAGATTGTGTCGATGATGTAGATATGTTCCTCATCATGACAGTGGAGCCTGGTTTCGGGGGTCAAAAATTTATGAACGCGATGATGGAAAAGGTAAGTCAAACTAAAGCCATTATTGGAGACCGTCCAATTTGGCTGCAGGTCGATGGTGGAATATCGCTGGAAACTATCGAGATTGCTCGTGAAGCTGGCGCTGATACTTTCGTAGCAGGTAGCGCTGTCTTTAATTCACCAGATCCAGCAGAGATGATCAAGCAATTGCGAGCCTTGGCGGAAGCTAAATAGTGCGCCTCGAGCGCTGATCTTCAAGTAAACTATGAGTATGAAGTCATTCGATGATCTATGGGTTGAGCTTTCGAAGAAAGCGATCGACCGTCCTGCAGATTCAGCAACTGTTGCTGCGCTAGATGCAGGGGTACATACGATTGGTAAGAAGATCATCGAAGAGGCCGGTGAAGTTTGGCTCGCAGCAGAGCATGAGAGTGACGAAGCGTTAGCTCAAGAGATTAGCCAATTGATCTACCACTTGCAGACGCTCATGCTTGCGCGTGGTCTGACTCCACAAGATGTTTATAAGTTTCTCTAATGATTAAAGGAGCATGATGTTACGTATTGCAATCCCGAATAAAGGCTCTCTTGCCGATGAGTCGATTGCGATTCTCAAGGAGGCCGGATATAGGCAGCGCACCGACTCGCGCGACCTAGTTCTTGTGGATACTACAAACTCAGTTGAGTTCTACTACCTGCGTCCTCGCGATATCGCAATCTATGTAGGTTCTGGTGAGTTAGAGGGGGGAATTACTGGGCGAGATCTATTGATTGACTCTGGCGCACTTGCAAGTGAAGTAATGGCTCTGAACTTTGGTGGCTCGACCTTTAGATTTGCAGGTCCAGCCGGCAAGAAATACTCAATGAAAGACATCAATGGAAAGCGAGTTGCAACTGCCTACCCAGGACTAGTCCAGAGTCACCTCATAAGTCTTGGGATCTCAGCAGAAGTTGTTCGACTCGATGGCGCAGTAGAAAGTAGCGTCCGGCTTGGAGTGGCAGATGTGATTGCAGATGTAGTCAGCACCGGAAACACTTTGCGACAGGCAGGGCTAGAGATATTTGGCGATCCGATCCTTGCTAGTGAAGCGATTGTGATCAGCCGTAAAGATGTCGAGATTGCCGCAGATCTAGAGGTGTTGATTAGACGCTTACAGGGAGTGGTTACTGCTCGTCAGTACGTCCTGATGGATTACGACATTAAGAAGAGTGATATCGATGCAGCCTGTGCGATCACGCCTGGTTTAGAATCTCCGACAATTTCACCACTGCAGAATCCAGATTGGTTAGCGGTTCGAGCGATGGTTTTACGTACTGAAACCAATAGAGTCATGGACGATCTATATGTACTCGGTGCGCGAGGAATCCTGGTCACCGATATTCATGCATGCAGACTTTAAGAGTCTTATTTTCGGCTACTGTGACCGGACTCTTCTACATCTTCGCGGGTAATTCCTAAGAGATAGAGGACGCTGTCAAGATAGGGAGCGCTCAGGGCGCTATCTGCTGCGGCACGAACTGCAGGTTTTGCGTTAAATGCAATTCCAAGTCCGGCCAATGCGATCATATCTAAATCATTTGCACCATCTCCGATGGCAACAGTCTGCTCTAACTCGACGCCTTCGTGCTTTGCAAAATCCTTAAGCGCTGTTGCCTTAGCCGCACGATCGATCACTGGACCTTGCACTTGTCCGGTCAGGATTCCATCCACGATCTCCAAAGTGTTCGCTCTATAGAGCACGATATTCAGAGATTGAAGTAACGGTTCAATCACGTTGATAAAGCCGCCAGACACTACGGCAACTGTATGTCCTAACTTTTGTAGCGTTGAAACTAGAGTTTGAGCACCGGGAGTAAGTGATATTTCGTTTCTCACTTCGTCAATGACGGACTCAGGTAGCCCTTTAAGCAGGGCAACTCTCTCGCGAAGGCTGGCTTCGAAGTCAATCTCACCCGCCATCGCTCGATCGGTAATCTCTTTCACCTGTGCTTGAACTCCAGCTTTAGCTCCGAGAAGTTCGATAACTTCCTGTGAGATAAGTGTTGAATCTACATCCATGAGAACAAGCTTCTTCGCCCAACGCATGAGACCTCCGGGGGAGACAGCAATGTCGACCGAATGTTGGGCGGCTAAAGGCGTTAAAGCACCTTTAAGTGTGGCTGTAGGTGCGCCGCTGACAACACATTCGATCGCCGTGACAGGATAACTTGCAGTGCGCTGAATACGTTCAATATTTCCGTCAACACCTGCAATCGCTGCGGCTATATCAGCTAATGCGGCTGGCTTTAAATCTTGAGATAGCAGCACTACGTGGGTGAGACCGGTCTTTGCAGCGATGCTCTCACTCTGTTGCTCAGAGAAAGCGATTGCAATATCGAGGTCTAATGAGGCGGCTTTCTCGTTGAGATCAGCTTCAATCGCGGATGCATGCGCGCGATCAAGTGAAATGAGGATGGTCAGAATTAAGCGAGAGCGGATAACAACCTGCTCAATATCGATGATCGTCAAAGAGAACGGGGAAAGTGTCGAGAATAGAGCCTCAGTGATGCCAGGGCGATCTTCGCCGGAGACTAAAATGAGGCCCGTGTAATACGCACTCTGCTTATCCATGTGCAGAGATTATCGTGAATCACAGGTCAATCTCCTCGAATTTACGGGTCTTGAACGCTGTGAAGAGATATCTTTTAGCCCGTGAGTGGACAAGAAGTATTACGAGTTACCGATGTCAGCGTTCGTCGCGGGACACGGATGATCCTTGGCCCAATTACCTTTGCAATATCTCCGGGGGAGCGCTGGGTCATTCTCGGCCCGAATGGAGCGGGAAAGTCAACGCTACTCAATCTTTTAGCCACGCGAGCTTTTCCCACGAGTGGCAAGGTTTACGTCCTCGAGAAAGAGATGGGCAAGGTCGATCTCTTTGAACTCCGCACTCGAATTGGTCTTGCAGGTGTTGGTATTTCAGAAGACATTCCATACGAGGAGAAGGTCCGAGATGTTGTTGTGACTGCTGCTTATGCAGTCCTTGGTCGATGGAACGAAGATTACGATTTGTGGGATGAATCGCGGGCAGTTGCGCTATTGACGACATTCGGTGTGCGAGAACTTGCAGACCGAGATTATGGAACGTTAAGCGAAGGTGAAAAGAAGCGCGTGCAAATATCACGTGCGCTTATGGCTGATCCTGAACTTTTACTACTCGATGAGCCAACTGCTGGCCTTGATGTAGGCGGCCGCGAGGATCTATTGCGCCGCTTCTCTCAATTCTCGAGCGACCCAAACGCTCCTGCTACTGTGATCGTGACGCACCATATTGAAGAGATCCCAGTGGGAACAACTCATGCTTTACTTTTAAAGGAAGGTTCGATTGCAGTAAGCGGACCGGTGCAGCAGGTAGTAACAAGCGAACACATCACTGCGGTCTTCGGTGTCAATGTAAATGTTTCATTTGATGGGTCGCGGTTTTTTGCACGAGCATCTTCGTGAATCATCCCATTTTTCAACCTGTTCATCCTTCGTGGTTTCCAATTCTTGAACCTCTCGAGGCGGAAATCATTTCTGCATGTGAACTTGTTAGTAAAGGGGAGTACATACCAGGGATAGATCGAATCCTTGCTCCGTTAAGTACATCGGTTGATGATGTAAAGGTTGTTATTGTCGGACAAGATCCTTACCCCAACGCTGATTACGCCGACGGTTTTGCATTCTCTGTACGTCCAGAGATTTCACCATTTCCTGCATCTTTGATAAATATCTTCAAAGAGCTAGAGAGTGATTGTGGAACTGCGATGCCACCTGATGGAAATCTCGAACGTTGGTCGCGTCAAGGTGTCCTCCTGATCAACCGAACGCTGACAACAATTCCGGGGGAGTCCCATGCACATCAACGAAGTGGATGGATGGCTATCACTGAGGTAATTATTCGCGAAGTGGCTTCACGAGGTGCGATAGGAATTCTTTGGGGTGGAAATGCCCAGCAGATGTCTGATTACTTTGAGACATCTCGCGTGATTAAAAGCGCTCATCCAAGTCCGCTAAGTGCCTATCGTGGCTTCTTCGGTTCTAAGCCATTCTCACAATGCAATTCAATCCTCGAGCAGATCGGTAAGTCAATAATTTCTTGGTAGAAAAGAAAGAGATCGGGTATTCACATGTAGTGAATACCCGATCTCTTTCTTATATAAGTTACTTATGCAACCCAGATATTAATTGGTGATTGCAGGAAGTAGATTACGAAGAGCCCTGAAACGAGCCAAAGAAGTGGATGTACTTCCTTCGCGCGACCCTGGATTGCTCGGATAATCACGTGCGTGACAAAGCCAACACCAATTCCAACTGAGATGTTGTAGGTAAATGGCATCAAGATGATTGTGAGAAATGCTGGAAGAGCGATTCCAATATCATCCCAGTCAATATTTCTGATCTGGGTCATCATGAGGAATCCAACAATTACTAGCGCCGGAGTAGCAGCCTCATAAGGAATAACTGCGACGAGAGGTGCTAGGAATGTTGTGAGCAGGAACATGACACCAGTAACAACTGAGGCAAGACCTGTTCGAGCTCCTTCACCAACGCCAGCTGCTGATTCAATATAGCTGGTGTTAGAAGAGATGCTGCCTGCTCCGCCAGCGACTGCTGCTAGAGAGTCAACAAAGAGGATCTTGTTATTATTTGGAACATTTCCTTCATCATCAATCAAACCTGACTCGTGACCGATTGCAGTAACTGTTCCGACTGTGTCGAAGAAGTCTGAGAGTAAGAGTGTGAAGATGAAGAGGATGGCGGTGATCAGTGGAACGCGATCAAAGCTACCTAAGAGGTCGAATTGACCAAAGAGTGAAAAGTCTGGGGTAGCAACTACCTCTGCCGGCATTGCAGGCACGTTGAGATTCCAACCCTTTGGATTTACAGCACCGGTTGCACCGTTAAACAGTGGCCCAATTTTAAATGCTGACTCGATGGCGATCGCAGCAGCGGTTGCTACGACGATACCGATCAAAATCGCACCTTTGATCTTCTTGACCATGAGAGCGATGGTGAGGAGCAGTCCGAAAGCAAAGACGATGATCGGCCAGCCAACGAGGTTTCCATTATCGCCAAGCATTACAGGGACAGGACCCCCACCGGTACGACGAACAAAGCCCGCATCGACAAGACCAATAAGGGCAATGAAGAGTCCAATACCGACTGAGATCGCGATCTTAAGTTGTCCAGGAACTGCGCGGAAAACTGCGCCGCGGAATCCTGTGAGTACAAGAACGGTAATGATGAGACCTTCGATTACTACGAGTCCCATTGCATCTGCCCATGTCATCTGCGAGGCGATACTGACTGCCACGAATGTGTTAAGGCCGAGACCTGTTGCAAGTGCGAGAGGGTAGTTTCCGAGAACTCCCATAAGAATTGTGAGAATGCCAGCCATGAGAGCTGTCATCGCAGCAACGAGAGCTAGGTTTGGAGCATCTCCACCACCGATATATTTTCCATCAGCATCTTTGGCCAGACCAATGATCAGTGGATTGAGCGCTACGATGTAAGCCATAGTAAAGAATGTGACGACTCCGCCACGTACTTCCTGTGCCACTGTCGATCCGCGCTCAGATATTTTGAAGTAACTATCGAGCATGTTTAACCTTCCTCATTTTGTTATCGGGGGTGGTTGCGACCCCGTGTGAAATGGCGGCTCACAGACCGATCGAGGATGGGGAGCTTCTTGATAGGGTCAAAATATCTGACCGAGAGGCCTACTTTGAGGTTAGGCGCGCTAAAAGTCCGAAAGAAATGGCAACAGATTGGCCAATCAGTAGGGCGAATAGGAGGGTACCAAGGCCCAAAGTGCCTCCCAGAACCGCTCCAGCGATAGAGACGACAACCTCAAGACCTAGACGAACTCGTCCCACACGTACACCGGTCCGTTGATGAAGACCCGTCATCGCGCCATCTCGTGGACCGGGGCCAAGACCGCAGGTGATGTAGAGAGCTGAACCGATTCCCACCATTGCAATTCCGACGAGGGTAAAAATCAAACCAGGAAGCAAATCTTCTTGTGTCGGAAAAATATTTGTTGCGATCTCAATGAAGAGAGAGATGATGAGGATATTTGAAAGCGTTCCAAAACCTGGCCGCTCTTTCAGTGGAATCCATAGTGAGAGAACCAGTGCTCCGATAATCAGAGTAGATGTACCAATTGATAGTCCGCTATTTAGTGATATTCCTTGAGCAAGGACGGACCACGGAGCGTTACCAAGACCGGATTGAATAATTAACCCATCACCCAATCCGAAGATTGCTAAACCAAAGAAGAGAATCGATACACGTATAAAAGAGAGATCCCATCGACTCGTTGCGGTCCACGGAACCACTGGAACAGTTCTGTGTGGCTTTAAATGAGAGAGGATTTCACGCAGCGTCATATTCGCATCCTACCTTTATGGTCGGACTTTAAGTACTCTTAGCCAATGTTTACAGGCTCCGGAACGCTGATCAATATCATCACCATTATCTCAGGTGCATCTGTCGGAGTCTTAATCGGTGGACGTATGCCAGATCGTATGCGCGCTCTCATCACGGATGTTCTCGGTCTGATTACAATTCTTGGAGCAGCTACCGCCTTAGTCACTATTGGATCAGAACGTTATATAGAAGCACTGCCAAAGGGATGGCCTCTTTTAGCGATTTTAGCATCGCTACTTATTGGTGGAGTCATCGGTAGCGCTGCCAATCTTGAAAGTAGATTAGAGAGTTTCGGGAACTACCTAAGAATAAAATTCAAAGCTGACGGTCAAGGGACATTCGTCGAGGGGTTTTTATCCTCATCACTTCTCTTTGTGATTGGACCACTTGCGATCCTTGGCTCAATTAGCGATGGAATGGGCACTGGTACAGACCAGCTCATCCTTAAGTCTTCCCTCGACTTTTTTGCAGCGATGGCATTTGCTGCAAGCTTGGGTTGGGGTGTTGCAGCCTCTGCGATTCCCGTCGGTATTTATCAGGGAGTCTGGACCGTAATTGGCTTTGGCCTCGGAAACATTCTCTCTGGATACCAGGTCGATGCAATGACTATTGTTGGTGGGTTGATGCTCGTATCTATTGGTCTTGGCTTACTCAAGATCAAGACTATTGCCGTGGGCAATCTGCTACCGGCGTTACTTGTCGCACCGATATTTGTCGGCGTACTCCATCGGTTCATCTAGTCAGATTAGATTTAGTCGAATTAGATAGTGCTAGCGTCGATCACAAAGCGATACTTCACATCACTTGCAACCGTTCTTTCATAAGCCTGATCTACATAATCTGCGCTAATGACTTCAATATCACTGAGAATTCCATGCTCGGCGCTGAAATTAATCATCTCTTGAGTTTGAGCGACTCCACCAATCATTGATCCGGCGAGAGATTTTCTTCCATTGAGCAAAGAACCTACGTGGACGGGGTACGGTGCACCCGGGAGTCCAATAACCACAAGCGTTCCGTCGATAGTAAGAGTGGAGAGATAGTCATTGATATCGATCTGAGCGCTGACAGTATTGAGAATGAGATCGAAGGTGCGAGTAAAGGCCTTAAGATCTTTAGGATCCTTCACGCAGATAAATTCATCAGCACCCATTGCTAAAGCTGCTTCTCGCTTATTTGGTGAATGCGAAATAACTGTTACATGTGCACCAAGAGCGTGAGCAAACTTGACTCCCATATGTCCCAAGCCACCGAGACCCATCACTGCAACGCGTGTGCCTTTGCCAGCCTTCCAATGTTTGAGTGGCGAATAGAGAGTAATTCCTGCACAGAGCAAAGGTGCAACACCATCTAGAGGCATGGATTTAGGAATCGTCACTGCGTAGTTCTCGTTGACAACAAAAATATTGCTATATCCGCCCATCGCAACTGTTTTTCCATCACGTTCGAGAGTGTTATACGTACCGGTCATTCCCTGATCACAATATTGTTCTAGCCCCTCTTTACACGGTGTGCATTGGCGGCAAGAATCGATGAAAACACCAACACCAATATGATCTCCTACAGAAAACTTCGTGACGCCAGTTCCGATCGCAGTCACCACACCAGCAATTTCGTGTCCTGGAACCATAGGAAAAAGTGCTGGACCCCACTCTTCACGTACCTGGTGGATATCAGAGTGACATATTCCGGCATAGGCGATATCAATCTTGACATCATTGCTGCCTAACTCGCGACGCTCAAAATCAAAACGCGTAAAGGGCGCACCCTTACTAAGAGCTGCGAGTCCACGTACTTTTGTCATTTATTCTCCAATTGCGTGAGGTTTGTTTATGAGATTTGTTAGAGTTCGTTAAAAGGCAACGGGTCGCTAGAAATATGACCCGCTCTTGAATTTCGTGCAGTGACACCGCGCATATGGTGCCTGCGACAAAGAACTTCATATGCGACATCATCGGTTGATCCAACGTTGCCAACGACAACTTGCTCGCCTTCAGTGACCATTTTGCCACCAACGGTACGAGCGTTGTGTGTAGCGCGAGATCCACACCAGCAGAGGGCTTCTACCTGAAGTGTGTTCACACGGTCTGCTAGCTCAACCAATCGCCCCGAACCAGGAAAGAGTTTGGTTCTAAAATCTGCCAAGATTCCAAAGGCGTAGACATCGATTCCCAGGCCATCGACTATGCGAGCTAACTCTTCGATCTGCTCTGGTTGATAAAATTGTGCCTCATCACAGATTACGTAATCAATCCGTTCTCCAATAGATAGCTTGTCGACAACAAATTTATGAATATCAAAGCCAGGAAGAACTTCAATCGCTGCACTGGTTAATCCGAGACGGGACGAAATCTTTCCAGCACCAGCTCGGTCCTGAGAGGTGAAGATCAAACCGCCACGTCCGCGTTGCTGGTGGTTATGGGCAGTCTGCAGAGCAAGCGTTGACTTCCCGCTATCCATAGTTCCGCAGTAGTAAATCAATTCAGCCATGGCGCAGATCCTGCCACAAAGATGGTAAAGAAGTGACCTATCCGCTTATAAGGGCGTGAACCGAAACCTCCGGTGAGTGTTGGGCGATACGTAAGCGCCCGCCCAAGAAGGAGATCTCGCTGAGCACTGCGATATCGGTCACGACTCCGCCGGCTTGTTTTATGAGTTCGATTGCTGCTACCAGCGTTCCGCCAGTAGCCAATACATCATCGACAAGCAGGACTTTCGAACCTGGATCGAAGGCATCGGTGTGAATTTCGATTTCATCGACACCATATTCGAGGCCGTATTGTTTAGAAAAAGTCGAGAACGGAAGTTTCCCTTTTTTTCTGATTGGCACAAATCCACAATTCTTAGCGACAGCGATTGCGCTAGCGAAGATGAAACCGCGTGCCTCAATTCCGGCGACTACTGTGCTTTCTGGATGTACCTGCGCGAGCGCTCTTACGACTACATTGAAAGCCTCAGGGTTACTCAGCACCGGAGTAATGTCTTGAAAAAGAATTCCTGGTTTTGGATAGTCAGGTATTGTGCGAATGAGTGACAAGGCTTGTTCTACATTCACCTACATCACCTCTGTCTTTGTGCGTGTCCGGGAAGGGAGTTGAACCCTCAAGCCCTTGCGGGCACTAACACCTCAAGCTAGCGCGTCTGCCAATTCCGCCACCCGGACCAGTATAAATACCTTGACCCTTAATACCCTCACCTAGTCTTTCGACTCACAAGGCTGATCAAGAGAGCACACGATATCAACCCTGAGAGTCCAAGGCAAAGCGGTCAATTCCTATGGCACTCCAGCGCTCTTGGTGGATACTTACGCCATGACAACTGATAAGAACGCCCTCCGTGAAGAACTCGAAGCCGAAGCTATCCGTATCTGCCAAGAGTTAATTCGAATTCCAAGTGTCAACTTTGGTGAGGGCAGGGGAGATGAGAAGGCAGCAGCAGAGTATGTTGTCGCGCAATTAGCAGAAGTTGGAATCACATCCACAATATTTGAATCTGCTCCCAATCGTTGCAACGTGATCGCGCATTTAGAAAGCACGCATCCCGATCGTCCCGGACTAGTTGTTCATGGCCACCTCGATGTTGTCCCTGCGATGGCAGAAGACTGGAGCGTTGATCCGTTCGGTGGAATCCTTAAAGATGGATTTATCTGGGGACGCGGCGCAGTCGATATGAAAAATATGGATGCCATGATTATCGCAGTTGTACGTCAATGGGCGCGCGTTGGATACAAGCCGCCACGTCCCATCACTCTCGCATTTTTTGCAGATGAAGAAGCTGGCAGTAGCTTCGGATCTCGATGGATGGTGGCAGAACATCCAGAGGTCTTTGCAGGATGCACCGAAGCCATCTCAGAAGTAGGTGGTTTTTCAATCACACTTCCCAATGCAAAGCGATTCTATTTCGTTGAGACAGCCGAAAAAGGAATCCACTGGATTCGACTCATTGCCCAAGGCAGAGCAGGACATGGTTCAGTGATCAATGAAGATAATGCAGTTACCGCATTGACTGAAGCGGTAGCAAAGATCGGCCGCTATCAGTGGCCTCAGCGCTATACCGCAACAGTGAAGCGCCTCTTTGAAACAGTTGCTAAAGCTTCAGGCAAGCCTTTTGATCTCAAAGATCTTCGCCCACTTCTTACTGAGTTTGGAAGTGCGTCACGAATGATCGGGGCAACGTTGCAAAATACAGCGAACCCTTCCATGTTATCTGCTGGCTATAAGGAGAATGTGATTCCGGGAGAAGCAAGTGCTGTAGTTGATGGCCGCTTCCTTCCAGGTTATGAAGACGAAATGAATGCAACAATTCGCGAGATTGTGGGTCCTGATATTCGGATCGAGACAATCGTTACAGATATCGCTCTTGAAGTTCCATTTGAAGGTGATCTGGTTGATGCTATGTGTGCAGCGTTGATCAAACATGATGGTGATGGAATTCCAGTGCCTTTTACAATGAGTGGCGGAACTGACAATAAGGCGCTCTCTAAAATCGGAATTATTGGTTATGGATTTTCACCGTTGAAATTAGATCCAGATCTAGATTTTATGGCGTTATTTCATGGTGTTGATGAGCGAGTACCAGTTGATGGGCTTCGCTTCGGTGTCAATGTGCTCAAGGATTTCCTAGAAACTGCTTGATACTTCATCCAGAGCTGTTCGTACAACATCTGGAAGAACTATCTCTTCAACGGTGAGTGCTCCCCGTAGTTGAGCACCTGTGCGTGCACCAACGATTGCACTTGTTACTCCTGGTGCATCGCGAACCCAGGCAAGTGATACTTCTAGTGGGGAGTAACCCAACCCTGTGGCAGCAGCGGCTACAGCTTCTACAACGCGGGCAGAGTCTCGATTCAAATATGTTGATATGAAGTTTGCAAAGTGAGGCGTTGCACCTCGTGAATCAGCTGGAATTGAATTTCTATATTTTCCGGTGAGTACACCGCGACCGAGCGGGGACCAAGCAAGAATTCCAACACCAAGTTCAGTGGCGCAATCCAGAATTTCGTTCTCAATAGAACGATTGAGCAATGAGTACTCGCTTTGAATCGTCGCTATCGGAGCTTTAGCAGTATTAGCCTCTTGCAGAGAGATCGCCCGCGCACTCTGCCAGCCATTGAAATTTGAAATACCGACATAACGGGCCTTGCCAGAGGTGTATGCAAAATCTAAGGCAGAGAGTGTGTCTTCGAGTGCGACATCTGCATCCCACGAGTGGATCTGCCAGATATCTACATATTCAGTTCCTAGACGAGTGAGTGATCTCTCCAATTCACCGATCAAAAAGTGTCGAGAGTTATTTACAGTTCGGACGCCTTCAGGAAAGGAGACACCCGCCTTAGTAGCAATCACAACATCTTCGCGATTGAAAAATGTTCCAACTTGTCCGCCGATGACACGTTCGGCATCACCAGCGGCATAGCTAGCGGCGGTGTCAATGAAATTCCCGCCAGCCTCGATATAACTACGCATCTGCTCAGCGGCTTCATGTGTATCTGTATCGCGTCCCCACGTCATTGTGCCCAGTCCGAGGCGGGATAGCTCAAGTCCGCTCTTTCCCGCACGTCTGATTTCCATGGAAGGCACCCTAGCAAGCCAACACTGTCAAAGGGCGTTAATCTTGCGAAATGGCACGAATCGTCCTACTGCGGCATGCACACTCTGTCGCTAATGAAAAGAATCTTTTGGCAGGTCGGACTGCAGGAATCTCATTAAGCAAAAAAGGAAAAGAACAAGCGAAAGAACTCATCGCGCGACTCGGCGATATTGCATTCGATGAAGTAGCAATTAGTCCACTTCAACGTTGTCGTGAAACGATTGATCCTTGGCTCACTTCAACTGGAGCGAAGAGCCGGATTGTTGTTGATGACTCCATCTCAGAAGTTGATTACGGTAATTGGAGTGGCAAGACCCTCGCTTCGCTACGACGCAAGGCGCAGTGGAAGGTAGTGCAGGATTTCCCGAGCCAGATGACTTTTCCTGACGGTGAATCTCTCCTAGAGATGCAGGGGCGAGCTTTATCGGGTTTCTATCGCTTAAACGCAGTTAAAGGTAAGGGTCCTCGTTTGCTCGTGAGCCATGGTGATGTCATCAAATCAATCGTGGCACACTGTTTGGGAATGCATCTTGATCAATTTCAACGCCTTGTAATCGAGCCAGCATCTCTGACAATCATCGACACTGATTCTGGGACCAGCCGTTTGGTGCGTTTTAATGATGCGAGGGGTTTTCTTAGCTCCGAGAATTCGACCAACCAGTCAGCACTCGGAGGATCGACAGGAAATCCGGATAAATGACTTCTCAGAAGTGGTCCTTTGACCAACCTGATCGTTTTATTGTTGGAACGATCGGCACTCCAGGTGAGAGAGAGTTTTACTTCCAGGTGCGCCAAAAGAACATTCTTGTCTCCCTCTCTACCGAAAAATCGCAGGTAGCCGCTTTGGCTGAGCGAATTACTACGATCATTCGTGAAATTAAGAAGAGCGCACCTCTGAGCGCTGTCAACCTGGGCCCCACCGATGACCAACCACTAGAACTACCTCTGGAAAGTGAATTCGTAGTGGGAGCGATCGGTATCGCCTTCGACCCAGCTTTATTAGAGATTGAGATTTCGTTCCGCGCCGAAGAGGCAGATTCATTTGGTGATGAGGTCGCTGACGAAGATTCAGGGCCAATGGTTGAAATTCATCTCGATCTTTCAATGGCGTTAGCTTTCGCGCAAAGAACAATGGCTTTAGTCGCCGCTGGTCGTCCGCTCTGTCCATTCTGCATATCTCCAATAGATCCCAGGGGACATCTCTGTCCTCGGGCAAATGGTTATCGTCGATGAAGGAGCTTGAGAATTCTTGGGTAGAGAAGAGCATTGCTCACCTCAGTGGTGGTGAGTTAGAGATCACCGGTCGTCTGGTTGATGCTTCGAATGCAACGCTCTTCGGCGTGATGCATTACGAGGGTTCAGCTCTAGAAGTGATTTACAAACCGGTAGCGGGGGAGAGACCGCTCTGGGATTTTCCAGATGGAACACTAGCCGACCGCGAGTTCGCTGCTTTTCTTCTGAGTGACATGACGGGAATGGATGTGGTTCCACCGACAATTTTGCGTGAAGGTCCTGCGGGCCTTGGAATGGTTCAACGTTGGATAGATGTTGATGAGAACATTGATCTAGGTTCCTACTTTGCTCAAGATAGACAAGAGTTGCGTCAGCTTGCTCTCTTTGATGCAATTATCAATAACACTGATCGCAAAATAGGTCATCTTCTTCCAGATCAAAATGGACATCTATTTGCATGTGATCATGGCGTTACCTTCCACGCCGACGATAAATTGCGAACAGTGTTGTGGCAATGGGCTGGCGACCCTCTGACAGAGGAAGAATTCCGTTTACTAGATGAGGCCCTAACAGTCATCGATTCACACGCTACATCACTCGGCACACATCTGACTGAGGAGGAGATTGAGGCCACGTGTAAGCGAATCAATAAACTCCGTTCTGGTGGCATCATGCCCTTGCCAAGTGAAGATTGGCCGGCGATTCCATGGCCAGCATATTAGAATTCGAAAATGAGATCGTGGGCGGATTTATCACTCGGTACGGGTGAGGGATATAGAGGTGTTTACCGAACGCTTTCGCTCTATAACACCGACAGCCAGAGCGTTGAAGCACTACCTAATAAAGATCTCTACCGCCTCTACGTCTGTGGCATCACTCCATACGATGCAACGCACTTAGGCCATGCTGCAACATATGTAACTTTCGATCTGATCAATCGCTATCTACGATTCGGTGGCGCACAAGTCTCTTTTGTACAGAACATCACTGATATCGACGACCCACTATTCGAGAGAGCTAAACGTGATGGTCTCGATTGGTCGGAGTTAGCTACATCGCAGATCGAACTTTTTCGTGGAGATATGGTGGCTCTACATGTCATCCCACCTGATCACTACGTCGGCGTGGTGGAAGCGATGCAGATTATTATTGACGCGATCTCAGCGCTGGAAAGTAAGGATTCAACCTACAAAGTAGATGACGATTTATATTTCCGAGTACGCTTAGATCCTGATTTCCTCAAGCGAACGCATCTGTCATCAGAAGTCGCCATGAATTATTTCGCAGAACGTGGTGGAGATCCGAAGCGGCCGGGAAAGAATGATCCGTTTGATGCTTTGGTGTGGAAAGCGCAGCGAGATGGTGAACCAGGATGGCCAAGTCCATTTGGTGTGGGGCGTCCGGGATGGCATATTGAATGTTCTGCTATTGCTTTGCACTACTTGCGACCAGTTGCCTCTGATGAGTTTGCCATTGATATCCAAGGTGGCGGTAACGATTTGATTTTCCCTCATCACGATATGTCGGCATCGCAAGGATTAGTTGCCACTGGCCAGAAATTTGCACGCTTCTTCGTTCATGCAGGGATGATCGGCCTTAATGGAACAAAGATGAGTAAGTCCATCGGCAATTTGATATTTGTCTCAAGGCTTATTAATGACGGAGTCGAACCTATGGCAATTCGTCTCGCCCTTTTAGGCCACCACTATCGAAGTGATCATATGTGGGGGAGTTCTGAGATCACAGATGCCTCAGCTTTCCTTGAGCGAATTCGTCTTAATCTTGCCCGAATGGAAGTTGCCCCAACGCAACCTTTGATCTCGGATCTTCTTACCGCTCTCTCAAACGATCTTGATACCGTGCGTGTATTAGAACTCATTGCCTCTTGGTGCACAGCAACGGAGAACGGAGCATCTGGCGGATCTGCCGGTCAATTATCGCGAGTTCTCGATGATCTTCTTGGGTTTGCGATTTAAATTAAATCTCATTTTGTCGGCGTAAGAATCTCTCTAGTTCTCGTGCAATCTCATCACCTGATACATCTTTGAATTCGGCAGCGTCCTTGCTCTCTTCCAACGCTTTCACATACTCTGAGACTTCTGCATCTTCTTCAGCCATCTCGGAGACTTCATTCTCCCATTCTTGGGCTTGATGGTTGAGATCGGCGAGAGCGATGGAGATTTCAAGGAAATCTTCTACAGCATTGACAAGAGCAAGAGTTGCTTTAGGCGAGGGTGAGTTCGATGCGTAATGTGGCAATCCAGCCCATAAGGAGACGCAATCAATTCCTCTCTTCATACACCCATCTCCAATGATTCCAAGAATTCCTGTTGGTCCTTCATATTTACTAATCTCAACGCCGAGTCGAGCGGCAATATCTGGATGGCCGCCACTTCCGCTGACTGAGATAGGGCGAGTGTGTGGAACATCGGCAAGCATCGCTCCCATGGTGACTACAAGTTCAACTTCAAGATCATCGGCGAGGTCGAGCAAGAGAGAAGTGAAAGTTTTCCATCTCATTGAAGGTTCAACACCGAGCACTAGGACGAAGTCATTCTCAAGATGTGGTGTACTCAATCCATACACCTGTGTAGATGGCCAATTCACTGATCTGACGAGAGAATCATCAACGCTAATCATTGGACGGTTAACTTGGAAATCATAGAAATCTTCTGGCTCGTACTCTGCGATCAATATCGCTTGGGCAGAATTACCACTCTGGTCAAGATTTTCTAAAATATGGGTGAGTGCTCCTGAAGCTGCTTCGCCAGCATCGCTCCAACCGGAGAAAGCCACGATCATGACTGGGTCTCTGAGCAGTGGGATCTGATAAATCTCCATATTGCTCACCTTAAGGTAAACTCCACGCGTGACGAGCGCGAAAACACCTTCCGAGCTAAGAAAAGCTCTCGCCTCTCGGGTTGTAATCGCCGATGGCGCGATGGGCACCATGCTCCAAGAGGCTGATCCGAGCCTAGAAGATTTCCAAGGGCACGAAGGTTGCAACGAAATTTTGAACGTGTCGCGCCCAGATGTCGTCCGCTCAGTCCATGATGCCTACTTAGCGGTCGGTGTCGATGCGATCGAAACAAATACTTTTGGTGCCAACTGGGCGAATTTGGCAGAGTATGGAATCGAAGATCGAATTTACGAACTTGCATACACCGGCGGTGTTATTGCCCGTGCGGCGGCAGATGCATTCTCTACACCAGATAAACCGCGATTCGTTCTTGGTTCGCTCGGACCTGGAACAAAGTTACCTAGCCTTGGGCATACAACATATCAACATCTACGTGATGCCTATGAAATTGCTTCTCAAGGTCTTGTTGATTCCGGCGCTGATGCGCTTCTGATTGAAACTACTCAAGACTTGCTGCAAGCAAAGGCTGCAGTAAATGGCGCTCGTGCAGCAATTGATAAGAGCGACCGCGATGTTATTTTGATTGCTCAAGTAACAGTTGAAACAACCGGAACGATGCTTCTTGGCTCTGAGATTGGCGCAGCGCTGAACGCACTTGAACCTTTGAATATTGATCTCATTGGATTGAACTGTGCAACTGGTCCTACCGAGATGTCTGAACATTTACGCTACCTCAGCAAGAATGCGCGGTGCGCGATATCTGTGATGCCTAATGCTGGCTTGCCACAACTTGGACCAAAGGGTGCAACGTATCCACTTGGTCCTGATGCGTTGGCTCAAGCTCTAGCTACCTTCGTTGATGATTACAAGATCACGCTGATAGGTGGCTGTTGTGGAACAACGCCTGCACATATGGCGGCAGTTGTTGCCCGCCTAGACCGTAAGCAGGTGAGCGCGCGCACTTCGCATGCTGATCCAGGTGCGTCATCGCTCTATCAATATGTACCTTTCCGCCAAGATAACGCCTTCCTCGCAATTGGTGAGCGTACAAATGCCAATGGTTCTCGGGCCTTTCGTGATGCGCTGATTTCAGAAAATTGGGAAGCATGCGTTGAGATTGCTCGCGATCAAATTCGCGATGGCGCACACGTACTTGATCTCTCAATCGATTATGTCGGACGAGACGGCGTGGCCGATATGCGGGAAATCGCTGGACGTTTTGCAACCGCTTCAACTTTGCCGATCATGTTAGATTCGACAGAGCCTCCCGTTCTCCAAGCAGGGCTAGAGCAATTGGGCGGACGTTGCATTATTAACTCAGTCAATTACGAAGATGGTGACGGACCAAAGTCACGCTTTGCCCGGATAATGCCTTTGGTTGTCGAACATGGTGCATCGGTAGTAGCACTCACCATTGATGAAGAAGGTCAAGCGCGAACAGCCGAGTGGAAGTTACGTGTATCCCGTCGATTGATTACAGATCTTGTTGATAACTGGGGGATGGCGGTCGGCGATATTTTGATCGATACGCTGACATTTCCCATTGCAACTGGACAAGAAGAGACTCGTCGTGACGGATTAGAAACTATCAACGCTATCCGCGGACTCAAATCTGAGTATCCAGAAGTTCAAACAACGCTGGGTGTCAGTAACGTTTCCTTTGGTCTTAACCCTGCAGCTCGTGTTGTTCTTAACTCAGTCTTCCTCCATGAATGCGTTGCAGCAGGGCTGGATTCAGCGATCGTTCATCCTTCAAAGATCATGCCACTTGCTCGAATCGATGAGGCGCAGCGTGAAGTCGCCCTTGATCTTATTTACGATCGTCGCGAGTACAACGGCGAAGATCTCACTTACGATCCACTGACCGCTTATCTGCAGCTCTTCGAAGGTGTTGAACTGGCGGCTTCACGAAATATTCGTGCCGCAGAGCTCGCTGCGCTCCCTCTTGAGGAGCGTTTGCAGCGCAGAATTATCGATGGGGAGAAAGTTGGCCTGACCGACGATCTCGATCTCGCGATGAAAACTGGGATAGCGCCACTTGCAATCATTAATGATCATCTTCTAGATGGAATGAAGATTGTTGGAGAGCTCTTCGGAAAAGGCGAGATGCAACTTCCCTTCGTCTTGCAATCAGCTGAAGTGATGAAGACCGCTGTTGCCTATCTCGAGCCTCATATGGAGAAGCTCGATGATGAGGGGCGCGGCTCTATTCTGCTGGCCACCGTCAAGGGAGATGTTCACGACATCGGTAAGAACCTGGTGGATATTATTCTTTCAAATAATGGTTATCGAGTTGTCAATATTGGAATCAAGCAGACGATCAATCAAATTATTGATGCCGCACAGGAATCAGAGGTCGATGCTATCGGAATGTCTGGCCTTCTTGTTAAATCCACAGTGATTATGCGCGAGAATCTCCAAGAGCTTACTTCCCGAGGCTTAGATCAAAAGTGGCCGGTGATTCTTGGTGGGGCCGCACTCACACGTGCATTTGTTGAAGTGGATTTGGCCAATGAATTTTCTGGCGAAGTGCGTTACGCGCGAGATGCCTTTGAAGGTCTCCACTTGATGGATGCAATCATGGGTGTGAAGAAGGGTGTTCCAGGAGCGACTTTACCTGCGTTGCGTGAACGCAAGGTGAAGGCTGTTGTAAAGCCGGTCTCTGATGAACCAGCAGATACGCGTCGCAGTGATGTAGCAATTGATATTGATATCCCACAACCGCCATTCTTCGGTTCACGGATCGTTAAAGGTATTCCATTAGCTGATTACGTTGAGATGCTTGATGAACGTGCTCTCTTCGTTGGTCAATGGGGACTCAAGGGAAATCGCGGTGAGTTTGAAGCGATGGTGGAAAGTGAAGGTCGTCCGCGACTTCGCGCTCTACTCAATCAGGTGCAATCGCAAGGTTGGCTCAATGCCGCTGTCGTCTATGGCTATTTCCCTTGTGTTAGTGAAGGAAATGATCTCGTTGTTCTGCATCATGAGGGACCAAATGAAGGTAAAGAGCGAGTTCGATTCTCTTTCCCTCGCCAATCTCGAGATCGCAGACTCTGCATCTCTGACTTCTTCGCCTCTCGTGAATCAGGAAAGGTGGATGTGGTCTCTTTCCACGTTGTCACCATGGGAAGCGTAGTTTCAGAAGCTGCTGCAAAGCTCTTTGCTGAAAATAAGTACCGCGAATATATGGAGTTACATGGGTTATCGGTTCAACTTACCGAAGCACTCGCCGAGCACTGGCACGCACGTATTCGCGAAGAGATGAGCGTTCGAAACCTAGATGCTCCAGATCTGGCCGGAATTCTTGACCAGGGTTATCGAGGTTCTCGATACTCATACGGTTATCCAGCCTGTCCAGATATCGAGCAGCAGATCCAACTCTGTGAACTTCTTGAACCAGGGCGTATTGGAGTTGAGCTTTCAGAAGAGTTTCAATTGCATCCAGAACAATCAACGTCGGCAATTATCGTGCATCACCCTGAAGCGAAATATTTCAACGCGAACTAATTTATTGTGACTTTTTCTGCCGCCTTCTTCGATATGGATGGGCTTTTCCTCGACTCTGAACCGCAATGGCACCTTTCGCAACAAGAGTTTTGCGCTCGTTACTCGTATGCATGGGATGACGATGATCAGCGCATCTGTATTGGCGGACCACTCTCGCGAGTGGGGGATTACATCTCAGATATTTGCGCTCACGATATGACGGGGCCTCAAGTGGCGCAGGAACTCACAGAGATGATGCTGGTGAAACTTTCAACGAAGGCAATCCTGATGCCTGGGGCCTTCGCCGCCGTTGAGAGAGTCCGTCAAGTGATGCCAGTTGCGTTGGTCAGTGCTAGTCCGCGAATTTTGATGGATGCTGCTCTGACAACACTTCCCAAGAATTTCTTTCAATTTAGTATCAGCGCCGATGATGTCACTCGCACCAAACCATTTCCTGACCCATACCTTGAAGCTGCCAAGCGCATGGGTGTTACTACTGGATCATGTGTGGTCTTTGAAGATTCTCTCACCGGCATCGCGTCGGCAAAGTCTGCCGGATGCGCGGTAGTAGCTGTCCCACATTATGTAGATGTCGCTCTTGCACCCAAGGTCCGAGTGGTTACATCTCTTGAGGAAGTTTCCCTAGAATTTCTTGATCAGTTTCATTCTGCCATTTAATTATGCGCTGGACAGATACTCTTAAAGAAGCACCAATCACAGAGCCGGCTTACCTTCGGGGGAAAATGATCTCTCTCGACGGCGTCGATAATTTCACCTGCAATCTGCAATAGTTTCTTTTCAGTATTTAAAAGTTCAGCTTCTGTGGGTGAGCTCCTCACAGTTCGTGTATCGCCTAAATAGTGAAGCACTAGCAATGCTGGGATTACTCTATGCAAACGCCAGTACAAGAATGCATAGACGCGCAGCTGGAAGAGGGCCTTCTCTTCCCAACCAGCTTTTGGTGATTTCCCACTCTTGTAATCAACAATTCGAACTTGGCCGGTCGGTGCAACATCGATTCGATCGACATATCCATGTAGATATACCTGCGGATTGAGATCTTGTTCTAGATGCATCTCACGGTGGGTCGCCTCGAATGATTCTGGCTTTTCTAGCTCAAAGTAATTCTTGAGAAGAGCGTTCACGCGATCAAACCATTCCTTCTCATTCGGAATGAGTTCAGCGAGACCAGGTTTTTCAGAAAGTTGAATTCGCCAGCGTTCTGGAGCCATCTCAACTGCGGCCGCGTGGTTTCTATCAGCGGGTTGCAGATCAAAGAGATCTTCTAGGATGGTGTGAATCAACGTACCGCGTTCGGCATCGATACTTGGAGGTTCGGGAAGTTGCTCAATGACTCTGTACTTATAAAGTCTTGGACAGTTATTAAATTCGCTCATTCGGCTGGGGGAGAGGCGAATATGGGTCACATCAGAGACCATACCGCTACCGAAGAGACTTTCCTCGCCTAAGATAGCGCCGTGTCCAACTCTTCCGAAAGCGCAATCCCTGGCGCGAGAACACCTGGTTACTTCGTAGCGGGTGATCGCATCCAACTCACCGATCCCAAGGGCAAGCTTTATAGCTTCACAATCACACCAGGCAAAGAGTGGCATACACATAAAGGGTGGATCGTTCACGACGAACTCATTGGATTACCAGAAGGATCGGTCGTATCCACTACAGCAGGCTTAAAGTTTACGGCATTCATTCCTTTGCTCTCTGATTACGTTCTATCAATGCCACGTGGTGCCACCATCGTCTATCCCAAAGATGCGGCGATGATTATCGGAGTCGCTGATGTCTACCCTGGGGCGCACGTTCTCGAGGCCGGTGTTGGAAGTGGAGCGCTATCGCTCTCGATTTTAAGAGCAGTGGGATCAGATGGCACACTCGATTCTTTTGAAAAACGAGAAGATTTTGCCGAGATCGCTCGCTCAAATGTTGCAAACTACTTCGGCTCGCTGCCTGATCATTGGTCACTGACCGTTGGGTCAGTTCAAGATATCGCTAGCGAAAAGGTTTATGACAGAGTTATTCTGGACATGCTTGCACCGTGGGAGTGTGTTGAAATGGCCGCAAGAGTGTTACGTCCAGGGGGAGTATTCCTTGCCTACGTTGCTACAACCACACAATTATCTGCGACTGCAGAGGCTCTGAAAAATGATGGCCATTTCACTGAACCGGAAAGCTCTGAAACTATTGTTCGTGGATGGCATCATGAAGGACTCGCAGTTCGTCCACAACAGAGAATGATTGGCCACACAGGTTTCCTTATTCAGAGTCGACGAATGGCTCCAGGTGTAGATGTTCTCGCACGTCGTCGACGTCCAGCAAAGGGTGCTTACGGTGTCGCGGAAGAGTGAACGGCTGGTTAATTTAACGATCGCGCTCCTAGCAACTAAGAGATACCTAACAAAGAGCGAGATTTTTCGCATTGTTGAAGGATATGAAGGTGCACCAGAGGCGATGGAGCGCATGTTTGAGCGCGATAAAGATGATCTCCGCAGTCTTGGAATCGCGATTGAACTTGGAACTTTCGATCCACTCTTTGAGGATGAGGCCGGATACCGAATTACTCCATCGAGCTATCAACTGGATCTAGGTGAGTTAGATGGAACTGATATCGCTCTGCTCTCTCTTGCGGCTTCAGCATGGTCAGGTGCGGCGCTGGAAAGGGAATCGACCTCTGCTCTCATCAAGCTCTCCTCGATGGGCATTGAGTCAGATTCAGAGGCGCTCTCTCTACTCACACCGCTTGTAAGTGTCACTAGTGAGAATTTTGTCTTGATTACCGACGCAATTATTCGTAGATCCGAAATCCAATTTGAGTATGTAAGTACTGATCTCTCAACGCAAGCACGCAGGATTGCACCATATTCAATGCGCGGTCAATCGGGCTCTTGGTACTTAGTGGGTCTCGATCGTGAGAAGGATTCGTTAAGAACTTTCCGACTTGATCGAATCATCTCTGAGGTCACCATTGATAAGAAAGTTAGCGCTTTCAATATTCCTGATCAACTTCCTTATAAGAGTGCTGATGAAGCAAGAGAGATCGCAATACTTCGAATAAGAAAGAATCGAGGGCATCAACTTCGTTCATTGGCAACGCTGCTTAAAGCAGAAGAGGAGTGGGACGAGATCTCTCTTCCCATTGTTGATACGTCGTGGCTTATGCGAGCCATTTTATGGCATCGAGATGATGTCATAGCGCTGGAGCCTGCCACTCTGAGAAAAAGTGTGATCGACTCACTCAAAGAACTGCGGGTTCTGCATGGCTAAGTCAGCGACCACTCCTCTTGAACAGACGGCTCGGTTACTAGATTTGGTTCCGTTCCTTCTCTCGCATCAAGGTATTTCTCTTACCGATCTTGCGAGACATTTTAAAGTAAATAGTGACGTCATAGTTGATGACCTCAATACTCTTTGGATGTGCGGCCTTCCTGGTTACACGCCGCTAGAGCTGATTGATCTCGCCTTTGATTCGGGATATGTAACAATTCGCAACGCCGCACCTTTAGCATATGTACGCACTTTGTCTAGCTCTGAAATTGTTGCACTGGCTTTGGGCCTAGATCTTTTACGTGAGAATTCAGAGAAACTCGGAGTAGAACAGAATGATCGCATAGATGTTCTCGCGAAAAAGTTGCGAGATCAGATTGGTGTTCATATCTCGATCGCTGCGAGTCCAACTACCGCACATAGATCAGTACTATCGACATCTATTGCGCAGCGCCTTCCCGTCGAAATGACTTACTACTCATCCAGTTCTGATAAAGAGACAAAGCGCGTAGTCACTGCCTACGATTTCTTTAGAGATAATGATGTTGAGTATTTCCAGGGTTACTGTCATAGCTCAAAGGGGATGAGGACGTTCCGGATAGATCGAATAGTTGCTGTCTCCCTCACGCAATCCTTAGATGTAATACCCGATGTGCAGACGAGGAAGAGTGAGAGCATCCGCGTCGGTGCAACTGTGAGAAGTTTGGATCGAGCCAGTTGTGAGGCCTTTGGCCTCGCCTTCAGCGACCTCCGACTCGGGGGCAGCGTTACTCTCCAGGCATTCTCACCCGAATGGCTGGTCCGCTCGATTATGGCCGGAGCGGGCTCCTTGGTTGTCGAAGAAGCGCTGGAAATTGTGCTGGCCATCCGCCAAAGTGTCGACTCAACCATGGCTCTTTACGAATAGGGTGCGATAGCCTTAACCATCAGTTGCAGGCGCAACTGCGCCAAGAAGGAGAGTCTCGTGTTCCTCAAAGAACCTACCCATATTCTGCTCATTCTCGTCGTGATCATTCTGCTCTTTGGAGCTAAACGACTCCCTGATTCAGCACGATCTTTAGGCAAGTCTCTGAAGATTTTCAAATCAGAGATGAAGGATATGAAAGACGATAAGAAGCCCGACCAAGACGGTCAAGCTTCAGCGTAACTTTCATGTCGACCACCACAGGCGGTCGTATGCCCCTTCTAGAACATTTGCGCGAACTGCGCAAACGTGTGGTCAGAAGTGCAGCAGCGATTTCAATTGCAGCGATTGTTGGGTGGGTTTTCTATACCCCAATTATTACAACCCTGGCTAAGCCGGTCTGCGATCTGAAATCGGCTCAGGAGAGTGGAGCAGAGAATTGTGGAGCGCTTTATATCAATGGTGTTCTAGGGCCCCTCAATTTACATATCAAGGTGGCGATTCTCACCGGACTATTACTCGCAGCACCAATCTGGCTTTACCAGCTCTGGGCATTCATCGCCCCAGCACTTCACAAGAGAGAGAAGCGCAATTCAATTCTCTTTATTATTGCTGCAACTCCGTTCTTTAGCGTTGGTGCCTACTTTGGATACACAATCCTGCCCATGGCGATTCGGGTTCTCTTTGGATTTACACCCGATGCCTTAAATAACTTAGTGAGATTCGATGATTATCTGGACTTCGTTACAAGAACTATCTTCTTCTTCGGACTTGGATTTGAACTTCCAGTATTTTTAGTTGCCCTAAATTTGATTGGAGCTATCACCGGAAAAGGGATTTTGCGACCTTGGCGTATCTGGATATTTGCGATCACTCTTTTTGTCGCAGGATTTACTCCAAGCCCAGACCCGTTATCAATGATTGCCTTGGCTCTGCCACTAATTGCACTGTATTTCCTGGCAGGTCTTATCTCACTCCTTAATGATCGCAGGCGCGAAAAGAAGGCTTTACGTGCTGATTCTGGCGATTAATCCAATATCTGGAAGAGGTCACGCTCGCAAGCGCGCATTGGTTGCCAAGAAATATTTCGCTGATCTTGGAGTTCGCGCTGCGCTTGTTGAAGGTAACTCCCTTGTCGATTTCCGCCAAAAACTGATCTATGAGCTTGAAAATGAACCGGTCTCTGGCGTCGTTGCCTTTGGTGGCGATGGTTTCATCCACGAGATTATTCAACACATAGTCCCTCGTGAGATCTCACTGGGTGTCATTCCGTGCGGAACAGGCAATGACTTTGCTCGAAGTATTGATATCTATCGACTATCACTTAATCAACAGCTTGAGCTGATCGCTCAAACTAAGTCTCGCTCTATTGATCTTGGACGAGTCGGATCCACGTGGTTCGTGGCGATACTTTCAACTGGCTTCGATGCCCTAGTTAACGATCGAGCTAATGCTATGCAATGGCCTAAAGGTCGGATGAGATACAACATTGCGATGATTGAGAAGATTGTTGCGCTAAGAGCTCATAGTTATCGTATTCGCTTAGATGGAGAATTTGTCGATGTCCAGGCAACCTTGGTCACAGTTGCCAATGGACCAAGTTACGGTGGGGGAATGAAGGTCTGCCCCGATGCAACACTTACGGATGGTCTATTTGATGTCATGGTTCTTGGGAAGGTCTCCCGGACCGAGCTCCTCAAAGTTTTTCCAAAGGTTTATAGCGGTAGACATGTGGGACATCCAGCTGTCACTTTTTATCGTTGTCGGGAGATTGAGATCATCGGCTCTGGTTCATCATTTGCAGACGGTGAACCGATTTCTACCTTGCCGGTATCTGCCGAATGTGTCAGTAACGCCTTGAAAGTGTGGGCGGCATGAGCACTCCGGCTGAGCGTATGGCTTCCGCTAAGGTGCGATCCTCGCATCCGCTTACAACGAAATTTTCACAAGGTTTTGACTTTCCACTCGATGAATTTCAGATCGAATCGTTGCATTGTGTCGAAGATGGTCATGGGTTGCTAGTTGCTGCACCTACCGGGGCGGGAAAGACTGTTGTTGGCGAGTTCGCCGCCTTCTTGGCCCTAGAGCAAGGGAAGAAGTGCTTCTACACCACTCCAATTAAGGCCCTTTCTAATCAGAAGTTTGCAGAGTTTGTCGCCAAATTTGGTGAAGACAATGTTGGGCTTTTGACCGGCGATACCAATATAAATTCAGAGGCACCGATCCTTGTTATGACCACTGAAGTTCTGCGCAACATGCTTTATGCAGGATCATCAACGTTAACGAATTTGCAATCGGTGGTGATGGATGAAGTGCATTACTTGGCGGATAAGTTCAGAGGCGCTGTCTGGGAGGAGGTACTTATCCACCTGATGGAGTCGGTACAAGTGATCTCACTCAGCGCAACTGTTTCCAATGCCGAAGAATTCGGTGAGTGGTTGGGTACGGTACGTGGCGGTACCGATGTCATAGTTTCGGAAATTCGTCCTATTCCGCTGTATCAGCACGTTCTCATTGGAAATCGCCTTATAGATCTCTTTAAAGAGCCCGGAAAGATCAATCCTGAACTCTTGGCTCTGGAACGCGAATCGATGCGAAAAGTAAAGATGCCCCGACATCGCCGAGATCGTTTTGATGAGTCAGAGAATAAATTGTCTCGACCTGAGATTATCGAAACCCTCGATCGACAAGGTTTGCTGCCTGCGATCACATTCATTTTTTCTCGTGCTGCCTGTGATGCTGCAGTCAGGCAATGTGTTTTCTCTGGATTAAGACTGACTAATACGGAAGAGCGAAAGCTCATAGTTGAGACGGCATCCCGCTTGAATGCAAATCTCGCTCAGGAGGATCTTGATATTTTGGGATATGACGAGTGGTTGGATGCCCTTGAACGAGGTATCGCAGCTCACCATGCTGGTCTCTTGCCAAGTTTCAAGGAAACCGTTGAGGATCTCTTTAAGCGCGGGTTGGTTAAGGCGGTCTTTGCGACCGAAACACTGGCCCTTGGTATCAATATGCCTGCAAAGACTGTCATCCTCGAAAAGTTAACAAAATGGAACGGTGAAGCACACGTTCCCATTACACCGGGGGAGTACACCCAACTTACCGGTCGCGCAGGACGTCGTGGAATCGATATAGAGGGAAATGCAATTGTGCAATGGTCGCCGACGATCGATAGTGCAATGGTCGCAGGACTCGCATCCACTCGTACCTATCCGCTGAGATCGTCATTTACTCCCACATACAACATGGCGATTAACCTGATTCATCGCTTTGGACGCGAGCGTGCTCGCGGATCTTTGGAATCATCTTTTGCTCAATTCCAAGCTGATCGTGCCGTTGTTGGACTTGTGCGGCAGATTAAGAAAAATGAAGTTGCAATCAGTGAATTGATGGCAGATGTGAATTGTCATCTCGGTGACTTCTCCGAGTACGCGCGCATGCGAAGTGATATCAAAGAGATTGAACGTTTGTTGTCAAAGCGCGATGCACGTAGAACGATAGATCAGAAGCAGCGTCGTTACTTAGAATCTGAGATGGAAGGTCTACGCAAAGGACTTCGCAATCATCCATGTCATGACTGTAATGACCGGGAGTCTCACGCACGAATCGCTGAAAGAGCTGAGAGAATTCGTCGCGAATCCGAAGGCCTGCGAGGTCGAGTTGAAAATCGCACCCATGTTATTGCAAAAACCTTTGATCGCATCTGCGAAGTTCTTACGCACCTTAATTACATCGAGGGAGAGAAGACTCTTGAGCAGGGCAAGATCCTTTCCAAGATCTACGCAGAATCAGATCTTCTGCTTACAGAATCGATCAAGCGTGGAGTACTCCATAACCTATCCGCACAAGAACTTGTATCGGTTGCATCTGCCATGATTTTCCAATCTCGCACGACGGAGAATTACGCGCCAAAGATGCCGCACAATAACGTGGCTCAGGCGCTTGTTTCAATTGTTGCAATATGGAGTGAGTTAGAGGAAATTGAAGAACGTTTTGGTGTAAAAACCCAACGCGAACCTGATTTTGGATTCGCCTTCATCTCCTACAAGTGGGCACAGGGCAATACCTTGCAGAGCGTTCTCAAGGGGAGCGACATGTCAGTCGGAGATTTTGTGCGCTCAACTAAGCAGCTCATTGATCTGCTCACTCAGATTGCTGGTGCAAGTCCGGAGTTGCGTAAAGCATGCCGTGAAGGTGTAGCGCGTTTGGATCGAGGCGTAATTTCTTATATGTTGGCCGACCTATGACCCTCATGCTCTTAGACAGTGGATCTCTCTGGTACCGCGCTTATTACGGGATGCCAGATACATTGGTGGCACCAGATGGAACACCCGTTAACGCGATTCGTGGTTTTCTCGATATGAGTGCACGGCTCATCTCTCTTTACAATCCTGATCGATTGGTTGTCTGTATTGATGGAGATTGGCGTCCGTCATGGCGCGTTGATCTCTTTCCCCAATATAAAGCCAACCGACTCGAGGATGAAGATAGCGAAGAAGAGGCCGAACCAGACACTCTGACTCCGCAGATTCCAATCTTGCTCGATCTTCTCGACGAGTTTGGATTACCCATGGTCGGAGTCGATGACTTTGAGGCGGATGATGTGATGGCAACCTATGCCCATACGCATAAGGGCCCAACGCGCATTGTCACTGGAGACCGAGATCTCTTTCAACTTGTCGATGATAAGCGTGATATCAAAGTGGCCTATCTTGCTAAAGGTATTTCAGCACATGATCTTGTCGATCTCAAGTTCATTGCCGATAAATATTCAATACCGGGGGAGCGATACGCCCTCTTTGCAACATATAGAGGAGATCCCTCTGATGGGCTACCTGGAGTTAAAGGTATAGGAGAAAAGGGAGCTGCTCTCATTGCTACCCATTTCGCAACAATTGAAGATTCAATTGCAGCTGCTCATGCAGGCGACGAACGTTTACCCGCCGCTCTAGCGAAGAAGATTATTGCCGGAACTGACTACTTGAAGATTGCGCCCACTGTCGTTAACTGTGCGCGCGATGTTCC
>Ga0209769_1000086_pt1 | contig 33571 bp, 33 predicted proteins | sample LauGreSuBDMM15DN_2_FD_187569 | JGI IMG/M metagenome (GOLD analysis project Ga0209769, IMG submission 187569) | Freshwater lake microbial communities from Lake Michigan, USA - Su13.BD.MM15.DN (SPAdes) (version 3) | ecosystem: Environmental > Aquatic > Freshwater > Lake | place: Lake Michigan, USA...
GCACTGCGCACTGGAGAAAAATCTAGCCATCGCCAAAGCACAATGCGAAATATCGCTTCCAATGCACTGGGATCACTTCCTCGAACAACAGCGAATGAAACTTTAGATATTTTGGCTGATTATCTGCAGAACCAACCAGCCACATCTCTTTCCATCGGTTATGCCGATAACAATGGTCTGGTTTCTCATCGAATAATCGATCCGTTGAAACTCTCTGCTGGCTCACTTGTCGCGCGAGATCACGCGACAGGAGAAGTTCAGAGCTTCCGGATCGCTCGTATTACAGGTGTGGCTTCGATATGACGAGCGCCAATAGCGATATATACGGCAGACTTGACCCCATGTTGGCAGCGATAGAAGCGTTGGTTCGTTGTGAATCACCGAGCGAAGATATTGAGGCCTGTCGCAACGTTGTTCGTTTAGCGAGCGATATTTCAACGCGCGTACTTGGAACACCTGCCCAAATAAAAGAGATCGAAGGCCGACCAGTTTTCTGGTGGGGATCAGATGCTCCTGAAATTTTAATTTTGGCTCATCTCGATACCGTTTGGCCACATGGTTCTTACTCACCGCTCTGGGAAGTAAATGGTGATGTCGTTCGCGGCCCTGGAGTCTTTGATATGAAGGCCGGATTTGTTCAAGCCCTCTATGCACTTAAGGGAATCTCTGACGCTGGCGATCGCGTTGCACTTATTGCAACAACAGATGAAGAGACCGGAAGTTTTGCATCACGCAAGTTGATTATGGATTTATCTGCCAAGGCTAAGGCGGTATTAGTTCTAGAAGCCTCGCTTAATGGAAAAGTTAAGACAGGGCGTAAAGGCACCGCGATGTACAAGGTCAGTGCACATGGTCTGGCATCACATGCCGGCCTTGAACCAGAAAAGGGCGTCAACGCAACTGTCGAGATCGCACATTTAATTCTGAAGTTATCTGCGCTAGAAGATTCGGCTCATGGAACAACAGTTGTCCCAACACTTCTTCGTTCTGGCAATAGCGCAAATACAGTTCCTGATTTAGCAGTGCTAGAAATTGATGCCCGATCTTTCTCACAGGCCGAACTAGAGCGAATTGATAAGGCGATTAAAGCGCTGCCTTCTACGGTGTCTGGGGCGCGTATTGAAGTAACCGGTGGCTTAAATCGTCCGCCGCTACAACCTTCATCAACTAAAGAACTCTATGAGCGCGCAGAACGTGTAGCAAAAGAGATCGGCATGGCGCCTCTTGGTTGTGCTGAAGTTGGTGGCGCAAGCGATGGAAACTTTGCCGCGGCAGCTGGTGCGCAAGTACTAGATGGCTTAGGCGCAGTTGGTGGTGGCGCACATGCACCAAATGAATGGTTAAGTCTGAAATCGATCGAAGAACGAAGTGCGCTTCTGCATGCTCTAATAAAGGATCTCTTGAAATGAGCGAAGGCCCGCTAATTGTTCAGAGCGATAAGACGCTTCTGCTAGATATTGATCATCCAATGTCGACGGAATGTCGTCGCGCTATTGCACCTTTTGCTGAACTCGAACGTTCGCCTGAACATATTCATACCTACCGTTTAACAAACCTTGGATTATGGAATGCGCGCGCTGCCGGCCATGATGCTGAACTAGTCATCGATACTTTAATTAAATACTCGCGTTACGCGGTGCCACATTCACTTCTTGTCGATGTTGCCGAAACTATGTCGCGTTATGGTCGTTTGCGCCTTGAAGCCGACCCAGTACATGGCTTGATTCTGGTGACTACAGATGTCGGTGTACTTGAGGAAGTTATTCGCGCTAAGAAGATTGCGCCGCTGCTCGGTGTAAGAATTGATCCAGAAACTATTGCAGTTCATCCCAGCCAACGTGGTGCGATTAAGCAATCACTACTTCGTTTAGGTTGGCCGGCCGAAGATTTCGCAGGTTATGTAGATGGCCAAGCACATGAAATCGCTTTAAAGCAGAACGATTGGAAGATCCGCCCCTACCAAGAGTTAGCAGCCGAAGGTTTCTGGCACGGTGGTTCTGGCGTTGTCGTACTTCCTTGTGGCGCTGGAAAGACAATTGTTGGCGCAGCTGCGATGGCGCATGTCAAAGCGACAACTTTAATTTTGGTGACAAATACTGTGGCAGCGCGCCAATGGCGTGAAGAGTTACTTCGTCGCACAACGCTAAATGAAGATGAGATCGGCGAATACTCAGGTGCAAAGAAAGAGATCCGCCCAGTAACAATTGCGACTTATCAGGTTATGACGAAGAAGAAGAATGGTGTCTATTCACACCTTGATCTCTTCGATACCCATGACTGGGGCTTAATCATTTACGACGAAGTTCATTTACTTCCAGCACCAATCTTTCGCTTTACCGCTGATATTCAATCGCGCCGCCGTTTAGGGCTAACTGCAACGTTGGTTCGTGAAGATGGCATGGAGGGCGAGGTCTTTTCGCTAATTGGTCCAAAGCGCTTTGACGTTCCATGGAAAGAGATTGAAGCGCAGGGATATATCGCACCCGCCGAATGTATTGAAGTTCGTGTAAATCTGACCGAAGCAGAACGCCTTTCCTATGCAACAGCAGAGCCTGAAGAGCGTTATCGCTACTGCGCAACTACCCGCACTAAGCGTGATGTTGTTGAAGAACTTGTTGGCCTACATGCAGGCGAGCAAATTCTTGTGATCGGTCAATACATTGATCAATTAGATGATTTATCAGAGACGCTTGGTGTGCCAGTAATTAAAGGTGAGACACCAATCAAAGAGCGCGAAAAGCTCTTTGCGGCATTTCGCACCGGTGAGATCACATGTTTAGTTGTTTCAAAAGTTGCCAATTTTTCTATTGATTTACCTGAGGCAACTATTGCGATTCAGGTATCTGGCGCTTTTGGTTCTCGTCAGGAAGAAGCGCAGCGCTTAGGGCGAATCTTGCGTCCCAAGGCAGATGGCCGTGGCGCTAAATTTTACTCAGTTGTTTCGCGCGACACTATCGATCAAGATTTCGCGCAAAACCGTCAGCGCTTCCTTGCCGAGCAAGGTTATTCATATCGAATTATCGACGCCGATGATGTTTTTCAAGGGAAGATCTAAAGCGCTCTACATCTACTCTAAAAAAGTCATGATGCTCGCCATTGATATGGATAACCGGAACTTCGTGTCCATATAACTTTTCTAACTCTGGGCTTGCATCAATCAGCTTTATCTCTAAATCAAAATTGAGTTCTTCTGTCAGTCCCGCCAGAGTTACTTCAGCGTTCTCACATAGATGACATCCACTGCGTGAATAAACAGTTACTACTGGCTTCACTTCTTCTTTTTCTTTGGTGAAGTAAATGCTCGGTCAACTAACTCTTGAATGATTAAGGTGGCATCACCTTTGGCTCGATAAAGGTTCTCTTCCGCGTTCTTTAACAAAGTCTCAGCGGTTGTCTTTGTGACAGTTCCTACTAATGGACCATACTTCTTTGAGAAAACCTTGTGAGCGATCTCGCCGATCGAATTTGCTAACTCAGTTCGCGCTTCATCTAAGGTCGGTTCTGGGCGTGATGCAGAAGTATTGAAATCTAAGGTTATTGGTCGCTCAGATTTCATCCTTGAGATTACTTCTGTGAAATCTACTTCTGCCATATCGGCTTGAGACTCGGGGGTCATGGCGACATTCTCGCATCCTGATAGCGTTAGGCGCTATGGCAAGGAAATTTATACGAATTCCCACTCGCTCTGTTGCCATACTCACAGCGATCTCCGCGCTCTTCCTGGGGTTAGTTACTCCGACATCGGCAGATGCTTTAGTTCTGGTTCGCCCTGCAACACATTGGGGCAATGTTTATGCCGGCCCTGCAACAAACCTTCAGCAATCTCCAACTCCGAAAGTTGGAAAGCTAGAGAAGAAATCAAAGATAATTGTTAAGTACAACAACTTTCCAGAATGGACCAAGGTTCAGGTGCAAGCCGCCGTTGATGTCTGGGCGGCAAACTTTGAATCCAGCGTTCCAATTTATATTGATGCAACTTGGGGAAGATCTTCCTCGTATAGCGTCTTAGGAAGTGCCCGACCTGGAAGTTATCTCTCAAATTTTAAAGGCGCACCTGATTCCAGTCTCTGGTATCCCTCAGCGCTAGCTAACGCACTTGCCGGTAAAGATTTAGATGGCGATAACCCCGAAATGATTATCACCGTTAACTCATTAGCAAATTGGTACCGTGGTACTGGATCTGGTCCAAGTAGAACTGAATACGATCTGCAATCTGTAATCCTGCATGAGATGGCGCACGGACTTGGATTTCTCTCAACTGATAGTTACGACGATTTCTTTGGTTACGGTTCGATTGATCAACCAACTCCATATACCGCTTATGCGCAAACAGGAGACGGCCGCAGACTTTCAGATCTTCCCTCACCTTCACTTGAACTTGGTGAAGCGTTAACTTCGAAGTTAGTTTGGTCAGGACCCCTCGGAGTTGCAGCAAATGGTGGCGTAAAGCCACTGCTTTATACGCCTAAGAAATATGAAGATGGTTCCTCTGTTAGCCATTTAGATGAGGCAACATTTTCTAACGCTGGTAAAGATGCAGCGATGTCTCCTAATCTCGATGCCGGAGAAATTTTCCATGAGCCAGGACCGCTATTACTGGCGATGATGCAAGATCTACGCAATAAGCCACCTGTTGGTATTGCCGTTGGAATTCCACAGCAAGTTCGTAACGCCCAAGCACTTGTTTCAGATAGTTCAGCGATCATTCGCTTTGATCCACCTGCCAATGCGCGCGCTGCACAAATAACCAGCTACACCGTTAAAAATACTAAAACTGGTGCAGAGAAGAGTTTCACAACTAGCCCGGCTGTTATGGCAGGGCTAAAAAATGGCACGGTTTATTCCTTTGAAATAACCGCATCGAACTCATTGGGAACTTCTGATCCAATCACTACGAATTCTGTAACTCCGCAAGAGCCTTGGAAGAAGACGGTGATCGATCCGAAAGTTGATGCGCGCAATCTAACCAGCGCTACCTTTAACGCTAATCCTGCGATTGTTTATCAAGATGCAATAAATGGTTCGCTTAAAGTTGCGCTCTGGAATGGCAAGGTGTGGAGCAAATTAACTGTTGATGGTCGCGGCGGCTCTGCGGGCCGTACCCGTAATCCAATTGCAGGTGATGTCTCTGCCTGTGTAAGTGGATTTGGTAAAGAGCAAACACTGCATATCTTCTATTCAGATTCGGTAGATAAAGATCTGCGTTATGCCACATACGATGGCAAGAGTTTCAAATATGAAATTATTGACGGCAATGGCACTGCGGTAAATAGCTACGAAGATCCAATTCGTGTGCGCACAGCAAGTGATGTCAGCGTTTCAAACGCCTGCTCAATTAGCTCAGCTGGCATCCAAGTCTTCTATCGCGATGAGTCTCAAGGAATTCTCTTAGGCGCCGTCAAAGCCAAATCCAGTACTGAATGGAAATACGAACTCGTTGATGGCGATCGTAAAACTGATGATCGAACAACAGGTGATGTGGGCTTCCATCTAGATGCTCTCTTTGATGGCAAAGAGACTGTTCTGCTCTATGACTCGATTCTTACAATTAACACTCGCAAGGAAGCGACATCAGGTGCGATAAGAGTTGCTAAGCGAATTGGTCTGGCAGCAAGTAGCTGGCGTTATCAAACACTTGATACATCAGGTGAGGCGATATCGGTTGTGGGTTACGACGTTGCGCTACATAAAGGCGCTCGTGGAATCATCGCAACCTGGCTTACCTCTTCAATTCTTACGCTTCCTAAGGCAGAACAGATTCGTTGGGCATATCTAGGCGCTCCAACGGTATTCACAACTTTGCCACCAACTAACTATGGAACGCCATCTAAGTTCCTAAGTAGCGATGGAACAACAACGGCCTTCAACTGTCAGGAAAGACTCTGCGCAATTGATATCTCGAAGAAAACTATCTCTATGGTCTCTAAAGAACAGAGCCCAGATGGAATTGATTCGACTTGGATCGTCTTAAATAAAGTGCGTAATTTGATTGCCGGCGTTGGTAGCCAACTTATTTCGCTGCGCCCACTCTAAATATTCCAGTTTCTGTCAATAGAAATAGTCCACCGCCAGCGGAGAAACCTGTTGATTTAACTTGACTCAATTCTGCAGCGGTAAAGGCGTTAACCAGTAAACCTTTACTATCGAACTGCAGAACAATACTTTGACCTTTTACTAACTTGGTGGGAGCTAAACCTTTAACTGCAGCGGTAGGTTCGAGAACAGCATAGAACGAGTTGTTGGGGCCATTTGATGCGAGCGTGCTTCCAGTAGATGCAAAACGAGTTGTCCAGGTCGGTGTAAAAGAACTCGTGAATTTGGTAATTGCACTTTCGCTAGATGTTCCTGCTCTAACAGAACCGGTCAGAAATAAGGTGCTAGTTGCGCTAGTCCAACTGCGTTGCGCTCTCGGTGCAGAGCTGCGAACCACTGAAGCGATTGCTCCGGTTTTAGAGACTTTAATCAAGACTCCATCTTCGCGTCCTACCAATTTCTTGCCAGCCAAAGTTTCAGTGCTCGATCCAAATAGGTTAACGGTTCCATCACCGAGTCTGACTACAGAGTTCAACTTGGTCTTGGCTGTTCCGATCTTTAACTCTTTTCCAAATTCGCCTTTGATATTGGCTGAGATTAGAAATGGTCCAGATTCGCGAGAGCCGATAAGAGAAATACCTGTTGCGCTAATTGATATCGCCTCAACAATTGAAATCTCACTTTGGGCGCTAGAAAAGGTTTCAGTAACTTCGCCAGCTTTGCTTATCTTCCAGAGCGTTAATTGGCGCATATCTTGGCGAAGCGGAGTTACATTTTCGAGCGCTACGTTATCTGGGTTAAGTGCGCCGCCCACTGCAGTAGTCGTTTCTGCGCTTGCTGGCAGTGCAGAATTTCCAGCGAGCCAGATATTTCCCTGGTTATCTGCAGCAATTGCCGTTGCAACTTCATCGCTTCCTGAATCAATGGTCTTTGACCAAAGACTGGTTCCAGCGAAATCTCTCGCCTGAACCTCGATATTCGATGTGTTGGTCAATACGTTCTTAAGCGTGATTACTGACTCTGCAGTAACGGCAAATAGTTCTACTTCAGCGCTCTCCGCCCATTTAACCGCGCCTTTTACAGTGACTAACTTTGGTGCCGCGTTGGCAGTTGTCGGAAATACCAACGCCGAAATTAGTGTTAGAGCAAATAACTTACGCAAGTTCTTGTGAGCGATCACGTGCTGCCTTCATAGCTTTTGCAACAGTTGCAGAGATCTCTGAATCGTTAAAAGAATTTAGCGCTGCAAAAGTTGTTCCGTTAGGGCTAGTTACCTTTTCGCGAAGCGTAGTTGGGGAATCACCAGATTGATCTAGCAGCTTCGCCGCACCCACAATCGTCTGAATTGTTAAGGTGGTTGCATCTTCTTGCGATAGACCAAGTGCAACGGCGCCATCGACCATTGCTTCTACAAATCTAAAGAAATATGCGGGGCCAGATCCGCTAGTCGCTGTTACGGCATCCTGCAGATCCTCATCTACCTCAATCACTTTTCCAACTGCTCCTAAGAAGCCGAGAGTGAAAGCTTTCTGTTCAGGAGAAACTAGCGCACAGCAAGAGATGGCGGCCATGCCGGCACCAACTAGCGTTGGCGTATTTGGCATCACGCGAATGACAGGGTTTGCAGAAGTTCCGATGATGTCGGCAATACCGCGGATCTGCTTACCGGCCACGAATGAGATAACTAGCACGCCCTTGCTGATCACAGGGGCGATTTCAGCCAATACTGTGGCCATATCTTGTGGCTTAACGACTAGAAGAATTAGATCGCTCTGCGCAACGTTCTTGGCTAAGTCAGCGTTTGCCACTTTATAGCGAGCGATTAACTCAGCAGCGCGCTCTTCGCGCTTTTCAGAGATGGTGATATTTGTTGGCTTAACTCCGTAGGTAATCAAGGCAGAGATAAGTGCTTCGCCCATTACTCCGGCCCCAATAACTGCGACCTTGGAGTCGATTAACGATTTCTCTGAATTAGCCATAGCGAAAGAGTACGCGTAGGCTCTGCGACTATGTCAGAAATTAAGCCAGGTTTCGCACGCGATTGGGTCGAATTCTCAGATCCCAACGATCCTGAGGAAATCTTTAAATGTGACTTAACGTGGCTGACTTCCTATTGGACCTGTATTTATGGCGATGGTTGCAAGGGCGTGTTTGAAAACCGTCCCAATGCAGGATGCTGCACAGAAGGTGCGATGTATTCCGATGAAGATGACGAAGAACGCGTTCGCAAAGCTGCCGCTGATCTAACTCCCGAGATGTGGCAGTTCTACGATCAAGCGCGCCCGAAGAAACCAAATGGAAAACTCCGCATCTCAGATTTAGATGAAGATAAAGAACGTAAGACTCGCACCATCGATGATGGTTGTATCTTCTTAAATCGTAAAGGTTATGAAGCGCCTGGCTTTACCGGAAACTTCGGTTGCGTTCTACATCATTTAGCGCAGAAAGAAAATCGCCACTTCGTTGATACCAAACCAGATGTTTGCTGGCAGTTGCCGCTTCGTCGTAGTTTTGAAACTCGCGAAGTCGGCGAACGCGAATATTCAATTACTGTAATTGGTGAATACGAAAGACTTGCCTGGGGCGATGGCGGAGATGATTTCGATTGGTACTGCACCAGCAATACCGATGCACACGTCGGAAGCGAACCGGTTTACATCTCTAACCGAACCGAACTCCAAGCGCTAATGGGGCAAGCTGCATATGCAGTGCTCGCCGAACATTGCGATAAGCGCGTTCAGGGAATTAACGATGCTAAAGCGCGCTCACTTCCGCTCTTTGTCATCCAACACCCAGCATCTATCGCCGCTGGGAAGTAGTCAGCCCGACCCTCTAGAGTTTGGTCATGGCCAAGGTAGAGAAAGATCCATTCCGCTGTTCTGAATGCGGTTGGGGCTCCCAAAAATGGGTTGGTCGCTGCGGTGAATGTCAGGCTTGGGGCAGCGTTGAAGAACTAGCTGCACCGAAGAAACTCTCACTTGTTCCCGGCAAAGTCACACACGCTGCAACACCAATTGGCGATGTCGATCTGTCATCTGCGCGCGCACGTGCAACTGGCGTCTCTGAACTAGATCGAGTACTCGGTGGCGGCCTTGTTCCAGGTGCTGCAATCTTGCTCGCCGGCGAACCCGGCGTTGGTAAATCAACACTTCTACTTTCAGTTGCGGCACAAACTGCGTCTAAAGGAATTCCAGCGCTCTATATCAGCGGTGAAGAATCTGCTTCACAAGTTCGCCTGCGAGCCGAGCGAATTAACGCAGTTGACCCCAAATTATTTTTAGCATCCGAAACCGATCTCGGCGCTGTTATCGCACATATTGATTCAGTAAAACCTGAGCTATTAATTATCGATAGCGTGCAGACAATTGGTTCTGCAGCTGCAGATGGTTCACCTGGTGGAGTTACGCAGGTGCGCGAAGTTGCCGGCGCACTTATCCGCATCTGTAAAGATCGCGACATCACTTTGTTACTCGTTGGCCACGTTACAAAAGATGGATCAATTGCAGGTCCTCGTCTGCTCGAACATATCGTTGACGTTGTTCTGCAATTCGAAGGCGAGCGTCACTCTCGTCTGCGCTTAATCCGCGCAATTAAAAATCGTTTCGGTGCATCAGATGAAGTCGGTTGCTTCGATCTAAGCGATACCGGAATCGAAAGCGTTCTCGATCCAACTGGTTTATTTACATCACGCCATGCCGAACCTGTGCCTGGTACTTGTGTAACAGTTACCCTCGAAGGTCGCCGCCCGTTATTGGCCGAAATTCAAGCGCTAGTAAGCCAAGGTCGTGAAAATGATTTTGGAAATTCACGCCGCGTTACCAGCGGACTCGACTCTGCCCGCACCGCAATGACTTTGGCTGTTCTCGAACTTCGTGCAGCCGTACGTGTTGGTGGTCGCGATGTTTACGCCGCAACTGTTGGTGGAATGAAGATGTCAGAACCAGCAGCTGATTTAGCACTTGCACTTGCTGTTGCATCTGCCGCAAAGGGTTTAGCGCTACCAGCAGATTTAGTTGCCATCGGTGAAGTCGGTCTTGCTGGAGAAATACGTAAAGTCAGTGGTGTCTCTCGTCGCTTAGCCGAGGCTTATCGTCTAGGTTTTAAACGCGCCCTTGTTCCTGCAGGTAGTGATGTAAAGATCGATGGCATGGAGATTGTTGAAGTATCTCGCCTTGATCAAGCGCTGCAGCGCGTCAAAATTACCGGCGATTAATACTTCTTTAAAAGCGCGATAAAGTTGCAGGTATGAGCCATCTCGTAGCGCTAGCCGCAGCGCTTGGACCAGATGCCACACTGATCTCCGATCCAGATATAACCGCTTCTTATTCACGTGATCACGCACCATTTGCAGTAAGCGCACCACCATTTGCAGTGTTGCTTGCTAAGAACGCTAAAGAAATTTCTAAGGCGCTAATTTTTGCAAATAAAAATAAGATCCCGGTTGTAACTCGTGGCGCTGGAAGTGGTCTATCGGGTGGTGCTAACTCAGATGCTCAGAGCCTAGTTATTTCGCTAGAGAAGATGAACCAAATTCTTAGCCTTGATGCCGCAAATCAAATTGCACGCGTGCAAGCAGGTGTAATCAATATCGATCTAGATACCGCCGCTAAAGAACACGGTCTGGCATATCTGCCTGATCCAGCAAGCCGCGAATGGTCAACTCTTGGCGGAAATGCTGCAACTAATGCTGGTGGCATGTGTTGCGTTAAATACGGCGTTACCTCAGCCCATGTGCGGGCGCTACAAGTTGTTCTAGCAACGGGTGAAATTATTGAATTAGGTAGCGCAACTAAGAAATCTGTTACTACTTATGACTTAGTCCATCTATTCGTTGGATCTGAAGGAACGCTCGGAATCATTACCGAGTTAATTCTTAACCTGGAAATTCGCCCGGCTCCCCCAGCAACGCTAATCGCAACGTTCCCTAGCGTTACTAAGGCAGCAGCTGCGGCAACTGCGCTACTTAAATATCGTCCTTCAATGTTAGAAATTGTTGATCAAACAACTTTGAAAGCTGTCCAAGCTTGGCACCCACTTGGCTTTGAAGTCGCCGGCAGTGTTCTGTTGATGCAATTAGATGAGAACCATTCGCTCTGCGAAGCAGCGCTAGAGACTTGCAAAGAGTTCGATCTAATCGATGGCGTTTACTCAGATGATCCGGCTGATGCCGCTGACTTGATTCGCGTGCGAAAGTTGGCCTACCCCGCGCTAGAACGAATGGGTGCAACGCTGCTCGATGATGTTGCGTTGCCGATTACCAAGATTGCTGAATTTGTTGAAAAGGTTGAAGCGCTAAGTCGCGAGACCAACTTGGTTATCGGAATCTTTGGCCATGCTGGCGATGGAAATATGCACCCAACCATTGTTCACGATCACGGAGATACAGCAGCAGCCGATCGCGCTAAGCAAGCCTTTGCACGGATCGTCGAAATTGCTCAATCACTAGGTGGAACGGCAAGTGGCGAACACGGAATCGGTTCGATTAAGCAAGGCTTTGTGGCAAATGAAATTTCACCAAAAGTTGCAGCGCTACAACGCGAAGTTAAGAAGAGCTTTGACCCTAACGGGATATTAAATCCCGGTAAGAAGATCTAACGACCAAATATTTTATTTGGCGGCTTCAGCTAGATCTTCTGGTGAATCAGGCAAGGTTGCCTTTGGTGATCCAGCAAAAGTGAACTTAGCTTCAGCGTCAACGCCCTCAACATCAACAACGATGATCTCGCCGGCCTTTAGTTCGCCGAAGAGAATTCGCTCTGAGAGTGAATCTTCGATCTCGCGCTGAATAACGCGACGTAGCGGACGCGCACCAAGAAGTGGATCGTAACCACGAGCGGCAAGGAGATCCTTAGCTGCTTGAGTAAGTTCGATACCCATATCTTTCGCCTTCAAGCGATCATCAAGGTTTGCGATCATGAGATCAACGATGTGAATGATCTGTTCCTTCGTCAACTGGTGGAAGACGATTACATCATCGATACGGTTTAAGAACTCAGGGCGGAAGTGGTTCTTGAGTTCATCTTGAACCTTGCCCTTCATGCGATCGTAATTTGTTAGATCGTCATCAACGTTGGCAAAGCCAAGTCCAAGGCTCTTAGAAATATCGCGAGTACCAAGGTTGGTAGTCATGATGATTACAGTGTTCTTGAAGTCAACGGTGCGACCTTGCGCATCAGTTAGGCGACCATCTTCAAGTACTTGAAGAAGTGAGTTGAAGATATCTGGGTGGGCTTTTTCGATCTCATCGAATAGCACAACAGAGAATGGACGGCGGCGAACCTTTTCAGTTAGCTGTCCACCTTCGTCGTAACCGACATATCCTGGAGGTGCACCGAATAGTCGTGATGCTGTGTGGCGCTCTGAATATTCAGACATATCTAATTGGATAAGTGCGGTCTCATCACCGAACAAGAATGAGGCAAGGGTGCGCGAAAGTTCGGTCTTACCAACACCTGAAGGACCGGCGAAGATAAATGAACCACCAGGGCGCTTTGGATCTTTCAAGCCAGCGCGAGTACGGCGGATTGCTTGTGACAAAGCCTTGATCGCTTGATCTTGTCCGATAACGCGACGGTGTAGTTCATCTTCCATACGAAGCAGACGTGCAGTCTCTTCTTCAGTTAACTTAAATACTGGGATACCAGTTGAGGCAGAGAGAACTTGTGCAATTAACTCTTCATCAACTTCGGTGACCTTATCTAGGTCAGTTGCCTTCCAATTCTTTTCAGCCTCTGCCTTTTCAGCGATAAGAGTCTTTTCCTTATCGCGAAGTGCGGCAGCGCCTTCAAAGTCTTGGCCATCGATCGCAGATTCTTTTGCTTTGCGTGCTTCGGCGATCTTGTCATCGAATTCGCGGAGTTCAGCAGGTGCGGTCATGCGTTTGATGCGAAGACGTGAACCGGCTTCATCAATTAGATCGATCGCTTTATCTGGCAAGAAGCGATCTGAAATGTAGCGATCTGCCATATTTGCAGCGGCAGCAAGTGCGCCATCGGTAATCGATACGCGGTGGTGGGTTTCGTAACGATCGCGAAGGCCCTTAAGAATTTCAATAGTGTGAGCAACTGATGGCTCTTTAACTTGAATTGGTTGGAAGCGACGTTCTAGCGCAGCATCTTTCTCAACATGCTTGCGGTATTCATCGAGAGTTGTTGCACCAATTGTCTGGAGCTCACCGCGAGCAAGCATCGGCTTCAAGATACTGGCAGCATCGATCGCACCTTCTGCAGCGCCTGCGCCTACAAGTGTGTGGATTTCATCGATAAACAAAATAATGTCGCCGCGAGTTTTGATCTCTTTCAAAACTTTCTTTAGGCGCTCTTCGAAGTCACCGCGGTAACGGCTTCCGGCGACAAGTGCACCGAGATCTAGCGAGTAAAGCTGCTTATCTTTAAGAGTTTCAGGAACATCGTTCTTATAAATTGCCTGAGCAAGTCCTTCAACAACTGCAGTCTTTCCAACGCCTGGTTCGCCAATTAACACTGGGTTATTTTTGGTACGACGTGAAAGAACCTGCATAACGCGTTCGATTTCAGTTTCGCGACCGATTACTGGGTCGAGCTTTCCTTCGCGCGCTGCCTGTGTCAGGTTGCGACCGAATTGATCGAGAACAAGTGAGGTAGATGGTGTTCCTTCTGCAGGACCGCCAGATGTTGCCGCTTCTTTTCCTTGGTAACCAGAGAGAAGTTGAATAACTTGCTGACGAACGCGATTTAAATCAGCGCCGAGTTTTACAAGAACTTGTGCAGCAACGCCTTCACCTTCGCGGATTAGGCCGAGCAAAATATGTTCTGTGCCGATGTAGTTATGGCCGAGTTGCAACGCTTCGCGAAGTGAAAGCTCGAGAACTTTCTTAGCGCGAGGTGTAAATGGAATATGGCCGCTAGGTGCTTGCTGACCTTGGCCGATGATTTCTTCAACTTGTGCGCGAACGCCTTCAAGTGAGATGCCGAGCGCTTCGAGGCCCTTTGCAGCAACGCCTTCACCTTCGTGGATGAGGCCAAGGAGGATGTGTTCAGTGCCGATGTAGTTGTGATTGAGCATGCGTGCTTCTTCTTGAGCCAAGACAACAACGCGTCGGGCTCGATCGGTAAAGCGCTCAAACATGGGCAAGGCTCCTTCTATTGGTTACTGCGTCAAGCCTATAACCCAACGCAGGGAAGACGCGAGGTGGATGGCTGGTACCCCTTAGAACCCCAGATTTAGCGGGGATATTCCCTATTAGGCCTACTTGTGGGGCTAAAGAGTCAGGAGCATGCGGGTATTGCCAAGGGTATTTGGCTTTGCCGCTTCGAGATCCAAGAACTCAGCCACACCGGCATCGTACGAACGAAGGAGCTCTTGATAAACATCTGGTGCAACTGGCGTTCCTTCAATTTCAATAAATCCGTGGCTGCCGAAGAACTCGGTTCTAAATGTTAAACAGAAAATTCGTGCAACGCCAACTTCGCGGGCGCGTTCGATAATTCGTTCCAGAATTTGATGTCCAACGCCTTGGTTATGAAAACTTTTTTCAACAGCAACGGTACGAACTTCAGCCAGGTCATCCCAAAGTACGTGGAGTGCGCCACAACCAATAACTTTTCCATCTACTTCAGCAACGGTAAATTCCTGAACGCTTTCATACAAAGTTACCGTCTCTTTGGAAAGCATCTGACCAGGTGCGGCATAAGAATCTACTAACTGGCGGATTGCCTTTACATCGCTAGTGCGCGCCGGACGAATATTTACCATGAGAAAACTTTGCGTTATTCGATTTCTGGCTTAACGAGTGGGAAGAGAATTGTTTCGCGAATACCAAGACCAGTAAGCGCCATCAGCAAACGATCAACGCCCATTCCCATTCCGCCCATTGGGGGCATTGCAAATTCCATCGCGCGCAAGAAATCTTCATCTACTTGCATCGCTTCTAAATCACCCTTGGCACCGAGCGTTGCTTGTTCTACTAAACGCTCGCGCTGGATCACTGGGTCAATTAACTCGGAGTAACCAGTTGCAAGTTCGAAGCCATCAACGTAGAGATCCCATTTTTCGGCAACGCCTGGAATCTCACGGTGTGCGCGAACGAGTGGTGATGTATCGACTGGGAATCCCATCACAAATGTAGGCTCAATTAACTGATCTTTTGCCACATGTTCGAAGATCTCTTCGGCTAATTTGCCAGTAATCCACTTTGGATCGATCTTCATGCCGAGCTTGGTTGCAATCTTCTTTAGATCATCGATCGGGGTAAGTGCTGTAACGGTCTCTCCAACGCCTTGTGAAATAGCGTCATAGAGTGAAATCTCTTTCCACTTTCCGCCAAGGTCAGCCTGGCGACCATCATGATGAGTAACAGTGTGCGAACCAGCAACTGCCATCGCAGCGTTCTGAACAAGTGAACGAGTTAAATCCGCGATCGAACGCCAGTCGCCATATGCCTGATAGCTCTCGATCATCGCAAACTCAGGTGAGTGTGAAGAATCAGCGCCTTCATTGCGGAAGTTACGGTTGATTTCAAATACGCGTTCAATGCCGCCGACAACACAACGCTTCAAGAAAAGTTCAGGCGCAATACGCAGGAAGAGATCCATATCGTAAGCATTTGAGAAAGATTTAAAGGGGCGGGCTGCTGCTCCACCGTGCATAACCTGCAACATTGGAGTTTCAACTTCAATGAAGTTCTCGTTATGAAAAGTCTCGCGAAGTGAGCGCATTACCGCCGGGCGAAGACGTGCATTGGTGCGCGCTTCTTCGCGAACAATGAGGTCTACATAACGCATGCGCACACGCGTTTCCTCAGACATTGGCTTGTGATCATTAGGCAGCGGACGAAGTGATTTTGCAGCCATTGCATATGAGTTTGCCAAGATAGAAAGTTCGCCGCGCTTAGAAGTAATGATTTCGCCGGTAACGCTGACGATATCTCCAAGATCGATATCGCTCTTCCAGGAATCTAGAACTTCTTGACCGACTTTATCTAGGGAGAGCATCGCTTGAAGTTCGGTGCCATCTCCTTCGCGCAGAGTTGCAAAACAGAGCTTGCCAGTGTCGCGCTTGAAAATTACGCGACCAGTAAGGCTTTGAATATCTCCAGTGGCTTTATCTATTTCGAGATCAACGTACTTAACGCGGATATCAGCCAGTGATGAGGTGCGAGCAACAGCAACTGGGTAAGGCTCAACGCCACGTTCGATTAAGCCAGCGCGCTTTTCGCGACGGATGCGCAGTTGTTCTGGCAGATCGTCTTCGATTGGCGCTTGTGGTTCGTTGCTCATAATGACGAGAGTCTACCTATTAGATATTTCGCTCGTGGATCAGGCGCAGGCCAATTAGCGTGAGATCAGGCTCATGCTCATCAATAGTTTCAGCAACGCCAATAATCAACGGGGCAAGGCCGCCAGTTGCAATAACGGTTGGTGCTTGGTCATAACTCTGCGCTAATTCCGCGGTGATGCGATCGACCAAACCATCTACTTGGCCAGCAAATCCAAAGATCGTTCCCGATTGCAACGCTTCAACGGTGTTCTTACCAATAACGCTCTTCGGACGAATTAACTCAACTTTTCGCAATTGTGCAGCGCGCGCAGCAAGTGCATCGACTGAAATTTCAATTCCGGGTGCAAGTGCGCCACCGAGGAATTCGCCCTTTGGTGAAACAACGTCGAGATTTGTAGAAGTTCCGAAATCAACCACGATCGCTGGTCCACCGTAGAGAACATGTGCAGCCAAAGTATTAACAATTCGGTCTGCGCCAATTTCTTTTGGATTATCAACCAACAGTGGAACACCGGTCTTGGTACCAGGTTCAACAATGGTTGTTGGAATCTTCGAAAAGTAAGAGGCGATCATGGTGCGCAGTTCGCGCAACGTAGCTGGAACGGTAGAACAGATTGAAAGTCCAGTGACTTCATAATCTGCAACTAGCGCATTGAACTGCAACCACAATTCATCAGCGGTTGTGCGTGGGTCGGTCTTTACGCGCCATGAGCGCACAAGTTCTTCGCCATCGAAGATTCCGAGGACCGTATTGGTATTTCCGACATCAACTGTTAACAACATAACTACTCCGCTCTCAGATCTAGACCGATATCAAAAACTGGCGCTGAATGTGTAAGGGCTCCGATGGCGATGTAATCAACGCCGCTTTCGGCATAGGCACGTGCGTTCTCTAATGAAATTCCACCTGATGCTTCGAGTTTGCAAGCTCCCTTAACAATCACAACTGCATCAGCGCATTGTGCAGGGCTCATATTGTCGAGCAGAACTAGGTCGGGCTTCTGCGGTAAAACTTCGCGCAATTGATCGAGCGTATCTACTTCGATTTCAATCTCTGAATCTGGGTATAAAGCGCGTACTTTGGCAAAGGCTTCTACAACGCCGCCAGCCGCGGCAATGTGATTATCTTTTATTAGACCAGCATCACTTAAGGTCATGCGGTGGTTGGTGCCACCACCCATACGCACTGCGTACTTTTCAAGCACTCGCATACCTGGAGTTGTTTTGCGGGTATCGCGAACCTGGCATTTAGTACCAGAAACTTCTTGAACCCATTTATTTGTTAGCGTTGCTACTCCACTTAATTGACTGAAGAAGTTAAGCGCAGTGCGCTCTGCTAATAAAATTGCGCGGGTATTTCCAGAAACGCTGAGCAAAACATCTCCAGCGCTTACCTGATCGCCATCGTTCTTTACTCGCTTAATTTCAGTTAAGCCAACCTCACGCAATACCGCTTCGGCAACTTCTATTCCAGCGATGACTCCGCTCTTGCGCGCAGTGAAATCAGCCTTGGCAGTTGCCTTTGCGTCAATGGTGGCAACAGAAGTTATATCATCGCCGCCCGCCAAATCTTCAGCCAGGGCTGCTTTTATCAAATCAAGATCCGAAAGAGAGAGTTTCATTACTTTTCTACCTCCTGATAGCTAGTAGTCCAATCGCCGCGCTTATCTAATTGCTGGACAATGCGCTTTCGCCAGTTGTTCTGTGTCTCTGGAAAGTCTTCACGCCAATGTGAACCGCGAGTTTCTTGGCGAATCAGCGCTGCCTTAAGAATTGCCTGTGCAAGTTGGAAGAGATTGGTGGTCTCCCAAGCTTCAACACATGGTTTATCGCTAGTGCGATCTTGAATACGAGTTAGATCAGCGCTGGTTTGCAATAGCGAATCAGATGAACGAAGCACACCGGCACCGCGGCTCATACTTAACTGCAGTTCGCGACGAGTTTCTGGGTCTAGCAAAATACTTTCGGAATTGTTTTCAATAGGTTCACTATGTTCGGACAAATTTCCGGCGATATCGGCAGCAATTCGTGCGCTGAAAACCAAACCTTCGAGCAGTGAATTCGAGGCCAGACGGTTAGCGCCGTGAACTCCAGAACATGCTGTTTCACCGCAGGCATATAGGCCATTGACGCTGGTGCGGCCATTTAAATCAACGCGCACTCCCCCTGATGCGTAATGGGATGCAGGAGCGACTGGGATCAAATCTTTTGCAGGGTTAATTCCGTGCGCAATACATGATGCGTAGATAGTTGGGAAGCGCGCTTCAAAGCCAGTTAAATGTCGAACATCTAGCCAGACGTGATGTGCGCCAGTTTTATTCATGGTGCGCATTGAGGCAATTGCTACGACATCGCGCGGTGCAAGTTCGGCTAACGCATGTTCGGCAACCATAAATCGTTCGCCAGCATCGTTAAGTAAATAAGCGCCTTCGCCGCGAACCGCTTCGCTAATCAGCGGCTGCTGACCTTGGGTGTTATCGCCAAGCCATAAAACTGTTGGATGGAATTGGATAAATTCCACGTCGGCAACTTTTGCGCCAGCGCGAAGTGCCAGCGCGACTCCATCACCAGTTGAAACTGAAGGGTTAGTTGTCTGAGCAAAAACTTGTCCGAGTCCACCGGTTGCAAGCACAACTGCTTTACCAAGTGCCCGACCAACGCCATCACGGCTACCTGCACCAATTACGTGCAAGGTAACGCCGCAAACAGAACCACTGGCGTCTTTAATTGCATCTAATACAAGTGCATGTTCAACGACTTCAATTTCTGGATCGTCATGAACGGCGGCGAGAAGTGCTCGTGATACTTCAGCACCCGTTGCATCACCGCCGGCGTGCAAGATGCGATTACGTAGATGTCCACCTTCGCGAGTTAGCGAGATTTCACCGCTTGCTTCAGTATCAAAGATTGCACCGCGTTCGATTAGCTTGCGAACAGCTTCTGGTCCTTCGGTAACAAGTACTCGTACTGCTTCTTCATCGCATAAATCAGCGCCCGCAACCAAGGTATCTTTCAGATGTTGATCAGGGGTATCTCCTGGACCAAGCGCTGCAGCGATACCGCCTTGCGCCCATTTAGTAGAGCCTTCATCGACCTTTGATTTAGTGACAATCAAAACCGAAAGTCCATATGTGCGCGCCTGCAGAGCGGTAGTTAAACCAGCGATTCCAGAACCAACAACGATTACATCTGCTTGGGCAGTCCAGCCAGGAGCGGGCGCTAACAACTTCATCGCACATCCCCTAACTTCATCTCCATATTGTCGATCAAACGCACCCCATTTAGCCAACCGGCGATAATCGCACGCTTATTTAGCGTGGCATCTATCGCCTTTGAAAAATCTTGCTCATCGATAATCTCGGCATAATCCAAGTCGAAGCCTTCTTGCGAACTAGCTACCGATTGCAGAGCAGTTCGCGCGGTATCTAGATCCAAAGATAGCGCTGCAGAAGTAAGTGCGCGATACAGAACTAGTGATCGCTCTCGTGATGTTTGATCTAATCGCACATTGCGAGATGACATCGCAAGTCCATCAGCTTCACGAATTGTTGGTGCGGCGACAATTTCAATATCTGATTTAAGCTCTGCGACCAGCTTTCGAATAAGAGCTAGCTGCTGAAAATCTTTCTCACCAAAGATTGCAGTCTTTGGTCTAACCAATTGAAATAACCTTGCAACAACTGTTACAACACCATCAAAGTGACCAGAACGAGAAGCGCCTTCATAGAGATCTCCTAAAGCGCCAGCAGAACGCTTTGCATAACCTGCTGGATAAATCTCTTCGTAGGTAGGTAACCAGAGATGAGTTACGCCAGATTCTTTAGCTAATTCAATATCGTGATCTGGGGTTTTGGGATATTTTGTTAACTCTTCCTGATCTTCAAATTGCAGTGGGTTAACAAAGATGCTGGCCACAACAAAATCTGATTTTTCACGCGCTAATTTAAATAGCGACGCATGGCCTTGATGAAGCGCGCCCATCGTCGGAACAAATGCGCAGCCGTCAGCGAATTCGGTAGAACTAGTGACTATCTTCATGATCTTGGCTCCAGTCCTTTCAGGTACCGGGCGGTGATGACGATAAGTTTAAGGCTTTACGGCAATTGCACCAAAAGCTCAGAAATCTTGCCGTGGGTAAGGAGAATTGCCTCAGGATCAATGGAAACCCAAGGTTCAAGAACGAAACGTCTCTCATGAGCGCGCGGATGCGGCAGCTTTAACTCATCGGCAGAACTTAATAGCGATCCATATTGAATCAAATCTAAATCAATAGTGCGCGGTCCCCATTTTTCAAGGCGCTGCCTGCCCAGTGCTTTTTCGATGCCGTGAAGTAAAGAGAGTAAATCCATAGCAGGCAGTTCGCTTTCAACGATACAGACAGCATTTAAATAATCAGGTTGTTCGATATCGCTGACTGGTTTTGTGGAGAAATACTCAGATACAGAGATAACTTCTGTGGCCTCGCGCAACATCGCTACCGCTATATCCATCTGTGCTTTGGGATCTCCGATATTTGCACCTAGTGCGATTACCGCTTTCATCGTGAGATAGTGACCGAGATGTCTTTAACTTCAGCCGCAACTGGCGCTTGTGGCTTATGAACAGTGACTGTTACTCGCGCTGCTTGAGCAAATGTCATTTTAATTCGCTCTGCAATACGGCCAGCCAATTTTTCAATTAGGGAAACCGGATTTGTCGTGATCTCTTCAACAACTAAATCAGTAACTTCGGCGTAGTTAATTGTGTCTTTTACATCATCGCTAACGCTGGCGCGGGTCAGATCAACTTCCAGTTCTATATCGACATAGAAATCTTGGCCGTTGGCGCGTTCTGCCTCAAAGACTCCGTGGTAACCAAAGCCTTTGATTCCGGTGATTCGGATTAGATCAGCCATGGTTTACAACTAAATCTTTATGTGGTTTCACGCTATGAACTCTAACTGCCCAAATGCTTTTATCAAGTAAAGATTTGGTAAGCGCAATAGTTGCTTCCTCGCGCTCGTCAGGAGTGCTACCCCCAAGAAAACGTTTCCTTGATCCCCCAACTAGAACTGGATATCCCAGATCAGTGAATTCATCAATGCGTTTCAAGATCTCCCAGTTATGTTCAGCTTCTTTTGAAAAACCTAACCCTGGATCAATTATCAAGTTATTTCGGGCGATTCCAGCCTTTAACGCTAGATCGATCTGCAACTGCATTTCTGCAATTACTTCTTTGACCACATCGCCGTATGTCGCAAGCGAATTCATATCTTTGGAATGACTGCGCCAATGCATCAAAATATATGGGCAACCCATTTCAGCAACGCTTTCATGCATAAGGTCATCAGCAAGCCCGCCACTTACATCGTTAACGATGCTTGCGCCAGCTTCAATTGCTAGCGCTGCTGTTTCGGCGCGCATCGTGTCGATACTGATAGGAATTCCAGTTTGGGAAAGTTTTTTAATGACTGGCAAGACTCGAGATTGTTCTTCTGCAGCAGATACCCGATCTGCACCCGGCCGAGTTGATTCGCCACCGATATCGATTATGTCTACGCCTTCAGCGACCATCTCTAAACCGCGAGCAACCGCTTTTTCGTAGGTGTCATGCTTGCCGCCATCTGCAAATGAATCAGGTGTGACATTTAAAATGCCCATGATCTTCATGATTTATCGATTGTTTAAGCGATGGCTTAGCGGTTGGTGATTAAGCTGATCGCTTCAGCGCGTGTAGCTGGATCGCGCAGAACGCCACGTACTGCACTTGTGGTTGTGCGCGCTTGTGATTTACGAACTCCGCGCATCGACATACATAAATGTTCGCAATCGATAATCACGATAACGCCCATCGGATCGAGAATCTTCACCATCGCATCAGCGATCTGAGTTGTTAAACGCTCTTGCACCTGTGGGCGGCGGGCAAATAAATCAACTAAACGTGCAACTTTGGAAAGTCCCGTTATTTTGCCGCGCGGGATATATCCAACGTGTGCAACGCCATGGAATGGAGTTAAGTGGTGTTCGCAATGTGAAAATACTTCGATATCGCGAATGATTACCAACTCTTCATGGCCGATATCAAAGGTAGTTGTTAATACCTCTTCTGGCGACTTCCATAGTCCTTCAAAGTTCTCTTTAAAGGCGCGGGCAACACGTGCCGGCGTCTCCTTTAAACCTTCGCGATCTGGATCTTCACCGAGTGCAAGAAGAAGTTCGCGAACTGCAGCAGTTGCGCGCGCTTCATCGTAAGGGTGCAGAGCGCGCCCATCTTCAGGTCCCATTGAAACCGGAGTTACATCGTTCACTCTTGATCGGAATCTTTCTTTGCGCTCTTGCGAACTCGTGAAGGTTTCTTTTCATCAACTGGTTCGATGACAATACGTTCTGGAACATCAACCGGTGGTTGCTGTGAAGGAATACGTGTTGCTGAACCTGTCCAGGCTGGACGTCGTGGCCAAGAGTTAACTTTCTTAAAGATCTTTGCAATCTCTTCTTTATTGAGAGTCTCTTTCTCAAGTAGTTGTAGCACCATCGCATCTAGAGTCACGCGGTTTTCAACCAAGATATCGAACGCCTCTTGATGTGCATTTTCAATAAATTTACGGATCTCAGCATCAACAGTTGCCGCAACGTTTTCAGAGTAATCCCGTTGGTGGCCATAATCGCGGCCCATAAATGGTTCTGATGCATCTGTGCCAAGTTTGATTGCGCCGATCGTTTCTGTCATTCCGTATTGCGTAACCATGGCGCGGGCTAGTGCGGTTGCCTTTTCAATATCATTTGATGCGCCAGTTGATGGGTCATGGAAGATTAACTCTTCAGCAGCACGTCCTCCGAGTGAGTAAGCAAGTTGATCTAACAACTGATTGCGCGTTGTTGAGTACTTGTCGTCATCTGGCAGAACCATTGTGTAGCCAAGCGCGCGACCGCGCGGCATGATCGTAATCTTGTGAACTGGATCAGTATGTGGAAGTGCATGCGCAACAAGTGCGTGGCCAGCTTCGTGATAAGCGGTAACGCGACGTTCATCATCAGACATAATCCTTGATTTACGCTGCGGACCAGCCATTACGCGATCAATTGCTTCATCGATCTGGCTATTTGAAATTACCTTCTTCTCCTCGCGTGCGGCAAGAAGCGCAGCTTCGTTAAGAACGTTTGCTAGATCTGCACCAGTAAATCCTGGGGTGCGACGAGCATAAGTAATTAGATCTACTTCATCTGAAAGTGGTTTGGTCTTGGCATGCACTTTGAGAATTTCTTCGCGACCCTTTAGATCTGGGCGATCAACTGCGATCTGGCGATCGAAACGACCTGGACGTAATAGCGCAGGATCAAGTACATCTGGGCGGTTAGTTGCTGCGATCAAGATAACTTGACCGCCAGTTTCAAATCCATCCATCTCGACAAGAAGTTGGTTAAGAGTTTGTTCGCGTTCGTCGTGACCGCCACCCATACCGGCGCCGCGTTGGCGACCAACTGCATCAATTTCATCTACAAAGACAATCGCGGGTGCATTGGTCTTTGCCTGCGCAAATAAATCGCGAACTCGCGCTGCACCAACACCAACGAACATTTCAACGAAATCTGAACCAGAGATTGAATAGAAAGGAACTTTCGCCTCTCCTGCTACTGCGCGAGCAAGAAGTGTCTTACCGGTTCCGGGAGGGCCGTAGAGAAGGACGCCTTTAGGAATCTTTGCCCCGAGGAGTGCGTACTTAGATGGGTTCGCTAAGAAATCTTTGATCTCTTCTAGCTCAGCGATCGCTTCATCAGCTCCCGCTACATCAGCAAAAGTATTTTGCGGAACATCGTTATCTTGTAATTTGGCGCGAGATTTTCCAAATGAGAAGACGCGATTTCCACCTTGTGCGCGGCTCATCAAGAAGAAGAACAAGAAGCCAATTAAGAGAATTGGGAATATTGAGAATAGAAAAGAGAAAAATAGGGATTGTGATGGAACTTCAACGGTCCAGCCCTTTACCGGTGAATTCGCGCTTAAAGCATCGATAAGCGTTGGCTCTTGGCGGGCAATATATGAAGCTTCGACTTTGCTATCGCCCTTGATTAATACACCTGGCTTAAGGATTAAACGGATCTTCTGTGATCGATCAACCAGGACCGCAGATTCAACTTCAGATTGTGAAATTGCAGCGAGTGCACGTGAAGTATCAATTTGGGTATAACGATTACCGGCTCCAGTTATTTGTCCGAAGATGGTGACAGCCAAGATCGCTGCGACTATCCAGAAGAGTGGACCACGAAAAATCTTTCCAGCGCGGGTAGTCGGCGCTTTCTTAGGGGTCTTCTTATCGCTCTTTGGCGCTGTAGAACTTTTCTTCTTCAGCAAATTCTTGCCAGCGATCTTTTTCTTTTCCATTAGCGAGAGCGCCGTCCTTACGAGTACATGTGCTTTGCGAGCACACCGATAAAGGAGAGGTTGCGATACTTCTCGTCAAAATCAAGTCCGTAGCCAACTACGAAGTCTTTAGGAATATCGAAGCCGACGTATTTGCAATCGACTTCTACTTTCGCTGCCTCTGGTTTACGCAGAATCGCGAGAATTTCAACACTGGCTGCGCCACGTGACATTAGATTTGCGCGTAACCAAGAAAGTGTTAAACCAGAATCGACAATATCTTCAACGATCAAGATATTGCGGCCAGTGATATCGCGATCGAGATCTTTAAGAATACGAACCACGCCACTTGATTTTGTGCCAGAGCCGTAAGAAGAAACCGCCATCCAATCCATTTCAATATGGCGTTGCATCGCGCGAGTCAGATCTGCCATCGCCATGATTGCACCTTTAAGAACACCTACAAGAAGTAAGTCGCGGTCCTTGTAATCTGTATCAACGCGCGCAGCAAGTTCTGCAACTTTTTCGCGAAGTTGAACTTCAGTAACGATTACGCGTTCTACATCTGTACCGACTGCAGCTAGATCCACTTAAGGACTCCTTCATGTGGTTATGAGGTGATCAATTTGGACGGGCCAAGAGCGAAAGTCTGCCCGAAATCCGGGCAACCTTCACACCACCCGGCAGGCTCACCTCCCCTTGTCCGCGCCAAGAAGTGACCAGCGCCTCAACGGCAGCGAGGTGATCTGCGCTTATTGAGCCACCTGGAGCCCCTGCTGCATAGATCGCAGCCCTCAAAATCCGAGAACGGATCGCTCTGGGAAGTTCGGCAAGGGCGGCGCAATCTAGATCTTTCAGATCTACTCGAGAGATAACTGCTTGCGCCATCTCATCTAAGGCATCTGCATCATCGCGCAAGATCGCTGCACTGCGCGAAAGCGCTGCAGCAATTCCAGGACCGATCTCTGATTCCATAACTGGCAAAACTTTATTGCGCACCTTTACGCGGGTGAACTTTTCATTTTCGTTATGTGGATCGTTCCAAGGTTTCAGTTCTGCTTCGGTGCATGCAGCAACTGTTTGTTCACGAGTAAGGCTTAAAAGTGGGCGCGCATACTTTCCATTAACAACAGCCATTCCAGATAGCGAACGTGTGCCAGATCCGCGCGCTAATCCAAGCAGAACTGTTTCGGCCTGATCATCGCGAGTATGTCCTAAGAAAATTTGTGAAGCACCAAATGCATGTGCCGCAGAATCAAGAGCGGCATATCGTGCAGCACGTGCATCGGCCTCTAATCCGGATTTTTCGACAACATCTACTTTTTCAATCAAGACTTCTTGATAACCCATATCTTTTAAAGCGCTTTGTACTTTCTTAGCTTGATCTGCCGAACCACTTTGTAGTTGGTGATCAACGGTTACGCCAATTAAGGTGATTGCTAAAGCTGGCGCTTCTTTAATAAGCGCATAAGCAAGCGCAAGTGAATCTGCACCACCGGATACCGCAACTAGCGCACAATCACCAGCAGTTAAGTTCTCTAAAAATGGTCGGACAGCGTTTCGTAGGTCAACGAGCGCGCTGGTCATGCGCTAACTCTAGACCCGACCACCAAATGGCATAAGACCTTTAACGCTGTAGATATTTGAGTAGAGCAGGCCTTTCCCCTTTGAATTGGCCTCCCACATCATTCCGTTACCAGCATAAATAGTGATGTGGTGGATCGATGAAATTGTTCCCTTATATGAATAGAACAATAGATCGCCCGGAACAAGTTCATTTAAAGTTACATGCTTGGTGTATCCCGCATAAAGCGCTGAGTTTAGGCGATCCCAATTTGGCCAACCGAGTCCTGCCGCTTTATACGCGGCGTAAACCAAGCCTGAACAATCAAATGAGTTTGGTCCTTCAGAACCCCAGATATATGGCTTGCGCGCTAAAACTTGCTTCTTAGCGAATGCGACTGCAACTGCGCGTTGTTCTTCAGTTGTACGGATTGTTGAACGTCCCTTAAATCCGGTATCTGCCCAAACCTTTTTCTGGCCCGCAGTATTCGCCGCGGTATTAGCAAGGCTTTCTTCAAGAAGTGCAAGTGCACGTTGCTGTTCTAGGGTAATTCGGACTCGCTTTGCACTGGCAAGTTCGCGCGCTAACTTATCTTGAATCGCTTGCAACTTATCTACTTCTTTTTGTTGCAGGGCTTTTGCATCATCTGCAACTTTTTTAGCTCCCGCAACTTTTGCAGTTGCAGTTTCTTGGACAACCTTTGCCGCATCGGCCTTTACCTTTGCCTCGCGCGCCACAATTTCTGCAGCTTTATATCGATCAAGCGCCATCGTGTTCTGCATACCCAACTTATCCAAAGTTGAAATCTGATCAATTAAATCCTGTGGGCCGTTAGCGCTAAGCAGCGGTTCGATATCTGTCATCGATCCACCCATTATGTAAGCGTTTGCGGCGAGCTTTCCGATTACACGATGTGCTTGGGCAACTGCTTCTTGCGTCTCGCGAGCATATTCCGCGGCAGCTATCGCAGCAGCAGTTGCTACAGCGAGTTCCCGCTTTGCCTTTACATATAACGCCTGCGCTGCATTTGCTTTGGCGGTTAAGGTTCGAAGAGTTTGATTGGCTGCCGCTAATTTCTTCGCGGCTACATCGGCGGCTTTCTTCTTTGCGGCTTCAGCTTTCTTTGCCGCCTCAATCTGCGCCAGAGTTGGTTTTGGAGTTGCTGCGATGGCAGGAGTAATCGGTAGCGCGAGCCCAAAAATCAAGGCTAGCGCTAGCGCTTTTCTGCGATGCAACACAAAACCCCCAAGTGTTAAGCCCCCAGAATAAGTGAGCAACCTGTGGAACTCCGTTAAAAGGTGGTGAGTGTCGCTAGTTGGCTACATCTCGTTTTGTGAATAGAACGGTGGCGATAACCAAAGCGATTCCCACATAAATCCCAGAAAGCGAAAGTGCGTGGGTATAACTAATTGTCTCTGTACCGCCAGCAGCAACTGTTGCCAACTGACTTCCGGGCAACCATTCCAAAGTACTGGATTTAACTGCGCCAACAATGTTTTCGACAATCAATAGCCAAAGTACGCCAAGTGAAATTGAGCTAATCGGTGAACGAAGGAGAATTCCCAGAACCATGCCGATGATTCCAAAGCCTAAGATCGAGATAAATACATTGAGCAGAGTTTTCGCTATTTCGATACGTCCATCGCTATTGAACCAAAGCGTGGTGCTGACATCTTTACTTCCGGCGAGAATGTAAGAGAGGCCGATTGAAATTACGGCTCCGACCAAAGTCATAATCACTGCGAAGGCTTTCATCGATGCCAATTTGCCGATCAATAAGCGGATACGGCCAGGTTGGCGCACCAAAAGATTGCGCAGCGTTCCGAGTGAGTATTCCTGAGCGGTTTGAGCCGCAAATACACAGAGTGCGATGATTCCGAGCAGGTTTCCGATACTCGTAAATGCTTGTGTCGAACCACTTGGTAAGGCGAGCATTTCGCGGGTAATTCTTACACCGCGATCGCCATTGCCTTGTGGTGAATCGATAAGTAAGAAGAGAAGTGAAGAAACCAAGACGCTAAAGAAAGCGACTGCTCCCATCGTGCCTAGTAGCAAAGTAGGACGTCGTAATTTGCGCCATTCGGCGAAGAAGATTCTAGTTAGGCTGCGGATCATTTCTGATCTCCTGTCATTTCAAAGAATGTCTCTTCCAGGTTGGGTAGTTGTGGTGAAAGCTGGGTAAGTAATATTCCGGCCTCGAACGCCAACTTATTTAGAACTCCCGCCCATTCTGCAGGTCCTTCAATATGTGCAACTCCATCACGAATATGTGCTTTATGCCCAGCGCCTTCGGCAAGAGAAATAATTTTTTCTAGATCACTTGTCTTTTCAGTCTTAACGAGCATAAATGGTTGCTGCGCATCGAAAAGGTCTTGCATTGCGCCTGCAAAAACTACTTCTCCCTTTCGCAACATAACCAAGTACTCGCTAATGATTTCTAACTCTGAAAGTAAATGTGATGAGACAAATACAGTTGTACCGCCATCTGCCAGCGAGCGAAGCAGTTGGCGAATCTCTTGAATTCCTTCAGGATCTAAACCATTAGTTGGTTCATCTAAAATCAAAAGCTTTGGATTTGGCAGAAGTGCAGCTGCGATACCTAAGCGCTGTTTCATACCAAGTGAGTAAGTTTTGTACTTTGATTTTCCACGATCAGCGAGCCCTACTTGTGCAAGTAATTGATCCACGCGTTCAAGGGGAAAGCCTCCGAGGGTTGCTAAAACTTTTAGATTCTCAGCCCCAGAAAGAGCAGGATAGAAAGCAGGGCCTTCGATCATCGCTCCTACCTGAGAGAGATATTTCTCTGGAGATGTAATCGGCTCACCCAAGATGCGCCCGGTGCCACCGCTAGGTGAGATCAGTCCGAGCAACATGCGGATCGTCGTTGTCTTGCCAGCGCCATTTGGGCCAACAAATCCGCAGATCGTTCCGGCTGGTACCTCAAAATTGGTATGTGAAACGGCAAAGCCAGAGTCATATTTCTTACTTAAATCGCTGACAGATATCGCTAATTGAGGCATGTACTCAATATAGCAATTGCACCTTAGAATTCTCGGTGTGAGTAATGAGATCTGGGGTTATCAACCAACCAATCAACGGCCTGCACCAGATTGGGAAATCAACCCTCAAACTGCAGCAGTGCGTGCCGGTCTTGCTCGTTCCGGTTTCGGTGAAACATCTGAGGCGCTCTATTTAAATAGTGGCTTTACATATTCCTCCGCGCAAGAAGCATTTGATGCATTCGCAGATGAGACAGATCATTATTTATATAGCCGTTTCCATAATCCGACAGTGCAGATGTTTGAAAAGCGATTGGCTGCAATTGAGGGCGCTGAATATTGCGTTGCAACCGGTTCTGGAATGTCTGCCATGTTTGCATCAGTTGCCTGTCTTGTAAGCGCTGGAGACCGCGTAGTCGCATCAGCTGCGATGTTTAGTTCTTGCCACGTTGTATTAACTGAGATCTTGCCAAAATGGGGCGTCAAGGTTGAACTTGTAAAGGGAAATGACTCAGCAGTTTGGGCTACCGCGTTAAGCAAACCGACAAAAGTGGTCTTTATCGAATCTCCAAGTAATCCATTAATGGAGATAGTTGATATTCGTATGGTTAGCGATCTGGCTCATAAAGTTGGCGCCACTGTGATCGTTGATAACGTTATGGCCTCTCCAGTTTTGCAGAAACCCCTTGAACTCGGTGCAGATGTAGTTATGTACTCAGCAACAAAACATATTGATGGTCAAGGGCGCGTACTTGCTGGCGCAGTTCTTGGTTCCTTCTCCTATATTAACGAACATTTAATTCCATTTAATCGCCACACTGGTCCATCACTGAGTCCCTTTAACGCATGGGTGCTTTTAAAATCTTTGGAAACTATGGAGATGCGCGTTCAACGTATGTGTGAAAATGCCCATGCGATCGCTGAATTTCTAGAGACGCGCAAAGAGATTAAATCTGTTAAATACCCAGGGCTAAAGTCGCATCCAGATTATGTAACTGTTCAGAAGCAAATGACTGGCGGCGGAAGCACAATCGGGATCGAATTTGCCGGTAGCCAGAAAGATGCTTTCGCCTTTATGGATGCGCTGCGAATTATTGATATCTCTAACAATTTAGGCGATAGCAAATCACTTATTACCCACCCATCTTCTACAACTCATCGCCGTTTAGCGCCAGATGTTCAAGCCGAGATGGGTATTACTCCTTCAGTGCTTCGCCTGTCAGTTGGGCTAGAGCATGTAGATGATTTGATAAAGGATTTAACTCAAGCCTTTAAAAGTTGAGCCGCAACAAGCAAAACAGATAGCAAGCTCAAGTAAGTGATAGACCACTGAAAAATCTTTCCTGCAGTTTTCTCATAATTTACTGATTTTTCATTTAAACCGCGGAGTTGAGCGGCGAAAACTAATCCGAGTGCAACCGTAACCGCCATCGCCCAGTTCTGTAGCTCTGCATTAATTATGAGCGCGATCGAAGAGGCAATCATGGCAATTGTGTAGATCCACATCTGACGAAGTAGATGAGTCTTGCTCGCTACAACTGGCAGCATCGGAATATGCGCGGCAGCGTAGTCATCCTTATATTTGATTGCTAAAGCCCAAAAATGCGGCGGTGTCCAGAAGAAAATAACTAAGAAGAATGACCACGCAGTCACCGAGAGCGAATTTGTAACAGCAGCCCAACCGATTAGCGCTGGCATACATCCTGCTGCGCCGCCCCAAACAATATTTTGCGGAGTGCGCTTCTTTAGCAAAATTGTGTAAACCCAAACGTAGAAAACAATCGCGATTGCAGTAAGTGCGGTTGTTAGCCCGTTTGTATAGACCACAAAAATTAGAAGTGATATCAAACCAATTAAAGTTGCAAAAACTAGCGCTTCAGGTTTTGTAAGTACACCGGTTGCAAGTGGACGCTTTGCCGTGCGCTTCATTAACTTATCTGATTCGGATTCGATCACCATGTTAAATGCATTTGCACTTCCGGCAGCGAGGGTTCCACCAATCAAAGTTGCCATGGTCAAGGTGAGTGAAGGCAGACCTTCTTTTGCTAAGACCATCGCAGGAAGAGTTGACACCAATAAAAGTTCGACTACGCGTAGCTTCATGAGGTCTACAAATCCGCGAACCTTTACAGAAGGTTTTACGCGTGAATTCGTGGACACAGGCAAAGATTACTCAGCATTAATGTGCCGCGTTCTCATGCTCCTCTAAGGAAGGACGCCTATTGTGCGTATTAACGCTAAAACTTGCTATCAAAGATAGGGATATGACCAATGACACCTCCAAAGAAGCCCGACTGGATCGAGATCGCCGACAACGATGGCGGTTTAAATCAACCAGCACCAAAGTCAAAGAAGAGCCGTCCAGTACTTATTGCTGCGACTGCATTGGTTCTGACTTTCGGTGGCGCTGTTGTAGCCCAAACAAATCAAGGTGGAACTGGGAATACTCAGCAACCTCTATTGGTGCAGGCATCGCAATCAGCCGCAATGGCGACTTCTGCGCTAAGCGCCGTAACGCCACAATCAGCTTCTCCAAAGTTAACTAGTTCTGTCCAATCACCTTCGATAAAAGCTCCTTCAATCAGCAAAAACACCCTTCCAGCGATCGCTACCCCACCAAATATGAACGGTGGAGATGATGACGATGATGATGAAGACGATGATGATGAAGACGATGATGATGAGCGTGACGATCACTAAAGCAAGTAAAGTTAGCGAGTGCCTCGAAAACTAATAAAGAGAATTTCGCTAACAGTTCTCTCTCTTTTCGTAACTGCTATCGCTAGCCCGATTAACCCTGCCAATAGCCAAGATCTTTCGGCTTCGAAAAAGATCGTTTTAGTAAAAACTATTAATGGTGCGATTGCACCTAAATCGGTTGAGGCATCAAATAGCGGGTTAGTCAGCGCCCATAACATGATGTATCGCCATAGCGTGACCCTATATAACGCACAGACGATGGAGCTTGAAGCCACAATTCCTGATTCGGTAAAACTCTCAGATTTTGGTTACTCGAAATATTCTGGAACATATAAAGGCTCACCTGTAGAAGGCGCCTTCTCTCCTGATGGTAATTATCTCTACTTCACAAATTACGCGATGTATGGCAAAGGTTTTAATCGAGAAGGAACCGACACTTGTTCTCCTAGCGATAACTACGATAAAAGTTTTCTATCGCGAGTAGATCTTTCAACAAAGAAAATTGATGCGATCTATCCTGTCGGATCAGTTCCAAAAGTCGTCAAAGTCTCACCGGATAATAGATATATTCTGGTATCGAATTGGTGTTCCTACACAGTCACAATCATTTCTGTAGAAACTCAACAGGTAGTAAAAACTATAAAGATTGGGCGCTATCCGCGGGGCATTGCAATCACCAGCGATAGCAAATTTGCCTATGTTGCCGAGATGGGTGGAAACCGAATCCACCAGATTAACCTGGAAGATTTCTCAGTTAACTACATACCAATCGGATCAAATCCTCGTGCGATTGTGCTCTCCCCTGATAACACAAAACTTTATGCAACTTTAAATATCTCTGGAAAAGTTATTGCTTGGGACTTAGCTACAAATAAGGCGATAAAGAGCGTGGCTACTGGAAAATCCGCACGTAGTTTGGCGATCTCAACAGATGGCTCAGCGCTTTATGTAGTCAATTTTAGAAGTGGAACTTTATCCGTTGTCAGTACTGAAACGATGAAAGTCTTGCAGAACGTAAAAGTCTGTAGCGAACCTATCGGAGTTACTTACGATCAAACCGAATCAAAGACTTGGGTGGCTTGTTACGGCGGTTCAATTAAAGTATTTGCACCTCAGTAGTAACAGTTGCGCTTTCAGGTACAGGGATAGCCAGCGGTGCCGCAATCTTGGCGAGATAACGGTCTAGAGTTTTTCGTGCGCGATCACTTGCTGAATTAGTTCTACGAATCTTGTCGGCGATGATTACAAAAGCGTATTCACGATCTCCTGATTGCACATAGCCAGCAAGGCTTACCGTGCCGGTAAGGGTGCCGGTCTTTGCCTTTACCAAGCCAACCGCATCCGGAGCTGTCTCGATATAGCGATTTCGTAGCGTTCCACTTTCTCCACCAACCGGAAGGCTCTCAATCAACCTTGAAAGAACTGGATCGGAATGAATTTTGTAGAGCAGTTGTGCAAGTGCGTGTGCAGTAACTTTATTCTGTCGCGATAAACCACTGGCATCTATAACGACTATCTGCGCTGGATTTATCCCAAATGAAATCAAAATTTCTTCGAAGGTAACTGCTACGCCTTCATCGTTAAATTCATTGCCGGCATACTTTGCTGCGATCTTAGCCATGCGTTCTGAAAGTTGGTTATCACTCCAAAGCAAAAACCAATCAAGCATCTTTATCAC
>Ga0209769_1000087_pt1 | contig 33271 bp, 34 predicted proteins | sample LauGreSuBDMM15DN_2_FD_187569 | JGI IMG/M metagenome (GOLD analysis project Ga0209769, IMG submission 187569) | Freshwater lake microbial communities from Lake Michigan, USA - Su13.BD.MM15.DN (SPAdes) (version 3) | ecosystem: Environmental > Aquatic > Freshwater > Lake | place: Lake Michigan, USA...
GCAAGACTATCGATGAAAAATAAGTAAAAGAAGAAAAGCCCTGTCGCACTAAGTGTGTGGCAGGGCTTTTCTCATCTCAAACTGGGGAGGTTTGAAAAATGGCGGCAAAAGGACGAGTCCAAAATCTAGTAGCAATTGTTACTGGAGCTGGGTCAGGAATTGGGCAAGCTAGCGCAATTCGCCTGGCGGAAGAAGGCGCAACGGTTGTTTGCGCAGACCGTAATTCAGGGTCTTTAGAGATAACAAAAAGGCTAATTGCAGATCTTAATCTGCACTCAGAAAGCTATGTTATTGACATTTCAGAGAGTAAATCATGCGATGAATTAGTAGCTCATACCGTAAGCACTTATGGATCTGTCGATATTCTTGTTAACAATGCAGGTGTAAACTTACCTGGCGTTTTCCATGAAGTCTCCAATGAAACTATTGACCAAACTTTGGATATAAATGTAAAAGGCGCAATGTATTTAACTCGAGCTGCTATTCCTCATATGCTAAAGAAGAATCGTGGTTCTATTGTGAACATGTCCAGTGTTAATGGTTTAGTGAGTGAACCCTTTCTTAGCGTGTATTCAGCATCTAAAGGCGCAATAGTTATGCTCACAAGAGGTATCGCACTTGATTATGCAAAGCAAGGAATTCGATGTAACGCTATTTGTCCGGGGTGGGTGGATACACCCATTAATTATGCCCACGCAGAATTGCTCGGTGGGATCGATCATGTTTATTCAACTATCTCCACTTTTCAACCCATTGGCCGTCCAGGGACCAGTCGAGAAATAGCTAATCTTGTTCTCTTTCTGGCCTCAGATGAATCATCATTTATGACTGGATCTATCGTTTCAGCCGACGGGGGCATGACTGCTCAATGATTTGAGTACTACTTCTCACAAAAAAGACTTACAAAATCCCAGTCTAATTCGGTAGTCTGAGCCTCATGACATCAATGACGATTGCTGATTTAACAGCCAAGATCAAAAGCGGTGAGGTAGATACCGTTGTGGTAGCCATGACTGATATGCAGGGCCGCTTAACAGGTAAGCGCATCCATGGAAGTTTCTTCCTGGATGAAGTCCTGAAGCATGGAACTGAAGGTTGTAACTATCTTCTAGCTGTCGATGTCGATATGAATACTGTTGATGGATATGAGATGTCTTCATGGGAGCGCGGCTACAGCGATTTTGCCTTAGTTCCAGACATGGACACGCTACGCATGATTGATTGGCAAGAAGGCGCAGCACTTGTTCTAGCCGATGTTCAGTGGCTAGATCACACAGATGTTGTTGCATCTCCCCGCCAAATTCTTCGCAAGCAAGTTAAAGCGCTCAAGGATGCTGGCATGGAAGCCATGTGTGGCACCGAGCTTGAATTTGTGGTTTACAAAGACACATATGAGGAAGCGTGGAACAAGGGCTATAAGAATTTAATTCCAGTCAATCAATACAACGTGGATTACTCCATCATGGGTGGATCACGAATTGAGCCGCTCTTGCGCAGAATCCGTTTGTCTATGGCCAAGGCAGGAATGATAGTTGAGTCGGTTAAGGGTGAATGTAACTTTGGTCAGCATGAAATTGCCTTTAAGTACTCAGATGCACTTTCAAATTGCGATAACCACGTTATCTATAAGAACGGTGCAAAAGAGATTGCAGCACAAGATGGTTACGCACTTACTTTCATGGCCAAGCCAAATGAAAAAGAAGGTAACTCTTCACACATCCACCTCTCATTCCGCGGACTAGATGGTTCTATGGTGATGGCCGATGATTCAGATAAAGAACAGGGTTTGAGTGATCTTGGACGCCAGTTTATTGCCGGCCAGATTGCCCATTTGCGCGAGATGTCCTTGCTCTTTGCTCCAAATATCAACTCTTATAAGCGCTACGTCCCGGGTTCATTTGCTCCAACAGCTATCCGCTGGGGTCGCGATAACCGCACATGTGCACTGCGCTTAGTTGGAAAGGGTCAAAGCCTTCGCCTTGAAAACAGAGTTGCAGGCGGTGACGTCAATCCATACCTAGCTGTTTCAGGAATTATCGCTGCCGGTCTAGATGGAATTAAGAACAAGATGGTTTTAGAGCCAGCATTTACTGGAAACGCTTATGTCTCAGATTCACAGCGCATTCCTTCTTCTATGAATGAGTCTTTGGCACTATGGGAAAACTCTGCCTGGGTAAAGGAAACCTTTGGAGCTGAAGTTCAGGCACATTATGCAAACATGGCCAAGATTGAAATTGCCGCATATGGCAAGGCAATCACCGATTGGGAATTAGTCCGCAACTTCGAGAGGTTTTAAACCACAGTGTCCACTTCATACGATGTAATCAACCCTGCCACCGAACAGATTGTTAAGAATGTTCCCCATTTAGATTTGGAACAAACTGATGCAGTCATTGCAAAGGCAGCCAAGGCTTTTCAGAGCTGGAAAAATGTCGCACCTGGTGAGCGTGCACGCTTGCTTCGCGCTTTCTCTCAAGTAGTAACAGATCACCGTGAAGAGTTGGCACAGCTAGAAATCACTAACGCAGGTCACACCCGAGGCAACGCCCTTTGGGAAGCTGACAACGTTGCTAATACGCTGATGTATTACGCGGCAGCACCAGAGCGTTTATTCGGCAAGCAAATTCCAGTTCCAGGCGGCGTGGATATAACTTTTAAAGAACCACTAGGTGTTGTTGGAATCATTGTTCCTTGGAACTTTCCAATGCCAATTGCTGGTTGGGGTTTTGCGCCAGCCTTAGCTGCCGGAAATACTGTTGTTCTCAAGCCCGCCGAATACACACCATTAACTGCAATTCGCCTGGGCGAACTTGCATTGCTGGCAGGAATCCCAGAAGGTGTTCTTAATATCTTGCCTGGTAAGGGAAGCGTTGTTGGTAATCGCTTTGTTACACATCCCCTAGTTCGCAAAGTCGGCTTCACTGGTTCTACCCAAGTTGGTAAGCAGATCATGGCTGGATGCGCCGATCAGGTGAAGCGCGTAACACTTGAACTAGGTGGAAAGAGTGCCAACGTAATTTTTGCTGACGCTGATATCGAAAAAGCAGCAGCTGGGGCACCTGGCGCAGTCTTTGATAACGCTGGTCAGGATTGCTGCGCACGTTCTCGCATCCTTGTTCAAAAGTCTGCATTCGATACGTTCATGGAGCACTTCGAGGTAGCGGTTAAGAAGTTCCGTTGTGAAGATCCAAATCTTGCGACTGCTGAAATGGGACCACTTATTTCAAAGAAGCAGTTTGATGTCGTTGGCTCTTACCTAGATGAAAAGATTGCTTTCCAAGGTTCAGCACCATCTGGGCCTGGCTACTGGATGCCTCCAACAGTATTGCTACCAAAGAATGCCCAAGCTAAGTCTTGGCGGGAAGAGATCTTTGGACCAGTTGTATCTGTTTTAACATTTGAAGATGAAGCAGAAGCAATTGCTTTAGCAAATGATAGTGAGTATGGATTGTCAGGTTCTATCTGGACCAGAGATGTGGGACGAGCTCTTCGCGTTTCTCGTGCAATTGAATCTGGCGCACTTTCTGTAAATTCAAACTCTTCAGTTCGCTTCTGGACACCATTTGGCGGCTTTAAGCAGTCAGGTCTTGGACGTGGTCTTGGGCCAGATGCTGTTGATGCTTACACAGAGTTAAAGAACGTATTTATCTCTAACGACTAATTAGATTGTGCGGATTGGCGCGGTTGCGATGCGGTCAAGAAATTGATCAACTAAATCGTAGCCGCGCTGATTGCTTTGCGCCTCAAGTTTTCTAGTCTCAGAACGTAATTGATCAACCACTACGCCTTCAGATTCAACTTCGGCGCATCCCCCATCCATTGCAAGCCACATATCGAGAACTTCAGAGTCGATCTCTGGATGAAACTGAAGTCCTAATGTGCGACCAAAGTGGTAGGCCTGCGGACAGAGTTCGGTTCGAGCAATCTCTGTAGCCCCTGGTGGGACTGTAAAGCGATCCCAGTGATACTGAAACCATGGTCCCTTAGGTATAAAACTCTCATCATCACTATCGACTTCATACCAACCAAGCTCTGCATGAGGTGAACGAGAAACAGTCCCACCCAGCACGCGCGACATTAACTGTCCCCCAAAGCAGATACCAAGCACTGGAATCCCAGCGTTATGAACTTCGCGCATTTTTGCAACTTGTGGAATCAACCAATTTCCAATTGCTCCATCGTCATAGGCTGCATATGGCGCACCCATAACAACTACAACATCAAATGAAAGTAAGTCTGGCCACACTGGGGTGACATTAGGGGCTTTGGCGTGTTCTTCATCAACAATAATAAATCGAGAGATTTCATAGCCACGTTTTTCAAACTGTCTCCAGATTGGGCCACCAGCAGAGACATGGTCATGCTCCATGAAGAGTACGCGTTTGGACATGCGGGTAATACTACTTAATGATTCGCAAAGGCTCTTGTCCACGAGCAATGAGGCGCTCAAAATGGAGCTCGCGCTTTTCATTAAAGCGGTTGGATTCATCAGTGGTCTTGGACAGGAATGCTGCAAGTTCATCTCGGGCAGCTAAGCCATCACCGGTTAGATCTGTGCGATCAAAGACGTTCCATGCACGAAGCACTGGCGCAATTACTTCTTCTAAATGCTGCTCCATGTCATAGATTCCTGCCAAAGCAATCTGGACAGCTTTTCGACCGAAGCCTGGCATGTTTGCTCCAGGCATATCAAAGTTTGTCACCACATCGGCAATTGCGCGCATAGATGCATTTGGTTCCATATCAAGGGCTGCGCCTAATGTGTTTCGATAGAAAAGCATATGTAGATTTTCATCTAAAGAAACACGTTGAAGCAGGGATTCGGCAATTGGGTCTGCAGAGATCTTGCCCGTATTGCGGTGTGAGATACGTGTAGCTAACTCTTGGAAAGAAACGTAGGCAATTGTGTGCAACATGTCATTTTCATATGGTGTCTGATAACCCAATGACATATGTGCCATACGTAAATCTTCAAGTTCATATGGATCAACTCCACGCGTTGCCATCAAATAATCTCGGATAACAATGCTGTGACGTGCCTCTTCTGCCGTCCATCGTTCAATCCATGTTCCCCATGCACCATCGCGGCCCATTGAGAGCGAAATTTCAGTGTGGTAACTCGGCAAGTTATCTTCAGTTAAAAGATTGAGAATGAGTGAATCTTGAGCAACGGGTGTAAGACGTGAATCTTTTGCCTCCCATGCATCACCATTGAGGGGTCCAGCAAAGTCGCGACCTTCAGACCATGGGACATACTCATGGGGATACCAATTTTTTTGAACTTTAAGGTGTCGATCAAGTTCAACGGCAACGACAGGCTCTAGATCTCGAATGAGTCGAGCTTGAATCTCTTTGCTGTCATACGTCATAGGCGTAACGCTACGGCACAACCTGGGTTACCCGCGAGTTAAAGATTGTCTTTCGCACGCTCAATTGCTTGTGCCGCTCGCCACTTTGCAATTTCCCCGTGATTTCCACTTAATAAAATCTCCGGTACCGAAATATCACGCCAGTTTTGTGGCTTTGTGAAGTTGGGATATTCAAGATACCCCGCCTCATTATGTGATTCTTCAGCAAGTGATTCAGGGTTTCCTAGAACACCCGGGATTAGACGGGTGATAGCTTCGATCATCACAAGGGATGCAACTTCACCCCCACCTAAAACATAATCACCGATTGAGACTTCATGGACTCTAAAGTTCTTATAAAGGTAGTGCTGACGCACGCGATCATCAATTCCTTCGTAGCGACCACATGCAAAAACAAGGTGCTTAGAACTGGAAAACTTCGCAGCCATCGGTTGATCAAAGCGCTTGCCTGCTGGAGTCAGAATAATCAAATCAGTTTCAGTACTCATCAATGGATCTAAAGCTTGTCCCCATACTTCAGGCATCATGACCATCCCAGCGCCTCCACCATATGGGGTGTCATCTACTTGATTATGAACATTTGTGGCATAGGCACGTAAATCGTGAATTCCAAACTCAACTAAACCTGTCTCTTGTGCTTTGCCAAGCAGAGAGAGTTTGAGCGGTGCGAAATACTCAGGAAAAATTGTGACTGCATCAATTTTCATTTAACTTCCCCCGTCATATCCGGTGGAATTACTACAACTTTACGCGCCGCTACATCTACAACTGGTACCAATTGATGAACAAAAGGAATCAGAAGTTCGCCAGCCTCAGTCTTAATCGCTAGCAAATCTTGGCCAGGGAGATTGATGACATCTGTAACTTCGCCAATGCTTTCTCCGGACTCTAAATGTGCCGCGCAGCCAATGAGTTGTAAGACATGGTAATCATCTTCATCAATACCTGGCTCATTGATATCTACATCGCAATAAATCAGAGTATTGCGAAGCTTTTCAATGCCATTGCGATCAGTGATGCCGCTAAATCCAAGCAACAAAATGCCATTATGGACACGGCCAGAGATAATTGTTAGCTCACCATGGGCATCAGTTTGAACTTTGCTACCAATGGCAAAACGACGATCAGGTTCATCAGTTCGAACCTCAATCGTCGCTTCTCCAAGAATTCCGTGGGCGCGACCGATGCGCCCCACGAGTAAACGCATTGCTAGCGTGCTTCGTCGGTCTCGATGAGATCGACGCGAACAGTACGTCCTGCAATTGCACTCACGACCGTGCGAAGCGCCTTTGCAGTACGACCATTACGACCAATAACTTTGCCGATATCTTCTGGGTTCACGCGAACCTCAAGAGTTGTTCCACGACGATGATTCTTTTCAGCAACAACTACATCATCGGGATTATCAACGATTCCCTTTACTAAATGCTCTAGAGCTTCATCCATCATTGTTATTCGGCAGCCGCTTCTTCAGTTGGTGTTTCAACAACAGCTTCTGCTGGAGTTTCAACTACTGCTTCTACTGGAGCTTCAACAACTTCTTCAACCGCAGCTTGCGCAACTGGTGCTTCTACTACTGCTTCTTCAACAACTGGGTTGGCCTTTGCAGCTAACTTCTCTTGTGCTTTCTTCTTAAGAGTAGTTGCGCCTTCTTTTGGCTCATCCATTGCCTGCTTCATAGCTGCTTCATAAGCAACATGCTTGCCGACCTTAGGTGCTGCAACACGAAGAGTTCCTTCAGTTCCAGGAAGACCCTTGAATTTTTGCCAATCTCCAGTGACCTTCAGAAGAGCCTCTACAGCCTCTGATGGTTGTGCACCAACACCAAGCCAGTACTGAGCACGCTGTGAGTTGATCTCAATAAGTGATGGTTCTTGTCCTGGTACATAACGACCAATTTCTTCAATTGAAAGACCGTTACGTGCTTTGCGTGAGTCTGTGACGACTACACGGAAAAATGGTGTGCGGATTTTACCCATGCGCATTAAACGAATTTTTGTAGCCAAGTGAGGTTGTGCTCCTGTTTATGTGTGTCATAAAAATCAATCGCAGCGGGGTGCGCAATCAATTACATACAACTATCGGTCGTGGATGTTGAACGGGGGTAGAGGGCCCCATCAACAGGTGCCCAATTCTGCCATCTCAGGGCATCAAAGGTGAAATCGAGCTTTACTGCCCATCTTCTAGGGCTCGTTTGGCTGGATTACCGGATTTGGACTTCTTCTTGGGCGGAGCGCTCTTAATGGTGGCCTTGGGCATCGCAGGAAGACCCATACCGGCCATGCCCGCTGGCATGCCACCGTTTCGAACCTGCTTCATCATCTTTTGGGCTGCTGAAAAACGATCAACCAAGTTATTCACATCAGAGGTTTTGCGTCCAGAGCCTAAGGCAATTCGTGCACGTCGAGAGCCGTTGAGAACTTTTGGATCTCGCCTTTCAAGGGGAGTCATGGACTGAACAATTGCTTTAGTACGAACAATCTCGCCTTCATCAAAGTTTTCAATCTGTTTCTTCATCTGTCCAGCACCTGGCAACATTCCCAGTAACTTAGACATAGAGCCCATCTTGGACATGGCTTGTAGTTGTTCTAAGAAATCTTCCAATGTGAAATCTTCACCACTTGCAAACTTAGCCTCCAGCTTCGCAGAAGTATCGCCATCAAATGCCTTCTTGGCTTGCTCGGCAAGTGTTGCGACATCGCCCATACCAAGTATTCGAGAGGCCATACGATCGGGATAGAAAATATCAAAATCACTGAGCTTCTCGCCCGTTGATGCAAACATGATTGGTCGCTTGGTAATTGATGCGATTGAGAGTGCAGCACCACCACGTGCATCGCCATCTAACTTGGTTAGAACTACACCATCAAAGCCCACACCATCGAGAAATGCCTGTGAGGTTCTCACTGCGTCTTGACCAATCATTGCATCGACGACAAAGAGAATTTCATCTGGGTTAACGGCATCTCTGATAGATGCTGCCTGCTTCATTAGCTCTTCATCAATACCTAAGCGACCTGCAGTATCAACAATGACCATGTTGTACTGCTTAGATTTAGCGAATTCAATTCCACTCTTGGCTACTTTAACTGGATCCCCAACACCATTACCTGGCTCTGGTGCAAATACTGGGATACCAATACTTTCACCTACTACTTGTAGTTGAGTAACAGCGTTAGGGCGCTGTAGGTCTGAAGCAACAAGAAGAGGCGTGTTTCCCTGTTCGGCATAGAACTTTGCAAGCTTTCCGGCCAAAGTTGTCTTACCTGCACCCTGCAAACCCGCCAACATAATCACTGTCGGAGGGTTCTTCGCAAAACGAACTCTGCGCGCTTCTCCCCCAAGAATTTCAATAAGAGAAGCATTAACGATCTCAAAGATTGCTTGGCCTTGATTTGTGCCAGATTGCAAAGTTGGAAGAGCAGCCAAAGACTTTTCTCGGATTTGTTCGATAAAGCTCTCCACCACAGATAGCGCAACATCAGATTCAAGTAAGGCTTGGCGAATCTCCAAACAGGTCGCATCAATATCTGCGCTGCTAATTTTGCCGCGTGAGCGCAACATTGAGAATGCGCTACTAAATCGGGAGGCTAATGACTCAAACATAAGGCGCTAAGCGTACTTGAGCAGTTGCAATAAAGGCGAGCCAACTTTTGCTGGCCCGCCTTTACTTTAAATCACACCATTTTGTAACTTAGATTGCCTCTGACCCACGTTCTCCAGTGCGCACGCGAACTACTTGATCAACTGGCGTAGTCCAAATCTTTCCATCACCAATAGTTCCTGTGGATGCTGCCTTAACGATGACATCGACAACTGCCGCTGCTTCTGCATCATCTGACAACACTTCAAGTCGAACCTTTGGAATGAGGTCGACTGTGTATTCAGCTCCTCTATAAACCTCGGTATGTCCTTTTTGACGACCAAAGCCACTAGCTTCTGAGACCGTCATTCCGGCGACACCATGTTCCTGCAGAGCATTTTTCACATCTTCTAACTTAGATGGCTTCAAAATCGCTGTAATTAACTTCATTAGAAAGAACCTCCTCGTGAAGAACTAGACATTTCATAAGCAGTCTCGGCATGTTCAGACAAGTCGACACCTTCTACTTCATTATCTTTCGAGACACGGAACCCGATTGTCTTTTCGATGATGAATCCTAGGACCAATGTAACTAGGAATGAGTAAAGCGCAACCAGCCCAACACCTAGCCCTTGTTTGGCAAGTAACTCAGTACCGCCACCATAGAACAGACCATCCACTCCAACGCTATTTACAACACTGGTGCCAAATAATCCGACTGCCAAAGATCCCCAGATTCCACCAATGAGGTGAACTCCAACGACATCGAGTGAATCATCAAATCCGAACTTGTACTTCAATCCCACGGCGAGTGCGCAGAAAATACCAGCAAATAATCCGATGACTACTGCCGCCCATGGTGCAACGAAAGCACATGCAGGAGTAATTGCAACAAGTCCAGCAACTGCTCCAGAGGCTGCGCCAAGGGAGGTTGCATGTCCATTGCGAATCTTTTCAACTAACAGCCAACCAACAAGTGCTCCAGCCGTTGCAACTTGAGTGTTTAGGATTGCAAGACCTGCAATTCCATTGGCTGCAAGTGCTGAACCGGCGTTGAAACCAAACCAACCAAACCACAGTAAACCTGAACCAAGTAGAACTAGCGGCAATGAGTGTGGCCGCATTGACTCTTTGCGCCAACCCACACGCTTACCAAGAATAATTGCTAGCGCTAAACCTGCGGCACCTGCATTGACGTGAACTGCAGTCCCACCCGCAAAGTCTTCAAGACCTTTACTTGCAAGGAAGCCAGCACCTGTAACCGTGTCACCAACTTTGTTTCCAAAAGCGAAGACCCAGTGTGCAACTGGGAAGTAAACAACTGTTGACCAAACCGCAACAAATACTGCCCACGCAGTGAACTTAGTGCGATCTGCGATTGCGCCAGAGATGAGAGCAGGAGTGATGATTGCAAACATCAATTGAAATGCCGCAAAGACTAAAACTGGAATGGGATAAATACCACCATTATTAGTTAAATCACTAACCATTCCACCTAGGCCGGAGAATGAAAGATTTCCATACCACGGTGAATCTGCTTTGTAACCAAAAGCTAATTCAAAACCATAGATAACCCAGAGAATGCTTACTATGCCGATAGTTATAAACGACATCATCATCATATTTAAAACGCTCTTAGTGCGAACCATTCCACCATAGAAAAAGGCAAGTCCAGGTGTCATAAGTAAAACTAGAGCGGTGCTAGCTAACATCCAGGCGGTATCACCTGAGTTCAACGCGATATCTGTCATATTTTCTTCTGCCTTCGAGATTGGTAAGAGAGGTTTCTCGCCTTTGAGATGGCCATACCTTCTCTAGCCTCGGTTACGAGCGATGATGTGAACTATTGCGGCGGCGTGACAATTTAGCCCCTGTGTTACATCTACGTTACGAAAGCAGGCCTTGGATGTAGCTCTCGGCATCGAAGTGGGCAAAATCAGACTCAGACTCCCCCGTGCCGATCCACTTGATTGGGATATCAAGTTCTTTCTCGATCGCAAGTGCAACCCCGCCCCGAGCACTTCCATCAATCTTGGTCAAGATAATTCCAGTGACATTAACTGCCTCGGTAAATATCTTTGCTTGTTGCAAACCATTTTGCCCAGTAGTTGCATCAATAACTAATAGCACTTCATTAATTGGAAAGACTTTTTCGACAACTCGCTTCACTTTTTCAAGCTCGGCCATCAAATCATTTTTATTGTGTAATCGCCCCGCTGTATCGATGATCAGAAAATCAGCTTTGCTCTCTTGAGCTTTTTTAGCTGCATCAAATGCAACTGAGGCAGGATCACCATTTGCTTTACCTGAAACTACCTCCACACCAATTCTTGTCCCCCAGGTTTGCAACTGCTCAACTGCTGCAGCTCGAAAAGTATCTCCAGCAGCCATCACAACTTTCTTTCCGCCAGTTTTTAGCTGTGCTGCCAACTTTGCAACGCTCGTTGTCTTACCTGTCCCATTAACGCCCACAACCATAATGACTGTCGTTTCTTGCCCCAGTAGAGCCCCACGATCTTTGTTAGAGAGATGAGTAGATAAAATCTGAGAGAGCGCTTCTTGAGCGTTCTCACTCTTAACTTTACGGGCCTGCTCTAAAAACTCTTTAGTTAGTGATGGGCCTAAGTCAGAGAGAAGAAGTTCTTCTTCTAATTCTTTCCAGTCGGCAGGTGCAAACCCATTTGTTCCTTTGATTTTGGCAATGAATTTGCTAAATAAACCCATAAGAAAGCTTTACTTAACTAGCGTCAGATTCGCGCAAACGCTGAGAAATAACTTCAGTTACTCCATCACCGCGCATAGTCACGCCATAAAGTGCATCGGCAATCTCCATTGTGCGCTTTTGGTGCGTAATGATAATCAGCTGAGAAGTTGCGCGAAGCTCCTCAAAAATTACTAGTAATCGGCCAAGGTTTGTATCGTCAAGGGCCGCTTCAACTTCATCGAGCACATAGAACGGACTAGGGCGCGCTTTAAAGATTGCAATCAGCATGGCAACTGCGGTCAAAGACTTTTCTCCACCTGAGAGCAGAGACAGACGTTTAATACGCTTTCCAGGTGGACGAGCTTCAACATCAACACCACTTATGAGTGGATTATCAGGATCAGTCAAAATGAGACGGCCATCTCCACCAGGAAATAGTCGAGCGAAGATATCTTCAAAATGCTTTGCGGTTTCTTCAAAGGCTTCCATAAAGATTGACTGCACGCGATCATCAACTTCTTTTATGATGTCCAGTAAGTCTTTCTTTGTATTCTTCAAATCCTCTAGCTGCTCAGCTAAGAACTTTAATCTCTCTTCAAGGGATGAGAACTCTTCCAGGGCCAGCGGATTAATCTTGCCCAGCAATGTCAGTGAGCGCTCAGCAGAGGCTAAACGCTTTTCCTGTTGGTCACGGCGATATGGGATGAGTTCGGTTGTGACGATTTCTCCAGCTTCATTTTCAAAAAACGTTGGAACATCTTTGTCAGGCCCGTATTCAGCAACTAGAACCTGTGTGTCGATTCCAAACTCTTCCATTGTCTTGTTTTCAAGAGTTTCAATGCGCATGCGCTGTTCAGCACGGGCAATTTCATCTTTGTGAACACTAGAAGTCAATTGCTCAAGTTCGGCAGTTAATTCACGTCCACGTGCACGCACTGTGAGAGTTTCACCATCTCTAGCAGTTCGTGACTCTTCAAGGCGTGCGCGCGCAGTTGCCGCTTTAGCTATAGAGCGCTCGATATGAATAAGAGCTTCATAGGCAGATTCGGCAATAGCTTGAGAAATTACCGCTGCGCGTGCTCGAGCCCCGCGGCGCACAATGGCACGCTCTGAGGCTTCGCGTTCATTACGCGCTGAATCTTCAAGAGCCTTAGCGCGAGCTGCTACTGAATCAACGCGCTCTTCAATTGTTCTAACGGCTAAGCGTGCTTCAACTTCAGTTGTGCGAGCAAGTGAAACAGCGTTGCGTAGATTTTCAGTAAAGGTGTGATCAGGCTCTGCAACTACCCCCTGCTGGTGTAGTTGGTTCTGTGCAATTACTAGTTCGCCCTCATCACGGCTTTTAGCCGAACTTGCTTCTTGAATTGAAGTATTCAGACGCTCTACTTCAGCTAGCGCCGACTTCATATTCTGACCAGAAACAGCAAGCTGTTCAGTGATAGAGGCGATGCGTGCATCTGATTCATTGAGCTTTGAGAGTGCGATATCGAAAGAGCTCTGACGGTCAGCAACCTCAGTAGTTGCAGTTGCAATTTCAAACTTTAGGCGATCGTAGGTATGAGTAATTTCAGTGAGCTTAGTTTCAAGGCTTTCAATTAAGGCTTTGATCTCAATGAGTGAAGATGATGATTTAGAACCACCACGTGCGCGAACCTTAGTAATCACATCACCATCACGTGTAACGACTGTTACTGATGGGTGGGAGCGAAGGATTGCTTCAGCATCCCTAGCATTTTCTGCAACAACCGTTGAGGCAAGTAGCGATGAAATCAGCTCACCAATGGAATGTGAGCGAATATGAGAAGAAAGAGGATTTAATCCAGCAGGAATATTTGAGTTTCCACTATTACCAGCCTCATATACCAAGACATCGGCCTGGCCTAAGTTTTGATCACGGAGTGTGGTCAACGCTGTTACAGCTGAGGACAAATCCTGAACAACAATTGCATCGGCCAAACTTCCAAGGGCAGCAGCTGCTGCTGATTCCCAGCCATTATCAATTTCAATGAGTGAGGCAATTGAGCCCAAGATGTGAACGCCGCGTGAATCGCGCATAAGAGCTGATGCACCATCACGGTTTTGTGAGGTCAACTTCATCGCCTCTAACTTAGATTCAATCGCATTTCGCTCACGGTCAGCTGCACGCTCAGAATCAACCAACACACCTAGCTTTGTCTTGGAGGAATCGAGTGAGTTCTTGGCGGTTTCAAAAGCAGAATCAAGACCTAGTTCACCAGAGTCAGCGCTAGCAATTTCAAGTTCAAAGGAGGCGTATTCACGTGATGCGCTATCCACACGGCGTTGAGCATCATCACGGGCTTTAGTCAGACGCGCAATCTCTTCAGCAATAGCTTCGAGGCGTGCCTGAAGGGATTTGATATGGCCTTCTTGGCGCGCAGTTCCTTCGCGGGCATCTGCAATAGCACGCATTGCGGCAGCGATTTTATCTTCATCCATTTTTAAGGCTTGTTCAGCATTTGCTAACGCGCTAGTCGCCACGGTTAATGCCGTGCGCGCCTCATTGATGTTATTTCGTAAAGCATTTTCTTCTTGGCGCAAAACTAACGCTTCTTTTTCTAAGCTTTCCGGATCTCTTCCAGCTGAGCGGGCTTCTTCAGCCTCTTCATTGAGAAAGCGTGAGCGCTCTTGGGCAAGACTTTGTGTTCCACGAAATTTTTCACGCAGAGAATTTAATTGGTAGTAAGTCTCCTGTGCTTGAACAAGTAACGGCGTTTCAACCGCTGATTGTGCATCGAGTGCTTCTTCGCGCGAGCGAATAGTTTCTAACTCTCTATCAACTTCTGCACGCTTTTGGCGCAAAGCAGTTTCATCTGCAACCTCAGCATCTAAGGTGCGAGACATTGAAATAAAATCATCGGCAAACAAACGTAGTTTGGCATCTCGTAGATCGGCCTGAATCGTAGCTGCCTTCTTTGCAACTTCTGCTTGCTTACCGAGTGGGCGAAGTTGGCGGCGCAGTTCAACAGTTAAATCCTGAACACGTGCCATATTGGCTTGCATGGAATCAAGTTTGCGCAACGCTTTTTCTTTACGCTTGCGATGCTTAAGCACACCAGCAGCTTCTTCAATAAATCCACGACGTTCCTCTGGAGTTGCCATCAAAATTGCATCTAGTTGGCCCTGACCAACGATGACGTGCATTTCGCGGCCAATACCTGAGTCGCTCAGTAGTTCTTGAATATCAAGCAAACGAGATGCTTCACCATTGATTTGGTATTCAGATTGACCGTTGCGGAAAAGAATGCGAGAAATAGTTACTTCGGTGTAGTCGATAGGCAGTGCGCCATCAGTGTTATCGATTGTGAGTGAGACTTCTGCGCGACCAAGTGGTGCACGGCCGCTTGTTCCAGCGAAAATAACATCTTCCATCTTGCCGCCACGAAGGGATTTAGCTCCCTGCTCACCCATCACCCAGGTGAGGGCATCTACAACGTTACTTTTACCTGAACCGTTAGGACCAACAACGCATGTAATACCTGGCTCAAGACGCAAGGTGGTGCTAGAGGCAAAGGACTTAAAGCCCTTGAGGGTCATGCTCTTGAGATACACGCAGTAAACCTATCGCGCCGCGTGCTTATTTTCGGCGATATTACTGCTCGGGCAGCTCAGTTTTTAGAGTTTCATATGCAATGCGGGCAGCTACTTGCTCAGCCTCTCGCTTGCTTTTTCCGGTTCCCACCGCCACGGCGTTTCCAGCAACCATTGCCGTAGCCGTGAAATCTTTATCGTGATCTGGACCTTGTTCTGTCACAACATACTCAGGTGCACCTTTTCCAAGGCTGGCTGCTAACTCTTGCAGGGCTGTCTTGCCATCTAAACCAGCACCGCGTGCAACGGCTGAATCCATAGTTGTTGCAATCAATCTGCTCACTATTTCAGTACATTTCTCAAAGCCACATTGAAGATAAATAGCTCCAATTAAGGCTTCTAGAGCATCGGCAAGTAATGAGTTTTTATCGCGCCCGTTTGTAACTTCTTCACCTTTACCCAGGCGAATGTATTGACCAAGTTCTAATGTGCGCGCGATATCTGCGAGCGCACGCATATTTACAACACCTGAACGCAGCGGTGATAAACGTGATTCATCTAAATCTGGATACCGCTTGTAAAGCTCCTCGGTAACAATTAAACCGAGAACGGAATCTCCAAGAAATTCAAGACGCTCATTAGTCTCTTTACTCGCAGATTCGTATGCAAATGAGCGATGAGTAAAAGCTAACTCGAGAAGTGAGGGTTCAATTTCAACCCCCAGCGCTTCATTGAGCATAGAACTAACGATCAAACCTCTAGAACTTGGCGGCGGTTATAAGTACCGCATGTTGGACATGCTGTGTGTTGAAGCTTTGGAGATTGGCATTGTCCGCATGTTGCTAAAGAGGCAGCAGTTGTTTTCCACTGGCTACGGCGTGAGCGCGTCTTTGAACGCGACATTTTTCGCTTTGGTACTGGCACGGTTCGAACCTCTTCTTATCTTTTTTGCCGAAAAGCAGCGGTGGCTGCAAGGGGTAAGTATCCCCCAAAAAGCCTAATTCTTGAAATCGGCCATTACTGCAGATCTAGCCCATTCAAGCCGGCCCAACGGGCATCTATAACCTCATGAGCGTGATCAGCAGGTAGTTCGGCCCACTTGCCACCGCATTCGGGGCACAGCCCTAGGCACTGATCACTGCACAGTGGATTAATCGGAAGATCAAGAACGATGGCATCGCGGATAGGTGGCTCTAAATCCATGATGTCACCTTCCATCATCAACTCATCATCTTCACCTAAATCATCCTCATCATCTACTTTTTTCTTCTTCTTAGGCCGCTCTAACTTTTGGGCGTAGTAATACAGCTCTTGAATTTTGCGCTCGATCTCTACTTCTACTGGGTCAAGGCATCGGGTGCATTCACCTTTAGCAACGGCAAAGATTTCTGCGGTGAGCAGTATGCCTTCAGTTACTGATTCTAGGCGGGCATCTACTTCAATTACTTCCCCAGCGGGCACTGAGATGAGTTCTACTCCCACTTTTTCAAGGAGCTCTATATCGAGCTCGTACTCCTTCATCTCCCCGGCACGGCGTGCAAGTTCAAATGTATTTAACTTAAAAGGCTCCGGTAAGCGTGCCATAGGAGTTAGTCCGCATCTGAGAGTTGGGACAGAACATCTTTATCATTTGCACCGGCTAAGCGCTCACGCCCACGGGCAACTGCATCTTGCGTCTTATTCAAAATTACTTCCAAGGTAGCCAGGCGACCATCAATGTATTCCTCAACTTCTTGCTTTTCTTGATCACCCAATGTGCGGGCTTCATCTAAAATTTTACGAGCTTCATCACGTGCCATTTGAACGATAGAAGTCTGCTCAACCATTCTGGCCACATCTTCTCGTGCCATAGCAATCATCTGCTCAGCGCTGACTCGTCCTTCTTCAATGATGGCATCGCGCGCAGCGATAAGTTTTTGAGCAGATTCAAGATCGTTAGGAAGTGCCTCACGTGCCTCATCGAGCAGTTCAAGCATCTCACCACGGTGAACAACACAACTGGCAGAAAGTGGAACGCCACGTGCTTCTTCCACCATCGTGATTGCAGATGTCAACTTTTCAACTGAATCCATTTTACTTCCCGCCTACTCGAAGTTTGAGCGCTGCATTAATCGATGCTGGCACCATCGTAGAAACATCTCCCCCGTAGTGGGCGAGCTCTTTAACTAATGAAGAAGATAAGAATGAATGCACTGGTGAGGTTGCCATAAACATGGTTTCAACCCCCGAGCCCTGCAAATTAACTTGTGCCATTTGAAGCTCGTAATCAAAATCTGTAACTGCGCGCAGACCTTTAACAATTGCCTGAATAGAGTTGCTCTTGCAGTATTCGACGAGCAATCCAGACCATGAATCAACGCTCACGTTAGATAAGTGGGCTGTAGTTTCGCGGATCATCTCAATGCGCTCATCAACTGTAAAAAGCGATGATTTTGTTCGATTTTCAAGAACTGCAATCACCACATGATCAAAGTGGGCACTGGCGCGAGAAATGATGTCGAGATGACCTAATGTGATTGGATCAAAGGATCCAGGACAAACCGCGCGTCTCATGGCCTAAACGCTAGCAAGAGATGGGTCAGTTATCCATTCTCAGGCGTGTAATTGCCATAGAAAATCGTGGCCTGCCCGTAGTTGCGTTCGCGCACTGCGCTAAAGCCTGCTGGCCATGAAAAATTAGAACGCTTTACGGTGCGCTCAACTGCAATTACCGCATCATCTTTTAGGAAGGAGCCTGTATGTAACTTACTTAAAATCTCTTCAACCTCTGCATCTGAAAAATCATAGGGAGGATCAACATAAACAATGTGATATTTCTCTTTAGGTGGATCAGTAACAAATCTTTGAGCCGACATAGCGTAGAGATGAAACTTTCCAGCCGGCTTATTCTTATTGACCAGTTCGTAGTTATTCTCAATGGTCTTTTGTGCTTCAGCATCTTTTTCAACGACATGAACCAGAGTCGCACCGCGTGAGAGGGCTTCAAGTGCAATCGCGCCAGATCCACCAAATAGATCTAGAACATGCAGGCCCAGAAAATCACCGAACTCTGAAAGAAGGGAGGAAAACAAACCTTCACGTGCACGATCTGAAGTTGGACGTGTAGCACCGGCAACTGTGCCCAATGTGCGACCTTTAGCTACCCCTGCAATGATTCTCAACTGATTAACCCTTATCCAAATAATCCACGGCCATATTGTGAGCCATAGCATTGAGCTCTTTCTTAAGCCCAGGATAACTTGCTAAATCAAGAGATGTCGCAATCAAATCCTGCGCAGCCGTTCTTGCTTTCTCGATTAACTCTTCATCGCGCAATACCCGTAGCAAGCGCAGATGCGACTGAGTTCCAGATTGAGATGCGCCCAAAACATCGCCCTCTCGGCGCTGTTCAAGATCGATTCGAGAGAGTTCAAATCCATCAACAGTTCCTGCAACAGCTTCTAGACGCTCTCGAGCTGGTGTTTGCGCAATGGCACTAGTTACCAATAAACACAGCCCTGGTGAAGTTCCTCGACCCACACGACCACGCAGCTGATGCAGTTGTGAAACACCAAAGCGATCAGCATCCATAATCACCATAATCGTTGCGTTTGCAACATCCACACCGACCTCAATAACTGTTGTTGAGACCAAAACATCTATCTCTCCGCCAGCAAAGGCTTTCATAGTGCTTTCTTTTTCTTCAGTGCCAAGGCGCCCATGCAGCATTGCAACGCGCAATCCCGCTAAATCTGCCCCATGCAAGCGCGGTGCAAGCTCTTCAACAGAGGCAATATCACTTGATTCAGTACCAAAGAGAAAATCAATATCTGCATTTTCATCACTGCCGGCTGCAATACGTGGTGCCACAACGTATGCCTGATGTCCCTGTCCTACTTCTTCACGGATACGTGCCCATGCACGTTCTAAATACGTCGGCTTCTCCATCACAGGAATCACATGTGTTGTGATGGGTTGGCGACCAAGTGGAAGTTCGCGCAAAGTCGAAACATCTAAATCACCAAAGACAGTCATGGCAACAGTGCGAGGAATGGGAGTTGCAGTCATGACTAGTAAATGTGGAGGTTTCTGGGCTTTTTCTTTTAGCGCATCACGCTGTTCTACTCCAAAGCGGTGCTGCTCATCGACAACGATTAAACCTAAATCCTTGAACTCAACCTTTTCACCGAGCAATGCATGCGTACCAATAACAATTCCTGCATCTCCGGATGCGGCTAAGGCAAGGGCTGCTTTGCGCGCTGCAGCGTTTTGAGAACCAGTAATCAAAGTTACCTGTGTTGCACCTTCTTGTGATCCCAACGTTCCACCTTGGGCTAAAGGCCCAAGAAGTTTTTCAATTGTGCGAAGGTGTTGCGCAGCAAGTACTTCAGTTGGTGCAAGTAGAGCTGCTTGTCCCCCGCTATCAACAACTGCCAACATTGCACGCAAGGCAACAATTGTTTTACCTGAACCCACTTCACCTTGCAGCAAACGATGCATGGGATGGGCTTGGGCTAAATCTGCCTCAATCTCAGCACATACCGCCTTTTGTCCTCCAGTTAATTGAAATGGCAAGGAAGCATCAAAGGAATCAAGGATTCCCCCTCTTTTCACTTTACGGGAAGTGGTGTTGAGTTTTCTTAATTCATTGCGGCGCAAGACAAGAAGTGATTGCAAGAGAAAAGCTTCGTCAAAAGTTAAACGCTCACGGGCACTTTCAGCCGAATCTAAATCTGCTGGGCGATGCAGCTGAACTAAACCTTGATGCAATGTGGGATAACCAAAGCTGCTTCGTATGTGTTCAGGTAGAAAATCTTCAACTTCATCGAGTGAATCAATTGCCATCTCTACGCATTTAGAGATCTTCCAGGAAGGCATCTTGGCACTGGCCGGATAAACCGGCAGATACTTTCCTGCAAAAGAACTTGCTGCTGCATCGACATCATTGCCATCTGGAATCATTTCGTAATCAGGATGGGCTAACTGCTTCTTGCCATTAAATACGCCTACTTTGCCGGCGAATAAACCTTGGCGACCAGCCTTTAGCTCTTTCTCCCGCCATGCTTGATTAAAGAAGGTGAGTGAGAGTTTGTCCGTGCCATCGGTAACGACTACTTCGAAAATACTCCCCTTGCGCCCGCGCAGCGGTCTGTTTGTTGAACTGAGCACTTCAGCCAAAATAGTTACTTCATCACCCTCAACTAACTCTGAAATATCTGAGAGTTCGCCTCGCACTAAATACCTACGTGGGTAGTGGCGCATCAAATCGCCAACTGTTTTTATATCAAAAGTATCGGTGAGAACTTTGGCAGTCCGATCTCCTATAACTGAGGAGAGTTTGCTTTCAAGATCTGCCATGGTGGCATTCTCTCCTACTGCGCGGTGCAAGCCGTGGAGCAATTCAGGCTCAGAGGCTGGCAATAAAGCTTGATTTCCCCTTGATTGGCGTCAGCCCCTACGTTCGCGATACCCTTTCGCCCTGTCCGTTAAGGACTACTTAGGTTCACAAATAAGAGGAGTACCGCTGTGGCATCAACATGCGATATCTGTGGCAAAGGGCCCAGCTTTGGCAATAACGTTTCACACTCTCAGGTAAAGACACGTCGTCGCTGGAATCCAAATATTCAGCGCATTCGTACCTTGGTTAACGGAAACACAAAGCGTCAGAACGTCTGTACTTCATGCCTTAAAGCTGGAAAAGTTACACGCTAACTAAAATTGCTCAACTGAAATGGCGCCAGGTATCTGGCGCTTTTTTCATTTCTAAGCCAATTACTCCACTGCCCTCTTTAACAAGACCCACGCATAAGCCCGGTAGATCTCTTCCTGTGGCTAAGAAAACATGGTCTTCTCCCCCTGCAAATATCCACTGCCACACATCGGCACCCGTAGCTTCTGCCAACTCAGATAACTGCGCAAACTCTTCACTTGCCTTGAAGGATTGTGAATCAAAAACTAACTGCACGCTAGAAGCCTGAGCTAACTGCTCAGCCTGAATAACAAGGGCATCACTGATGTCACACATGGCATGGGCACCTTTATTTGCAAAAGCAACTGCCATTGAATAATCGAGTGTGGGTGCACAAAACTCTTCTACGGCATAGCTTTCTAAATCACTGAGCTCTGTTTTTTCAATAGATACCAGGCCAGCAGCTGACCAGCCGGGAAGTGATGACAAATAAATTGAATCTCCCACTTGTGCCCCAGATCGAGTAACAGCGCTTTCTACTTCACCCAGAGCACTCATTGAAATTACTTTTATGGGACCGCGCGCTAAATCTCCGCCCACCACGACTGCCCCACAACTACTGGCTTCATGTTTGATTCCCTGTGCAAGTTCAGAAATCCACTCCATGGACTCTTCGCCAGTTAAAGTAACGGCTACTACTAGATACGTAGGTGTGGCACCCATGGCATAGATATCTGCCAGGTTAGCCGCGCTTATTTTTCGACCAATCTCAAAAGCGCCTGACCACTGGCAATTAAAGTGCGTTCCTTCAACTGCCATATCGGTTGTGATGACCGTGTGTTTACCTGTAGCAACAACTGCAGCGTCATCTCCGATTCCAACCTGAACGCCTCTGTGGTTGGTGCCAAAGATCTCGGCAAGCACGCCGATTATCTGGGCTTCATTCAAGGTCATAGTGAGAAGAGTAATCGACTAGCCAGTTGCTATATCTCTGAAGTAGCCTTTACCCACCAACGAAAGGAAACTCTTATGTCAATACAGGCCTACATTTTGATTCAAACCGAGGTCGGCAAAGCGTCATCCGTAGCAAAGGCTGTTTCAGCTATCGCTGGTGTAACTCTGGCTGAGGGTGTTACTGGTCCTTACGATGTCATCATGCGTGCAGAGGCACCCAGCATGGAAGATTTCGGTCGAGTAATTTTGTCCAAGGTTCAAGGTGTTGCAGGTATTACTCGCACACTGACCTGCCCAGTTACTTACTAATAAATTAATTCACAAATGAGCACGCTCTATACAAACGCGCGCTTTTGGTCTGCTGGTCAAGAAATCTTTCATGACTTACTTGTTAAAGATTCGATAATCATTGCTACCGGTGAACAAACAAAAGAGTTCACCGCAGGATCAACAATTGATCTCAACGGCGCCTTCGTTATCCCTGCTTTCCTAGATGGACATGCTCATCCGATATTTGCAGGTCGCGAAGCTGCTGGACCAAAAATTAATGGCATTAACAGCATTGAAGAAATCAAAGCCCAAGTGAAAGCTTTTGCTAATGCAAATCCTGCAACAGCCTGGATTATCGGCGGTGCATATGAAGCCGCAATTATTGAAGGTGGAGACTTCGATGCAAAGTGGCTAGATGAAGTTGTTAGCGATCGCCCCGTTGTGTTGCACGCTGTGGATCACCACACTATTTGGGTGAACAGCAAGGCCCTTGAGTTAGCAGGAATAACAAGTGCAACGAAAGATCCCCAAGGCGGCACTATTGCTCGAAATAGCGATGGCTCAGCCAAAGGAACCTTGCGTGAGCCATCTGCCATGGGCCTAGTTTTAAATCACGCTCCAGCAAACACCATCGAGAGTGATATTGCCGCAATCACATATGCCTGCGCCGAATATCGAAAAGTTGGCGTAATTGCGGCTATCGATTCTTGGTGTGAAAAAGACATGGCACGTGCCTATATCGTTGCAGCTAAAACTAACCAGTTAACAATCGCTTTTAATCTCTCACTTCTGGCAACACCAACAACATGGTCTGGTGACATAGATGATTTCAATGAGATTCGCGAGCAGTGTCTTGAACTTGATAACCCATCGCAACTACAAGCCAATAGCATCAAATTTTTACTCGATGGTGCGCTTTCAGCAGGTACTGCCCATTTAACACAGCCTTATTTAGATGATCCATCCTCATGTGGAATAGCCATCTGGAGCGATGACGAACTGCTCAATGCACTCGTTGCATATGATGCTTTGCAATACCAAGTCCACCTACATGCCATTGGGGACGCCGCCGTTAAGCAGGCTTTAGATGCAATTGAGGCGATGCAAAGGATTAACCCCCCATGGGATCGTCGCCCAGTTATCGTGCATGCCCAGCTAGTGCGCGATGAAGATTTATCTCGCTTTGCTCAATTGGGCGTGATTGCAAATATCCAGCCACTCTGGTGTTATTTAGATCCAATGAATAAGGAACTTATTGCACCGCGCATTGGCAATGAGCGAAACAACCAGCAGTACCGCTTGCGCTCCATGGTAAAGGCAGGAGCCATGATTGCCTTTGGAAGTGATTGGCCGGTAACAAGTCATATTCCTATGCAGGCAATTTCCGTTCCAGTTACCCGCACGAATGCAGCTGATGGCATAACCGAACCGTGGGTTATTGAGCAAGGGCTAACTATGGATGAATCGTTAACTTTTTATACCAAAAACGTGGCTTATCAACTCTTTCGTGAAAAAGAGTTTGGCGCACTCGAGGTAGGTAAAAGGGCTGCATTTTTAGTTTTAGATTCAGATCCTGCACATAACCCTGCAGCAAAGCTATTGAAACTAGTTTCCTAAAACTCCGTTAGTTCGAAGCAAAGCCGTCTCAATCAAAGCGGTAATAACGCTGGTGTAATCAACCCCCGTGGCAGCCCACAGCTTTGGATACATGGAAGTTCCAGTAAAGCCTGGCATTGTGTTGATTTCATTCATAATGATTTCGCCCTTATCGGTATAGAAGAAATCACATCTGGCTAATCCACTACAACCGATCGCCTTAAATGCCTGTACTGCTTTTTCACGGATTTCTTCAGCTGCATCTGCTGGAATATCAGCTGGAATCTTTACAGTTGTAGCACCATCTAAGTACTTGGCTTCAAAATCATAAAACTCGAACTTACTATCAATAACAATCTCGCCCACTACTGAGGCTTTTGCCATGCCATGAGATTCAAGTACTGCGCACTCGATTTCTCGACCCACCACAGCTTGTTCAATCATCACTTTATTGTCATATAAAAATGCATCCTTGAGCGCAGCATTGAGAGCTTCTACTGATTTCACCTTATGTGTACCGCGACTTGAACCACCGCGAGCTGGTTTAACAAAGACCGGAAATGCCACATCATCAATTGCAACTTGCTTATCTCTACTCGTCACAACAATTCCATCAGCTACCTTCATGCCCGCTGCCGCAAAAATTGGCTTGGCAAATGATTTATCCATTGCGACAGCTGATGCTAAAACTCCGCTACCAACGTAGGGAAGGTTCGCAATTTCAAGTAGACCTTGCATGGTGCCGTCTTCACCATATGGACCATGCAAGACAGGAAAGACAACATCGATCTTGAGCGCTTTACCAGCAACTGAAAACCCATGGACATCAGCTACAACTGCAGGTGCTACCTCTGAAACTGTTGGTAATGTGCCACCAACTATTTCAAGTGGATAATCATTAGGCAACAAGACCCATTTCCCAGCCTTAGTAATTCCAATGAGGATGGCGTTATATTTACTTGAATCTAATCCCTTAAGAACTCCCCCAGCAGAAACACATGAGATCTCATGCTCGCTACTAATTCCACCACAGATAACGGCGACGTTTAATTTGCTCATCGAATGAAGTTTTCTGCACGGGTTGTAATTTCCATTAGTCGATCAAGGGCATCAGAAGGTGAAATCGTGCCGGCAACAACATCGGCCACAGCTTCAATAACTGGCACTTCAACTCCTACTCGGTGAGCAATCTCAAGAACTGCATTGGAGGAGGCTACGCCCTCCACAGTCTTTGCCACCTGTTCACGCGCAACAGCCATAGATCCTGAGCGTCCAAGTACTTCGCCAAAGGTGCGATTGCGAGATAGCGGTGAGCCACAACTAGCCACAAGATCTCCCATGCCAGCTAAGCCGGCAGCACTAAGTGGATCTGCGCCATGTGCTGCGCACAGACGCGCAACTTCATTTAATCCTCTAGTAATGAGCATGGCTTGAGTGTTTTCACCAAAGCCCATACCAATTGAAATTCCAACAGCCAATGCAATAACAGATTTAATAGAACCAGCAAGTTCGCAACCCAACACATCGGTTGATGTGTAAACGCGGTAATACGGAGTTGCAAACAACTTCAACGTTTTTTCAGCCAGTATCTTTGTGGGAGCTGCAGCAACAGCGCCAGCTGGCTGTCGCATAATGAGCTCAGTTGAAAGATTGGGCCCAGTGATAAGTGCAAAGTTCTCCGTATTCATCTCCTCATGAATGATTTCAGTCATGCGAGAAAGAGTGCTTACTTCAATGCCTTTGAGCGTGCTGATATAGGTTGCTGCTGGATCAACCAGAGCTTTCCAACTCTTAAGGTTTTCGCGCAAAACCTGCGCCGGCACCGCCAACACATAGATATTTGAATACTCAAAAGCCTGCTTTAGATCCGTTGTGGCGCTGATTCCTAGCGGCAAGACATTCTCATCCAAATACTTACGGTTTGTATGCGTCGTGTTTATCTCATTGACTATCTCTTGATTACGACCCCACATCAGGACGTGATTGCCAGCATCTGATAACACCTGGGCCATCGTGCTGCCCCATGCACCAGCACCTAGAACAGTTACTTTGCTCATCGCTTCTTTTTAAAGTTTCCGGTTCGAGGCAGAGCTGAATGATGTGGATCAAAGATTTCAACAGGGCGTTTTTCACCACGTAGCTCTTCTAGTAAATCTGTAATACCTCTCATCACAAACGCTGTTGCCTCCGTTAGTGCAACTGAATCATTTTCTCTTCCATACCAAGGCGATAAATCCAATGGCGCCCCAACTAAAATCTTGATGGGGGTTCGTGGAAAGAGCTTTAACTTCTTTTCATACGTGGGCATAACAATTTGAGAACCCCACTGGGCGATTGGAACGATGGGCGTGCGAGTAGTTATTGCAAGACGTGCCAGCCCTGTTTTTGCAACCATCGGCCATCCATTGGGATCGCGCGTGAGTGTGCCCTCTGGATAAACACCCACACAGTGCCCTATTTCTAATAAGCGCAGCGCGTGATCTAAGGCTTTGGAGGCATCCTTGCTTTCACGGGCAACTGGAACCATGCCTGCGGCAAGGACGATTTTGCCAATGACTGGAACTTTAAAAACTCCTTCTTTACCTATGTAGCGAGGAGCGCGACCATTTCGGTATAAAAAATGTGTAAGAAACAAAACATCTAGGTATGAGAGGTGGTTGCTGGCAACGATCGTCTTGCCGCTCTTGGGGATATTTTCTCCCCCACGCCATACTTTCTTGCCCACAAGATTGAGAAGTGGAATAACGACTTTTGTCCCAAATCTAAAAGCGAAGTTTGTTCCGTGTGGCTTTCCCTTTGGCGGTGCATATGAAACCTTGTAATCCGCCATGTGGGTAATACTAACCAAAGGCATAAGAAAACGGGGCCGGCGTGAGCCGACCCCGTTACCTAATAACTAAGCGAATTATCTCTTCTTAGCCTTCTTAGCAACCTTCTTCTTAGCTGCTGGCTTCTTCTTCGCAGCAACCTTCTTCTTAGCTGCTGGCTTCTTCTTCGCAGCCTTCTTAGCAACAGGCTTCGCCTTTGCGACTGGCTTTGGTTCTGGCTTTGGAGCAGGTCCTAGCTTGCGCTCACCTGAGATGACATCCTTCAAACCCTTTGCAGGCAAGAAGCGAGCCTTCTTTGAAGCCTTAATCTTGATTGTTTCGCCAGTAAATGGGTTACGTCCCATACGTGCCTTGCGATCAACCTTCTTGAACTTACCGAAATCGTTGATCATTACATCTTCGCCTTTGTGCAGGTTGCGAACGATAGTGTCAAAAACGATATCTACAGCGTGTGCTGCTTCCTTCTTGCTGTCGTTGAAATGTGGTGCCAACGCCGCAATGAATTGGGCCTTATTCATTGAAATCCCCTTATTACGCGTAAATGTTAAGCAATCGCTTAACGTGTTCGTAAACTTACGCGCATATATAGGGTGATGACGCGATTAATGCAGGTGTGTCGCGAATTAATTTTTTATTGAAATCATCAAAAATCGCTGTTTTTATGCGTAGAAAACCCTCAATTCAACGTTGAGAGTTTTACACCACCACGCTCACCCCTAGGTAAATCTCAGTGATTTACGCTTGTTTTTCGGTGATTATCCGCGAATGGGAAGCGTTGCTGGCTTGAGAGATGTTCGTGATTTCTCAAAAGAATCAATGGAATCAGCGTTTTTAACGGTCAAGCCAATGTCATCTAGACCCTCCATCAAACGCCAGCGGGTGTAGTCATCGATTGCAAAGGGCAAAACAACCTTGTCATAGCTCACGGTGCGAGTTTCTAGGTCAACACTCACTGATGTGGCTGGATTGGCCTCAATAGCGGCCCAGAGCGCCTCTACATCGCTTTGCTCGATGATCACAGTGAGTAGGCCACCTTTGAGTGAGTTACCGCGAAAGATATCGGCAAAGCGAGAAGAGATAACGGCTTTAAAGCCATAGTTCTGCAACGCCCACACTGCATGCTCACGAGATGAACCAGTACCAAAATCCACACCTGCCACAAGAATTGTGCCAGCCTTGTATTCGGCCTTATTTAACACAAACTCAGGATCGCTGCGCCATGCTGAAAACAAGCCATCTTCAAAACCGCTTCGTGTAACGCGCTTTAAATAAACAGCCGGGATAATCTGATCGGTATCAACATTGCTGCGGCGAAGTGGAACTGCGGTGCCGGTGTGCTTAACGAATTTTTCCATTGTGTGTACTCCTTACAAATCCGCAGGCGATGAGAGAGTTCCACGTAGCGCAGTTGCTGCAGCAACGAGTGGGCTTACTAAGTGGGTACGACCGCCCTTACCTTGGCGGCCTTCAAAGTTACGGTTAGAGGTAGAGGCAGAGCGCTCTCCCACAGCCAATTGATCTGGGTTCATACCCAAACACATAGAGCATCCAGCATTTCGCCATTCAGCTCCAGCATCGATAAATACTTTATCAAGACCTTCGGCCTCTGCTTCAAGGCGTATGCGGGCAGAACCTGGAACAACCAACATACGAAGTGTCGAGGCAATCTTCTTGCCCTTGACTACCTCTGCAGCTGCTCGTAAATCCTCAATTCGCCCATTGGTGCAAGAGCCCAAGAAAACAGTGTCAATGGCTATCTTTTTAAGTGGTGTGCCAGCCTCAAGTCCCATATAGACAAGTGCGCGCTCTGCGGCTCCTCGTGCTTCAGGATCTGCAATATCTGCAGGGTTTGGAACATTTGAACTCAGTGATGCACCTTGTCCTGGATTAGTACCCCATGTGACAAATGGTTCTAGGTCATCAGCGCTCAGATTTACTTCAACATCAAACTTTGCATCGCTATCTGTAAAAAGCGTGCTCCAATATTTAACAGCCTCATCAAAGGCCTCTGGTGCATGAGGCTTGCCTAAGATGTAATCAAAAGTAGTTTGATCAGGTGCAATTAGACCTGCGCGAGCACCAGCTTCAATAGACATATTGCACACAGTCATACGTGATTCCATAGACAGGGCACGGATAGCTGATCCGCGATATTCAATGACATAGCCCTGGCCTCCGCCAGTGCCAATCTTTGCAATGATGGCCAAGATAATATCTTTTGAAGTAACGCCCTTTTTTAGCGTTCCTTCAACATTGATAGCCATTGTCTTAGGGCGAGCAAGGGGCAATGTCTGTGTTGCTAAAACATGCTCTACTTCAGAGGTTCCAATACCAAAGGCAAGAGCGCCAAAAGCACCGTGTGTGGACGTGTGTGAATCTCCACAAACAATTGTCATACCAGGTTGTGTTAAGCCCAGCTGTGGGCCAACTACGTGCACGATCCCTTGATCTTTATCTCCCAATGAGTGGATGCGCACACCAAACTCAGCGCAATTTGCGCGAAGTGTGTCCACCTGAAGCTTTGAAACAGGATCTGCAATTGGCTTATCAATGTTAAGCGTTGGCACGTTGTGATCTTCCGTAGCAATGGTGAGTTCAGGACGGCGCACTGTGCGTCCAGCAAGGCGCAGACCATCAAAGGCCTGTGGGCTAGTTACTTCATGGATGAGATGAAGATCGATATACAAAAGATCTGGTTCACCATCGGCAGCGCGAACAATGTGTTCTGCCCAAATCTTCTCAGCTAGCGTTTTACCCATCTGCTTTTCCTTACTCCTTCATTTGCCATATCACATAGTGGGATGTTAATATCACCCTATGAGCAGAAAGAATAGCGGAGTTGGCGTATTAGATAAAGCCGCATCAATATTAAATACTTTAGAAGCTGGCCCGCATTCACTTGCCGAGTTAACCGTTGCAACGGGCATAGCCCGCCCAACCGCACACCGCTTAGCTGTGGCCCTGGAGTTTCATCGCTACATCGCCCGTGACCTATCTGGTCGCTTTGTATTAGGCCCACGCGCAGCCGAACTTGGCGCAGCTGCAGGAGAAGATCGTTTACTTGCCGCTGCTGCCCCAGCGTTGGCTGCGCTGCGAGATGCGACAGGTGAGAGTGCACAGCTCTATAAGCGACAAGGTGATCAACGCATCTGTGTTGCCGTTGCAGAGCGCTTATCTGGTCTGCGTGACTCTGTTCCGGTTGGCGCAGCGTTAACCATGCAGGCAGGATCTGCCGCACAGATTTTATTGGCTTGGGAAGATAGCGAAAAGATTCATCGCGGCGTTGCTAATGCCAGATTTACTGCTGCTCAACTTGCTGCAGATCGTCGTCGTGGTTGGGCGCAATCTGTAGGAGAGCGCGAAGCTGGAGTCACTTCTGTTTCTGCCCCAGTTCGCGGACCTAATGGAAAAGTTATTGCTGCTGTAAGTATCAGCGGACCGATTGAGCGTTTAGGTCGACAGCCCGGCCGCGTTCATGCTGCAGCCGTAGTTGCTACAGCTGCTCGCCTGAGTGAATATCTAGCTCGCGAATAACGCGGCCAATAACACCAAAGCCAAAACCTTTGCGTTGTAGCAAGGATTGAATTCTACGAATCTGAACCTCTGGTTCCATTCTTGACATCGTTGAATACTTTTTCATCGCTAACGAAAACGCCATCCGGTATTCAGATTCATCATCAATCTCATCTAGCGCCTCATCGATTGCGCTTTGATCTACTCCTCTGGTGCGAAGCTCTCCCGCAATAATTCGCTTGGAGAGTTTCTTGGCGTTATGGCGAGATTGAGTCCAGGCTTTAGCAAACTCTGCATCATTAATTAAACCGTTTTGCGTTAATTTATAGATTGTTGCGCTGGCAACTTCATCCTCAACGCCACGTTTTTTAAGGTGAGCCAAGAGCTCACCCTTACTCTTGGCCCGCGCAACCAAAGCATTTTGTGCGATGGCATATGCGATTGAGTAAGGGTCAGCCTCTTGGTCAACCTTTGAAAATTGCAGGCTAATTAGAAATCAACCTCAGCAGTGGCTTCATCGATAGCTGCGATCAGATCTGCATCGACCTCGATTGGCTTAAAGTGAGCGCGAATCTTGGTTTCGATCTCATTCGCTAGATCTGGATTATCGATAAGGAATGTACGTGCATTTTCCTTACCTTGACCCAGTTGATCAGCTTCATATGTATACCAAGCTCCAGACTTCTTCACGATTCCAACTTCTGATCCAAGATCGATGAGAGAGCCTTCACGTGAAATACCTGTGCCGTAAATGATGTCGAACTCTGCCTGCTTAAATGGTGGAGCCATCTTGTTCTTAACAACCTTAACGCGAGTACGGTTACCAACAGCGTCCTGGCCATCTTTAAGGGTTTCAATACGACGGATATCCAAACGAACTGATGCGTAGAACTTCAACGCTTTACCACCAGTTGTAGTCTCAGGTGAACCGAAGAAGACACCAATCTTTTCGCGCAACTGGTTAATAAAGATTGCAGTTGTCTTTGATTGGTGAAGTGCACCAGTAATTTTACGTAGCGCTTGTGACATCAGACGTGCCTGAAGACCCATGTGAGAATCTCCCATTTCGCCTTCAATTTCAGCACGTGGAACAAGAGCTGCAACGGAGTCAACGACAACGAGATCAAGTGCACCTGAACGAATAAGCATGTCCATGATTTCTAACGCTTGTTCACCTGTATCTGGCTGTGAAACAAGGAGAGCATCAATATCAACGCCAAGCTTCTTTGCATACTCTGCATCAAAGGCGTGCTCAGCGTCGATGAATGCGCAGATGCCACCGGCAGCTTGTGCGTTTGCAATTGCATGCAATGTAAGAGTTGTCTTACCTGAAGACTCTGGTCCGTAGATCTCTACGATTCGACCGCGAGGCAATCCACCAATACCAAGTGCGATATCAAGTGCGATTGAACCAGTTGGAATTACTTCAACAATCTGGTTTTGACGATCGGACATCTTCATTACTGAGCCTTTTCCAAATTGACGTTCGATCTGGGCTAGGGCTGTATCGAGCGCTTTTTGGCGTTCGCTTGTAGCTTTTTCTTGTGCAGCATCGTTAGCTTTATTACTTTTTTCAGTAGCCACTTACTTTCCTTTCGATAGAACGTCGTGTGACGTTTGGTCCTGGCCCAGAAGGTACGGAGACCTAACGACGGACCGCAGCGCTCGGGGGAAGAGCTGTGGGCGGAGGTTAGAACCGCTCTGGTTGTACTCGGATAGAATATCCGAACATCTGTTCGAAAGGTAGCAGGAGGCACTGACAGATATGAGCGTGTCGCCAGCGCTATGCGGGCCCATACTTACCCCCATGCTCATTCTGCTGCCCCCCAGTGAGAAAAAGGCGGCAGAGCCCGGTCCAGCTATCACCATCTATACCGGCGTCCTCTATCAGAGCCTGGGCTGGGCAACGCTGGGCAAATCAGGCCAAAAGCGAGCGCAGAAATCAATTGCAATCATCTCGGCTAAATACGGAAGCCTTAAATGCCTTGATCTGATTGAGCCCTACAAAGAGAAAATAGATGTAGCCCAGATGCGCACGCCGATTACCAAGGCGCTAGATGCCATTGCAAGCGATTTGATCATCGACTGCCGCTCATCCACCTACCAAAGCGTTTGGACTGCCCCGGCAGAAAAGTGCGTTGAGATAAAAGTCTTCAGCAAAGTTAATGGCGTGAAGAAAGTGATTACTCACATGTCTAAAAAGACTAGGGGTGAAGTAACGCGCCTGTTGCTGCTCTCTAAAACCATTCCCACTAATCCCCACGAGCTAGCAGAGATCGTTTCAACCAACTTTGAATGTGAGCTCTTTGAATCTAACGGCAAAGATCCCTGGGTCCTTGAGGTTATCGCTCGCTAGTTTCCTTAATAATTTTTGCAATCAATTGCGGATAATCCCACATCGGTGCATGACCACAGTTATCAATAACCATCCAAGAACTATGTGCTGGGGCTAGCGAGCGCTCTTGTGAGACAGGAAATGGAAGAGTGTTATCCGTATCGCCAAAGAGGATTGTCACCGCAACAGTAGGTGAAACCTGTGCATCAAAGCGCCTCGATAGCATTCCATCCCAAGCAGGAAAATAACCAGGGCAGTTAAGCATCGCGTGTGCAGCCTCATAGCAGGTCTCATAACTTAAATCGCGCCATCCAGGACTCACCGTTGCAAAGCCAACCCATCGCAGAAACTTTGAGTTAAGTCCGATCCGAATAAATGGCCTAAATAAGCGCGCTACATAATAAGATCTCGCTTCTTTCATCTCACGCTCTGCTGCAGGTTTAAGCCAGAGGCCAGCAGGTGCAATCCCGGTCAGAGAGTTAATCCGTTCTGGCTGATCTGCTGCCATCTCAAGTGCAATCCACCCACCCAGTGAATTACCTGCAACATGAAACTTATTTATTCCATAATCACTCTCAACGCTCTCAAAGACTGCTCCGCCCAATGATTTGGGATCCATAGCTTGCCCCTTGCTATAGGTGCTATTGCCATGGCCTGGCAGATCAACAGTTATCACGCGAAAGCTTTGGGCGAGTGCCGGGATGATGGGCTTAAATGCCGTTGCAGCAGATCCCAGACCATGAATTAAAACTAAGGGTGGGTGGTTTTGATCTGATTGGGTCAGGGTTGTAGCAAGGCTCATGGTTAGTACTTATATTTTTCTGTCTCTTTAGGATGCGCCTTACATACCGCTTTCCAGATCTCATCTGCCTCAAGGCCAGCAGCTAGCGCCTCATTAACGG
>Ga0209769_1000093_pt1 | contig 32452 bp, 32 predicted proteins | sample LauGreSuBDMM15DN_2_FD_187569 | JGI IMG/M metagenome (GOLD analysis project Ga0209769, IMG submission 187569) | Freshwater lake microbial communities from Lake Michigan, USA - Su13.BD.MM15.DN (SPAdes) (version 3) | ecosystem: Environmental > Aquatic > Freshwater > Lake | place: Lake Michigan, USA...
TGACAGATCGATATCTCACTGTGATGCATCACCCCACGATTGCTGACTTTGCTACGTGGTGCGGTGAGAATGAACTACCAATTTTTGGAATCGATAATGTTCCATCTTCAAAACATCTCGAAGGTGCCACTCTTCCTGAAAAGTGCGTGCTGCTCTTTGGCCAAGAAGGCGCCGGTATGTCAGATGAAGGCATTGCAATCTGTGAAGTGCTCTACGCCATTGAACAATATGGCTCTACGCGTTCAATGAACGCATCAGCAGCAGGAGCAATTGCTATGTATCACTGGGCGTTGCAGCACCTGCCACGACAAATCTAAGAAAACCTATTTAAGAAGACTTAGTTTCCTAGCGGCTGAAGTTCGACATCTGCGAGAGCTTCTCGCACAGCAACTAAGCGACGCTCAACTTCATCCGCTTCTTCGGTGCGGCCAAGTGCGCGCATTACAACAACCATACGGTTTTCAATATCGAGGATGAATTCAAAGTCTTTAGGCTCATCTTCAGCGATGATCTGAAGTACTCCATCGAGGGTTGCTAAGCCTTCTTCAAGCTTTCCAAGAAGGATCTCAGCCTTGCCATATTCAAAGAGTGCGAAAGTCTCACGACGATGATCGTGTGCTGTCTCAAATACATCCACTGATTTGCTTGCAGCTTGGAGAGCTTTTTCGCCATCGCCCAACCAGTTGTAGCACGATGCAATCTTCTGATCACAGCGTGCAACGTGAAGTACTTCTTTCTCGCTCTTAAAGATTCTACGCGCCTCTATAAATGCTTCAAGTGCTTCGTCATAGTGCTTGAGTTCGCGGTGGGCCATTCCAAGAAGGTGAAGATCATTTGCTGCACCAATTTGATTTCCATCAACTAGATGTTCTTGTGCGCACTCTGACATTGTGGCAATTACATCCTCATACTTCTTTGAGCTGTACCACCACTCACCTAAGGTGCAAGCAAGCTCTAGCGCAATGGGAGATTTACTCTCGCGCAGAAGTTCTACCGCTTTGCTCATTGCGGTTGCTGCTTCATCAATGCGCTTGAGTTGATTGAGGTTGTAACCAATTGCAGAATATGCCTGTGCTAAACCTTCACTTGGTGCACTTGCGCCCATCTCGGCGTAAATATCGCGAGCAGTCTCAGCTAGTGCGAGCGCTTCGTCGTATTGGCCACGTGCAAATATGCGAGCGCTGAGTTCGTAATACGTCTCTGCGCGATCTTCGCCTTCGGTCTGCGGGATGCGATCCCACAACATCTCTTCGGTAACGATGTCGTCGCGATCGTCCTGGTTGTCATCACTGCTCATGAGAACCTCCCCGTCGTAGTGCTTGTCTTGGAGCGCACTGTATCCCTGCTCACAGCCATTTGCAGGGGAATTCCCCTTGCATGAAGGCGAACTCCTGATTCAAATGGCAGATGCGAATCGTTTGCATTAACCTTTCCCCATGCATATCCCTGATGGATTCATCGATATCCCGACCTCTGCCACCTTTGCCGCCCTGTCGGCTGTAGGCGTGGCTGCCAGTCTCAAGGGTGCTGCACGCTCACTGGATGAGAAGACAGCACCCCTTGCCGGCCTCACAGCCACCTTCATCTTCGCTGTCCAGATGCTCAACTTCCCTGTCGCAGCTGGAACAAGTGGCCACCTCTTGGGTGGAGCCCTGGCTGCAATTTTGGTCGGGCCTTATGTCGCAACGCTCTCTCTGACAGTGGTCTTACTCATGCAAGCTCTGCTCTTTGCAGATGGTGGACTTAGTGCGGCTGGTTTAAATATTTTCAACATGTCACTACTCGGTGTCTGGTTTGGCTACGGAGCATTTTTGCTCGCCAAGAAAATTCTTCCTAAGAATAAGGTTTCGATTACAGCTGCTGCAGCCTTTGCAGGTCTTATATCCGTGCCAGCTGCTGCACTTGGCTTTACCTTGCAGTACGCCGTTGGTGCAACGGCAACATTTTCAATAACCACAGTTCTTACCGCAATGGTTGGAAGTCATATCCTCATCGGAATTGGTGAAGCGATTATCACCGGGCTATCAGTAAGTGCTGTAATGGCTAGCCGACCAGATCTAGTTTTTGGATATCGCGGGGCGAAGAAAAATTTAGAAATCCGTCAGGGTTGAAATGAAGAATCGTTTAGTTGCAGCTGGACTTGTGCTCTCACTTATACTTGCAGGTGGAGCGTCTTTCTACGCATCTTCACAACCAGATGGTCTTGAAAAAGTCGCCGGCGATATTGGCTTCTTAGATTCAGCTCAGGAGAGCGCAGTCGAAGATAGTCCACTCGCGGGTTACGGAGTAGCAGGAGTTGAGAACGAAAGAATCTCAAACGGTCTTGCTGGTGTCATTGGCGTTGCATCAACTGCCGCAGTTTCCTTTGGCCTCTTCTACGCGCTACGCCGTTTTAAAAAGGATAAGCCATAAACGCCAAGGTAGAGCATCAGCATCATCATGGTCATGATGTTGGTGAACGCCTCTATATCCATCGCCACTCATTAGTTCACCGCCTGCCCTCACACGTAAAAATAGTGGCTGTTTTAGCCTTTATTGTGGTCTCAGTTGCCACCCCGATCACGCGCTGGCAAGCTTTTATCGCTTACTTCCTCGCGATCTTTGCCGTCTCACTCGTAGCAAAGATCCCGACTTTGACTTTACTTACTCGCGCACTTATTGAAATTCCATTTATCTTCTTCGCAATCCTGATGCCATTTTTTGGTGCGGGTGAGCGCTTTGAGATTGGACCACTTAATCTCTATCGCGAGAGTTTGTTGGCCGCAGCTGCGATTGTCATAAAGGGAACTCTCGGTGTCTTAAGCGCTGTTGTACTTTCAACAAGTACGACTGCTCGCGAGCTACTCAGAGGTCTTGAAAAGTTACATCTACCAAAACTTATGGTTCAGATCGCTGCCTTTATGTTGCGCTATGTCAATGTGATTAATGATGAGATGGAGCGGATGAAAGTTGCGCGAGAATCTCGTGGCTTTATCGCAACCGGTATGAAGGATTGGAAAGTTCTTGCAACTGCTGCATCGGCTCTCTTTATTCGTTCCTACGAGCGAGGCGAACGCGTACATCTGGCAATGCTCTCTCGCGGATACACAGGCGTACTTCCCCACGATCTGAGTGAAGGTGCAACGTTGCGCATCTGGGCTCAAGGTTTAGCTCTACCAATTTTTGCAGCTCTCATTCTTCTCATAACAACAGTGATCGGATAACTCATGACAACGCAACCAAGTCTGCTGATTGAAGAGTTAGCTTTTGCTTATCCCGATGGCAATCAAGCACTCTTTGGCGTAAACCTACGCATTGAACGCGGGGAACGTGTTGCGTTGCTTGGTCCAAACGGTGCCGGTAAGACAACCCTTGTCATGCATATGAACGGAATCCACCCAGCAGAACATGGCAAGGTCAGCGTTGCTGGAGAAGTTATCGACACAACAGATAAAGATCTCCTTCGTCGAATTCGTGGAAAAGTGGGCGTAGTTTTTCAAGATCCAGATGATCAATTGTTTATGCCTACTGTGGGAGAAGATGTGGCATTTGGCCCCTACAACATGGGCATTCGCGGAGCTGAGCTAGATAAGGCTGTCGATGAAGCTCTGGCGATGGTTCATATGTCTGAATTTAAAGAGCGCCCGCCGCATCACCTTTCTTTTGGACAGCGTCGACGCGTTGCAGTTGCCACCGTGCTTGCGATGAAACCAGAAATTCTTGTTCTAGATGAACCATCATCGAATCTGGATCCAGCTGGACGTCGCGAATTGGCAGAGATTTTACGATCACTCGATGTCACGATCGTGATGGTCACTCATGATCTCCCATATGCCTTTGAGTTGTGTGAGCGATCAGTGATTTTAAGTGGCGGCGTGATTGTTGCAGATGGAAAAACGAGCGAGATACTTAAAGACCAACCACTCCTGGCAAAGCACAGACTCGAGTTACCCGTGGGATTCTCTTTTTAAAGCTAGATGAGAGTTAGAGATAGTGCTTTCTTTGCTGCCTCTTTGCGATCACTGACTGATAGCGCCTGAAAGATACGCATCGTCTCGTGACGAATTGTGCTGACGCTAAATCCAAGTTCATTTGCAAGTTCATGATTTGTCTTCCCTTCAACCATGCCCCGCAAGATAGATATCTGGCGCGGTGTGAGTTCATCTGAGCCTGTTTCAATTCGATCCATAATGTTGCGGGCTAAACCAGATCCTGGTTCATGCACGAGTGAAAGATAGAGACCAAGTGCGACAGCGTAATTCCGTGCATCCTCTTCAACTGATTCAGTTTCTGCAACTGGTTGAGAGAAACGAAGTACGAGATAACCATGGACTGCGCCGCGTTCGCGAAGCTGAATCATCAACAAATTCTTTGAAGGATTCCACGGCGCAGAATTCTTGCCGAGAGCGATCAAAGCCTCATCGCTCTCCCATGAGCGCCACACTTCACTGGGAAAAGTTTGCTTAGCTTGACCAGCATCAAAACCGTATTCGCCTAAAAACTCGAGTGAGTCATCTGGGCCTAAACGCCCGATGCGAGCGCAGCAAGCCCCAAAGGAGGCCATGTACTCCATGACCAAGGCGCGCGATATCTCGTCGCAGGTTGGGTGGTAGCTGAGCCAATCGGTAAAGGTGCGAATGTCGTGCATTGGAGCCACCTCAGTTCAATTGAGACCTTATTTAGACCGTCATTCCACACACCGCGCCATATTGACTTCTTTATGCGGGGATAGCCCTATTATGACCAGTCAAACCTCGACTGGTCTAGTCCGGTCACTACAAAAAATACTGAGCTCCTCGCGAGTAAATGGTGGGTTACCGCCAATTTCGCCAGCACTAGACTCAGGTGCTATGGATGCCCCCCTGTTGAAGCGTTCAAATCGTACCGATTCGACCATTGACCAAGTTGCCGAGTTGGCAGGAGTAAGCAGAGCGACCGTTTCAAGGGTAATGAATGGCAGTGCTCATGTCTCCCCAGATAGGGCTAAGGCAGTCCAACGTGCGATCAAAGAATTAAATTTCACCCCTAATTCCACCGCACGCCGACTTGCAGGTGGAAAAAGTGGATTGATCGCGCTGCTCATCGAAGAGTCTAGTGAAGAGTTTTTCACCAATTCATTTTGGGGTGAAGTTGTCAGAGGCTTCTCTGAAACTATTCGTGGGGCTGGGATGCACCCTTTAATGCTAATCCAGCCAAAGTCTGGGACAGAAGAGTCGCTCTTTGCAACTCTGCAGGCGGGACAGATGGATGGTCTGGCAATATTTGGATGGCATAAACCGGTAAAAGTACTTGAGAAGTTACTCGACCCAAAGATGGCTGTTGTTTTTGGTGGAGACTTTGGAGGATCAAAAAAATACCCTTGCGTGGATGTAGATAATGTCAGGGGTGGATATTTAGCGACTCAACATCTTATTGAATCAGGCTGTAAGAATATTCTTGTAATCACGGGCGATCTGACTCTCCAATCTGCCCGAGATAGATTGAGTGGATACGAAAAAGCAATTTCTGAAGCTGGATTGAAAATTGATGAGAAATTAATCGTCCATGGTGACTATACCCAAATAAAAGCTGAATCTATTGTTCGTCAGGTGTTAAGAAGTAAAAGGAAATTTGATGGCGTTTTTGCTGCCAACGATTTATCTGCGGTGGGAGCAATTCAAATGTTGTCTCAGCAAGGAATCCCCGTTCCTGAGCAGGTCAAAGTAGTCGGTTTTGATGACTCTCCTGTTGCAACAAATGGAAATCTTCCCCTCACTTCGATTCGTCAACCAATCAAAGAGTTAGGGATTGAAGTTGCCCTTAGCCTGCTTGAGATTCTAAACGGTGGCCAAGTTGGCGATAAACTCTTGGGTGTGACGTTAATAAAGCGTAAATCCACCGCTACATAGCTGAATTTGACGCAATTATCTCTTTGAACTTGTGAAAGCTCTGCTTCGGGGTACGTTCAAATGTTTCATAATCCACGTAGACAATCCCAAAGCGCTTCCCATAACCCTCAGCCCACTCAAAGTTATCCATTAATGACCATGCAAAATAGCCATTGACAGGTACACCTTCATTAACCGCTGCTTGCAATGAACGAAGATGCGAGACTAGGTATTCGGTTCGCTTTTTATCTTGAACATTGCCATCAATCTTCACATCGTCATAGGCAGCGCCGTTCTCTGTTATCACCATGTACGGTATTTCAGGCCAATCACGGTGGACTCTTCGGACTAAATTGCCGAGTCCTTCAGGTGTGACGATCCAACCCATCGCCGTTAAATCGGATGCTAAGTTTTGAGGCAGACTGTCATCTACCCGTTGAGGAAATGGCATAAATCCTCGCTCTATAGCCGGTTTATCTTCAGCTCGTGGGCTTCGCACATAAGAATCGCAGTAATAATTTATTCCAAGAAAATCAGTTTTAATTTTAAGCAGCGCTTTATCACCAGGCATCATGATCGATTGAAGTCGATCACCATAAAGCTCCACAAGGGGTTGTGGGTACTCGCCTGTTGTAAATGCTTCGATCCACCAGCGATTAATATTGCAGTCATTAAGTTCTATAAAATCTATAACTTCTTGGTCATCTGGGGACTCATTATGTATATTGTTCATGTTCAACGTCAGACCAACAATTGCATCTGACTTGTAAGATCTGATGGCTCGAGTTGCAGCTGCATGTGCTAACGCGGTGTGATGGCTAGATGCAATTGCGAGATTAAAGTCTTGCTTGCCGGGTGCATGTACCCCATTTGAATAACCCAGCCAGGAGACACACCACGGCTCGTTGATAGTTATCCAATTCTGAACACGGTCTCCAAATGCCTCCACACACGCTTGTGCATAGTGCTCAAATGCGGCGACGATATCGCGATTGGCCCATCCGCCTTTATCCTCAAGTGCTTGTGGGAGGTCCCAGTGGTACAAGGTCACCATGGGTTCAATGCCGGCGGCGATTAGCGCATTGATCAGGCGATCGTAAAAATCAAAACCTCGCTGCTCCCTTACTTCATCCCCCTTGGGAAAGAGACGTGGCCATGCGATTGAAAAGCGATAAGCGCTGACCCCAAGATCTTTCATGAGCTCTATATCTTCAACAAACCTGTTGTAATGGTCGCAGGCGCGATCTCCAGTGTCCCCATTTTGAACCTTGCCGGGGGTTCGAGAAAAAGTGTCCCAGATGCTCATTCCTCTACCATCGACATCAAATGCACCTTCAATTTGATAACTAGACGAGGCTGTACCCCATACAAATTGATCTGGAAATTTCATTCTGCAGGGTCCAATCTTTCCGGTCTTGTGATCGCTTCTAGGACTTGAAATATCCCTATCGGAGGGCCTTCATAGTCTACTGAAAGCGGTTTCATAAGCAATACTTAGCGGGAAATAACTTTGACGAATGGGGCAGTGAGTGCAAAATCAGCCAGCCAGAAGATTGCTATGGTCGGAAGAATTTGCTGATCACCAAGACAGTTCCCTCTCGCCCGAAACGTGGTCCTATGACATTGGGGATGGATCGGCAGTTGGACTCGTAGGATGGGGAAATAACGAGCTTGAATATTACACACGCGAATCAATCTCGGTCTCTGACAATCTCAAGATCATGGCCAAGAAGCTCCAGGGGCCGACAGAGCTCTCGTGCTATTACGGCCCAGCGTTGTGGACCAGTGGAAAAATTCATACAGCGGGAAAGATTGGTTTTAAGTACGGATACTTAGAGATTCGCGCGAAGGTATCAGAAGGCGTTGGATCTTGGTCGGCTCTTTGGCTACTCGGGAAAAATCTTGCTGACGGTGTCACTTGGCCTGCATGTGGTGAAATTGATATTTTGGAGAACACCGGCTCGCATCCTTTTCAGATTCAGGGCACAATCCACGGGCCAGAATATTCTGGTGAAAACGGATTGACCAAAATTATTCAAGCACAAAAACCGCTGTCCGAAGATTTCAATAATTACGCAATTTCTTGGAACGAGAACTCAATTGAATGGTTCATTAATGGGGTGTCCTACAACAAGATTTCAAAGACAGATTCTGCACTGGCAGGAAAAGATTGGCCCTTTAACCAAGAGTTCTATCTCATAATTAATTTAGCAATTGGAGGATGGTTCCCAGGAGAAGTTGACCCAGAATTAGTTCAGGCTGAACTTCAGGTGGACTGGATAAAGTACTACTCTGAAAATGGAGTGGGAGAACTTTTCTTACACTAGTTCTTGAACACTTCTCCGACACCGTTAATTGAGGAGAAACGGATCCAATCGAAATCCATTGTGGCCTGATTGAGCGCAGGATCGACAGGACCACCCAAATTGCCACCCATTGCCAGATTGACGATGAGATAGAACGGGTGATCAAAGACCCAATCTTTATCTACCTTCGGTTGGCTCCCAAACAAGACTCCATCGAGATACCAATCCACTTGATCAGGCAGCCAATCGACTGCATAGGTGTGGTACTCAGATGCGAATCCATTGGGCATAGGGACTGTTGTACCTCTTCCGCCGAAGCCTCCTGAAAGAAGTCCATGGAGATATCCGTAACTCTGAAGTGGTTCCTTTCCGACAAGCTCAGTGACATCAATTTCACCGCACCAAGGCCACGGTCTATCGTCAATATCTGCTCCCAGCATCCAAAATGCGCCCCACGTTCCGGGACCAACTGGACCCTTGATGCGAGCCTCAAAACGTCCATATTTAAAAGTAACTTTATCTTTTGTGATGTATTTACCGCTTACCCACTCACAAGCACCCTTGTAATAGCAGGTGTACTTGTCGGCTCCTGTTCTAGTTGCGAGGATGCGGAGCGCACCTTGATCAGTAATAGTGGCTAAGGAAGGAATGTAAGACTGTCGCTCCCGGTTACCCCATCCCCCACCAGCGGCTGTACCTGACCCATCACCATCTTGGGATGTCCACACCTGAGCATTAGGCAAAGAGCCCGCCGTTCCTACAAATTCTTCTTCCCATAGTTGTTTGTAGACCCTAGGGACTACTGGAATCGCGAGTTCGGCCGAATCCACGGTGTTATCTTTGAAACCTTTAAGAGAATACTTTGCATTCACATAAATTTTGAAGCCTTGATCTGCTGTAGCGGGCTTGTAAGAGGCAGATTTTGCACCAGGAATATCGATTGGACCTTTGTACCATTGATATACAACTTTACTCGTCTTCGGTGAAATTACTCCTGGAATAACTCTGAGAGGGGCAGTCGAATCTGCTACTTCCTCTATCTGAGGTTTGGAGTTAACGATGATCTGTCCAATAACTCCAACAACAGATGAGCTGACTGTTCCCGATCGACTTTCCTTGAGCTGAATTTTCTTACCAAGAAGCGCTTTATTGACGGTAAAACTCAACTTAGTAGCGCCCGAAACGGCCTTTCCGTTGACAGACCACTGATATGAAGATTTCCCAGAATCCTTCCAGATAGCAGGAATGGCTAGGAATTTCAGGCCAGAACCATCTGAATAGGTGATATGCGGTGCACGTTCGGCCGCACTTGCTTCTGCAACGGGCAACCCAAGTGCAACTAAGAATAAAAGTGGTGCCAAAATCAATCGAAAAATTCTCATCGATATGGCACGCACTTCTTACTTAACAGTCACTTTTGCAGTGTAGGTCTTGCCATCAATGACAACAGTTACGATCTTCGCTCCTGCCGTGACCTTGACTGGAACTATCTGTCGAGGTGAGCTAAGGCGCACTGAACTCGTCTTCGTTCCAGTAACTGAGACCGCCGCTGTTTTACCAGCAGCACCATCAATAGTTACAGAGACCACATAATTTTTCCCAGATTTTGCAGCAGTTGCAGAGATTCCACGGTAGTAATGGAACTCAACACCTTCAGCGGTTGTGGGAGTTGCCCCCGCTAATTCAGGCGTAATTTTGGCAAACGCTGAACTCGCTGCAGGTATAGCTGAGGTGGGTTTAACAGGTGCCGCGTTTGGTTTGGTATCGCTATTCTTCAAGGTAAAGGCTGCAAATCCAAAGGCATCCGTAGTCGCGGCAAGTGTTGAATTTCCACCATTAATCTTTAAAGTCAAGGCAACGCCTGGAACTCCAGTTTTCCCATCGTCTCCAATTACTCTGTAGACAACAACAAGATCTCCACCCGCTGGTGCGTGAGCCTGCTTAACACCTGTCGCACCATTCGTTATTGAATTTGTGGCATCAAGTTTTGGGGTGATGAGAAGGATAGATGGTTTTGTCGCAGGAACAACTATTTTTGTCTTCGGTACATAATAGTGAAACTCTGAGATTACCGAGTGATCTGCTGGCTCAGAATTGACTTCAGGCAACATTTGAGAGTGGAGTCGATCAAGCTTGTCATCGCTAAAAATTGGTATCGAGGTAAAGGATTCGGGTTCTTTCTCTCCAGAAGATTCTAAATCCAAATTTTTGAGTGCAAAAGTAACGTTACCGAATGCATCAGTACGATGAGTTACATTAGCTTGATCAAATGGTGGTCGGTCAATTCCCTTAGTTTTGATTCCATCTACTTCAACAATGGAAGCTGCTTCACTATAACCCTTATTGATACGAAGATTAACTGGGGTATAAGGCAAAACTACACCTGATTTGTTCTTAACATTGTAAGTAAGATTGATTGTTGAACCTACCGGTGCAAAAGACACCTGGAAAATTAATCCACTACCAAACCAGTCTTTGGCAACCCATCCATCTGCCATTTTCTGGTTATTGACTGCATCGCTTGTATTTGTAGCATCAAGAACGGGAGACTGGAGCGAAATGTAGGAATCGCGAGGCCCGCCAGTTGCTGCATGTGAGGTAGAAATTGCAAGTGGTGAAAAAGCTAGAGCTGCCATCAATACAGCACTTCCTGTAGTTTTTACTTTCGACATAGTATGTGACTCTCTCTCGTAGTTGATATGTAACACTTTCATTAACCTTTAACCGCTCCATCCATAACGCCACTCACTAGACGTTTTCCAACGAAAATGAAGAGAATAATGAGTGGAGCGGTGGCCAAAAATGCACCACCCATCTGAAGTGAATAATCGATACCTTGAAGCGGCTTTAATTGAGTCAAGGCGACTTGAATAGTAAACCTCTCTGGGGAGAGAAGGACAACCGTTGGCCACAAATAATCATTCCACGCTGCAAGAAAGGCAAATAGTCCTAAAACAAAGGAACTTTGGCGAATGATTGGCATGACAATACTCCAAAAAATTCGTGGCACAGAGGCTCCATCAATGCTCGCTGCTTCAAGAAGTTCATTCGGAACTTGAGCATCGATGATTTGTCTCATCCAAAACACGCCAAATGCGGTAACAAGTGCCGGAATAATCAGCGCATAAAGAGTATTAACTAATTTTAGATTATTAACCAGGATGAATAGCGGCACTAGACCGAGTTGACTAGGTAGCATCATTGTTGCCACGACGAAGAGAATCGAAAAGCGGCGCCCTTTAAAATTCAACTTGGCAAAGGCGAAGCCTGCAATTGCAGAGAAGATAACTTGTGCGATGGCGATCGCTAGACCAACTATGAAGGTATTGATCAATGCTTGAGAGAAATAAACACCCTCTGCTGTTAAAATTTTTTGGGCTACCTCTAAGAAACGAGGTCCTGGTACTAGCGAAGGTGGACTCTTGGAAATTTCAGCATCGGTATTTGAGGAAACAATAAACATCCAATAAAAAGGAAATATAGATAGGAAAGTGATGAGACCCAACATTACATAGTGGTATTTTGGCGTCTTTTGCCATTGTGGGATTAATCGCGTCATCTGCTGCCTTCTCCAGAGATCTTGCGCGTGATCCAGAAATTTACTGCCGAGATAATGAGAACAATTATGGTGATTGCAATACCAATGGCTGCTGCATATCCATATTTATTATTTAGAAAAGCTTGGTTGAAAAGAAAGAGAGTGAGCGTAAGGAATTGCTTACTCGACCCTCCTTCTGCATTTAACTGCTGAGGCTCGGCAAATACTTGCAGACCTCCGATTGTTCCAACTATCAATACGAAGGTGATGGTGTTTTTCAGCGATGGCAGAGTCACATACCTAAATTGTTGCCATTTGCTGGCACCATCAACTGAAGCTGATTCATAAAGCTCGTCTGGAATCGCAAGCATGGACGCCAAAAATATTAAGATGTTATAGCCCACCCAGCGCCATGTGATCATAGTTGCAATTTGAATGTGGCTCGGTATCACACCTTCAATGAAATCGATATTTTCTACTCCTGGAATCAATCCAAGTAGCAAGTTGATGAGTCCATATTCTCGACCAAATAATTGTTGGAATACGATGGTGATGGCAATGATTGAGGTGATGTTTGGGACAAGAAGAATTGTCCGCCAGAAAGACTTGCCTTTAAGCCTTTTATTCCGAAGAATCGCGGCCAAACTAATAGCAATGAATAACTGTGGGAAAGTTGATAACGCCCAAATACTAAAAGTATTTCTAATCGCAATCCAGAAATCTGAGTCCTGAAGCAAGAAGATAAAGTTATTTAAACCATTATATTCCGGATCTTCCATCGGAGCCCACTTAAAGAAGGCAATATAAATTGAGTAGACAACTGGAGCTACTCCAAAGACAAAAAAGATTATAAAAAATGGCGCAATAGCAAAATAGCCCCACCGACCGTTGAGAGATCCAACGCCCGGGAGCGGTTTTGTTGTCTTTGATTTCCAAGGTGTCAGGGGCGCTTTTTTGCGCCCCTGACTCGCCTTAAATTGCGTCATCCGAGAGACTCATCAATTCTTGAAGAGTTTATCTATATCTGAGATTACGAGAGCATAAGACTTTTCCGAAGTCATCTTCTTCGAAGCGACTCGGCCCAAACCAGCTCCGAAGGTTGAGTCAATTTTGCGCTGAAGTTCTCCTTCAAAAATCGGCTGAAGCTTTAAAACACCCTTAGTGTAGATCTGCCCTACTGGAGCGTTGCTAAAGAATTCATCCTTATAATCCAGTAACGCAGCATCGTCGTACAGAACAGATGTAGATGGGAAGAGTCCGTAAGTCTTAAAGACTTTCAGTTGTTGCTCAGGGGCTAGATACCAAGTGAGGAAATCATAGGCGGCCTGCTGATTTTTCGAATATTTTGTAATACCAAGCTGAGTTCCCCCTTGATTGCCGCCACCTACCGGTAAGTCAGCAATATCCCATTTACCTTTTGTATCTGGTGCTTGTTTCTTGATGTAATCAAGCATCCAGGCTGGGGCCAAAATCGTTGCCATCGCACCCTTGTTCATGCCAATGTTCCAGTCGGATGTAAATTGGCCAAGTCGAGCACCAATTCCAGAATCCAGAGCTTTCACAGTGGTATTCCACGCTGTCTTTATCTGTGGATTTGTCTTGTAGACAAGTTTGCCTGCATCCGTATTATTCGGTTGATAGTACTTAACAGTGCCTTGATTCATGACTGCCGCATAAATTGAGCCAGCATCATCGATAAAAGCTTTACCTGCCTTCTTTTCAGCAGGAGTCAACTTAGAAACATACTTCTGACCAGTAGCGATGAATTTATCCCAGGTTGGCCATAATTTGCTCACAGCAGCACGATCAGTTGGTAATCCTGCTTTCTTAAATAAATCTGTTCTGTAAGCAACCTGCAAGCCGCCGACATCGGTAGGAATACCGATAACGCTGTCGTTGAATGCAACACCTTGCTCCCAGCGCCATGGTAGATAATTCTTCTTGATTTCAAGTGCGCTCTGCCCTGCCGCGACACCTACTGCAGCATTAATACCCGAAGTTTTCATTTCGCGTAAGTCTTGGAAACAATTTGGGCGATTTCCTGTACGCCAATAACCCGAATACGGAGTTTCGAAGGCGATGATGTCAGCAGGTCCACCTGTTTGGCAGGAGAGAATTGTCTTTTGATGGAGTGGGTCGACATCGTTCTTGATCGGAATGATTTTTATATCTGGGTGCATCTTCTGATATTCACGTTGCAGTCCGGGCTGAATCACTTCACCAAAGGTCCAAATCGTGAGCGTCACCTGTTCAGCAGCTTTGGCTGGAACGGTCAGTACTCCTGCAGTGACAGATGCACAGAGCAAGGCACCAACTAGGGTTTTCGAAGCGATTGACCTTTTCATGAATATTCCTTCTCTCGGTAGTGCCAATGCGTAGACAGTTACATTAAATCTTCAAAACTTATAGGAATCAATTGATATAAATGACTTCCTATGAAAGCGGTTTCAAGGTACGCTATTTAAGCCTTTACCGCCATGTGGCACAAGGGATTTTGGGTTAAAGTTTGATAACGGGGGGGAGCTGCCAATGGCTAAGCGAAAAGCACTTCTGGCACCAACCAGTCTTCTTGTTGCGCTCTCTTTCGCCCTTACCTCGGCCGTCAGCCCAGTGGCCGATGCCGCCCCAAAGAAAACGCTCAAGCTCTTATGGTCAGATGAGTTCAATGGCAAAAAGGGATCGCTGCCATCTCCTAAGACATGGAGCCGTGAAATAGGTGGCGGTGGCTGGGGAAATTCTGAGCGCCAGTACTACACCGACAAAGCTGCCAACGCTTCGATGGATGGATCTGGCCGTTTAGTTATCACCGCCAACAGAATTTCAAATGAATACGCTGAGCAAGTAGGGGAAGTACCTGGCACTGAAGACATCCTTAACCGTTGTTCTGAGTGCCAATTTACAAGTGCTCGAATGAAGACGGCTCGCAATATTGGCTTTATGTATGGCCGCATAGAAGCACGAATCAAAATGCCACAAGGTATTGGAACATGGCCAGCGTTCTGGATGCTCGGTGGAGATTTACTAGACGGTGTCCCTTGGCCCGAGTGCGGCGAAATCGACATCATGGAATTTCGCGGTGATATCCCTGATCGTTCAACCTCTGCGCTTCATGGCCCAACAACCCCCCAGGGATCCGGCTTGGGTGCAGCTTTTATGAGTTATGACTCTCTATCTAACGGTTTTCACACCTATGCAATTGAGTGGAAAAAGAATTCGATTACATTTATTGTTGATGGCAGAGTGACCGGAACATATTCTTCAGCAGATACTGGCTCTCGAGGTTGGGTATATAACCAAAAGTTCTTTTTGATCTTGAATTTGGCCATGGGCGGCACTTATGCTGGTGAGTACATCGATCCAATGCTTAATCAAGCCCAATTGAACGTCGATTACATACGTTTTTATTCAGTAAATGGAATTGGAAAAGTTATCAAAGGTTAAGTCAACTAGGAAAAAGGGGCAGGGAATGAAGCGCATATCAATCACACGTAAGATCGTAAGTGGGGTTGCAATGCTTGCGCTCCTTCTCACTGGAGGGTTGATCGGGCAGAGCACATCCCAAGCTGCTGGTTTACCAACAATCCGCTTTGTTTCACCTGACTTTAATTCAGCCAACGATACTTTCGCATCCGACGGCTTAGGTCAGTACTACGCAGCAGGTGGTCGTAGCTACTTCAAATACGTTGGAGCAGGATCAACAATCACAATTACTTATATTGTCACAAGTGATGGAACAGCCCCAGCAGCAGATAAGGCTGTGTCATTTATGGTTAACGCTCCATACAGCGGATCAAAGGCAACTTGGGAAGTAGACGGAAAAGCGGTCGGTGCTTCAAGTGATTCTGCAACTGGATACGGATTATTGGTTGCAGGTAAGACTGATGCGGCTGGAAAAGTTTCATTCACAATCAAGAACACAAATACAGCTGATTCTGCAATGGCTATCCCGGCTTCAGAGACACAGGCGCGGGCAACAACTGGTCGTGTTTATGGAAACATGAAGTTGGTAATTGACGGATTATCAGATATGCAGCAAATAACTGACCTTTTGACTTTTGACATTACCAAGGCTGCTGCTACAACAATCCCAGAGGCAGTTACACCAACACCTACTGCGACCCCAACTGCGACAGCTACACCTACTGCGACCCCAACACCAACCCCAACTGTCACAGCACCTGCTGCATTGCCATCAATGCGTCTAATCTCTCCAGCATTTGGTCCATCAAACAGTGTTGATACAACAGGTGACATTGCGCAGTATTACTCAGCAAAGGTTCGTGCGTATTACACATACATCGCAGCAGGAACTACTTTGACCCTTAAGTATCTTGTTACCTCTGATGGAACTAAGCCACTTGCGAATAAGGAAGTAACACTGCAGGTAAATGCTCCATATAGTGGGTCGAAGGCTAATTGGTTATCTGGAAGCACAAAGATAACTATTCCAGCATCAGATCCAGCATCAGGTGCTGATTTGAAAGGAACAACAAATGCTATGGGTGAAGTTACCTTTATCATCAAGAACACAGACACAACAGGTGCAGAAGCAGTGCCAGCCTCACCTAATGCAATGGCACCAAAGCTTCGTCTATACGGAACCTTAAAGCCAGTCATTCCTGGTTACGGTGACAAAGAATCAGATGTTGATCTTGTGACATTTGATGTTTATGCAGCGCCAAAGCCAGTCGTTAAGGCAACAACAATTACCTGCGTTAAGGGTAAGACAACTAAGAAGGTAACTGCGGTTAATCCAAAGTGCCCAACTGGTTATAAGAAGAAGTAACAATTCTCTCATAAGAGATCCCGGTGCCCGCATGGGTACCGGGATTTTTTATGGTGTAAAGACTTCTCCGTAGCCATTGAGCTGGTAGCTGCGGACCCAATCAATACTCATTGTTGATGATTGAAGACTTGCCCAACTTCCACCAAAAGAACCTACTGCGTTGTTGAGGATGAGGAAGAACTTGTTGTTAAATGCCCACTCTCCCAAGATGCGTGATGGAGTTGTGTTACCGACTAATCGCCCATCGAAATAATATGAAATAGAGTTTGGTAGCCACGCTATTGCGTAGGTATGAAAATCACTTGAGACATCTACTCCCACTGCTAATTCATCAACAACATACCGGGCATTGCCACAGCATGCATAGAAGTGAGTTGCGGAAGTAGTAAGAGTTGGTCTATCTGAGTGGATCTCTACGATATCCATCTCCCCTGAATTGGGCCAACCCACTTGATTAATGTTCTCACCCAACATCCAAAAAGCTGGCCAATTCCCCGAACCTGCAGGCATCTTTATTCGAGATTCAATAAACCCATACTTAAATGAAAGCTTTCCTTGCGTGTCTAAGCGACCGCTAGTAAATGAGCAGATTCCCACATAACAAATTCCAGCGTTTGTTGGCGGTTGGATAATTCTCTTTGTGGTGATTATCAAGTTTCCATTAACTGATCCATCTTGGGCGATAGCTTCAGGGATGTAGTACTGCTGCTCATTGTTATGGCAGGTGCCACCACCATTTGATGCGGCGTGTCCACAAAACCTAGATGTCCATGATGTTGAACTTGCTTGAGAACTTGCTTGTCCTACAAAATCATCGCTCCATAAAAGCTTGCCAATAACTAATCCTGCAACCTTTGGAATCTCTGCTGCAGCCTTGGCCGCTTTGGCATCTGCAGCCGCTTTAGCCGAAGCTTCTTGTTGTGCTTTTAACTCTGCTGCTTGCTTAGCTAAGGTATCTGCTGCAGCTTTTGCTGCAGCATCACGAATGTCAGCAAGTTGTTGCCAGGTAGGTCCGCTAATTGGATATGGGGCAAAGGAAGAAGTGTTGTCATCAGTTAATTGCCAGACCAATTTGCTGTTCACCTTTACGCAGGAATAAAGATCCCGATCCTGTAATTGTTGCAACCCAGACTGCTTGCAACTAGATCCTTCAATATTTTTGGTTGCCGCAGAAGTTGAAGAGAGCGTCAGAGAAATTGAGAAAATAACGACGACTAGAAAAGCGGGGTATCTCTTCACGGAGCGATGGTAGCGGAGTATTGGATTAACTATGGGTAGGCCTAGACGGGCTCCAAGGTCTAGCGGACCAGTCAGAGTCCCCACAAATTCCTTTCAAAGCACTCATTATTTCCTCCCAAGAATTACCATTGGCGAATGGCTAACGAAGATTCAAAATATTCAAAAGCATGGGAGCTGATCTCCAGTGGAGAAGATGCTCAAGCAATCAATTTGGTGCTCTCGGACGCGATGGAAGGCGACCTAGAAGCACTCTCAATTCTCGCAATCACCAATATCAACATAGGAAGTTGGCGAGACTGCGATCGTTATATCCAGATTGCAGGCGACAATGGGGGACGTGACTTTTGGTTTGCGGGTCAGGCTGAAAACTATATCTATGCTGCCTTGATCGCTCGCTTAGACTCTTTTGAAGGTATTGCAGCAAATAAATTTTCACATTTTGAGAGCTTTATAATGACTTGTCAGCATCTAACAGAACGCAATGAACCTGGCGCTTTTTATAATGCAATTCGCAGCATGCGTTACCTTTTTGCAGGACCTGAGGTTAAAGAAGATTTAGAACGTTATGCCGGTCATATCTTTGTCTGGGTTGCGGAATTAAAGCTAAGAGATTCGGTTGATGAAAGATCCCTGGAAGAACTTCTAGAAGCCATTACTTGGATTTCAACGTGTGCTTTTGATCTTAAGTTTTCGCGTGACTTAATGGGCATCTATAACTCAAATTGGAAATAGAAGGGAAATACCTGCACAAGTTTATCGATTTACGCTAAAAATAAAGTGGGCCCAGACGGGCTCGAACCGTCGACCCACGGATTAAAAGTCCGTTGCTCTACCGACTGAGCTATAGGCCCCACTGCGTAACATACTTGAATTTTAAACTGTTTAAGCATGCGAATTATGCCCACTTGACGCACCATATGCCAACTTCAGCGAGTCTGAATGAATGATAGACAATCGATCCCAGGACTCAGGCTTAACTCTCGGAGATATTTACGGAATACTAATCGACATGAACGGACAACTCATGCGCATTTCAGGTGCTGATGGGCTCAGGGCTCTGGCTTGTCTTTTAGTGATCTGGCATCACACTACCCAGCGCTTCAATCCAGAAACTTCTTCCCTGTGGATTCAAAGTATCCACTTCTTTGGAATGCGCGGGGAAGTTGGAGTGAGCCTCTTCTTCGTCCTCTCCGGATGCTTGCTCTCACTTCCATTTTGGACTTCCTTTGTCAACGGTGATCGTTTCCCCAGCCTCTACTTTTATACCATTAATCGTGCAGCACGAATCATTCCTGCATATTGGTTTAACTTACTCTTTTGCACACTGGTTGCGTTCTGGGTATTTGACCAAAATATTAATTGGTGGAGATTAATCTCTGGACTCTTTTTTGTTAATAGCTACCACTATTCGTCATTTTTCCCAGCAGAACTTAACGGTCCTTTATGGTCTATCGGACTTGAAGTCTCATGTTATGTGCTGCTGCCGGCAGTTCTTTTCTTAATAATTAAAAGCACAAAGAGAATATATGTTGCCATCGGTGGAATGATTGGTTACATCTTTGCTTTGCAAATACTTAACCCTTGGATTATCAATAGCTTTATGACCAGTAATAAAGGAAAAGGATGGCAATACGGGCTTACTGGTGGCGCCAAGCAGTGGCTGCCCTATTGGAACATTGACACTTTTTTCACACAATTCCTGTGCGGATCTCTTGCGGCTTTGATCATCGTCACTTTCAGAGCCCGTGGCATGCTGAAGTCAAGCTCCTTTGATCTTTCAGCTGTTGTATTTGCAATTACCGCCATCTGGCTAGTTGCCGTTCAACTCGAGCCAGGAGCACCTAATAGCTTTACAAAGCAGCCTTACATGGCACCTTTTTTTGCGATTCTTATGGCCGGGGTAATTGTCTCGACATCATTTAGTACAAAAGTTTCTAGGTTTCTAGACAATAAACTTTTTCAATGGATTGCAAAAATGTCTTTTAGTATTTATCTATGGCATATGTTTTTGATCGTTATCATTGAGCGCAAGTTTTTATCGAATTATATTTATTATGGGCTTACAGATGTATATGAATGGGTAGTCATAAGCTCCATAGTTCTCATCGGCTCAATAACTATTGCGGCAATATCATGGCGATTTCTAGAATCGCCCATTCTGAAATCTGCTCGCAAACTAACAACAAATCGAGTTTGAAGTACTTCCACTCAGGTTTTTCTGTACTAAGCACAAAAATTAAAGGTGTTCTCGATATCTTGGGAGCGGTGAGTTATGGACTGTCGACCCACGGATTAAAAGTCCGTTGCTCTACTGACTGAGCTATAGGCCCCACTGCATCTTTAATGCTGACATATCTGAGCCGAGATTATTGCCTTCTAGCGCCCTCGGGCTGCGCGCTGCAAGCGGTCACAGATAGCGATGGCAAGGCCATCTCCCTGCGGTTGATCGATGCAGATGCGGCTTAATTTTTGTGAATCTGCATCACGAAGTGATGAATAAAGAGTACGTGCATATTCTTCAGCAGTTTGTGGTGCTGCTAATCGGATGACTCCCTCAGGAGTTGGCTTATCACTCATTGCGATATATCCATCACCTGGTTGTGGAGTTGTATCGAGTGCAACTGTTGCTTCTGGTGCGTAATGATTTTCAAGTGAGCCACTGACGCGAATTTCATTTACTGCATCAGTGACTTTAAGCCCAGTGACTTCTTCAATCATGGCTTGGGTAATTGCGCCAGGACGGAGAATGTGTGGGTTCTTTGCTGTGCAATCGATAATTGTTGATTCAACACCCACTTGCGATGGGCCACCATCAAGAATGGTGTCATTAGAAGAGAGGTACTTATCTAGTTCTTCGCGAACAGCTTCAGCATTTGTCGGTGAAACATGGCCAAAGCGGTTTGCGCTAGGAGCAGCGATTCCATGTACACCTAATTGTTTGGCAGCATCAAGAAGTGCAAGTGCGACAACATGATCAGGTACTCGAAGCCCCACCGTCTCTTGTCCCCCGGTGACAAAATCTTTCGCCTCCGTTGATCTCTTACAGATAAGTGTCATGGGTCCAGGCCAGAATGTGCGGGCTAGTGCGATTGCGTATTCGGAAATTTCATCTGCCCAGTATCTGATTCCATCCATAGAAGAGATGTGAATGATGAGTGGGTGATCTGCAGGGCGTCCTTTTGCAACATAGATCTTGGCAACGGCATCCGCGCTCGATGCATCGGCACCTAACCCGTAGACAGTCTCCGTTGGAAAGGCGACGAGGTTGCCTGCTTTGATTGAGGAGGCTGCTGATGTGATCGCATCTGCGGTGCAGCGCGATACGAATTGGCCGGTGCTCATGTCCGCAATTATCCCTGCTTTTGCGAGAAGATAACCACATGGCTCAGATAGCTCAGGGACGTAATAAAAAGGTGAAGGTCGTGCAGATCATTGCACGCATGAATGTGGGAGGCCCTGCAGTCATCGTCGCCGACTTAATGCGCAGCATCGATTCGTCGAAGGTCGAACAGGTGTTGATCACTGGCTATTGTGACGTTTCAGAGGCTGATTATTTAGAGACTGTAGCCACAGATATCAATGCCACACGCATTGGCGGCCTTGGTCGCTCGGTTTCAGTGGTCTCAGATGTTCGCGCCTTCTTCGCACTCGTTGCGATGATTAAGAAGATTGCACCAGATATCATCCATACACACACCGCCAAAGCTGGAGTCCTTGGTCGATTAGCTGCGATCTTGGCTGGACGCAGCGCAAAGCGCGTACATACATTTCACGGCCATCTCCTGCATGGATATTTCAGCGGGTGGAAGGTAAAGCTAGTAATTGCAATTGAAAAGTTTTTAGCAAAGCGCACCGACATTTTGGTTGCAGTAGGAAATCAGGTGAAAGAAGATTTGTTGGCAGCAGGCATCGGAAAGGCTGATCAGTATCGAGTCTTCTATCCTGGCCTTATTGAGCCAGCAAAGGTTTCTAAAGATGTGGCACGTAAGCAATTTTCGATGGAGGCTGGCGATATCTATGTGGCCTATGTCGGACGAATGACTGCAATTAAAAGACCTGATCGTTTACTCAATACTGCAGCCGAGATTAAGGCGCGCAATTTACCAGTGAAATTTATCGTCGCCGGTGAGGGTGATCTCTTTGAAGCGACTAAGCGAGATTCAGAAAGACGCGATCTGCCTGTGAAGTTCTTGGGGTGGCGTAGAGATATTGGCGCACTTTTTGCAGCAAGTGATATCGCGATCTTGACTAGCGATAATGAAGGTATTCCACTGACCTTGATTCAGGCAGCCCAAGCTTCGCTTCCGATTGTCGCTACTGGCGTTGGTTCTATCGGCGACATCGTGGTGCATGAAGTAAATGGGTACCTCGTTGAAAGTGAGCCTGCCGCCTTGGTTGATGCGCTGCAGAAGCTAGCTATTGACCCTGTTTTACGCGAAATAATGGGTAAGGCAGGGCGAGAAAGGACCAGTCGTTATTTCTCGCTAGAAAAAATGTGTTCAGATCACACAGAGTTGTATCAGGCTCTCCACAGATAAACGTTATGAAGAGGTGCGATACTAACCTTATGAAACTTACAAAGAAACTTACCCCAAAGAAACTTATTGCAATCCCAGTAGTCGCACTTGTCGCAGCAGCAGCCCTTGCCTTGCCGGCATCTGCTGCCACTCCAGAGCGCTATGTCACCGTTAACGCAGAGGGCATCGTCCAGGTAACCCCTGATGCAGTGCGTATCAATGCTTCGGTCTCACTCGTAGCTGGTACTAGCGCGCAGGCACTCTCAAAGACTTCAACTGCGGCAGCTAAAGTACGCGCAGCACTTGTAGCAAAGAAGATTGCAACAAAAGATATTAAGACAACCAGCATCTCTGTCTATCCTGAGTACAACTACACCCAAGATAAGGGTTCAGTTCAGATTGGATATCGCGCTAGCCAAAGTTTTGAAGTAATCGTCCGTAACGCAGCAAGCGCCGGCGCAGTCGTCGATGATGTAGTCGCAGCTGCCGGAGATGATGTGCAGATTCAAGGTGCAACACCATTCGTTCTTGATTCAGCCAAAGCGACAGCATCAGCACGCGCTGCAGCAGTTGCTAATGCTCGCGCAAAAGCCAAGTCATATGCCGAACTCCTTGATGTAAAGCTGGGTAAAGTGACATACCTTGTTGAGAATTCAAGCCCAGTGTCATATTCGCCAATCATGGGCATTGCGAAAGCAGCAGATTCGGGTGCCACTGAGATTGATCTTGGTAATCAAGATGTCACGGTTTCAATCACTATTCGTTGGAGCTTGCTCTAACTCATGGCAGATACCAGAAAGCTTGATGCAGCCCTCGATGTGCTCCTACATGACGGGTCTTTGAGCGCCGATCAAGCTGATCTGGTTCGCGCACAATATCAAGCAACAGAAGAGCCATCTGATTCACGCAAGAGCGTCTTAGCCGAGATTGCTGGATACCTGGGTGGTGCATTCGTAGTAATTGCAGTAACGATTGTTACTGCGCGTCAGTGGGTAGCATTCACAGAACTTCAACGTGGAATCCTCTTTGGCGCGCTTGCGATTGCTCTCTTTGCACTAGGCACCTTTGTTGGAACAAGTACTGCAGTGAAATCTCGTTTGGCGGGATTGCTCTTTGGATTAGCCGCGGCAAGTACAACCGGCACAGTGGCGATTTTTGATCCTAACCGCAGCACGCCAACTATTTCCTTTTTAGCTGGTACAGCTGTTGCGATGATTGGATATTACATCGTTAAAACTTTTGTGGGCCATGTCGTTCTCTTTGGATACATTTTTATTACTGGAATCATGGCACTTTCTGATCTGATACCAGATGGCGCGGCAATGTCACTATTTGTCGGTGGCTACCTTTTAGCGCTAGGTGGTGCTTGGGTTTACTTCTCTTATCGCACATACCTCGATGGAATTCTTGGGTATTTCTTTGGCGGTGGAACGCTCTTTATCGCAACACAAGTTCTCTTCTTCCAGACAGAACGTTTGATTTCATACCTTTCAATGGTGGCAGTCGCCAGTGCAACAGCATGGCTTTATCTTCGAGTGCATGCATGGCCATTGGTATTAACTGCCGTACTAACAACAACTGTTGGTGTTGGTGAATTTGTCGCGCAAACCTTAGGTGGTTCATTAGGTGCCGCCCTCGGACTCTTTGCAGCAGGTGCCGCCCTTGTCACAAGCTCGCTATTGGCCCTTCGAAATAAGCGAGAAAACCCAGTAGAAGCAGTAGAAATAGAGCAGTAAATCTCGTTTTGGTTTTAGGTCTTATCCACGGGTACGATAGGCCAGCCTTTAACGTCCCCATCGTCTAGGGGCCTAGGACATCGCCCTTTCACGGCGGTAACACGGGTTCGAATCCCGTTGGGGGCACGAAGAAGTAAAAGTTTGGCCCAGTAGCGCAGTTGGTTAGCGCGCCGCCCTGTCACGGCGGAGGTCGCGGGTTCAAGTCCCGTCTGGGTCGCGAGTAGAGAGTGTCCACACACTCTCTACTTTTTACCTTTTATAGAGGTGCATGGAAGTGTGCAACTACAACTAAATATTGGCTCGGTAGCTCAGTTGGTACGAGCGCGCGACTGAAAATCGTGAGGTCGACAGTTCGATCCTGTCCCGAGCCACTCTAATTTTTCTTGAAAATATCTGAGCTACTGAATTAACCAGCAGAGCCAGAACCAGATGGTCCTGCTTTGCGTTGCACCTGTGGTGCACCACCACTGCGTTGGCCGCCGCGGATCTTTGACCCACCGCTTGCTCCACCTGATGAACCTGGACGACCGCCTTTATTCTTCTTCGCCTCTAGGGCAGCAGCCATCTTCGCTTTAACATCATCGACGGGGTTTTCATCTTTTGAATCATCTTGGATAGCCATGAGTGGAGTCTACCCCTCAGATGGAATTCTCAAGAAGAATACGAGTTTTGCAATCCACGCAATCGCCGCGACGATAATTAATTGCCAACCCAAAGTATCCGGCCAGGTGTAGACCGCATAAGCCATCGCGCCATAGAAGGCAGCCATCGCCCACAGGGTCAGTGCAGTCACTTTGCGAGATAACCCCACGCGCATGAGGCGGTGTGAAAGATGATCGCGCCCACCTTGAAATGGAGAGATCCTGCGATGCAAGCGTGAGATAACAGCAACAGTTGTATCCAAAATTGGAGTTGCCATCAAAAGCAATGGGATAGCAAATGACTTCTCTTGCGGAATGATTCCTGGGCTCAGGCGAATAGTCAGCACCGAGATAATAATTCCGAGGAAGAGTGCTCCCGCATCGCCCATATAGATCTTTGCTGGATGGCGGTTCCAGATGAGAAAACCAGCGGTAGCACCTGCTGTGACGATGGCAAGTGCGCTGACCAGAATCTGCTGGCGATCAAAGGCGATAAAGAAGAGGAAGAGTGAGATCACTGCAACGGTGCCGGCAGCGCCACCATCATGGTTATCAAAGAAGTTAATCGAATTACAGACGCCAACAATCCATAAGACCGAGATTGTGTAATTGAGGAATGTGTTGCCGAAGGCGACACCCATTGTGTCTGTTATCGTCAAAATAACGGCAACAATAACTCCGGTAAAAGTTTGTGCGATCAGGCGGGGCCATGGTTGCAGACCCTTGAGATCATCGATCAGGCCCATTGCAGCGATTGCAATCGCTGGGACTAAGACGAAACTTGCGAGACGGAAATTCTCCATAGAGAAATTTTCTGCAAGGAGTGCGGCATAAGAAGCGGCGACAACACCGATGGCAATTGCAACACCACCTAAATATGGAACTGGTTCTTTCTGTGCTTTACGTTCGATCGTTGGTGCATCAACGGCACCGATAGAGATTGCAATCTTGCGCATAATTGGAGTGAGAACTCCGACGAAGACAAATGTCAGCGCACCAAGGAGCATGTATTTACTGAAGGAGATATCACTCATGAGAAGAACCTAAAATTACTGAGCCTTAAAATAATTTGCGCGAAGATCATCAACCTCTGATTTGCGATAACGACGATGTCCACCGAGTGTGCGAATTGAAGTGAGCTTTCCAGCCTTAGCCCAACGTGTCACAGTCTTTGGATCTACACCGAAGAGATCAGCAACTTCGCGAGGTGTCAGGAGAACTTCAGCATCGGGTAGACGACTCATTGCTCTCCTTAGAACTTTCGTATGGCGGCGGGTGATGGGTGATGTCCGTTTTGCCCCGCAATGCACCGAAGTATCCCTGTCGCAAAGGGGTATTGGCAAGATGGTTGAGGCTAAAAAGCAGTCTCGTACGCCTGCACGCTACGCCAACGCCGCACAAGTCGTTCATATCCCTGGCCAGCAATAGAGCCATCGCCTTCGGCTAGCCCGTCGAGAGAAAGGAGAACATCTTCAATCGATGTATCTGCCACAAGTCCATCTTCGCCTTCATTGGTCAGAGCGGTTGAGAGATATCCGGCGAGACCGCCGTAATCAAGTTCGACGAGTGACTCGGGATGAAAAATTTCAAGCCATTCGAGAAGATTTTCAATCTCTTGTTCGACCGGTCCAACACCAAAAGCACCTACAACTGTTTCGTGTGCTTTCATTGTCCGAGCTTTTGCTAGCGCAATTGTGGTGCGCGCTCTGGAAAATGAACCATTCTGATCACTTCCGATTTCGCGTTCATTAGGTGTAAATATCGAAAACCATCGCGGTGGAATTACCCATCTCTCACTTAACGTGTGCGGAACTAATTCGTCCGCAAAATCCATTCCGCTAGTAATTACTTCTTCAAGTGCAGGAGAGACAAAGAAGTGAGATAACGGCGGCGGAAATTGTCCTTTGAAACTTTCTAGCGCAGCCCAACAACGAGTTGCAGTTGACCAGGGACAGATATAGCGAGCACCTTCGAGATCGAGAATGTGCGCACCATCTGGTCGCGCGTTCGGTGGCTGTGGAAATATGAGACGCTCTAACGCAAGTCGTTGTTCTTCTTCACGTGAATTGTGATCAGCAGAAAGTGCTTGCCAGCGAAGTCGATCAACGGGATCAAATGCTTCGAGTGGTTCAAATACGCGCAGTGATGCAACGTAAGGTGTTGGAAGCATTGCGGATCGCGCTAGTTACGCACGAGGGATGTAATTGCCTTCGGCGAAGGGATCCTCATCCTCACGATTATCAGTTGTCGGCGCATCACCATGAAGTTCTTTGGTGAGGCGATCAAGATCCATCTCCTGAGAGTTGTACTTGAGATCGCGGGCTACTTTTGTCTGTTTAGCTTTTGCACGGCCTCTACCCATGGGGCGGCCTCCTTACCAATAACATGTATCTGCGTGAGCGCACTTTAGCGCGATTTGTAGCTCCCGGCCAAAGCGGCAGATCCACGCGTGCCGGGGGTGGCTCTGACCTCACCTGCCACCCAGGCCTTCATGCCGCGGGCGGCCAATGAGTCGATAGTGAGCTCGGCTACGGCTGGATCAACGATGGCGACCATGCCGATTCCGGCGTTCCAGGTGCGCTCCATATCTGCCTGCGGAACGCTGGCGATCTGGGCGAGGTATGTCATCTCGTGCGGAAGTGACCAGGTCGAGCGATCGTAGGTGGCGGTGAGGCCATCTGGAATAACGCGAGCAGTGTTATCTGCAAGTCCTCCACCTGTGATGTGTGAAAAGGTGCGCAAGTTTTCTTTAAGGCTTCCGATCAGCGCTAAACAATCAAGTGCGTAAATCTCTGTTGGCGTCAGAAGAACCTCGCCAAGAGTGCGGCCAAATTCGGCGTTGTGTGCGGTGATATCAATGTTGTGTGTGGCAAGAATATGGCGAACAAGTGAGAATCCATTTGCGTGAATGCCAGATGCTGGCATTGCGATTAACAGATCACCTGACTTCACGCGATGAGCGCCAAGTTGTAGGTGTGCATCAACAACACCAGTTGCAGCTCCTGCAATATCAAATTCATCTTCGCCAAGTAAGCCTGGGTGTTCTGCAGTTTCCCCACCCACAAGTGCGGTGCCGGCTTTTTCACAGCCGTGCGCGATTCCGGAAACAATTGCTGCGATGCGCTCTGGGATTACTTTTCCGACAGCGATGTAATCTGTCATAAAGAGAGGTTCTGCGCCACAGACCACTAAATCATCGACAACCATCGCAACGAGATCTTCACCGATGGTGTCGTACTTGCCGAGGATGCGTGCAATCTCTGTTTTTGTGCCGACGCCATCTGTTGATGTTGCAAGCAGTGGTTGCTGCATCGACTTCATCGCGCTGGCATCAAAGAGACCAGCAAATCCACCTATGCCACCGACTACCTCTTTACGAGATGCCTTTGCAATCGATGCCTTCATTAATTCAACGGCGCGATCGCCAGCATCGATATCTACGCCTGCATCTTTATATGTGCTCATGGGTTTTGATCCAATATCTCAAGGCGCAACTTACCGTCTGAAAGATCGGTAGGGATAGCGATCGGATATTTGCCTGTAAAGCATGCTGTACATAGCTTTTCGGCCGGTATATGGGTAGCTTCGATGAGGCCCTCTACGCTTACATATCCGAGTGAATCCGCACCGATTGATCTGCGGATCTCTTCAACTTCGAGGCCGCTGGCGATCAACTCTGCACGAGTTGCAAAGTCGATGCCGTAGAAACATGGCCACTTCACAGGTGGGCTTGAAATGCGTACGTGAATTTCGAGTGCACCTGCCTCGCGCAACATGCGAACGATGGCGCGCTGAGTATTTCCGCGCACGATCGAGTCATCGACAACAACAATTCGTTTGCCTTCGATGATTTCGCGCAAAGGATTGAGCTTCAAGCGAATACCAAGTTGCCTAATTGTCTGTGATGGCTGAATAAATGTGCGACCAACGTAAGAGTTCTTTACAAGTCCCAACCCGTAAGGAATTCCAGATTCTTGGGCGTATCCAATTGCAGCAGGTGTTCCGGATTCAGGGACTGGAATTACAAGATCTGCTTTCACTGGCGCTTCAATCGCAAGTTTCTTTCCGATGCGCACTCGCGTGGCATGCACGCTCTGTCCAGCGATCGTTGTATCTGGGCGAGCAAGATAGACATATTCAAAGATGCAACCTTTAGGTTCAGGCACTGCCCACATTTGTGAACGAATTCCATCTTCGTTAATAATGAGGAATTCACCCGGTTCAACTTCGCGGACAAATGCAGCACCCACGATGTCGAGAGCTGCAGATTCAGATGCGACGACCCAGCCACGTTCGAGTTTTCCGATAACAAGTGGGCGAACACCGTGGCGATCGCGCGCAGCGTATAAAGTGCGTTCATCCATAAAGACGAGTGAGAAGGCACCTTCTAGTAACGGCAAGACAGCTAGCGCGCTTGCCTCAACATTCTTCTCGTGTTGTAGACCAATCAGAGCTGTCATGATTTCGGTATCTGTTGTTGCACCGCGCTCATTCTTGGTGGGTGGTTCAAGCTTTGACACCATCTCGGCGAGATCGCCGGTATTAGTTAGGTTGCCATTGTGGGCTAAAGCCAGTGTGCCGTACTTAGTTGGGCGCAACGTTGGCTGGGCATTGACCCACGTGCTCGACCCCGTGGTGCTATATCGCGTGTGTCCGATAGCAAGATTTCCCGGAAGTGTTGCCAGATCTGATTCAGTAAATACTTGCGAGACAAGGCCCATATCTTTGAAGACAACGATGCGATCCCCATCAGAAGTTGCAATACCAGCAGATTCTGTTCCGCGATGTTGCAAGGCATAGAGACCGTAGAAAGTTAACTTAGCAACTTCTTCATCTGGAGCCCAGACACCAAAGACACCGCATGCATCTTGTGGCCCTTTATCGTCGCCGGGATAATTGTGATTGAGTAATCCATCGGGGCGGCGGCTCATGAGAAGATCCTATTCTGCAAGGGCAAGAGCGCAGAGAGATCGGCGCGCGCACCGGAGGCGTTAATTAAACCTTCGCTAAGAGCATCTGCCCAATTTTTCTCGCCCTGCACAAGAGCCAACCAGGTATCTGCATCCATCTCAATCACATTCGGCGGAGTGCCGCGCGTGTGGGTTGGGCCATCCCCGCATTGCACAGCTGCATATGGCGGGATCCGAACCTCAATCGCTCGTCCAGGTGAGAGGCGAACAAGTTCTGCCAAAGACGCCTTTACCTTTTCGAGGATGATGGGGTCGCGCATTTCTTATCCAAATAGTTTCTGGAAGGTAGATGTATGTGCGGTGCGAAGTTCATCAAGTGAAATTTTTACATCATTGATGACGAGAGCGTCTCCACCTGTAGTACCTAGATAAGTCAATGGAATATCTCCCACCGCAGTCTTTAACGCTGCTGCTTTTGCTGGCTCCACTGCAACAACAACTCGACCAGGAGTTTCAACAAGTAGATTCATGCCAGGATTTGTCAGAGTAATTGTTGCGCCAACGTTATGACGTAAGACCATCTCGGTAAGCGATGCGGTAAGTCCACCTTGGCTTAAGTCATGGGCTGCGCTAAAAATCTTCTCGGTGCGACCCTTAACCAAGAGCTTGATAAGGCGCATTTCACGCTGCAAATCAGCCGTTGGCGCTTGTCCCCCACGCATCCCGTGCAGGTACGCCCACTCAGATCCAGATAAGTTCTCATCACTTGCACCGATTAGATACAACTCAAGTCCGGCACGATCAAAACTCATCGGTGTACGAGTGCGCACATCATCGATGACGCCAAGAACTCCGATGACAGGTGTCGGCAAGATTGCAACATCACCTGTCTGGTTATAGAACGAAACGTTGCCACCTGTAACAGGAAGACCCATCTCAAGACATCCATCAGCAAGACCGCGCACAGTCTCGGCAAATTGCCACATCACACCTGGATCCTCAGGGGACCCAAAGTTAAGGCAGTTTGTGACTGCAAGTGGAATTGCACCCGCTGTTGCAATATTGCGTGAAGCTTCAGCAAGTGCCAACTTCGCACCTTCATATGGATTCAAGTACGACCAATTTGCATTGGCATCGGTGGCTACTGCCACGCCAAGGTGTGTCTTCTCATCGATACGAATCATTCCAGAATCATCTGGTTGTGATTGCACTGTGTTGCCCTGTACATAGCGATCGTATTGATTGGTGACCCAACTCTTATCGGCTAAGTTAGGAGTTGCCGCCATCATCAAAATTGCATCTTTAATCTCTTGCGCACTCTGTGGAATCGTAGGGTTAATCACTTCCGCGTTAACGCGCGCGATATAGGCCGGCTCTGCAAGAGGGCGAGAGTAGACCGGGCCATCGTGAGCCACAGTGCGTGGAGGAACATCAACAATGAGTTCTCCATGCCAGGTAATTTCAAGGCGGTCCCCATCTGTCACTTCACCAATAACGGTGACCGTAACATCCCACTTTTTGCAGATTTCAAGAAAACGAGCGATCTTGCTTGGTTCAACGATTGCGCACATACGCTCTTGCGACTCTGACATTAAAATCTCTTCTGGTGAGAGCGTCGCATCGCGTAGCGGAACGCGATCTAACTCAACCTTCATACCGCCGCTGCCGCCTGAAGCTAGCTCGCTAGTGGCACACGATAAGCCTGCCCCGCCTAGATCTTGGATGCCTATAACGAGATCTTCAGCGAAGATTTCCAGTGAACATTCAATAAGAACTTTCTCAACGAAGGGATCTCCCACTTGTACGGCAGGACGCTTTGCAGGTCCTGATGCCCCAAATGTTTCTGAAGCTAGAACAGATACGCCGCCGATTCCATCGCCACCTGTCTTTGCACCGTAGAGCACGACGAGATTTCCAGCACCGGCTGCCTTTGCCAATTTGATATCGCTATGTTTCATCACGCCAACACAGAGTGCGTTGACCAGTGGGTTACCTAAATATGTTTCATCAAAGACAACTTCACCGCCGATATTAGGTAGCCCTAAACAGTTTCCATACCCGCCAACACCTGCAATGACGCCAGGTAGAACTCGACGCGTATCGGCTGCATCTGCAGGACCAAAGCGCAGCGGATCCATCACAGCGATCGGACGTGCACCCATCGTTAAAATATCACGGACAATTCCGCCAACACCAGTTGCTGCTCCTTGATAGGGCTCAATAAAAGAAGGGTGGTTATGGGATTCAACTTTAAATGTCACCGCATAGCCTTGTCCGACATCAACAACACCTGCGTTTTCACCAATACCTACAAGGAGCGCATCAGATTTGACGGCCTTGTCACCAAATTGCTTGAGGTGAACTTTTGATGATTTATAAGAGCAATGCTCAGACCACATCACTGAATACATCGCGAGCTCTGATGAAGTGGGGCGGCGACCTAAAATTTCTTTGATACGGGCGTACTCATCGCCCTTAAGGCCAAGTTCAGCAAAAGGTTGGACGGTATCTGGATTACTTGTAGCAATTGCAACGGTGTCGAGCGCCATTACTTCACCATCGCCTTCAAGACGGATGTGAAAAATCCAAGACCATCAGTACTTGGGCCAGTAAGAGTTTCAATTGCATGCTCTGGATGAGGCATCAGCCCAACGATATTTCCACGCTCATTAGTAATGCCTGCAATGAGATTACGCGAACCATTGGGGTTTTCACCTACATAGCGAGCAACAATGCGTCCTTCGTCCTCTAACTGCGCCAAAGTTTTATCATCACATTGGAAAGAACCTTCGCCATTTTTTAGCGGGATAAGAATCTCTTGACCTTGGGTGTAGTCAGAGGTCCATGCTGTTGCGTTATTTTCAATAACTAGCTTTTGATCGCGGCAGAGAAAGTGAAGATCCTTATTTCGGGTCAGCGCACCAGGAAGTAAA